>Ga0307424_1001611_pt1 | contig 11715 bp, 9 predicted proteins | sample SalMarWE160320MG_FD_202157 | JGI IMG/M metagenome (GOLD analysis project Ga0307424, IMG submission 202157) | Salt marsh sediment microbial communities from the Plum Island Ecosystem LTER, Massachusetts, United States - WE1603-20 | ecosystem: Environmental > Aquatic > Marine > Intertidal zone >...
CAGAAAATCTCCCAAAAAAGTTTCCACATGAAACATACGCAAATAAAAACCAAAGTTCCCCCCAAAACACAACAACTACTTGACAACCTAAACCAAGAATAATTCACAAAAAAAGACAAACACTTGAAGACTCTTCGTAAATTACGTGCGCGAGAGCATCAATATAAAGAGACTATAGTTTACTCATACCTGCAGTACTTATTCACCAAGTCTCTCTTGTTTACCACGTTGAACTGCTTGAAGAGGAAGTCAAATTTTGTTTCAATTTCAGCTGCAATCGAATCGCGCGTCTGTTGTGGCAGCCCCATAATTTCTTTCTTGAATGGTCCCAACGCTTTTTTTCGTGTCTTGTAAAGGAATTGTTCTGCAGTTTCGCCTTGTTTAGCTTCGCGTTCTACATTGACTTTTAGCCATTCGTAAATCCTCTTCTTCAGATTAACCGGAAAGTGATCTGATTCATAAATCATGTTCTGGAACTGCGTGGCCAAATGCACCTCAGCGGCCTCACACTCGACAAACTTGTGGAAAGCCTCAGGAGGCAGGGTTGATGCTCCATGTTGCACAGCTCCAGCCAACCCATATTCTCTGCAAGCAATCTCAGAAAGAGTTTTCAACGTACTAAAGTCAAGCTTGATCTTCGCGATTGACCCGTTAGGCAGAACAACACCGCCATGGGTTGTCCCCGTCTGAACTGAAATCTTACTTATTCCAGCCAAACCCTCACCCATCTTATCTTCCAGACCAGCCATAAATGCTTGCAGGTCTTCAGGCGTCGAATTCTGATAACCAATCTCGCCAATTTCTCCACCCACTGAAATTGTAATCCCTTTTGGCTCAACACGGCGGATGAACTTCGTTAGCCTTGCGCACACCTCATAATTCAGGCGTTGCTGTTCTTTTAAATCCGGTTTGGACACATCAACAAGCGTTGACGAGTCAATATCGATATTATAGAAACCCGAACCAATCGCATCCCCTATTAAAGCCTGCAAAGCTTCAATTTCCTTATCCGGATTTTCCTTAAATTTGCTGGCGTTAACCTGAAAATGGTCTCCTTGGATAAAAACTGGACCAGAATAGCCTTCTCTTATCGCTGCTGCCAGAACCATACTTGCATATTCAATCGGCGCCTGATCGGTATAACCAATCTCAGACCTAGCAATCTCAAAGACAAAAACGCCAGAACCATTTTTCTCCCCAACTCTAAATATCGCGCGAGCCAAATCATAAGTCATGCTCCTCAGGTTTATAGCAGGGACTGTGAAACCGCCGAATTCGCCCCTGCCACGAGCCATATAAAATTCATGGATGCTCGAGGGGTAAATCCCCTCTTCGTATGCAACATCAAAGATTTTTCTAGCTAACCGCCTCTTTTCTGCTACATCATCATTCATAACCAATTCCATTACAGTTTTCTCAACATCAAACGATTCACTTCCCATAATACACACCCTTCATCAAATCAATGCTTAACGTACCCAATTCTAATTATCTTATTTGAATATTAAATAGTACTGCGTACATGCGCCCGTAATGCTCTCTCTAATTTCACGCTTTTCCCTCCAGCACACGCAAATTATTTAACGTCTTTAAAGCATAATTGTTGAGTATGGAATCAAGAACAATTGCAGCCATATTTGCATACGTGGGCGGCACATTTCTTCTAATTGCTGGAGCAACAGGATCAACAGGCATAATCGGAACAATCATTGATTATCTAATTCAGAATTTGGGCGGTGCCACAGCAGACCTGCTTTCACTAATCCTACAAGCACTAAACTTCATCGCTGACCTAGGAGGCATCTCAGTAATAATAGGCGCCTCACTCATAATCAACCAACGACCCAAAATAGGAAAAATCATAATAGGAATCGGCGCAGGAATGGGACTAATAGGCTTCATAATAATCTTAGCATCAGCATTCCTACATGGATGGATCAACGCAATAAATTTCATAACAACAATCTCACAATCCATAGGATGGATCGGCACCCTCCTATCCATAACCGCTACAATATTAGCAAAATAAACAAAAAAATCACACACATTTCTGACTCTTCGTGCAATCATATAAACTCATCAATTCTAATGTCATTCTTCTGTTTTTGGGACACAATATTAAATAGGCAATATACGAAATCGATGTAGTGGGGGTATATTTTAAGTATGATTCCATGGATTATTGGCGGTCTAGCTGCAATAATAATCGTGATTGTTGTTCTCCTACTCTTCTACTATTACAATAGAATAAGAATACTATACAATCGAATCGAAGAAGCATGGGCCCAAATTGACGTACAACTAAAAAAACGATTCGACCTATTACCCAATCTAGTAGAAACAGTCAAAGGTTACGCCAAACACGAAAAAGAAATCTTCGAAAAAGTAGCAAAAGCCAGACAGGGAATGATAAGCGGAAGCCGAGAGGAACGAATTGAATCCTCCAATCAACTGACAAGCACACTAAAATCACTATTTGCAGTAGCAGAAAATTATCCAATTCTAAAAGCAAACGAAAACTTCAAACTTTTACAGGAACAACTAGAAGGCATCGAAAATAAAATCGCCTACGCCCGTCAATACTACAACAGTTCAGTACTAAGCTACAACAACATCATAACCACAATTCCAGGCAGCTGGTTTGCCGGCAACAGAACAAAGCACGCGTTCCTCACAATTCCTGAAGAAGAACGAAGCCCAGTAAAAGTGAAGTTCTAATGGCTCAAACCAGCTTCAGCGACGAAATAGCAAAGAACAAACGATCATCTCTATTGCTTGCAATAATTGTCTCCCTAATTCTCTTTTTTTTAATCTATTTTATAATATACCTTCTGATTCCTGAACTTGTACTAATTGCACTCCCAATTTCCACCATAATTATCATAACTTACACATACAGCTCCTACAGATTCGGAGACACCGTAGTTCTATCAGCAACCAACGCCAAACCAGCCCAAGCAAGAGAATATCAATACCTACGAGATACCATCGAGGGCTTAAGTATCGCCTCAGGCATTCCACCACCAAAAGCCTACTTAATAGAAAGTGAGGACATAAACGCCTTTGCCACAGGACGAAATCCAGAAAATGCCAGTATAGCAGTCACCACCGGACTAATCAACACATTAAACAGACAAGAACTAGAAGGTGTAATCGGACATGAAATCTCACACATCAAAAACCGAGACATACTCTTCATGACCCTCGTCGCAGTTCTTGTCGGCCTCGCAGCAATTATCAGCCATTTGATTTTACGATCACTCTGGTTTGGAGCCCGACGAAACCGAAGAGACAACAACGGCATCATGATTCTATTGCTTATAGTCGGAATAATTTTAGCTATTATCGCACCAATAGCAACGCGACTAGTTCAGTATGCACTATCTAGAAAACGCGAATATTTAGCAGATGCCTCAAGCGTAAGTTTAACCCGTTACCCTGGAGGATTAGCATCTGCCCTCGAAAAGATAGCCAGCAAGAACCAAGGAAGAATGAACGTAAGCGAAGCAGTAAGCCACCTATTTTTCGTGGACCCCAAACAAACTTCATTGGACAGCCTATTTGCAACCCATCCTCCAATAAAAGAAAGAATAAAACGATTAAGAAACATGTAAGTGCACACATCTAAAACTTATAATCAAAAGATCACTACATACTGGACTCTTTGTAAGACCATAACTATTAAAACAACTTAGAAGACTCCACGAAGAGTCTACCTCTTATACCTCTGGAAGCTTCTTCGTGCATATCTAACGCAGAGCCATCCTCAACCTCTTCCGATGTACAGGTCTTCACACATTATCACAAGTTGAAATCTGCCAAAGCATGTACTAATCAGTAATGTAGCCGTTGCCTCATTCCTGAATCCTGAATCAATATTTTTTATTCATAAGCCAATTAAATACTAAAAATAATGAGGTCTTAATCGAATTCGGAAGATGAAAAAATGAAAGAACGCAAAAAGCTTCAAAATCTCATGTTAGAAACATTCCAAAAAGACCTACAAGTCTTAGATCCCCAGCTTCAGTCAATGTTCATTGATGATCTAGTCAGCGCCTTTTACAATCGACTAGCTTTCATGAAAAAAATTCAAGCTTCACAATAACAGGAGAATAAAACAAAATTGCGCAGATCTAAAATGGAAATACATCTAGATATACTCATGACTCTAGCCCAAAGAGGTCCCCTAAAACTCACTCATATAATGTATAAATCCAACGTAAACTGCTGTGTACTCAAAGAATACCTAGACTTTCTAATTCAACAAGAACTAGTAGCAGAAAAAACAATAAAAAAAGAAAGAATCATCTATACAATCACCGAAAAAGGATTAACAGTACTAAAACACTTCAGAGAACTACAACTCTTGATACCCGTCTTCGACGACAACAAAGCAAAAATCCCCATCATATATTAAACACCTACGTACGCGCAAATACTCCTAACATGCTTAACTTCACAAAGTAACTATCTCATAAATCATATGCACCTATTCCCTGCTCCACCACGCAACTTAATAACCTGCTAAATGCTACCTAGACATTATTTCTCACTAAATTCGTTTCTCATTTTCATTTGTCTTCTCTTTCGGTTATATCTTACAGCAAACTTGTGTGCGGAATCTCTAATGTTACGTAAGAGAAGCATCATTCTAGTGTTCGTATCAAACTTTCTTGGAACCCTTTCGTTAGGTAAGTAAATCTCTTCATTTTCCTTGGCTAAACCAATCAACTGAAGCTCAAGCCCAAGAGACTTCAGAGCCAAGTCAGCTGCACCAACCTGTCCTATACCCCCGTCAACAACCACCAAATCGGGCATCGTCATTTTTTCGTTCAGTAAACGTTTGTATCTTCTAGTAACTGCTTCATTCATAGCAGCAAAATCGTCTTGCCCTGATACATTTTTCATCTTAAATCTTCTGTAGTTACTTTTGTCAGGTTTGCCGTCAGCAAATCTAACCATCCCTGCAACTACATGTTCCTGACCCAAATTGGATACATCAAAACATTCAATAATTCGAGGTAGAACAGGAAGATCAAGTGCAACCTGCAAATCAGCCAGCGCATTATCTTCAGCCAAAGCTGCTTCGATATTTTTCGAAGCCAATTCAACGAGTTCACGTTTGACACCGCTCCTAGGAATCGAGAATTTGACCTTAGCACCTCTTTTAGCTGAAAGAAAGCTTTCTAATGCAGTTTTTTCTGCTCCGCTGCTCCAGCATCGTTTATTGAGCAGAATTTCATATGGTATCTGGTTTTCACTGTAGAACGTTTTTAGAAACTCCTGCTCAATCTGGGGCTGAACTTCTACAGAGAACTCCTTCTTGCCCAGAAGCACTCCTTTTCGAATACTCATTTGAACTACCAACAGTTGTTCTCCAAAACGTCGGAAAACCATCACGTCTTGGTCAAAGCCGCGTTCATTATCAACAATCTGTTTTTGAGTAAGAAGCTTAATTGACTCAATTTGTTTCTGAAGTTCAAGCGCATATTCGTAATTCTGAATTTCTGCGGCATCCTGCATCTGCAAGGTTAACCGCTGAAGTGTCTGCTCATAGTCTCCATTAAGAAAAACACGCGCATCCTCAACCTGCTTTCGATATTGTTCCTCACTGACGTTTCCTATGCAGGGGGCAGTACACAAGTCAATATGAAAATTCAAACATGCCCTTTTTGGAAGTTTCTTACATACACGAAGTTTGAAAACTTTCCCAACCAGTTTCTGAAGGTCACGGCGAGTAAAACCATCAGTATAAGGTCCAAACGACTCCAGTTTACGTGAAACTTTTCGAGTAGTCAACAATCTGGGAAACTTTTCTCTTGTAAGGGCAATGTAAGCAAACGTTTTTGCATCCTTAAGATTGACATTATACTTTGGTACATGCTGTTTTACAAGGCGATTCTCTAACAGGAGGGCTTCAGTTTCGTTGTTTACGATTATCCAGTCGATGCTGCGTATCTTGGAAACAAGCTGCCTAGTTTTGATAGGCTGATTAGAGTCAGAAAAGTAACTTCGAACACGCGACCGCAGATTAACGGCTTTACCAATATACAGTATCTTGTTTTCTTGGTCTCGAAAAAGGTAAACTCCGGGAACTGTAGGAATTTCACAGCTTTTAAAATCTGACGTACTAGTTAGTTGAATCATGAGGACAGTTTCCTATTTGGGCTTGGCTGTCAATTCTACCGTTATTGAACATTTTTTTCATAAACTTTCCCGTATATGAGCGAGGACTCTCCGAAACCTGCTCTGGCGTTCCCTTGGTAAGTACTTCTCCGCCAGAATCTCCCCCTTCAGGACCCAAATCAATAAGATAATCGCAGTTCTTGACAACATCCAAATTGTGCTCTATAACATAAACCGTGTTTCCTTTTTCCACAAGACGGTTAAGCACCTTGATTAAACGCTTCACGTCGTCAAAGTGAAGCCCAGTGGTCGGCTCATCCAGCATGTACACTACATGACCTGACTTATTTTTGCTAAGTTCTCGAGTAATCTTAATTCTCTGGCTTTCTCCTCCAGAAAGTGTTGTTGAGCTTTGACCCAGCTTGATATATCCAAGCCCAACATCAATCAGCGTGTTAAGTTTACGAGAAACCCGCGGAATATTTGCAAAAAACTTAGCCGCCTCCTCTACAGTCATGTCAAGAACTTCAGCAATGTTTTTGCCCTTGTAAAGCACGCTAAGCGTTTCGAAATTGTAACGTTTTCCTTTACAATCATCACATTGCACGTAAACATCTGGAAGAAAATTCATCTCAATACGTAATAAGCCGTCACCACGACAGGTTTCACACCTTCCGCCCTTAACATTAAAAGAAAACCGCCCAGGTTTGTAACCCCGCGCTTTAGACTCTTTAGTAGAAGCAAACAGTCGCCGTATTTCATCAAAAACTTTCGTATACGTTGCGGGATTGCTCCTTGGTGTTCTTCCTATCGGATCTTGGTCAATAACAATAACACTCCTTACAAAGTCGGGAACTTCGATTGATTCATGTTTTCCGATATGGTCGACCCGTTCACCAAACATTTTTCTCAAAAAAGGCATAACCGTCAGGTTCATCAGAGTACTTTTACCCGAACCAGAAACACCTGTTACTCCACAGAGTACACCTAAAGGAAGCGTCACAGATAAATTCTTCAGATTGTTTTCATGCGCTCCCGTAACCTCAATGTATCCAATTGGCTTTCTTCTTTTATTTGGAACTTCAATCTTCAGTTTTCCAGAAAGATACTTGCCCGTAAGACTATAGTCACTTTTAATTACGTTCGCGGGAGACCCTGAAGCAACAATTCTGCCTCCATGAACACCTGCCCCCGGACCCATGTCAACAAGATAATCTGCGCTTCGAATTGTTTCTTCATCATGTTCTATAACAATCACAGTGTTACCGATGTCACGCAACCTATGGAGTGTCTTAATGAGCCTGATGTTGTCTCGTTGATGTAAACCGATGCTGGGCTCATCTAAAATGTATAGAACACCCATCAGATTGCTGCCAATTTGCGTAGCTAAACGAATTCTCTGAGCCTCTCCACCAGAAAGCGTCCGCGCTGCTCGAGCAAGCGAAAGATACCCCAATCCAACATTTTTCAGAAAACCCAACCGCTCATTGATTCCCTTAAGCACAGCCATTGCGATAATAAGTTCTTTATCATTCAACTCCGACAGTAGGCTATCAAAGAAATCAACTGCCTGTTCAATCGACAGCTCAGTAACGTCAATGATGCTCTTGTCAAGCACTTTTACAGCAAGCACAACTGGCTGCAAACGTTTCCCTTCACAGATATTGCATTGTGAGGATTTCATGAATTTTTCAATAATGCCTTTTCGCCATTCGCTTTCAGTTTGGTGATAAAGCCTCATTGTCTGAGGAATGATGCCTTCCCAGCCGTTCTGCATCCGCATCGTTGCACCATTGGACCAGTTGCCATTAATCGGTTTGTTATCGCCATACAAGAGCACTCGAAGCTGCTTCTCAGAAAACTCGTTGATTGGCATAAAAACGTCAAACCCGTGCTTCCTGCCAACCGTTGCAAGCTGCTGAGCACGCCAACTTAAATCCATCTTACCATAAACCGTAAGCGCTCCATTCATAATCGATTTGCTTCTGTCAGGAATCACTAAATCTTCAGAAACTTCCATGACTTCGCCTAACCCATGGCAGTTAGGGCAAGCACCATATGGCGTATTGAATGAGAACATGCGAGGCTCAAGCCGCTCAAACACAATTTCTGGGTGATTTGGGCATGCACCAAACGTGCTGTACATTGTTTCACCCTCAAATCGTTCAAGCTCACGTTTCTTGTGCCTATTGACGTCTTCTGAGTCGATGACAATCATTGTTCCATTCCCAATATGCAGCGCCTGCTCTACAGCCTCAGTGATTCTGGAACGCTCTTCATCATCAATTTCTACTATGTCTATGACTGCTTCTATCCAGTGTTTCTCGTAACGCACAAGCTTTACTTCATCTTTTATTGTATCAGAATCAAAGATTTTCTGGTCTACCCTAATCTTTGTGAAACCTTCTTTCTTGAGTTCATCAAAAACCTGCTCATGAGTTCCCTTCTTTCCCAGTATAATTGGGGCAAGAAAAACCAAAGTTTTGTCCTGCTCAGACATTATTAGATTAACAATATTTTCAGGACTCTGCGGACGAATTAAACTTCCACACTTAGGACAATGATGTGTACCTATGCGCGCATAAAGTAACCTTAGGTAATCATAAATTTCTGTAACTGTGCCCACGGTTGAGCGCGGATTCTTGCTGGTGCTTTTCTGTTCAATAGAAATTGCCGGAGAAAGCCCCTCTATCCAGTCAACGTCTGGTTTATCCATCAAACCCAAAAACTGACGAGCGTAAGCGGATAGGCTCTCAACATACCTTCTTTGTCCCTCCGCATATATTGTGTCAAACGCCAAAGTAGATTTTCCAGAACCTGAAAGCCCAGTAATCACAATGAACTTGTTTCTGGGCAACTCTACGTCAATGTTCTTCAAATTGTGCTCTCTTGCACCCTTCACAAGAATAGAATCTCGCATAACAACTACATAATTCCATATAATTTAGATAGGCAAGCCCTAATGGGCTTATTTCAACTTTTTGTATCCAAATAACGTTACCTGTTTCAGCCTTATGAGAGAGCCTGCTTCAATTCCTCTATCATGTCCCTATACTCGATTGCACTTTCAAAGTCAAGCCGCTCCGCAGCAGTCTTCATTTTCGCGTCAAGCTCAATAATCCTATTATGAATGTCCGATTTCGCCAAATGCTTAGTTCCCTTAATCCTTCCCTTCTTTGCAGAAACCCTCTTTACTATGGTCTTAGGCGTGATGTTGTGTTTGTTGTTATATTGCGTCTGAAACATTCTGCGGTAACCTGTAACCTGCATTGCCCTTTCAATCGATTTCGTTTTCACATCAGCATACAGAATGACGCGACCATTCACGTTTCTTGCTGCTCGCCCAATCGTTTGAATCAGGCTTCGTTCATCCCGCAAAAAGCCTTCCTTGTCCGCATCAAGAATAAAGATGGTTGAAACCTCAGGAAGATCTAAGCCTTCACGCAACAGGTTGATTCCAACAAGAATATCATACTCGCCTATTCGAAGCTGTCTGATAAGCTCTATTCTATCTAAGCTGTCTACCTCAGAATGTAGGTATCTTACGCGGAAACCCTCTTTAACCAAATAATCTGTCAAGTCTTCAGCCAACCGCTTGGTAAGCGTGGTGACTAAAACTCTCTCTCCGCGTGCAATAGTCTTTTTTGCCTCACTCATCAAATGCTGCATCTGATTCTTGATTGGATGAAGCTCAATTATTGGGTCAAGAAGACCAGTTGGGCGGGTAATCAACTCAACAGGTGAACCGCTCTTATCAAGTTCGTAATCTCCAGGTGTTGCTGAAACAAAAAGCGTTTTGCCCATTTTTGCCTCAAACTCTTTAAAGGTGAGCGGTCGATTATCGAATGCGCTGGGAAGACGAAATCCATAATCAATAAGATTCTTTTTTCTCTCATAGTTGCCATTATGCATTGCCCGCGATTGAGGAATCGTCTGGTGACTCTCATCAATTATCATCAGATAATCCTTTGGAAAGTAGTCAATCAAAACAAATGGTGGCTCGCCAGATTTGCGTCCATCAAAATATTTGCTGTAATTTTCGATTCCCTTACAGTAACCGAGCTCTTTGATCATTTCCAAATCATAGTTAGTTCGTTGCTTAAGCCTTTGAGCTTCAAGCGCAGGAAGCTCAGTCAGCCTTTTCTCTAAGTCGTTTTTTATCTGTTCAAGAGCCCTCTTTATTTTCTCTTCAGGAACTACGTATTGTTTTGCAGGATAAAGAGTAGTCTGGTCAATTGAAACATTAAAATCTCCTGTCAGAAAGTCGATCTCTTTTATTTTCTTAATCTTATTGCGCTCTAGCTCAATACGCAAAATATTCTTCTCGTACGCTGGAATAACATCCACAACATTTCCTCTAACCCGAAATCTACCCGCATCTGGCGCCATGTCGTTTCGTTCATACTGCATATCCACTAATTTGCTGATGAGTTCTTGTCGCTTGATCTCTTTTCCAACCTTTAATTCAACAGCCATGCTTTTGAAGTCTTTAGGGTTTCCTAAATTGTAAATGCAGCTTATGCTGGCGACCACTATTGTATCGTTTCTGCTGAGTAAACTAGAAACTGCATGCATACGCATTTTCTCTATCTGCTCGTTTACGCTCGAATCCTTTTCTATATACATGTCTGTTGTAGGCAGATAAGATTCTGGTTGGTAATAATCGTAGAATGAAATGAAGAACTCGACACGGTTGTTTGGAAAAAACTCCTTTAATTCCGCATAAAGTTGAGCAGCCAAGGTTTTGTTATGTGCAATTATAAGCGTTGGCTTCTGAAGTCTTTCAATCAAATTCGCCATAACAAACGTTTTGCCGCTACCTGTTATCCCGAGAAGTGTCTGCTTTTCCGTTTTCTTAAAAACCTTCACTAGCTGTTTTATTGCTTCTTCCTGTCCTGGCGAAGCATTGAAGGGCGAAACTAACTGGAATTGCATTATTTTCTTCAAAAACAAAAAGATAAACATGTACAAAAAAGTTTGGATTCATGAAAACGCAAATTTGCTCACACAACACACCACGTATCTATTAAAATGCGCGCACATAGTCTTGGATATGTGCTAAATGTTGGAATTAAATTCCTTGAGTGGTATTTTGTTTGCTATAATTGTTTTTGTTTTATTCTAACTCGCGCGCAATTTAGCGTTACGGGCAACATGTGAATCATGGTTTGTGCAACAAATCTTTTAGTTGATTTTACAGAGAATTGGACCTGTAGCACCTTTATGTGTATATAAAAAAATTAGAAAGAGGACCGAATAATGAAGTGGGTGGAGAAAAACAGAAAAAGCAATTTAACAATATGGATTGCACTATTACTTATTATTGCAGTCATGAGTATCTGGCTTTGCTCTATTATAGAAATTATCGGCAACGAAATTACTTTAGTTAATCAAGCCGTGGTTGAGGAAGAATTTTGGCTCTATGACGGAGCACTCCAATTGTGGAAAAGTGCATACGTGATAGTAATTCTTACTGCAACAGGGATTTTAATAACATCTGGAATGGTCACTATACTAGTTCCACAACCCCGCACAATCATAAAAAAGGTCAAATTAAAAGATAGACAAATTTTTAATGAGGAAAACGTT
>Ga0307424_1001612_pt1 | contig 11713 bp, 9 predicted proteins | sample SalMarWE160320MG_FD_202157 | JGI IMG/M metagenome (GOLD analysis project Ga0307424, IMG submission 202157) | Salt marsh sediment microbial communities from the Plum Island Ecosystem LTER, Massachusetts, United States - WE1603-20 | ecosystem: Environmental > Aquatic > Marine > Intertidal zone >...
GGATGCGGGAGACCAGGCTGTCCACGCCCGCCGCCCGGCAGAGATCGAGGGCCTCGCGGTAGGCGTCCAGGGCGGGGCCGAACCGCTCGGCCTCGAAGAGGGCGTCGCCGCGCAGGGTGGCCGCCCGAGGGGCGCGGCGGTCGGCGGGGAACTTCCGGGCCATCACCCCGAAGTCCGAGGCCGCCTCCAGGTTCCACCCGTGGGCCAGAACCAGGTTCGCCCCGCGCCACAGGGCGTCCGGGGCGCGGGGATCCCCGGGATGCCGGGTGGCGAAGCCGAGGGCGGCGTCGTGCACCCGCACGGCCAGGGAGTCCGATCCCAGACCGGGCTTCGACCCCGATCCCGAACCGGACGTCGACCCCACCGTGCTCCGGTACCAGGCGTCGCTCACCGCCACCCGCTGCCAGTCCGCGTCCAGCACCATCGGCTTGATCTCGGGGGAGAGGGTGATGCGCGCGAAGTAGAGATCGGAGTCCGGGGCGGTCAACGGTTCCACCCCCGCCTCGTGGGCGTAGAATAGGGCCACCGCGGTCTCGTAATGCGAGAGCGCGTCCGCATACTCCTGGAGATGGGCCGCGGCCTCGCCGGCGTAGAGATGGATCCTGGCCGCGCGGGCGTCGGTGGGCCAGACCTCCAGGAGCTGGCCGTAGAGGTCCAGGGCCCGCCGCCAGGCCTCGGGGCCGCCCTTCCCGTCCCGGGCCCGGTGATGGAAGTACAGGGCCACCGACTCGATCGCCCCCCGCGAGAAGGTCTCGGCCTCGGTGCGGAGCGAATCGACCTCGTTCACCGCGTACCACCGGCTCCCGGGCAGGAAACGCGCCGCCACGTCCAGCCGGGCGTCCCTCGCCTCGGCCGGACGGTGTCCCTGGTCGTAGCAGTCCACCAGCCGCCGGGCGCTGGCCAGGGCCGCGGGGGTGTCGCCGTAGCGCTCCAGGTAGAGCCGGTCGGCGGCGATGGTCTCGGGATAGAGGCTGAACTTCCGGAGCAGCGCGGCCAGGCCCCAGAGAAGGCGGCTCTCGTAGGGCCGGGGGCCGACCTTGCTGAAGTAGGCCTCGAAGAACGGCGCGCCGCCGCCCCGGGCCAGCGAGTGGATCAGGTAGTTCTCGGCCTCGGCCCGGAGATCGGTCTTGAGCCCGGCCGCTTCGTATTCGGCGTAGTGGTCCAGGAGCCGCCGGAAGGCGTCGGTGGCCGCCTCGAACCGGTCCTCGCGGAAGTGGGCCCAGCCCATGCGGTACAGGGCGATGGCGGTGAGCGCCGGGTCCGGCCCCGCCGCCGCCTGCTCGTAGAGGGGGACGCAGGCGGCGAAGCGCGAGCGGTCGAAGGCGTCGTCGCCCATGCGCAGGGTGGCCTCCTGGCAGAAGGGCGAGGTGGGGTAGTCCCGGACCAGCTCGCTCAGGTAGGTGGCCGAAGCGGCGTCCCCCTGGTCGGAGAGGATCATGCCCAGGTGGAAGAGCACCGCGTCCCGGTGGGGATAGCCGGCGTCGTCGGCCAGGATCTTCCGGTACAACGCGAGGGCCGGGCCGTAATTCACGTAGGGAACGAGGGATCGGCTCCCCGAGCCGACCTCGGCCATGTCTCCGGAGAGGAAGCGCTGCATCTTGGCGTCGAAGGCCTCCTTGGCCCGGACCAGGAGCAGGTCGGCCAGGCGGAAGCGGCTCTCACCGCGGGCCGGGGAATCGGGATAGGTGTCCAGGAACGCCTGCAGCCGGTCCCGGGCCTCGGTCCGCAGGGCCACGCTGGCGGAGTCGCCCAGGATGTCGCCGCCGGTCTGGATGGTGCGGACGGCCCGCTCGTAGGTGGCGGCGGTGAGGCCGTAGTCGATCCCCTCGCGCTCGGCATCGAGGGCGGCCAGCGCGCGCTGGAGGGCGCCGGCCGCCACCCGGCGGGCCAGGGTGGCGGTGGTGTCGTCCAGGGAATCCGCGCGGGCCTGCAGGCGCGCGACCTCGGCCCCCAGGGCCAGGAGTTCCGGATCCGCGGCCAGGCCGTCCCGCGCCCCCCGCACCGAGTCGGCGAAGGCGGCCAGGCGGTCGCCGTGCGTGGCCAGACGCTCATGCAGGGCCCGGGCCTGGCCGGCCACGCGCGGCGTCCAGGCCTGGTCCAGGGACCGTTCCAGCAACCCCGGAACCCCCGCCTCCACCCCGCGAGCCCAGGTGTCCAGCGCGTCGGCAAGCCGTTCCTCCCGGTCCAGGAGCGCGGCCGGGTCGGGCCCGCCGTCGGGGGCGGGGTCGGGACGGTTGGGCCCCCCCACGTACCAGTGGCGGAGCGACCGGATCCACACCCGGTGCGCCTGCGCGCGCGCCTCGAGAGCCGTGGCCCGGGTCACGAACCGCCGGGTGGCCTCGTCCCGCAGCGAGCGCAGCCGCCCGAGAGTAGCGTCCAGGTCGGCCAGGATGGCGTCGATCCGGTGCTCCACCGGATCCAGATCGGCCCGGGCGCTGTCGGCCAGGGCCAGGCCGCGATCCAGGTAGGCGCCGCGGTGCCGGAGACCCGTCTCCAGATCCCGGAGCCGCGCCTGGGCCGCCTGCAGGTCGGCGGCGCCCTGCCGCGCGGCGGCGCGGGCCCGCCGGACCGCGTCGCGATCCTGGGGAGCGGGCGGGGGGACCGGCGGATCGATCCCGGCCGCGCCGCCGGGAACGTCGAAGGTGACCTGGCGGGCCAGGTCGCGGGCCGGGGGATCGTTCCGGAGATCCAGGGCCCGGGCGGCCAGGGAGTCGGCCGCCGTCCACCCCGGCGCCGCATCCCAGGTCAGCTCCTGGGGCCAGAACCCCTCGCGTTCCCACGCCGTCCACAGGGTATCCGCCGCCGCGCCGCCGGCGTCGGCCAGGCGCAGGAGCCGGTCGTGATCGCGGCGCCAGTCGGCATCCACGTCCCGATACATCGCGGTCGCGGTGTCGGGGTGGCCGCTCTCCAGGGCCCATCCGCCCAGGCGGAGCCCGATGGGGCGGTGGTCTGTGCGGTGCTCCTCGTTCCACAGCGCGAGGAGATTGTCCTCGGCGTTGCCGGGGTCCTCCCGTTCGCTCCGGACCACGGCCAGCAGGTGGCGGGCCCGCACCGCGTAGCGGGAGCCGGCCGGCACGCGGGCCAGCGCGGGTTCGGGGTCTCCGCCGGCCTCCAGTCGCCGCTCGGCCAGGCGCAGGCAGGCCGCCCCGATGAGGTCGGGGTCCCAGGGATCCCGGGCCTCGCCCCCGGACACGGTCTTCCAGGCGTCCTCCGACGGCCGACCCAGGGCGTCCAGGGCCGCCGCCCGCAGGGTGGCCACGGCCAGGGAGGTGGAGCCCGCGCGCTCGGCGAAGCGCAGGGCCTCCTCCGGCCGCCCCCGGCGCAGGAGCCAGGACAAGGTGAGGGCGTCGGCGTGGCGGAAGGTCTCCTCGAGGTCGCGATAGGCGGGCTCGGGGGTTCCGGCCGTGTCCGGCTCCAGGGCGCCGTCCGGCGCGCTCCGTTCCAGGAGCCGCAGGAACCCGATCCAGCGGGTGAACGGGGTCGGTTCCGTCCAGCCGGCCACGCGCCCGGCCACGGTCAGGAATCCCTGCCCGTCGCCCAGTTCCAGGCTGGTCCGGGCCAGGAGGTAGGCGGCGCGGTCCGCGTCGGGGAAGGCGTCGGGGGTGCGCAGGTCGCACTGCCGGAGGAGGTCGCGGGCCCGGCGCACGTTTCCCTGGTGGAGTTCGGCCGTGGCCCGCCGCAGGTGGAAGGCGCTCCAGTCGGGGGCCCGGAGGGAATCCGGGGAGACGGCCACCTCCGGCGCCGGCTTGCCGGCGCGGACCGGAGTTCCTGGGAGGAGAAGACCGCACCCAAAGACGGCGAGCGCGCCCGCCGCCCGGAGGGTCTTCCCGCGGTGGCGCGACGGGATCACCGGAGGGCGTTCGCTCCGTCCCCCGCGCTCCGGGTCCAGGTGCGGGCGCGCACGCCGGCTGCGCCGTCCTTGGGGTCGAGGGCGGCGAGGTCGAGTTCCAGGAAGTTGAGCGCGTTCCGCACCGGCTCGAAGTGGAGGTACGCGGGGTCCGTCCCTTGCCAGGGGCCTCCGGTCAGGTCCAGCTCCCAGGTCTGCTCCCGGGGCTCGGCGTAGTCGTGGTAGATCTGGACGATGCCGCCCTCGCGGAGGGCGCTCGTCCGGCCGGGATCCAGGGCGGCCTGCACCGGGGTGCCGAACTCGTCGGTGAGCTGCAGCGCGGCCGGGCAGCGGTCGGCGCGCTCGGGCAGCCCGCGCACCACCACCACCACCGCGGTCTCCTGCCGGCCCAGGAAGTCCGCTTCCAGCCCGGCCAGCCGTTCCTCCTGCGCGTCCAGGAGCGACTCCAGGAGGTCGAGTTCCGATTCGACATCCCCGAGATCGGTCACGCTGGCCAGGAACGAGGCGTCCTCCCAGCGCCGCTGGGCGTCCAGGGTGTCGTCGGCCGCGTGCAGTGAGGCCATCATCTCGCGGTAGGTGAGAAAGCGGGGATCCAGGGACGCGGAGGTGTCCCGCTCCTCCACCGGCACCTGTCGCAGCACGTCCATGCGGCTGCGCAGGAAATCCCGGTTCTCCTTCAGGAACCGCAGGGTGGGGAGGTCCTCCTTCGGCGGCTTGACCCGCTCCACCTTGACCGGGACCTGTCCCCGGGCCGGCGGCCCGGCCGCGGCGGCGGCCACGAACGAAACGGCGAGGACCCAAGCGAACCGGGCGCGGCGCATCATCCTCTCCACACCTTCTTCACCTTGCCGTTGGACGCGTCCACCACCACGAACAGGGACGGCGCCCCGTCCGCGGTATAGACCACGGTCCAGGTGGTGAGATCGGGTTTCTTGTCGTCGAACCCGCCCCGCATGAGGAGGAGGGTGGTGGCCCGGCCCCCGAATTCCTTCCGGTAGTCCCCGGCCTTCTTGGCGGCGGCGCTCAGGGCGGCGTCGCTGTCGATCCACTCGGAGGAGAGCGGCGGCGCCTCGAAGGCGAAGGAGAGGTAGTCGGCGGACACGATCTTGTCGTTCCGCACCGAGTAGCCCCGGGCCGCGTCCTCGGCCACCGAGTAGAAGAGGTAGCCCCAGCGGCCGGCGTACCCGCCGGCATCCAGGGCCTCGTCGTTCTCCAGGTAGATCAGGGCGGCGTCGGGTTGCCAGGCCCGGGCCGCGTCGCGGACCAGGTCCAGGCCCTGACGGGCGGAGAGGGGCACGGCGACCGGGGGATCCCCGGCCGCGACGCCCCGGGGACCGCCGGCCAGGAGCAGGGCGGCGGCGGCGGCCGGGGCGAACAGGTGGCGGACTGCGTTCATGGATGATCTCCTCAGAGCAGGAACGAGGTTCCCAGCACGATCTCGAAGTTGCTGTTGCTGCGGCGGGACGTGTCGTCCCCGGAGCTGAATCGGTAGTTGCGGACCTCCCAGCGCATGGCCGTCTTCTTCCCCAGGTAGAGCCGGGTTCCGGCCCCGAAGTTGATGGTGGCCTCGGCGCTCCCCTGGAGGATGGTGGAGCCGGCGCCGCCGGTGATGAAGGGGACCATCTGCCGGCCGGGGAGGAGTTCCACGGTGAGGTTCAGGTTGTAGAAGACCATGTGGAACTTCTCCTCCTCGAGACGGAGGTTGAAGAGCGACTCCACCGTCTCCAGCGGCCGCGAGACGTGGGTCCAGGTGAGGCCCCCTTCCACCTCCAGGAAGTCCAGGAGGTAGTAGCCGACCCGCCCGCCGAGTTCCAGGGAGTTGGACTTGCGGTCGAAGGAGTAGCCGCCCACCTGGGCGGTGAGCACGAAGCTCCCCACCCGGGAGAAGAGACGGGGGTTGGGCCGGAACTCCAGGTCCGAGAAGTCGTCGAACTCCTCGCAGAGGGAGGCGTGGATCCAGCCGGTCTCGGTGTCCGAGAGCCGGATGTTGTACCAGTCGCCGCTCTTGGCGATGACGGTGAAGGTCCGGCCCTTCTCGAAGACCCCCTTGATCGCGAAGCCGTCTCCGGGCCCGGTGCGGACCACGTTCCGGTCCTGACGGTTGAGGCGCACGGAGCGCTCGTAGAGGACGCCGTCGGTCCGGGGGGTGACCGCCACGGCGGCGGACGGGGCCGATTGGGCGACCGCGGCGGTGTCCGATGAGGGCGTGGTCGGCGGGTCGAGGTCGGAGGGGTTCGGCGCCGTCGGGGTCTTGGACCCGGCCGGAGTGCGCAGGAGCGGCGCCGGGCTGGCCGTGGCCAGGGTGCCGGCCAGCAGGGCGGCAGGGAGGATGGCCGCGGCGCGGATCGCACCGGTGTGAAGTCGTCTCAGGTGGCGCATATCATCTCCAGAGGACCCACGACAGTCCCAGGCGCAGGCTCCAGCTCGCGAAGGTGCGGCGCCCGGTGATCACGGCGTCGCCCAGCCGGTGTGCGGTTTCGAGGCTGAAGAACGACCGCTCGGTCTCGGCCGACACCCGCAGGTGGCGGTCCAGGTCGCGGCTCGCGACCACGCCCACGCTCCCGATCCATTCATCGGCAGGCCGGAAGGCGACCTCCACCGGACCGGGGGCCCCGGGCACCGCAACCTGCAGCCGATCGGGGGAATAGCCCAGATGGACCCGGCCCACCCCGGCCATGCCCGCCACCCCGACCCCCAGGAGGCGTCCCAGACGCCCCTGGGCCGTGGCCTGGACGGCCAGAAGGCGGACCCGGGGGGCGGTAGCATCCCCCAGGATCCCGGTGCCCTGGCGGCCCCCCCAGCCCCACACCCGGAGGCCACCCCGGAGCCGGCCCCGCCCGGCCAGGCCCTGGATCCCCCAGGAGGCCCGCCCGCTCACGTCCCAGCGGTAGTCGGCCAGATCCGGATCCGGGAGCACCACCCCGGCCACCGTCCCCACCGAGACCTCGAGCCGGTCGCCGGCCCGGGCCGGCGCGGGCCGCTCCGCCGTCACCGCGGTGGCCAGGAGGAGAACGGAGGCGAGGCGGCCGGGAGTTCGGCTCCGCATCAGGCCCCCGGGGTGATGTCGACGACCACCGGCAGGACCTGGGTGGCCTCGAAGTCGAACGGCGTGATGACCAGGGTCTTGCCACCCCCCGGAACTTCGACCTCCTCGGCGTCGGCCAGGTAGAGGATCAGGAACACGCCGCCGGTTCCGGGATCGGCGGGGACGTCGGCGGTGAAGGACACGTCCACCCCCCGGATCAGGTGATCCCATCCGGTCACCGGCACCACCCCGAGCCCGGTCGAGGTGGAGTTGGCCAGGAGGGTGTTCACCGCGTCCAGGAGTTCCAGGCGCGAGGGATCCGAGGCCAGGCCGAGGTCCCGGGCGGTGATGCCCTCGGTCACCCGGACCTCGGCCACCACCGCCCCGGTCAACAGCGACCGAAAATAGACGTCGGCCTGGACGTCTACCGGGACCGCGGTCCCCGCGGGCACCGCGGTGCCCGCCTCGGGAGCGAGGAGATCGATCCGGGTCCAGCGATCCTCGATCCGGGGCTCGCCCAGGCACCCGGAGAGGCCGCCCAGGGCCGCGGCCCCGAGCACGGCCGCTCGGACCCAGGACGGGGACGCAGCAGTGACGGCGGACAGGGACGGCATGGCGGGCTCCTTACCGGATGAGGATCATCTTGGAGACGAGCCGGGTGCGCCCGATCGTCACCTGATAGAAGTAGATGCCGGCGCCCAGGGCCCGGCCGGCCGCGTCGCGGCCGTCCCAGGTCGCCGAGGCCAGGCCCGGGGCCACCGTCTGGTCGAGCACCGTGCGCAGGTAGCGTCCCTGGGCGTCGAAGATGCGGATGGAGGCGGGGGCGGGGCCGCCGTCGGGAACCACGAAGCGGATCTCCGTCGCTCCCTGGAACGGGTTGGGCACGTTGCCCAGGAGGAGCGGCCGGTGCGGGGTGTCGAAGGCGGTGCCCGCGGTGGAGAACGCGGCCTCCCGCCGGGCGGTGGGTCCGTCCTCGTAGACCGAGGCCGCGTCCACGCGCATCACGTAGGAGCCCGGCTCCAGGTTGGACAGGAAGTCGTCCCCGGCGAAGGCCAGCGAGCCGCTGCCCGCGTCCCGCACCCCGCCGTCGGTCCGCGCCATCACCGCCCCGGAGACCGGATCCAGGATCTCCGCCGTCACCTGCGCCCGGTCGGTGAGCAGGAAGTCGGCCCGGATCCCGTCGTCGTTCCGGACGGTCAGGTTCCGGACATCCACCCCCAGCCGCCAGAGGCCGATCCCGCTCCGCGGGGTCCACCCTTCCACCAGGACCCCCTTCCCCTCTCCGCGCCGGACTGTGTTCCCGTGGGCGTGGTCGTGCACATCGGCATAGACCACGTGGAAGTCGCGGGGCCGGGTGGTACCGGAGGCGATGGTGGCCACCGGCTCCAGGGTGGGGGAGAGCTTCACCACCCCCCGGTTGGGGCCGGCGGCGAAGACGTTGCCCCAGGAGTCGGTGTCCAGGGAAGTGATGACGTCGAAATCGTCCGGGGTGCTGCCCAGCCAGCGGAGCGAGGACCCCTCGTCCCGGAGCCGCACGATGCGCCGGTTGTGGGCGTCGGCCACCAGGACCTCGCCGGTCGAGACCCCGTCCCGCCGTCCCACGGCCACCGCGATGGGGCCGGCGAAGCGGCCGGTCCCGCTCCCGAGTTCACCCACCGAGGCCATAAGACGGGCGGAGGTCGCGTCCAGGGCGTAGCTCACCACCCGGTTCCGGCCCGCGTCGGCCACGTAGAGCCGGTCGTCGGAGGCGTCCTCCGGGGTTCCCGCGTCGGAGACGGCCACGTCGTAGGGACGGGCCAGACCTTCCACCGAGCCCACCGGTTCCAGGGTGACCGCATCGAACTCGGTCACCGCCCGCAGGATGAGCACCCGGTGGTTGCCGGAGTCGGCGAGGAGGATCCGGCCGTCGGGAGCCAGGGCCAGGCCCCGGGGCTCCGACAGCTTTCCGAACGGGGTGCCGGAGCCGTCGAAGGCGGTGAGCCCACCTCCGGTCTCGCCCAGGAGCAGGCGGTTCCAGCCCGGGTCGGAGACGATCTGGAAGGTGCGGGACTCCAGGTAGGGGAAGGCGTCATAGACGTCGATCCGGGCCAGGACCACGCTGGAGTAGGGATCCTGGAAGAGATCCCGGTCCAGCTGGTCCCGGGCCACGTTCCGGGTGAAGACCTCGACCCCCGCCGCGGGCGCGATGGCCACCCGCTCCAGGGTGTCGCCGGATGCGGTTCCGCATACCAGGAGCACCGGGGCGAGGGCAGCCGTGAGTCGTCGTGTCATGAGCATCTCCTTGTTGCGGACGGATCGCCGGCCGGGCACGGAGCCCGGCCTAGAAGGTGAAGCTGAGGCCGCTCTCCAGGATGTTGGCCGAGAAATTGCCGCTGTTGAAATAGCGCTGGTAGCCCAGGGTCAGGTGCAGGTGCCGGAGTACGTTCGGGCGGGCCCGGAAGAGGCCCAGGTTCATGTCGATTTCCGCCCCGAACAGGTGGGCGCGAAACGGCTGCAGTCGGTAGTCGGCGGTGCGGTAGCCGTCGACGCCGGTGGGGTCCAGGTAGTCCTCCCGGTAGAAGTCGGCGCCGCTCTGGGTGTAGAAGCGGTAGCGGTAGCGGACGAGCACGTCCTCGGTCACGTACTGGTAGAGCCGCCCGTCCAGGGTGTGGGAGGTGAGCCCCCAGTCGTCCCGGTAGGCCACGTAGCTGGCCCGCAGGCTGGAGCGGTTCTTCAGGTACTTGCTGATCCGGATGAAGGCGTCGGTCCGGGTGCGCGCGTCCGGGTGGCGCTCCGGCACCGGTCCCCCCCCGGCGTAGACGTTGCGGTAGGGGTTGTGCTGGAGACCGTGGACCAGGGTGAGATCGGCCCCCACCCGCACCAGGAGGGTGGGGGAGAGGATCTGGGTGGCCACCGCGTTCCAGTTCCAGGTGGTGCGGTGGTCCTTGCCGGTGGCGGTGTCCTCGTCCTGGAGGGGATCGATGGCGTCCCAGCCGTAGCTCGAGCCCACCTTGAGGTTCAGGTTCTCCTGGAAGAAGTCGCGGTTGAGGCTCGTCCGCACCTGCTGGGCGAAGTAGTCGCTCTCCTTGGACACGTAGTAGCCGACTTTGACCCGCCGGTTCCCGATGTCGCCCTGGAACTCGTTCCGGTCCTTGGAGAAGCTGCGGAAGGCGTCGGAGCCGTTGCGGATGGGGCGGCTGGCGGTGGTGATGGCGTCCACCGCCTCCTGGGTGCCCGCCGCCGCCTCCACCCCGGGGACCGTCACCGTCTCGTGGTTGAACTGCAGGAAGAACCGGGTCCCCCCGCGGAGATCCATGGCGTAGCGCCCGAAGTGGGACATCACGTGCACGTGGTCCGAGTCCCCGAAGTTACGGAAGGTGTAGGACGCATCCTGGTCGTCCACCTCGTCGGGGGAGGCGGAGACGGGCAGCACGGACGCGGCCACCAGGGAGACCAGGACGGCGAGGCGGGGCTTCAGTTGCACGCGCAGCCCCCTCCGGCGCCGGCCGCGCCCCCGGTCGAGCCCTCGCGGGCCTCCAGCCACTTCTGCTCCACCCGCTCGGATCGGCTGTCCGCCTCGTAGCTCATGATGCGGTCGCTCAGGTACTCGCGCTCGTAGGGACGGACGGCGGCGCAGCCGGCCACGCCCGCCGCGAGCCCGGCCAGCGCGGCCAGCCCGAGACCGAGGCACAGGAAGCGTCTCATGATCCGGAGTCCTCCTTGGCCGTGCGCAGGGGCCGGTTTCGGGTGAGCCGGGCCACCAGGTCGTTCACCCGGTTCCAGGCCGTCTCCGAGGACGCGGCTCCGGCGAAGGCCGCCTGCCCCTGCCGGTCCAGGACCACCGTGTAGGGGAGATAGGCCAGGTCCAGCGACTTGGCCAGCCCATCGGGGCCGTCCACGAACACCGGGAGGTCGATTCCGTTCTCGGCCAGGAAGCGGCGCACGTGGTCCGGTTCCCGGTCCACGGAGATCGCCACCACCCGGGCCCCGTCCCCGGCCAGGCGCGCGTTCATGGCGTCCAGGAGCGGCATCTCCCGCCGGCAGGGCGGGCACCAGGTGGCCCAGAAGTTGACCACCACCACCTCGCCGGCCAGGTCGGCCAGGCGCAGGGTGCTGCCGTCGGGGGCGGTGAGCGGATGGTGCCGCAAGGTGCGGACCCGGTCCGGGGACAGGGCCGCCCGGTCCCCGGGCGAGGCCGCGGCCGGACGGGCGGCGGCCAGGACGGCGGCCAGCCCCAGCACAGCCGGCAGGGCGGCGGCGAGCGGACGGTGGTGGCGTGCGTTCATCGGCATCCTCGCTCTACTTGTACTGGGCGCCCAGCATCACCCACAGGTTCATGAGTTCCTTCTCCTGGTCGGTGAGGGCGTACGGCGCCTGGGGGTGGGGCCCCTGGCCCGCCCGGGTGCCCACCCCGAGCACGGCGTCGATCAGGATCGAGCGCCGGGGGAAGGCCGGCACCACCACCTGCTGTTGCATGGTCTCGGACTCCCCGGAGAGGCTCACGTAGGCGATGGGGAAGACCCCCATCATCTCGGTGAGGGTGCTGTCGGGGTCCATGCGCAGGTCCAGATTCCCGGGAGCGGGAAGGGTGTCGCCCTGGGCGAAGGTGGGGGTGTGGCAGGTCAGGCACTTGGCCTGGACGATGGGCGCGATGTCCTTCTCGAAGTCGATGACGGTGAACTGGGACGGGTCCAGGTTCAGGTCGGTGGGCGCCTGGGTGGCGGCCATCGGGTTCGGGTTGGTCGGGTGGGGTCCGCCCGCCGTGCGGTCCTCGTGGCACCCGAAGCACTGGTTGAACTCCTCGCCCGGGCGCACGTAGAGCCAGGTGCGCTTGACCACGAAGCCGCGATCCCGGTCGTCCA
>Ga0307424_1001613_pt1 | contig 11712 bp, 10 predicted proteins | sample SalMarWE160320MG_FD_202157 | JGI IMG/M metagenome (GOLD analysis project Ga0307424, IMG submission 202157) | Salt marsh sediment microbial communities from the Plum Island Ecosystem LTER, Massachusetts, United States - WE1603-20 | ecosystem: Environmental > Aquatic > Marine > Intertidal zone >...
GAGTCGTGGCATGCCCTCTCGAGCTCCGGGAATATGACAACGGGCGCACGAAGCTTGAATGTAGGGCTGGTCGAGCAACGGATCAGGCTGGTCGCCTCCGGGCAAGGCATGGGACAATCTTGAATCGAGAGCCCTACCACTTCCCCCGTGGCAACTCACGCAGCCAGTACCGCGCTCGAGGTGCCCGAGCATCGAGCGCGAATGGGATCTGTAGACCTTTGGCAGATTCTTCCCCTGGAGATCGAAACGCCGCGCACCCAGATGGCAGGTGGCGCAGCGTTCCATCCGCCCGGTGCAATTTGGGCTTTGCAGGATTTCCGTCGAATGCCGCAGCTCACCCGTCAGGCTGAAGAAGGTTTTCTGCCGTTTTTGCCACTCGCTGCGGGTCGACTGCAGCCAGACCGTTGCCAGGACCGCCAGCAGCACAAGCGCCCCGACCAGCAGGCCGACCCGCAGGCGGCGCGTGTCTTTGATAAGATCAAGAGACACCGGGCCAGCCCTCCCAAGGCCAGTAGAAAACCCAATCCGGTCCGCGGCAGACGCCTATTAACGTGAACCCCAATAGCATGACCAGCATGACTACCAGCCCGGACAGAAAAGCGGCCCTGGTCGAGCCAGTGGCAATTCCCGAGCTGATTGCTGCGATAAAGGCCACCACGATCATCCCCGAACCAGGGTTGACGATGTCCGGCCAGAGCGTGCCAAGCGCCTTGAAAAATACGCCGGGCCCGGCTTGCATGTAGAGCACTTCGAACGCCAAAAGCGCTCCGATCGCACCCAGCCCTGAAAGCAATACTGCCAGGCGACATGCAGGAGTGCCGAACCAGCGTCCAACTCCTTTATCTTCTCGATCGAGAAACGGAAGGCCGACCAGACCGAGAACAAGAAGCGCCGGAATCACGAATGCTCCCAACCTTGCCGAATAGCTGACCAGTTCCTGGGCCCACAAGAAGTACCAGGGCGCCTTCTCCGGATTAGCCGGTATATGAACATCAACCGGGGCGCCCAGCGGCGCCGAAACCAGTGCGGCGATCGCCGAAAGGGCGACCAGCACCCACAACATCAAAAGCGTCTCACGCAACACCAGGTGCGGCCAGGCGGGAACCAACTCGTTGTCTTCGCCCTCCCCTGCCTCCTTTGCCAATCCCCCGTCGCGCCTGATACGCCACAGGTGGATTGCGATCAGCGCCAGCATGCCGGCGGGCAACATGGCCACGTGCAACATGTAAAAACGAAGCAGGGCGGCTTGTCCGACGGTTTGCCCTCCCAACATCAAGTTCTTTAGCGCCAAGCCAAAAAGCGGCACGCTATCCAGCATGCTCGCGCTTACGCGCACCGCCCAGTAGGAACGCTGGTCCCAGGGTAACAGGTAGCCGGTGAAGGCCAAACCCAAGGCGAGCCCCCCCAACCCGAGACCCACCAGCCAGTTCAACTCACGGCCGCGATAGGCTCCCATCGAGGCCACCCGCAGCAGGTGCAACAATATCGAGACCAGCATGGCGTAGGCCGCCCAGCGGTGCAAAGCGCGCACGAAGGGGCCCAGAGCCACAGCGTACTGGATGTCCTGCATGCTGGCATAGGCTTGCTGGGTTCCGGGTTGGTAATAGATCATCAGCAGCACGCCGGTGACACCCAGGATCAAAAAGGCCGTCAGGCTGACGACACCAAGCCCGAGGGTGGTAGAGGCTCTCAGTGCGCGGCGGGTAACCCTGAGCGGGTGAATATGGTAGACGAAGCTACGCCGCAGGCGCGAGGCCGCGCTGTTGCCGCTGTCCGCCACACCGGGACGCAGCCCCCGCCGCAGGTTGCCGGGCAACCCGCTCAAGTTGTCCCAAAGAGCGCTAAAAAAGCCCTTCATGACTCCTCATCGTCCCGGGCCGTGACTCTTTCTTTGTTTGCGCTCTTTCTGCCACACTCGACTACTCGATCGGTATCGACCCAAACACGGCCGCCGGAGCCAACCCAGGTCAGATACCAAGGCAGATCCTTGCGCGCGGGGCCCGTCATCACCCTGCCCCGCCCGTCGTAGCTCGCGCCGTGGCAGGGGCAATAGAAACCTTCGGTGGATCTCTTGACGGTGCAGCCCAGGTGGGTGCACCTGGACGAGAACGCACCGAAGCCGTCCCCGTCATGCACGATAAAAATTTCCCGATCGCGTATCCAGGTTAAAGTTCCGCTGACGAAATCGGCGGCCGGGCCGACCGGGAACTTGTGCGGCGGTCCATCATGCAGTTCTGGCACGGCCAGGCGCGCACCCAGCCCCGCCGCGGCCAACCCGCAGGCACAAACGCCGACGTTTCCGGCTAAAGCCAGAAAATCCCGGCGGGATGAGACTCGGCCCTTATCCTTTGCCCTGTCTTTATTTCCCATGATCGGGCAAGAGTGTATGTCAGGCTGGTTTGGGGTTCAAGAAACTTCAGAAACCGGGCTACCGCTGGTGTACGGCGCAACTCGTCCCTCATTGGCGAGCCTTGACAGTGCATGCATATTATGCCTACAATGCATGCATGAAAAAGAATGCAGTAAAAAACAACCAGCCCAAGGGATCTCAAAAAAAATCCACGCAGTTCACGGTTCGCAACGTTCCACTGCACGTGGCGCGGGCGATCAGGAACAAGGCACGCCATGCGCGCCAGAGCCTCAACAGTGCCCTGGTGGAGGCGCTTGCCCGGCAGGCAGGGGCGCAAGACGCTGGCGAGACCTTCGACGACCTGGACTACCTGGCGGGAAAATGGGAAGACGATCCTGAATTCGACGCGGCGCTTGCAGACCAAGACAAAGTCGACGAGCAACTCTGGAAATGAAACTGGCGCTGGATACCAACCGCTATGTGGATTTCGCCCGCGGCGAACCCGAAGCCGTCGGTCGAGTCAGGCGAGCCGAGTCGCTTTTTATGCCGTTCGTCGTCATGGCCGAGCTCAGGGCCGGGTTTCTGTGTGGTACGCGTTCGGCCAAGAACGAGCGCAACCTGGTGCGTTTCGTAAACTCCTCCAGGGTAGAAATCCTGTTTACCGACGAGGCCACAACCCATATATATGCCCGGCTCTTCAAACAGCTGCGTATACAGGGCACGCCGATACCAACGGGCGATCTATGGATCGCCTCGCTGGTCATCCAGCACAACCTGTACCTCTACGCGCGCGACCGGCACTTCGATCACCTCCCCCAGCTGCCCCGCGCGTGACAAGCTTCTCTGTTCGATTCGTCTAGGCTATGGGATCGCAACGGCCGTCGAGCCACATGAAATGGGGTAAAACCTCAACTTCCGGGAAGTTCTGTTCGACCAGCCGCCGGGCGGCCAATAGATCGCGCCGGTGGACCTCGAGTTCTTCGGCGCTGTCCGGGATGTCCTCGGGCCCATACGCGCCGCAGTCCTCATGGTTGATCAGGTATATCTGTTGAATTCCGTGCAGGCGATGGACCGTATCCAGTTGTTCCAGGATAAAATCACTATCCCTGTCAGCCCGCTCGAGAAAACCCGCAAGCTGGCTGTGCAGCCTATAGTCCATGCAGAATACCATTGCCGCCCGGCATTTACGCTTACCCATTTTTTCCTCCTCCGGCTTTGAGACACGAGAATCAAATCTCTGCAAGGACTTTGAGCAACCGGTCCAGTTCTTCGATGGTGTTGTACCCGTGGGGCGCGATCCGCAGGCTTCCGCCGCGGACGGACAAGACTATCTTCTCTTCCTTCAGCCGCCGCTCCACCGCGTCCGCGTCGAGCCCGTCTTTTTCGACCAGCAGGATGCCGGATTTTTCGGCGTCGGTCTCGCGGGGAGAGATTACCTTCCAGCCGCGCGCCGCGAGCCCGTCCGCCAGGTAATCCGTCAGATCGAGAATCCGCTTCGAGATGCGCTCGGGTCCGGCCCGCTCCAGCACTTGCAGCGATCCCTTCATTCCGCGCAGGCCGGCGTTGTTGTAAGCACCCTCTTCGAAGCGGGCCGCCCAGGATTTCAGGGGTTGATCGAGATCGAAGAAATCGAACGGCCGATCGACCGCCAGCCAGCCCTCCAGGGCGGGCTCGATTCTCTCGAGCGCCCGATCGGAGATGAAGCCCACTCCGGCTCCTTCCGGACCCAGCATCCACTTGTGGGAGTCGGCCGACAAAAAATCGATTCCACAGGCCTGCACGTCTAAGGGAAACGCTCCCAGACCCTGGATTGCATCGATAACGCAAAGCGCATCGACCCCGCGACACAACTCGGCGACCGCGGCCGGGTCGATCCGGAACCCGGACAAGAACTGGACAAACGAAACGCTGACCGCGCGCGTGTTTCGATCCACCGCCGCCGCCAGATCGTCTATCAGGACTCTACCTTGCTTCTGCGGAACCAGGCGCACGCCCACCCCGCGCTTGCGTAGCGGCAGCCAGGGCCGCAGGTTGGCGGGGAACTCGTGCTCCACCAGAACCAGGTTGTCTCCCTCGCTGAATGGGATTCCGGTCGCGGCGATACCCAGCCCCTGCGAGGTGGAACGCACGAAAAAAACCTGCTCCGGCATGGCGCCAAGCAACCGGGCGGAAATCACCCGGGTCTCGGTAAGCGAACTCCAGATAAAGTCCGGATAGTGGACGGCGCCGTAGCTGGAGAGTTCGTCCAGATAATTCTCCATCTCCTCGCGGCAGCGCCTGGGCAGAGGAGACACAGCGGCGTGATTCAGGTAGATGAATTTTTCGGTAATGGGAAATTGAGCGCGAAACTCCTGCCACCACTCCATTAGAACCTCCTTATCGGGTCCTGCCCCTCAACATGGCGGCCAGAGCACCGAGCAGGGCCGCCCCGGCGCCCGCTTTCAAGGCTAGACCCATGGCCTGGAATTCTTGCGGTCTCCACATCCCACCAGTTCGTCCCCCGGCCGCTGCGAAGACCGCGCTCGAAATCGCCACTCCCAGGAACATGCCAACAATACGCGATTCGGCCATCATGGCACCGGCCTGGCCTTGCTGCTTGCGGGAAGCGGCACCCATCATGGCGCTCGAATTGGGCGACACGAAAAGTCCGACTCCCAGCCCCACCAATCCCAGCCACGGTACAATGCTCCACGGGTTGCCATGCAAGCCTTGTGTCGAAAGCCCCAAGATGCCGGCTGAAAGCAAGGCCAATCCGCCGGCCGACAGCCAGCGACTGCCGATACGATCGGAAAGCCAGCCGGACGGCGAAGCCGTAAGCGCCATTACGGCCGGCTGCACCGTTAAAATGGCGCCGACCATTGCCGGACTCATGCCCAGCCCCTCCTCGAGATAGAAAGGCAGGATAATCAACACCGCGAAGAGAGCCACGTAGTTGCAGACCGCGCACAATACCGCGCTGGTAAATAGACGCGAACGAAACATCCTGAGATCGTACAAAGGGTCGGGCACACGCAGACCGCGGATTATGAAAACCGCAAGCAGCACGAGCCCCAAGCCGGCAACCAGCAGGGCTTGTCCCGCGGCCGAGCCTACCGTTCGACTCCAGGAAAGCGAGAGCAACAACAACGGCAATCCCAGGACTAATAAAAAGACGCCGGGCACATCAATCCGGCGTGGCTCTCGACCGGGCTCTTTTGTTGTTCGAGCGGGCAGGAACAATGCACCCAACACCAGCACTGCGGCGCTGGCCGGTACGTACACGAAAAATGTCCAGCGCCAACCCAAAGCGGTAACGATCAAACCGCCCAAGGCCGGGCCCAGCGCAAGCCCCAGGTAGGTTGCAGTGGCCTGCATGCCCAGTGCCCGCCCGCGCATGCTCACGGGAAAGCTGAGAGTGAGCAAGGCCGGACTGGTAGCCAGCACCATGGCGCCGCCCACTCCCTGTAGCGCCCTGGCAACGACCAGCCAACCAAAAGAATTCACCAGGCCGCACACCAACGAGGCCGCCCCGAACAACACGAAGCCAACCAGGTAGATCAGGCGGTGACCGATGATGTCTCCAAGTCTGCCGGCAACCAGCAGCAAGGCGCCCATCACCAGCAACATCACTTGCACCACCCAGCGGGAGGTTGTAAGCGACACTGCCAGATCGCGCCCCAGCGAGGGCAAGGCCAGATTGACCATCGAACCGGCCATGGCACTCAGGAACGTCCCCACCGACACAACCATGAGAACGCTGTAGGGTCCTTTTTCTTTCGCGGGTTCCACTAGATCAAAGGTTTGCAGCCCGGCATCTCGCCGGTCAAGAACAATTGCACTAAGATCTCAGATAAATCGCGCCCACCGGACAGACCTCGGCGCAGCGTGTGCAGTCGCCGCAGTCCTGCTCGGCCAGGGGCCGCCCGTCAAAGGTGCCTACTTGTGTGCCGAGACCCCGGTTTACAAAGTCGAGCACCCCCTTCTTCACTTCGTTGTTGCAAACGTAGATGCACTGGCCGCACAGCACGCAGTGGTTTGGGTTTATGCCGATCTCCGCCCGGCTTTCGTCGACGGGCCAATCGGGCTCAATTTTCGGAAGGCGCCGTGGCTTGAGCGGCAGCTTGCGCGAGCGGGCTATGTCCTGTAAGGCGCAATGGCGATTGCCGGGGCAAAGCTTGCAGTCGAGACGGTGTACCGACATCAACATCTCGAAGCCGGCGCGCACCAGGCGGTCTACGGCCGGTGTTCTCGTACGCACGCGCATGCCTTCGGTCACGCGCACAGTGCAGGAAGTCTGCGGCTTTTCGCTTCCTGCGATTTCCACCCAGCACAAGCGGCAGCCGCCATGGGGCGGTTCCTCCTCGCGTATTGCGCACAGGTGTGGAATGTCGAAGCCGGCATCTAAAGCCACCCACAGTAAACGTTCGCCATCAGTTGCCTGCAGATTCCGGCCGTCGATCTCTATGGTGACTTGCTTCATGACTGCCCCCGATTACCCTCGGGCCGCGGCTCCGTCTCGGGCAAGTCGGCAAGCGGCGAGATCCTGGCCACCGCGTCGTACTCCGTCGGACAGGCCATGCGGCAAGAATCACAGCGGGTGCACAAAGACTGGTCTATCACCTTGATTCGCTTTTGGGGGCTTGTGAAGATGGCCTCGACCGGGCACGAGCCGACGCATGCGTCGCAGCCTCGGGCGCATTTGTCCGGCAGAATGTAATAGGCGGTCAGTTCGTTACACACCCGCGCTCTGCACATTTTTTCGTTGATATGCTCCTCGTACTCCTCGCGGAAAAAACGCAACGTGGTCAAGACAGGGTTGGGCGCAGTCTTGCCCAGGTTGCAGAGCGAGCCGTCACGGATCTCCGCGGCCAGTTCCTCGAGTCTTTCGATGTCTTCCAGGCTGCCCTGGCCGCGCACGATCTTCTCCAAAATGTCGAGCATGTGGCGGGTGCCGATGCGGCAGAAGGTGCACTTGCCGCAGGACTCGTCCTGGGTGAACTCGAGGAAAAAGCGGGCCGACTCGACCATGCAGTTGTCTTCGTCCAGGACGACCATGCCGCCCGAGCCCATCATGGCGCCAGCGGCGCTCAACTCATCGAAGTCGATCGGTGTATCCAGTTGCGACTCGGGCAGGCAGCCGCCCGAGGGACCGCCGATCTGCACTGCCTTGAATTTTTTTCCGCCCGGAACGCCGCCGCCGATGTCGAAGATCAGCTCGCGCAAGCTGGTGCCCATGGGTACCTCGACCAGTCCTGGATTTGCTATCTTGCCGGCCAAGGCAAAGACCGCCGTGCCCTTGCTCTTTTGCGTGCCCACGTCGGCGAAGCTCTCGGGTCCGGAGACCAGAATCGGACCGATATTGGCGAGGCTTTTTACGTTGTCGAGCACTGTCGGCTTGCCGAACAAGCCTCGCTCTACCGACTGGGGAGGGCGCACGCGGGGCATGCCGCGCTTGCCTTCGATCGACATCATCAAGGCGCTCGACTCGCCGCAGACGAAGGCCCCCGCCCCTTCCGCGATCTCGACCTCGAACGAAAAACCAGAGCCCAGAATGTCATCGCCCAGAAGATTTTCTCTGCGTGCGTCTTCCAGCGCCAGTCGCATGCGTTCGACGGCCAGGGGATACTCGGCGCGTACGTAGACGTAGCCCCGCCGAGCTCCTACTGCAATAGCGCCAATGATAAGCCCCTCGATGACCGCGTGCGGATCGCTCTCGAGGATGGTGCGATCCATGAAGGCCCCTGGATCGCCCTCGTCGGCATTGCAGATGATGTAGCGCTCGCGCTCGGCCTGGGCCTTGCAAGCGGCCCATTTACGGCCCGTCGGGAAGCCGGCCCCGCCCATGCCGCGCAGACCCGCCTCGCTGATCGTAGCGACAATTGCCTCAGGCCCCAGCTCGAAGGCTCGCGGAAGGCCGGCATAGGCCCCCAGCGCAACGGCCTGCAGGATGTCGCCCGGGTCGTGAACGCCGGTCCGGCGTAACAGGCGCCGATCTTCGCGTCCGAAGCGCGGCAGATCCGTGAGCTTGGGCAACATCGACTCGTTTGTCCCGACAGCCCCCAGTAAGAACTCGAACAGCGGATCTTCACCTTTGAAAAAATTGTCGACCAGGTTGCGGGCGATGACGGGATTGAGGTGGTGGTAAACCATGCCCGGATAACCGGGTCTCTTGAGGACGGCCATCGGCTCGGCGTAGCAGTGTCCCATGCAGCCGGCCTCCAACACCCGGGCCTCGATGCCGGCATCGGCGACTTGCTCGCGGAAGGCGTCAAGCACGGGCATGGCGCCGGCCGCCCGGCCGCAGGTGGCCGTGCCTACCAATATCGAGTAGGCTTTGTCACCATTGACCGAGTACTCGGCAAGCCTGGCTCTTTCGGCCAGGGCCGAATAGCTCGCACGGGCCCGGACTGCGTCATAAGCGACAACCATCAAGCTCCCTCCGTCTCGCGGGTTGCGCCATCAACCTTTTGCTTGCGATCGAGATCATGCCCGAGCAGAATCCCGTCGATCTTCGAAGTAGACATGTTGCCAATCACTTCGTCACCTACTACCGTCACCGGCGCCAAGGTGCAGCAACCCACACAGGCGACCCGTTCGAGGCTGTACTCGCGGTCAGGTGTGACCTCGCCCGCACCGATTTCGAGCCGGCGTTTCCAGTGATCGAGTATTTTGTCGGCACGTTTTATATGGCAGGCCGTGCCCATGCAGACCTTGATCTCGTGCCGACCCGGAGGATTGAAACGGAAACGGTTGTAGAATGTGGCCACGCCGTAGACGTTAGCCGCGGATACTCCCATCAGCCTGGCCACTTCGCGCATTCCCTGGCCGGGCAAATATCCAAATTTCTCCTGGAGGGCCAGGAGCACCGTTATCAAGCTCTTGCCCGAACCCTGTTTACGGAAATACTCTCCGAGCCAGTCGAGAACCGCTTGTTCTTCTTCTGTCAATGAAACCAGCCTCTCTGCCGTCGCGGCTCGGCTTATAAACTAGTGCCGCTATCCCACTTCGTCAAGGCCGCAAGAGAGGCCAGCAGGTAGCAAAACACGCCGCAAACCAGCACACCGGTGAAGCCGAGCGTCATGCCCAGCACAACGGCGCCTACCGACCCGACAACGGCGGCGAAACCGTTTACTCCCCAGGCCCAGGGAATGCGCTCGGGATAACTCATCTCGAGCCGTTTTATGAGCATCGGAAAGGGCATCCCCATGACAAACCCGACCGGCGCAAGAATAGCAATGGACATCATTATCCGCGCCGTCGCCGGCCAGACCAGAGTCATGCTGACTATCAGCGGCGAAAGAAACGCCGTCGCCAGGGCGACCACTGCCGCTGCGGCCGCCGCCAGCCAGGGAGCAGCAGGCGAGGCGAAGCGTCGCGAGTATGCGCTTCCCAGGCCGGAGGCAAAAAGCAAGCTGCCAAGCACCGTCGAGAAGACCACAACCGGCCGTCCCAGGTACAATGTCAGGCGCTGGATCAGTCCTACCTCGACTACGATATAACCCAGGCCCAGCGCGCAAAAAGCGACAAGCGTCCGCAGGCGCCCCTGGCCCGCAAGCGCACGGCGCCTGAAAATCCATAGCGGCAGGACAATGAAGAGCACGGCAAAAAAGAGCGACTGGACCAGAAGCACGAGCAATACCGCCTCGGCCACGGGGCGATTCTCGAGCGCCATTCTTCCCTCGCGTCCGCGATTGAAGACGGCCGCAAGATCCGAAAGGCTCACTTGTGAAAATCTCTGGCGCTGGTTGAAAAAAGGCATGTCGTCGGTGGCCGGCTCGAGGATGGCGGCGAAGGGCACACTGACAGACTGCGGATCCGGACTTGTGAGCAACTCGCGATACGGTTCGGACTCGAGCTTGTCCGGCAGGTAAAGCGGCTGCAGACCGCGCCGTGAAAGCAGCGCCGCGAAGTCGCTTACCTCTTGGGGGCTGAAGGGCTTCTTGCGAACGGCGAAGCCGGCATAGAACGACAGCGAGCGAGCGGGCTTGCGCCATATCATGATGCACTGCGCCGGGTCTCCAAGATCATTCTGCTCGAACACTGCTTTAACGGTCGTCGTCAATCGCGGCAAGTGAGCCTCAGGTCTGGTGATCAACAGCACTCCATCCGCGCTCAGGTGATCGAAGTAGTCATTGAAAGCCTCGATCGTCAGCAGGTGATTCTCGGCCAGGCTGAGCGAACCAGCCGCCAGGGCCGCGTTAGAAATGGTATGCGGGCAGTGGATCATCTGGTAACGCTCGGCTGAGCGCCTGATGTAACTGCGAGCCTCATCTGTCACCACCGTGACCCGCTTGTCGGCATAGAGTCGCCCGGTGAAATCCGCCATCCTCTCGGCCACCAGCTGATTGATGGCCGGGTTGATCTCGACGGCCAGGACGGCGGAGGCTCCGTCCCTGAGCGCCATCAGCACCTCGCGCCCACCGCCCGAGCCGACTACCAGAACACGCGGCCCATCGAACAGTTTGTAGAAAAAGTCCTCGTCTCCCTCCCCGGGCGAGAGCCTGGCAAGCGGTGCCGACGGGTGAGCCATGCGCGTCAAGGCGGTGCCGGCATCGATCAGGATCGAACGCTGCTCCCGGCCGGGCGCGCCGTATTTGACCACATCCACTCTGGAGATCGTGTTCCAGGCGGTGTAAAGGTTTCTTCGGGGATCGGCAATGACTTTTGAGAATACCTTATTGGAGCTGATCCGTACCGGGACGAGCTTGTCCGCAAACGGTGCCAGCGCAAGCAATACTGCTCCCATCCCGCAGGCAATCAATGCGAGCCGGTGTCCGTGCCGCCAGGAAATCAAGGCGGAGCCGAAAGCGGCCAGCGCCGCGGCCGCGAAAACGCTTCCCGAACCGCCCAGGGCCGGCAAGACCAGGGCCAGCGTCAGGCTGCCCAGAGCCGCTCCGGAAAGATCGAACAGATACAGCCGGTGTACCCCGCGTGCATAGCGGGTCAGTAGTGCGGCCACGGTCAGGCCCGAGGCAAAAAAAGGCAGCGTCACCGCCAGATAACAGAGCGGCAGGTAAACCCACTGGAGCGGATCGACACCCAACGAAAAAGGTTCGCAGGGAATCAGGTTGTAGGCCAGATAGCCAAGCACGAAGGCCGGCGGGACGCTCAAGGCCGCCCAGGCAAGCAGTTTATCAGGGATGTCGGCGGCCCGCCGACGCAGCGCCAGAACCACGCCCGAGAGCCCCAGGCCGAACAAGGCCGTTGAGACCACCATGAAGGCGAAGTGGTACCACAGGCTGACCGAAAGGATCCAGGCCAGCGCCACCTCCAACAACAGGCTGGCCGCCGAAAGCAGCAACAGACCGGGATATACCGTCCGTGGAGTGCTCTCGGTATTTTCAGACATGCCTGCGATCAGTTCATCGGGGTCTGCAAATCGA
>Ga0307424_1001614_pt1 | contig 11711 bp, 10 predicted proteins | sample SalMarWE160320MG_FD_202157 | JGI IMG/M metagenome (GOLD analysis project Ga0307424, IMG submission 202157) | Salt marsh sediment microbial communities from the Plum Island Ecosystem LTER, Massachusetts, United States - WE1603-20 | ecosystem: Environmental > Aquatic > Marine > Intertidal zone >...
GGTGTGGTGGGCCCGCGACGGAACCCCGACGGCCAGGTCTTCCCGAGCACGGCCATCGGCTACGCCGAGCTGCTCGGCCGCGTGGACAACGGCATCCTCACCGTGCGCTTCCAGAACCTGGCCGGTTCCTACATGGAGTCGGATCTCCGCCTGGACGATCTGGTGACCCCGTTCCCGGTGGCCGGACGCACCCTCATCGTGGGCCTGACCATGTACCTCACGCAGTAGACCTCTGTCCGCCCGGCCTCCCGCTTCCCCCGTCCGGAAGGGATGCGGATGCAACACCGCTCATGGCTGACGCCGGCCGAGACCCGCCTGGCCGGGCTCCTGTTCGTGCTCACCGTCCTGGGGGGATTGGTGCGGTGGGGGGAGCACCTCTCCCCCGAGGTGGAACGCTGGCTGATCGAGGCCGGTGGTCCGGTCCCGGATGCGGCGCCCGCGGCTCCGCCCGGGGACAGCCTGGCCGTCCCGGCCCCGCCTGCGGCCGCGGCGGCCGCCGCCGGCTCCGGGCCGGAGCCCGCGGGTCTCCGGGAGGTCCCGCCCGACCGGGGAGTGGAGGCCGGGGGCGTCGATCCCAACGCCGCCGGGCTGGCCGCCCTGGTCCGGCTCCCCGGGGTGGGACCGGCCCTGGCCCGGAGGATCCTGGAGGACCGGGAGCGGAACGGGCCCTACCGCCGGCCGGAGGACCTGCTACGGGTCCGGGGCATCGGCCCGGCCACCCTGGATAAGATGCGTCCCGGACTCCGGTTCTGAGCCGGGAGGAGGAACCGGCCCCCGGGGGGCCTGCGTCTTTTCCCCCCGAACCGGTCCCCTCTCCGCGCCCGTGCGTCATGTGCCTTCAAGTCCGCCCGCCCCCGCCGATATCTGTTGCAAAAGGCACAGTCCCGGCAAGCAATCTGCCCTGGACCCGGACGAGGGCAGACGGTCCTTCCGGCCGCCAGGGATCACTCTGCTTTCCGAGGGAGGAATCTCGTGCAGGACACGCTTATCCAGCGCCTGATTCAGGAAAAGAAGATCACCCAGCAGCAGATTGCCGACGCCACCCGTCTGCAAAAGACCAACGGCGGCTCGCTGAGCAACAGCCTGGTCAAGCTGGGCGCGCTCAGCGAAGAGGAATTCAACGAGTTCCTGACCAAGGTGTTCGGGGTTCCGGTGGTGGACATCGCCGCCGCCGAGGTGGACCCGGCGGTGATCCGGCTCATCCCCGCCGACGTGGCCAGCCGCTTCCAGGTGGTTCCCTATAAGCGGAACGGCCGCCAGCTCACCGTGGTCATGGCCAACCCGTCGAACATCTTCGCCCTGGACGACATCAAGTTCATCACCGGCTGCGAGGTGGTGACCCGGGTGGCCTCGGAGGGGGCGATCAAGAAGGCGATCGACCGCTTCTACGACTCCGCCGAGAGCCTCAGCGACATCATGAAGGAGTTCAACGAGGACGTGGAGCTGGTGGAGGACGTGGAGGAGGAGGGGGTCAACCTCGGGGAACTCACCGGCGAGGAAGCGCCGGTGGTCAAGCTGGTGAACTCCATGCTGGCCGACGCCATCCGCAAGGGGGCCAGTGACATCCACGTGGAGCCCTTCGAGAAGGCGGTCCGGGTCCGGTTCCGCATCGACGGCGAACTCTACGAGATGATGAGTCCGCCGCTGCGCATGAAGCTGGCCATGATCTCCCGTCTCAAGATCATGGCCGAACTCGACATCGCCGAACGCCGGGTGCCCCAGGACGGCCGCATCCGGCTCCGCATGTTCAACAAGAACATCGACCTTCGCGTGTCGAGCCTGCCCACGATCTTCGGGGAGAAGATCGTGATGCGTATCCTGGACAAGGGCAACCTGAACATCGACCTCACCAAGCTCGGCTTCGACGCCGGCGCCCTGAAGACGCTGGAGCGGGCGGTGGACATGCCCTACGGCATGGTCCTGGTCACCGGCCCCACCGGGAGCGGGAAGACCACCACCCTCTACTCGGCCCTCACCCGGGTCAACAAGCCGGCGGTGAACATCATGACCGCCGAGGATCCGGTGGAATACAACCTGGACGGGGTGAACCAGGTCAACGTGAACGACGAGGTGGGGCTCACCTTCGCCGCCGCCCTGCGTTCCTTCCTGCGCCAGGACCCCAACATCGTCATGGTCGGGGAGATCCGGGACATCGAGACCGCCTCCATTGCGGTCAAGGCCGCCCTCACCGGGCACCTGGTGCTGTCCACCCTGCACACCAACGACGCCCCCAGTACCCTGAACCGGATGGTGGACATGGGAGTGGAGCCCTTCCTGGTCGCCTCCTCGGTCAACCTGATCATGGCCCAGCGGCTGGTGCGCCGGATCTGCAAGAACTGCAAGCGCGAAGGCGTCCTCCACCCGGAGATCGTCCAGGAACTCGGCCTCTCCGACAAGGAGGCCAAGGACATGAGCATCGCCGAGGGGGCCGGGTGCGTGGAGTGCAACAACACCGGATACAAGGGGCGCCAGGGCGTCTACGAGGTGATGCCGATCACCGCCGGGATCCGGGACATGATCCTGGACCGGGCCCCGACCTCGGAGATCAAGAAGCTGGCCGTCAAGGAAGGCATGCTCACGCTGCGGGCCCACGCCCTGGTGAAGCTGCGGGACGGTTTGACCACGGTCGAAGAAGTGCTGAAGGAGACTTCCAAGGATGACTAACCCCGAAACCCCCCGGCCGGGCGGCGACCCCCAGGGCGCCGGTCCCGCCGAAACCCGTCCCGGCAACGAGATCCAGATGCACGACCTCCTGCATCAGATGATCTCGCGGCGGGCTTCCGACATGCACATCACGGTCGGGGTGCCGCCCATGTTCCGCGTGGACGGGAACCTGGTGGCCGGACCCTACAAGCCGCTGAAGCCCGAGGATTGCCAGACCCTGGCCTATTCCGTGCTCTCCGAGGAGCAGCGCAAGCGCTTCGAGACCAAGCGGGAGCTGGACGTGTCCTTCGGGATCCGCGGCCTCTCCCGGTTCCGGGCCAACGTGTTCGTCCAGCGCGGGGTGGTCTCCATGGCCGTGCGCCAGATCCCCTACGAGGTGGTCTCGGTGGAGAAGCTGGGCCTGTCCAAGACCATCGTGGACTTCGCCCGGAAGCCCAAGGGCCTGGTGCTGGTCACCGGACCCACCGGCAGCGGCAAGTCGACCACCCTGGCCTCCTTGATCGGCCTCATCAACCAGGAGCGGCGCGGCCACATCATGACCATCGAGGACCCGATCGAGTTCGTGCACCAGCACGGGCGCTGCATCATCAACCAGCGCGAGGTCCAGGCCGACACCGAGAGCTTTCCCACCGCCCTGAAGTACGTCCTGCGCCAGGACCCGGACGTGATCATGCTGGGGGAGATGCGGGACCTGGAGACGATCGGAGCCGCCATCACCATCGCCGAGACCGGCCACCTGGTCTTCGCCACCCTGCACACCAACTCGGCCTCGGAGGCGGTGAACCGCATGGTGGACGTCTTCCCTCAGGGCCAGCAGCAGCAGGTCCTGTCCCAGCTCGCCTTCGTGCTGGAGGGGGTGGTGGCCCAGCAGCTCCTGCCCCGGGCCCGGGGCGAGGGGCGGGTCCTGGTCCCCGAGATCCTGGTCTGCACCCCGGCGGTGAAGGCGGTCATCCGGGAGGGCAAGACCCACCAGATCTACACCCTCATGCAGGTGGGGCAGAAATTCGGGATGCAGACCATGAACCAGAGTCTGTTCGCCGCCTTCGCCAACAAGCAGATCACGTATAACGAGGCCATCGGCCGGAGTTTCGACCCCCAGGAATTGACGCAGATGATCGCCAAGAGCGGGCTCAAGGCCGCCTAGGAACCGGAAGGAGACAGTACCGTGCCGAACTACCAGTGGAAAGGAAGGACCCTGTCGGGGGAGGTCCAGACCGGCGAAATGACGGTGGGGAGCCAGGAAGAAGTCCTGACCCAGCTCCGCAAGCGGCGCGTCATCGTCATGTACGTGCGGGAGAAGGGCAAGGGCACGTCCCTGAGCCTCCGGCTCCGCGGCTCCAGCGGGGTCAAGATCAAGGACCTGGCCATCTTCACCCGTCAGTTCGCGACCATGATCAACGCCGGGCTGCCCCTGGTCCAGTGCCTGGACATCCTCTCCCAGCAGACGGAGAACGTGGCCTTCCGCGGCGTCATCACCAACGTGATGAACGACGTGGAGTCCGGCTCCACCCTGGCCGAGGGCATGCGCCGGCACCCCAAGGTGTTCGACAAGCTGTTCACCAACATGGTGCAGGCCGGCGAGGCGGGCGGCGTCCTGGACGACATCCTCCTGCGGCTGGCCACCTACATCGAGAAGGCGGAGGCCCTGCGGCGCAAGGTGAAGAGCGCCATGACCTACCCGCTGGTCGTGTTCTTCGTGGCCATCAGCGCCACCATCTTCATGCTGGTGTTCATCATCCCCACCTTCGCCAAGATCTTCCTGGAGTTCGGCGGGGAGCTGCCCCTGCCCACCAAGATCGTGCTCGGCCTGTCCCACTTCCTGCGGGACGCCTGGTACCTCCTGATCGGCGGGGTGGCGGCGACGATCTTCGCCTACCGGCGCTACGCGGCCACCGAGAACGGCCGCCGGAGGGTGGACAGGACGCTGCTCAACATCCCCGTGTTCGGGGACGTGCTGCGCAAGGGCTCGATCGCCCGGTTCACCCGGACCCTGGGCACCCTGATCTCCTCCGGGGTGCCGATCCTGGACGGGCTGGAGATCACGGCCCAGACCTCGGGCAACAAGGTGATCGAGGAAGCGATCATGGCCACCCGGGGCTCCATCCGGGAGGGCGAGACCATCGCCGCCCCGCTCAAGGAGTCCAAGGTCTTCCCGCCCATGGTGGTGCAGATGATCGGCATCGGCGAGGAGACCGGGGCCCTGGACGAGATGCTCAACAAGATCGCCGCGTTCTACGACGACGAGGTGAACACGGCGGTGGACACCCTGACCTCGATCATCGAGCCGATCATGATCGTGGTCATGGGTCTGGTGGTCGGCGGGATGGTCGTCGCCATGTACCTGCCGATGTTCAAGCTGGTTTCCGTGGTGGCCGGTGGAGACTGATCCCAAGTCCTGGGGACGGGACATCGCCCGGGGCGCCCGCTGGCTGGCCGGCGGGCGGCTCCTGGCCGCCCTCCTCCTGGCATCGCTGGCCGGGTTCGCCGGGGAGGCCTTCCGGGCTCCCGGGGACCTGTACCTGGGGGCGCTGGGGGCGGCGGGGATGGCCGCGGTGGGCTGGGTCCTGCGCGAGCGGCGCCAGTTCCTGGCCCCGGTCCTCCTGGGCGACGTGGGCTGGATCGCGGTGGCGGTGGTGGGGGCGGGCCGGGCCGACGCCGGCCTCGGCCTCCTGTTCGCCCTGGTCGCCTTCGCGGCCGGGATCTGTCTGGGCGGGCGCCTGGCCCTGGGGGTGGCCGCGGTAGCCGGCCTGGCCCTGGTGGCCACGGTCAACGGGGCGCCGGACCTGCGGGTGGGGCCGACCTGGGTCCTGGTCCAGGGGCTCCTGGTCCTGGCCCTGGGCGCGGCCACCATTCACATCCGGCGGCACCTGCTGCGGCAGGAGCTGGCCCTGGTGGACGTCTCGCGGGCGCTCAAGCAGGTGCTCCTGGACACGGACACCATCGTGGAGAACCTGTCCAGCGGCGTGCTGAGCGTGGACGCGGACGGGGTTCTGGTCCACGCCAACCGGGCCTCGGTGAAGGCGCTGGGGATTGTGGATCCCGCCCCGAGGGGCCGGGACCTGTCCGAGGTCCTGCCCGCGGGCACCGGGCCCTTCCGGGAGGTCCTGGACCGGGGGCGGTTGCAGGGGGAGGCGGTGGTGCGGGGCGAGATCGACATCGCGCGGGGGGAGGGGACGGTTCCCCTGGGCATCGGGACCACGGTGCTCCGGGACGCCGAGGGGAGGATCAACGGCGTGGTGGCCCTGTTCCAGGACCTGACCGAGATCCGGAAGGAAGAGGCGGCGTCCCGGCGGCGGGACCGGCTGGCCGCGGTGGGGGAACTGGCGGCGGGGATCGCCCACGAGATCCGGAACAGCGTGCTCCCGATCAGCGGGTCGGTGGAGATCCTGGGGCAGGAACTCGAGCTGAACCCGGAGCAGGGGAGACTCTTCGAGGTGGTGGTCCGGGAGATGGAGAACATCGAGCGGTTCGTGAGCGGGCTCCTGCGCTACACGCGGAGCCGGAATCTGGATCTCCGGGCGGTGGATCTGGGGGAGCTGGCCCGGAAGGCGAGCGAGGACGGACAGCTCCTGGCCCGCCCCGGCATCACGGTGACCGCGGAGACCGGAGGCGAGGCGGTGCTGGCCCGGGTCGATCCCGACCAGATCGAGCAGGCGCTCCGGAACCTGGTTTTGAACGCGGCCGACGCCCTGGGCGGTTCCGGGGGACGGATCACCGTCCGCGCCGGGGCGGACCCGGCGGGCCGGCCGCTGATCGAGGTGGAGGACGACGGACCGGGGATCCCGCCGGCGGACCGGCGGCGGGTCCTGGAGCCGTTCTATACCGGTAAGCCCGGAGGAACCGGGCTGGGTCTGGCCATCGTGAACCGGATCGTGGAGGACCACGACGGCGAACTCTGCATCCTGGACGGCCGGGAGCGGGGGGCGCGGTTCCGGATCCTCCTGGGCCGGGCGGACGTCGAGACCCTTTCGAGAGCGGCGTAAGGGCAGAAGGAAAGGACTGAACGGAGATGGCTCACGAAAAGATACTCATCGTGGATGACGAGCAGAGCATGGTGCAGTTCCTGTCCGTGCTCCTCCGCAGGGAAGGCTACGAGGTCACCGCCGCCCAGTCCGGGGCCGAAGCCCTGGACATCCTGAAGGAAACCGGGTTCGACGTGGTGGTCACGGACCTCAAGATGCCCGGCATGGACGGCATCGCCCTCCTGGAGCAGATCAAGCGCATCGACGACACCCTGCCCGTCATCATCATGACCGCCTACGCATCCCAACGCTCGGCGATCGACGCCCTCAACCTGGGGGCCTTCCAGTACATGGAGAAGCACGCCAAGAACGAGGAGATCAAGCTGGTGGTCAAGAACGCCCTGGCCATGCGGAAGGTCCGATCGGAGAACTCCTTCCTCAAGCGCCAGCTCCAGAAGAACCACGCCACCAAGGAGATCATCGGGCGCTCGGAGCAGATGCTGCAAGTGCTGCGCATGGTGGACAAGGTGGCCGAGACCGACTCCACCATCCTCATCTTCGGGGAATCGGGGACCGGGAAGGAACTCATCGCCCGGGAGATCCACTACCGGAGCCGCCGCTCCACCGGTCCCTTCGTCTCCATCAACTGCGGGGCGCTGCCCAAGGACCTCCTGGAGTCGAACCTGTTCGGCCACGTGAAGGGCTCCTTCACCGGGGCGGTTCGGGACCAGATGGGGCAGTTCCAGGTGGCGGAGGGGGGCACCTTCTTCCTGGACGAGGTGGGGGAGATGCAGCCGGCCACCCAGGTGAAGCTGCTCCGGGCCCTGCAGGAGCGGGAGATCATCCCGGTGGGGGGGACCAAGCCGATCAAGATCGACGTCCGCCTGGTGGCCGCCACCAACGCGGACCTGGAGCGGAACGTCCGGGACGGCCGCTTCCGGACCGATCTCTTCTACCGCCTGAACGTGATCCCGGTCCATCTGCCCACCCTGAGGCAGCGGCTGGACGACATCCCCATCCTGGCCAACCACTTCCTGCGCCGGTTCCTGGGCCCCAACGGGCCCAAGACCCTGACCAAGAACGCCATGGAGTCCCTCTCCAGGTACCACTGGCCGGGCAACGTCCGGGAACTCGAGAACGTCCTGGAGCGGGCGGTGATCCTTAGCGACGGCGACGACATCGACCTGGAGGACCTGCCGGAGAAGGTGGTCCACGGGGACACCGCCCGCGGGAAGCTGGTGATCGACAGCCCGGACATGACCCTGGAGGAACTCGAGCGGGAGTACATCCTCAAGGTCCTCCAGTACACCGGGGGCCAGAAGAAACGGGCCTCGGAGATCCTGGGCATCAACGCCTCCACCCTCTACCGGAAACTCCAGTCCTACAAGGCCCAGGGCCTCCTGGGCGAGGTGGAGATGGAGGAGAAGGACGAGGGCGAGGCCCTGGACGAGGCCGCCTAGCCCCGGGGATTGCAGAATCCCCGGACGGCCTCCGGCGGCTTGCCGGATGCATGAGCGTGCATCCGGCAATGGCGGAATGCACGACGCATCGCGGTTCCGGCCTTGGGCGGCCCCCGCCGCCTCCGGCCGGCGCCGGCGCCGCTTTCCTAACCGGCCCCCGGAAAGCGGGTTACGGACTGATTCCGGTCCGGTCCCGAACTTGGCACGGGGGTTGCGTTATGTGCGGGCAACACGGGTTTCGCTCCTAAAGGAAACGGAGGCGAGGCCGAAACCAAGATACAGGTTCCACGTTTTTCCCACTGTATCAGGAGGTCAGTCAATGCTGCGGAACACCAAGGGATTCACCCTTATCGAGCTGATGATCGTCGTGGTCATCATCGGGATCCTTGCGGCCATCGCTATCCCGAACTTCATCTCCATGCAGGATCGCGCCAAGGAAGGCAGCGTGAAGGCGAACATGCACACCGTGCAGTTGGCGATCGAGGACTTCGCGGTCCAGAACGACGGGACCTATCCCGTCGCCGCCGACAACGGAACCGTCGCCGGCCTGTGCCCCGGCGGCGCCTATCCGAACAACCCCTTCGACACCTCGGTGGCGATGGGCATGGACTGGGCCGCCCTGCCGGCCGCGTCCGGCGACGTGGGAAGCAGCCCCGCGGCCACCACGGACGGCTACACCCTCCGCGGCTACGGCAAGAGCGCTGTCCTCTCCCTGGCGCTGAGCAACGGCTCGTAGCCTCCGGCTCGAGTCGGGATTTCCGAAGGCGGCGGGCCCCGGTGGCCCGCCGCTTTCCTTTTCCGGGGGTCCTCAAGTGTGGCTGGAATCAGCCGATAACCGGACCGGGGCATGACCGGTCCACGCGCCTTTCTGGAGGGGAACACCATGAACGAGGCTTCCACGTCGTCGCCGGCCCTGCGGCTCACCGGGCTGGGCAAATCCTTCCGCACCTCCTGGGGGAAGAAGGTGATCGCCCTGCGGGACGTGGGCCTGGAGGTGCAGCGGGGGGAGATCTTCGGTCTTCTGGGGCCCAACGGTGCCGGCAAGTCGACCACCTTCAAGATCGTCCTCGGCTTCATGAACGCGAGCCAGGGCACGGGAACCCTCCTGGGACATCCCCTGGGGAGTTCGGCGGCCCGGCAACGCATCGGGTTCCTGCCCGAGAACCCGTATTTCTACGACTACCTGACCGTCCAGGAGTTCCTGGACACCTGCGCCTCGCTCTCCTCCCTGCCCCGGCGCGGCCGGGCCGGGCGGATCGGGGAGACCCTGGAGCGCGTCGGCCTGGATCCGGACAACAAGGTCCGGCTCCGCAAGTTCTCCAAGGGCATGCTCCAGCGGGCCGGGCTGGCCCAGGCCATCCTCCACGATCCCGAGCTTCTCATCCTGGACGAGCCGATGTCGGGCCTGGACCCGATCGGCCGCCGCCAGGTCCGGGACCTCATCCTGGAACTCCGGGCCGAGGGGAAGACCGTGCTCTTCTCCTCCCACGTCCTGGCCGACGTGGAGGCGCTGTGCGAACGGGTGGGGATCCTGGTCCGGGGCGAGCTGCGCCAGGCCGGGCGCGTGCGGGACCTCCTGCAGCACGCCCACCGTGGGTTCGAGATCGAGGTTCGGGAGCTTCCCGAGACCCTGTGGTCGCACTGGGCGGAGCGGGGCGCGGCCCGGAAGAGCGGCGACCGGATCATCGTGACCGCGGCCGGACCGGAAGAGCTGGAGGAACGGCTGCGCCAGATCCTGGGCACCCGCGCCTCCCTGCTCGCGGTCAAGCCGGTCCAGGGCTCGCTGGAGGACGTGTTTTTGGCCGAGGTGGAGCGCCCGGCCGATCCCCCGGACCGCCGGCAGCGGAAACCCATGGAGGACATCGCAGCGTGAAAGCCCTCGCCATCGCCCTCAACACCTTCCGGGAGGCGCGCCGGGACCGCGCCCAGTGGATCCTCCTCCTCTACGCCGTGGTGGTGCTGGGGGGCGCTGCGGTGCTCACCCCCTTGGCCATGGGAGAGGGCTACCGGGTCACCCGGGACCTGGGGCTGGCCGCGCTCTCGCTCATCGGCCTGATCATGATCGTCCTGGTGGGCTCGGGGCTCGTGCACAAGGAACTCGACCGCCGCACCGTCCTCACCGTGCTGGCCAAGCCGGTCCGCCGGACGGAGTTCCTGATCGGCAAGTACCTGGGCCTCATGGCCATGGTCACCCTGATCTTCGCCGGCATGGTCCTCCTCCTGGCCGGGACCCTTCTGATCATGGAGCGGCGCCTGGAGCCGGCGGTCCTGTGCGCGGCCGGATTCACCTATGCCGAACTCGGGGTCATGACCGCGGTGGTGGTGGCCTTCTCTTCCTTCGTGTCGCCGGCCCTGGCCGGGATCTTCACCCTGGCCATGGCGGTCATGGGCCACTTTTCCGGGGACCTGCTCCGCTTCGCGGACACGGCCGGAAACCCGGTCCTGGCCTGGCTGTCCCGGGGGGTCTACCTGGTCCTGCCCCACCTGGAGAGCTTCAACTGGAGGGCGGAAGCGGCCTACGGGGTGCTGCCCGACCCCTCCCAGGCCGGCGGAGCCGCGCTCTACGCCCTCCTCTACACGGCCAGTCTCCTGGCCCTGGGTTCCGGCATCTTCACCCAGCGGGAGTTCCGTTGATGCGCCCGTTCCTGCGCGGCGGGCTGGCCGCGGCGATCTTCTGGGCGGCCGCGGTCTGGCTGGCTCCCGACTCCGCCTCCGGGCGCGCCGAGCGCGAGGAGTTCCTCTACTACCCGTCGGGGCCGTTCCTGCGGAACGCGGTCATGGGCTACGATCAGGCGGCCTCGGCCGTGGCCTGGCTGGAGACGGTGCAGTACTACGGGAAACACGCCCGGGGCGACCAGCACTTCGACTACCTGTACCATCTCTGCGACGTGACCACCGAACTCGATCCCCACTTCACCGAGCCCTACACCTTCGGCTCCTTCGTCCTCCTCACCGAGGGAAAGCGGCCGACCGCGGGCATGAAGCTCCTGGAGAAGGGGCGGGAGAACAACCCCGACTCCTGGAAGATCTTTTTCGAGAGCGGGTTCATCTACTATATCGCCTGGAAGGACTACCCGACCGCCGCGTACTATTTCACCCGGTCCTCGGAGATGCCGGGGGCCCCGGAGGTGACGGAACGCTTCGCGGCCTGGGTGAGCACCCGGGCCGGGGACGTGCGGACGGCCATCCTCCTCTGGCAGGAGCTGGCCGACCGGACCACCAACCCCGAACTCAAGGAGAAGGCGGAGAAGAAGGTGAAGGAACTCACGGCGCAGATCCTGGAAGCGGGACCCGCCGGCCGGTGATATTCGCCGCCGTCGAATGGCCGCTCCTGGTCCTTTCCGGAATCCTGGGTGCCGTCCTGGGCTCCTTCCTGAACGTGTGCATCTACCGGATGCCGCGCGAGGTCTCCATCGTCTTTCCCCCCTCGGCCTGCCCGGCCTGCGGGGAGCGTATCCGCCCCTACGACAACATTCCCATCCTGGGCTGGCTGTGGCTGCGGGGGCGATGCCGGAGCTGCCGGGCCCGCATCGCCGTGCGGTATCCGGCGGTGGAATCCCTGTTCGCGGCCGTCCTCGTCCTGTTGGCCTGGAAGTACGGTCTGAGCTGGGAGTTGCCGGTGGCC
>Ga0307424_1001615_pt1 | contig 11706 bp, 6 predicted proteins | sample SalMarWE160320MG_FD_202157 | JGI IMG/M metagenome (GOLD analysis project Ga0307424, IMG submission 202157) | Salt marsh sediment microbial communities from the Plum Island Ecosystem LTER, Massachusetts, United States - WE1603-20 | ecosystem: Environmental > Aquatic > Marine > Intertidal zone >...
GCGGATTATGTCAAGCGGATTGACCACCTGCGGCGGGCGGATGCGCGCGTGAAGTTTGTCTCGTTTGAGCCGCTGCTGGGGCCGATGGGGAAGGTAAACCTCAGCGGGATTGACTGGGCGATTGTCGGTGGCGAGTCGGGGCCGGGGGCGCGGCCGATGAGGGAGGAATGGGCGCTGAGCTTGCGCGACCAGTGCGTGCGGGCGAAGGTGCCGTTCTTCTTCAAGCAGTGGGGCGGGGTGCAGAAGAAGAAAGCGGGACGGCTGCTGGAAGGGCGCACGTGGGACGGAATGCCGTCGTACGCCACTTAGCGCGCTGGGGTCGAATTCCACCGGTCGGGCCCAAGAGGCTAGGGGGACAGAGCTATCCCGGCAGGGGGACGGTGACGGACACGGAGCTGGGGGCATCGGACGAGACGCGTTCGCGGTAACCGAGTATCTCAATTCCGATGACGCGGCCCTCAGCGTCAAGGTCGAGCTGAACGCCTTCGGCCACTTCCTGGGTTGTGGCCACATCATCCTCCCTGAAGTAGATATACAGGGCGTCAACCGCCGGATCGTACGTAATCCTCATTTTCGCTCTCCTATCCAGTATACCGTAACGACGGTGCGCTCATTGTTTTCTTCTGAGTAGATCACGCGGAGTGTCCTCTTGCCTAAGGTCTTCTCAGCAACGAGCCGCCCGCCGAATGCAATATCGGTGCTATCCGGGGCTGCAAGCGCCTGTAGAACCTCTTCCTGGCTGATTCTTCTCTCCTTCAGCCTGCTGACCGCGTGCTCAGAAAACAAGGTTCGCATGTTCGTGCCAGTATATCATCAGGGATGAGAATGGCGGAAAGAGCTGAGGGGGCTAGCTCCGGTCCCGGCCCAAAAGCGCGGTGATGAGGAGGCCAAGGGGGCCGAGGAAGCAGCCCAGCGCGCAGCCCAGGCAGCCCTGGTTGTGCATCCGGCCGATGAGCCAGCCGAGCAGCGCGAAGAGGAGTGAGCCGGAGATGATGAGCGGGTACCAACTGTGGTCCACGCGCGCATTTTAACACACAGTGCACACTTAACACATTTGTCACTTCGGGCGACCGGCGCGTGACACTTTTGCGATACTTCTCAGGGCACTATCCTGGTTTCCCCCCCAAAAAGCTGGCATTTTCGGGGTTACGGGCTGCGTTCGTGACGAATTTGTGATATATTTCTTATGAGGCAATGCCCTCATGGAGGTGCCGCCAGTGAATGGCAAATCACCGATTACCACACTAGTCTTTACGGGCCTGGCAGCCGCGCTGCTTATGCTGGCTACCCCAGGCTCATTATCTATAGCTGATGGAAGCTCACACGGCTTTGCGACGGCCGGTCTGGCCGTAACCATGCCCAGCGCGTACGCCCAGGAAGCGGCGGATGGCTCCGGCATGCCGCAGGACGATGAACGCCCATCGGGCGAAGAAGAGGATTCTGCGGGAAGCGCCGACGAAGCTGTGAATGCGGTCACTAGCGCAAACAGCGTCAGGATACCTGCACCTGACGAAGCGGTGGTTGACCCGGGTGTCCCGTTGGAGAACACGCCGCATCTCTCACCCGAGGCGCTGGAGCTGTTGCACCAGTCCACCGGGCGTGGCGGTCCCTACGGCGTCCTGGTGGACCTGACCGTGTGCGTGGGCTGTAGGGCGTGCGTAGTTGCCTGCAAGGAGAAGAACGATCTGCCGCTGGACCAGGCGGATTATGTGCAGTTGGCGGCGAGGGATCAGTTGAACAAGCTCGATCCCAGCGTGGTAACGGAGCAGCCGAAGCTGTCGGCCGACGCGTTCACCGTCGTGGAGTACCACCTGGTCGGGGAGCAGGGGAAGGAGCCCTTCTGGGTCTTTGTCAAACGGCAGTGTATGCACTGCCTGCAGCCGGCCTGCGAGTCCGCTTGCCCGGTGGGCGCATTTGAGAAGAACGAGCAGGGGCCGGTGCTTTACGACGCCGGTAAGTGTATGGGCTGCCGCTATTGCATGATGGCCTGCCCCTTCGGCGTGCCTACTTACGAGTGGGATTCGTGGAATCCTGTTGTGAAGAAGTGCACTTTTTGCTTTGACCTGATACTGGACGAGAGCCTGCCGCCGACCGAACGGGTTCCCGCCTGCGTGCGTTCCTGCCCGGCGAATGCGCTGGTCTTCGGCAACCGCGACGTGCTGCTCAGGGAGGCGCATCGCCGGATTGAGAACAACCCGGGCAAGTACGTGGATCATGTCTACGGGGAGTTTGAGGCCGGCGGCACGAGCTGGCTGTACATCTCGCCGGTGCCGTTTGAAGAACTGGGCTTCCCGACGAACGTGGGCGTGCGCCCTTACCCGGAATACACGGCGGGGGCGCTGGGATCGGTGCCGCTGGTGGTGGTTTTCGGCAGCACGCTGCTCGCGGGGCTGTATGTGGCGCTCAAGCGGCGTAGAGAAGGAAACGGTGACAAAGGCGACAGGGGCGGCGGCGGGTCGTCGCTGTCCTCGCGCATGAAGCTCTTCATAGCGATCGTTGTGCTTGGTGCGGCGGCAATCGTCGGGATGTACACGATATTCACTCATCACACCCAGGCCGGCGCGCACACTAGCGAGCCGCTGCGAACCGCCATGGAGAATGTGGTGCGCTGATGATTGAATGGTTGAGGCAGAGCCTGAGTACTCCCGTGGTGACGCCAGCGCTGCTGGCCGCAAGCCTCGCGCTGGGATTCATCGGTGCGCTGAGTTGCTCGGCCTGCCATTTCACCGTGCTTGGCGCCATCGCAGGCTACTCGGGAACCGCGTGTGTTGGCGCGGAACGCAAGCGCATCCTGTTGAACGGGCTTTCGTTCATGCTGGGAGTGATGGCGGCGCTGTCTGTTCTCGGCGCGACCGCCGGCTTTATCGGCCAGGCGGCGGGCGCCTCGCTGGGCGCATACTGGCGGGTGTTGGCCGGGTTCATTCTCGTGGCTTTCGGGTTGGCGAACCTCGGCTTACTGCCGGTGAAGCTGGCGCCGGTGAGTCTGGCGGCCAGGCTGACTCCCAGCGGAGGAGCGGGCGCCATGGTTTACGGACTTGCGGTCGGCGGAGGCGTCAGCGCTTGCTCCGCCCTCTGTAATCCGGTTCTGCCCATAGTACTTGGAGTGGCAGCGGTTCCGGGAAAGCTACTCTGGGGAATCGCGGTGCTGGCGATGTTCGGGCTGGGCTACAGCCTCCCGCTGACGCTGGGCTTGGTTGGAATAGGCTTCGGCTTCAGGAGATTGGCAGCGTTCATCCGCGAGTACACTCCTGCCATCCGCACGGCCGCGGGAGTGCTGCTTGTTGGAGTTGGATTCCTCATATTGGCGGGGGCGTAGGACAGCCGCTGCACCCGAGGTGACGGGAAACAACGATGAAAGAAGAAAGCTACTATCGACCGGCGTTCCGCCTGTTTGACGGGCGAACCTGTGTGCTAATCGCGCTGATGGCCATCGCCGCCATGGCGGCTGGCTATCGCTTCATCCAGGGACTGGGCGCGACCACCAATCTGTCCGACCAGTTTCCTTGGGGACTCTGGGTCGCCTTTGATGTGATTTGCGGCGTGGCGCTGGCAGCGGGAGGTTTCACTACCGCCGCGGCGGTGTACATCTTCATGGAGGAGAAATACCACGGACTGGTGCGCCCGGCGATCCTCACGGCGCTGCTGGGCTACGTCTTCGTCGCCGTGGGGCTTCTGGTTGACCTAGGCAAGCCATGGAATATCTGGCATCCCATCATCTACTGGCCGAAGCACTCGGCGCTGTTTGAGGTCGCGTGGTGCGTCATGCTCTACCTCAGCGTGCTCGCGCTGGAATTCGCGCCGGTGATCTTCGAGCGATTCGGCTGGACCACGCTGCACGCGCTGTGGCGCTTACTGGTGCCGCCGTACGTGATTTTCGCGCTCACGTTCTTCACCTACATAATGTCGCATTCAATATGGTGGACGGTGGCGGCATTTGTCGCCGTGACCGCCGCAGCGGTATTCGCGCCCGGCCTGGTGCGCTCGCGGCCGGGAGTGCCGATCATCCTGATAATCGCCGGAATAATCTTCTCCACGGCGCACCAGTCCTCGCTGGGCACGCTGTTTCTGTTGATGCCCGACAAGCTGCATCCACTGTGGTGGACGCCCTTACTGCCGGTCAACTTCTTCCTATCGGCGGTCGCCGTAGGATTCGCCATGGTGATATTTGAGGCCACTTTCAGCGCCCGAGCCTTCGGGTTGCCAGACGAGAAGGAAGCGCTGACCGGATTGAGCAAGTACCTCGCCTACGCGCTCTTCGTATATCTGGGAGTCAGGATTGTTGACATCGTTGTGCGAGGGCAATTGCCTGCGCTGTTCTCGGTACTCGGAATGGTGTTCCTGGCGGAGGTGTTCGTGGGCATTGTGCTGCCGCTCCTCATCTTGCTGCGGCCGGAGTTCCGCGCCAGCAAGTGGTGGCGGTTTTCGGCGGCTAGCCTGGTGATTTTTGGGCTGGTGTGGAACCGTTTCAGCGCAACGCTGTTTGCCATGCACCGTCCAGGCAACGGGTGGTACTTCCCCAGCGTGGAGGAGCTAGTAGTTTCCGTAGGGATAGTCTCCGCTATCATTTTCTTCTACAATATCGCTGTGAAGCTTTTCCCTGTACTCCCGGCGCACGAAGATCATGCCAAACGAGACGCCGCTAATGTGGGGCAGGTTCGCAAGAAGCAGGAGGAAGCGGTATGAGGGCCCCCACCAGTGGCAGTTTCGTCCCGACCTTGTTAGTGCTCGCGCTGGTGCTCGCGGCGGCTTTCGTTTCGTGCCAACCCGCGGGCGACAGCATAAACCTCGCTCGCCTCAGCCCCGAACAACTGGGCCCGTTTGCCGCAGGGGAGGCCATGCAAGTAGCCACCAGCGGTATGCACCAAGCGCACATGCGCGGCGACGGCAAGTGTGCCGACTGCCATCAGGCGGCGGAGCCGCTGACCGCCACCCAGACCGCAAACCTCTGCGGCAACTGCCACACGGTCCAGACTGAAAACGATAAGGCCTGGCGGCACCATTGCGCAGCCTGCCACCCCTTCAGCGCCAAGCTGGAGCAATCTGCCGGCGGGTACAACGCCTTCAAGGATCATTGCGATGAGTGCCACCAGCCTGAGAACCCGGAGAAGTTCGGGAAGTGCGAGGCTGAGCGGAGCGGAGACCGATCCTGTTCGTCCTGCCACAAGCCACACACCGGCAAGACCGTCTCCGGGCCGCAACAGATATTCCCCTTCACCAGCGCTGAACTGACCACCGTTCTCGGGAACAAGATGCACGACATACACAGGGAGAAGGGCACGGACTGCGATGCGTGCCACTCCAGCAAGGAGCCACTGACTCCCGCGCAGGCCCAGATGAAGTGCAACGAGTGCCACGCGGACGGCTTGGTCGCCACCGAAGTATGGCTCAACCACTGCCTGGCGTGCCACCACTTCACCAAAGCGGCTGAGCGCGCGGGCGGCAGCGTGCGCATCGCCCAGGAGCTTTGCCGCGACTGCCACCAGGGCGAGGATGCGGGCGAACGGATACTTGCTTTCTGCGACAAGGGAGAGTCGCACAACATTACCTGCGAACGCTGCCATCAGCCGCATAAGAGCTCTGTAATCGCTGAAGAAGGTGTTTGCGCGGAATGCCACTCGGACATCGTGGGCAAGACCCACCCTTCCAAGCAGGTTCACGGATCATGCCTGATGTGCCATGTCCCGCACCGGAAGCGGGAGAGCGGGGAAGAGCTTTGCAGCCGCTGCCACTTCCCGAGCGAGACGGTGCTGGTGCACCATATTCCGGGGCACCCGTCGGACTGCACTGCGTGCCACAGCCCGCACTTCACCGAAACCGAGATCATCGGCGAAGCCTGCCTGAACTGCCACCAGGGGATGTTCTACGCGGGTGGCCGCAATCTGCCCAAGGAGCACCGTGACTGCGAGAGCTGCCACTATATAAGCAGCTTTCGCTACAAGGGCGACCAGAGCTGCGCGGGCTGCCATCCCACAGAGGGGAAGGTGCTGGACGACGAGAGCTTGCACAGCCAGCACCGGCACTGCACCACCTGCCACCACCCGCATATATGGCGCGCGCCGTTTGAGGAGAACTGCACCATCTGCCACGAAGTTGAGAAAGTAATAGAGCACAATATGCCGTTCCACCAGAAGGACTGCCGGGCCTGCCACGAGCCGCACAGCACTTCCACCATGGCCCGCTCCGGGGACTGCAACGGCTGCCACAAGGAACGCTTCAACACGCCTGCGTTTAGCCCGAAGGCTCCGCAGCAGCATGTCACGTGTGACAACTGCCATTCGGACGCAACCATTAAAAGCCGCCAGTTCGCCTTCGCCGGGCCGAAGGACACGTGCATGGGATGCCACCCCGACGCCCAGGCCAAGCCCAAGCTTGCGTGGGGCGAAGTGCCGGGCGGCCACCGGAAGTGCGATGTTTGCCACCACGCACACGTGTTTGAGGTGCATCCCGACGCCCGCACCTGCGGCACCTGCCACCGTGACCTGTACTCGCGCACCCCGACGCAGGCGCACGCTGAATGCTACAACTGCCATGAAGCTGGCCATGCCGCGAAGTTCATCGGCCAGGAGGCCTCCTGCGCCGTATGCCACAGCCTGGCGTGGAAGCGCTCGCGCGGCACAGCCAAAGAAGACTGCCTGGCATGCCATAAGCCGCACGAGATGAAGGCTGATTTCACCGGGTGCAGTAAGTGCCACCCGGAGGTGGTAGCGCAGCTGAAGCCCACGGCGCACTCGGACTGCAAGCCGTGCCACGACACTCACCGCTGGAAGCCTGACGCCAAGTCCTGCGCCGAGTGCCATACCGGCCTTCCGGGGTTGCACGCGGGCAAGGGGCATGGCGACTGTAAGTCCTGCCACCCGCTGCATTCGCTGAAAGCCGGCTCAGTCCGGTGCGGGGACTGCCACGCGCAGCCGCCAGCAACTTGCACATCGAAGGAATGCATGGACTGCCACAAGTTCGGCGCAGAGACCTGAGGATAAGCCTGGGTGTGAAATAGGACCGATTTACTGGTTGCAGCATACGTTTGTAGCGCGGCCACTAACAACACAAGTCCCGAATGTATAATCATAGGCGTGCGTGCCACACAGGTGCGCCGCCGTCCCCACGGCGAAATCGGTAGCGGAGGCCATCCCTGCGCCGCTGCTGGAGGAGATGAGATTATGGAACGTCGCGCCCGTGCATCGGGAGATCGAACGGACAGCGGAATCAGGCGGAGTTACGCCTGGTCCGTCCCCATCTGGTTTGCCTTCCTGGGAGTACTCTGGATCTTCATCATGGACCATCTCATAGGTAGCGTAGTGTTGCGCGGGGGCTTACCGCCCAAACTGGAGATAATAGAAGACTGGGTTTTCGTCGGGATTATGACTCTGCTTCTCGTGGCTTCCTTGCGAATCGCCGCAAGAAACGAAGCCCGGCGGACAAGGGAGGTGGAGGAAAGCGAGGAGAAGTTCCGCACGCTCTTTGAGCAGTCGCGGCACGGGATCATCATCATTGACGCCGCTGATGGCGGCATCGTGGACTGCAATCCCGCGTACGAGGAGATGACGAAGCGGAGCAAGAAAGAGCTGGAGGGAATGAAGGTATGGGAGCTGCGACCGTTAGAGCTGCAAGACAAGTCTAAGGCGCTGTTTGAGGAGATTCTTGACAAGGGATTCGGGGCCGGGAACGCAGTAGATATTCTGCGTCCAAATGGCACACGAATCGGCGTTAACCACGAAGGAGTAGTGGTTAGCATTCAGGGAAGGAAACACGTGCTGCGTATCCTGCGCGATGTAACCGAGCAGCGCAAAGCCGAGCGGGCGCTGCGCGAAAGTGAAGAGAAGTTCCGCACGGTGGCGGAGCAGATACTGCTGGGGATCGCCATCATCCAAGATGATGGGATCAAGTACGTGAATGCAGCGTTTTGCGCCATATGCGGCGTGGAGAGCATGGAAGTGGTGAACCGGACTCTGTCCGAAGCATCAGACCTGATCCATGTGGAGGACCGAGAGCGTGTACTGGATATTGCCAAGAGGAGGCTAGCAGGGGATGACAACGTTCCCGACACTTACGAGTACCGCACCACGGTTAAACCGGGTGAGGTGAAATGGCTGCGGGCGTATTCCAGGCTTATGACTTACGAGGGGAAGCCGGCGACACTACAGATGGTTGTGGATATTACCGCGCAGAAGCAAGCGGAGGAGGCGCTGAAGGCCGAGAAGGAGCGCGCGCAGATGCACCTGAGCCTGACACCGGTGATGTTTGTGGCGCTGGACAGCGGCGGGCGCATTACGCTGGCGAACAAAAAGGCTACTGAGATTATGAGCTGCACCGAAGAGGACTTGGTGGGGAAGGACTGGTTTGAGCATTTCATCCCCCCGAAGAACCGGGAGCGGGTGAGGGGGGTTTTTGAGCAGTTGATGACCGGCGAAATCGAGCCCGCGGAGTTCTTCGAGAATCCGGTGCTCACAAGCGAAGGCGAGGAGAAGCTGATTGAGTGGCGCAACACGGTGTTCCGCGACGAGGCCGGCAGGCCCACCGGCGTGCTAAGCGCGGGAGTGGATATTACCGAGCGAAGAGCGATGGAGCGGGCGCTACGTGAGAGCGAAGGCCGGTTCCGCAGCCTGTTTGGCACTATGACCGAAGGGGTGGCCATCCACGAGGCAACAAGAAACGGGGCGGGCGACATAACCGATTTCGTCATCAAGGACGTAAACCCTGCCTTTGAGCAGCTAATCGGCCGGAAGCGGCAGCAACTGGTGGGCGTCAAGGCCAGCGAGGTGTATGGCGCTGAGTTGCGAAGCCACTACCGCGAATGCGCTAAGGTGGCCGAAACAGGCTGGCCGACACGGTTTGAAGGGCGGATGAAGGAGCCGGAGAGGTATTTTGACGTGAAGTGCTTTGCGCCGCGCAAAGACTGGTTCGCGGCGGTGATTGATGATGTGACCGAAGTGCGGAAGGCGCAGATTGCCCTCTGGGAGGAGAAGGACCTGGTCAGCCGCATTATGGAGACGAGCCCCGCCGGCATCACGCTGGTGAATAGGCAGGGGCAACTTACCTATGCGAATCCAGCAGCCGAGAAGGTGCTTGGACTGAGCGCAAGCAAGATTGTTGAGCGAACCTACAACGACCCTGAGTGGAAGATTACTGATTACGAGGGAAGGCCGTTCCCAGACGATCAACAGCCATTTACTCGTGTTATGACGAGCGGGCAGCCGGTTACCGGCGTGCGGCACGCGATTGAGTGGCCGACCGGCAGGCGGGCGCTGCTTGCTATCAATGCATCGCCTTTACGCAGCGTTGCGGGCGAGATAGAGGGAATGGTTGCTATTGTGGAGGATGTAACGAACCGGGTGAAGGCGCAGCAGGCGCTTAGGGCAAGCGAGGAGCGGCTGCAGAGCATCCTGCGCACCTCGCCGATAGGCATTGGACTGACAAAGAACCGGGAATTCGTGTGGACTAACGAGTTCTTTCAGAAGGTGCTTGGGTACTCCGCCAGCGAGCTGGAGGGGCAAAGCGTCCGAATGATATATGAAACGGAGGAGGAGTTCGCGCGGGTGGGGGAGGTTTTGTTCGCCGAAATCGACGCGTGGGGGATGGGTGTGATGGAAACACAATGGCGATGCAAGGATGGCAGTGTGATTGATGCGTTGCTCAGCGCCAGTTACTTGAATGTGGACACGGGGGAGAGGGGAACGCAGTTCGCGGCGCTTGACATTACCGACCGGAAGGCGGCGGAAAGGGCGCTACGCGAGAGCGAGCGCGCCATGTCCACGCTAGTGAGCAACCTTCCAGGCGTCGTTTACCGGTGCAGGATTGACCGGGATTGGACGATGGAGTTCATCAGCGACGGAATCACTGCGCTTTCAGGCTACGAGCCGGCTGACCTCATTGAGAACCAACGGCTCAGCTACAACGACTTGATTCACCCCGACGACCGTGGACGCATATGGAATGAGGTATCGCGTGCGCTTGAGTCAAACGAGCCATTTGAGCTGGAGTATCGTATTGTCTCTAAGGATGGTGGCGTGAAGCAAGTGTGGGAGCAAGGATGCCCAGTGCTGGATGCTAACGGCAAGATTGAGACGCTGGAAGGCTACATTCTAGATGTAACCGATCGTAAACGGGCGGAGGAAGAGCTTCGGGCAACGGCCGAGAAACTACAGGGCGTGCTCTCTTCAATCCCTGACGGGTTGGATGTCGTGGGCCCGGATCACCGGATCACTTACCAAAACGAGCTGCTTAGAGCCAGATTCGGCGACCAGGTAGAGAAGCTCTGCCATGAAGCCTACATGGGTGTGAAGGTCCCCTGCGATGGCTGCCCTATGGAAGAAGCCCTGAAAACGGGCAAGACTGCGCGTGCAGAGATGACAGGCGTGGATGGCAGGGACTATGAGTTGACCTCCACTCCATTCACTGATGTAGACGGTGTGGTGAGGGCCATTGAAGTCGTGCGGGACATCACCGAGCGCAAACGGGCGGAAGAGGCCTTGCGGGAAAGCGAGGAGAAGTTCCGGCTGCTGGCGGAGAACTCGCGGGACCTCATTTACCGCTACCGGCTGAAGCCGAAGCGCGGCTTTGAGTATGTCAGCCCAGCCGCAACCGCGCTTACGGGCTACACGCCGGAGGAGCACTACGCCGACCCGGAGCTGGGTATGAAGATAGTTGACCCGAAGGACCGTCACGTGCTGCAGATGTACTTTGAGCAGGGAGGCATCTTTGACCAGCCGATAGTGTTCCGGTGGAAACGCAAGGATGGTTCAATGCTATGGGCGGAGCAGCTCAACTGGCCGATTACTGATGAGCAAGGCGAGCTGGTGGCGATAGAAGGCATCTCGCGCGATATCACCGAACGAAAGACGGCGGAGGACGCCCTCATTGAATCCCGGCATCTTCTGCGGGAGCTGACTCAGAGCGTGATGAATGCCCAGGAGGAAGAGCGGGCGCGGATTGCGCGCGAGATTCACGACGAGCTGGCGCAGATGCTCACGGCGTTGCGCATTGACCTGTCGGGAATTGCGCGGCGGATACCGCAGGAGATGGACGACTTGCTCACGCGCACGAAGGTGATGGACGCGCACATCAACCTGACGGTGGACGTGGTGCGGCGCATATCAGCGGAGTTGCGGCCCAGCGTGCTGGATAACCTGGGGCTGGCGGCTGCGGTTGAATGGCAGGTGGACGAGTTCAGAAAACGCACGGGCGCCGATACCAGGCTACGGGTGAGCCCGGAGGGCCTGGAGCTTGACGAGGGGCGCTCAGTGGCGGTTTTCCGCATCCTTCAGGAGGCGCTCACCAATGTGGCTCGCCACGCGGATGCAACCAGGGCGGACATCTCACTCACCCTAAGCAAGGGGAGGCTGCGCCTGCGCGTGCGCGACAACGGAAAGGGGATGGCTACCGAGAAGCTGGACCCGACCAAGGCGCTGGGAATCGCTGGAATGCGCGAACGGGCGCGCCTGTGGGGCGGAGATGTTAGAATAGAGAGCGCTAAGAACGCGGGGACGGCCGTAGTACTGGAGATGCCGTCCTCCGGCAAGATGCCCGACGAGGGGGGAGACGATGCTGAAAATACTCATCGTGGACGACCACGCGGTCGTCAGGCAGGGGCTAAAGCAGATTCTCGCCGAAAAACACGAGGACGCGAAGATCGGTGAGGCCGGCACCGGCGAGGACGCGGTGCAGATGGTCAAGGAGACGACCTGGGACGTGGTTGTGCTTGATATCTCG
>Ga0307424_1001617_pt1 | contig 11700 bp, 13 predicted proteins | sample SalMarWE160320MG_FD_202157 | JGI IMG/M metagenome (GOLD analysis project Ga0307424, IMG submission 202157) | Salt marsh sediment microbial communities from the Plum Island Ecosystem LTER, Massachusetts, United States - WE1603-20 | ecosystem: Environmental > Aquatic > Marine > Intertidal zone >...
TGTATTGGCCACAGCCTCACAACGACGTCCTGCAAAAGCTCTTGCGCAAGGTCCGCAAAGGCACCGACCTCGTCTACATTCCCGGTAATCACGACGAGGCCTTGCGCGAATATTGCGGCTCGAATTTCGGCGGTATCAGCATCGAGCGCCAAACCATCCACACGGCCGCCGACGGCAAGCGCTATCTCATCATGCACGGCGACGAGTTCGACGTGGTCGTCCGCTACGCCAAGTGGCTCGCCTTCCTGGGTGACTGGAGCTACACGATGGCGCTCTGGCTGAACACGCATCTCAACGTGGTGCGCCGCTGGTTCGGCATGCCCTATTGGTCGCTCTCGGCCTACCTCAAGCACAAGGTGAAGCGCGCGGTGAACTACATCGGCGAATTCGAATTGGCGCTGTCGCAGGAAGCGCGCAAGAACGGCGCGCAAGGCGTGATCTGCGGCCACATCCATCACGCCGCCATGCGTCAGCTCGGCGACGTCACCTACATCAACACCGGCGACTGGGTGGAAAGCTGCACGGCCGTCGCCGAGACGAAGGAGGGGGTCTTCGAGATCATCCGCTGGAATCCGCACCAGGGCGCAAGTACGCCAAAGTCCCCTGCCGAGGAGCTCGAGGCTGCCGCTTGATGCGCATCCTCATCGCGACCGATGCCTGGTACCCCCAGGTGAATGGGGTGGTGCGCACCTATGAGCGGCTTGCGCAGGAGCTGCCCAAGCTCGGCGCCGAGGTCAGCTTTCTGGTTCCCTCGCGCTTCCGCACGCTGCCGTGTCCCACATATCCCGAGATCAGGTTGTCGCTCGTCAGCCCGGGGGCGGTCGCGCGATATGTCGACGAGGTGCGTCCGGACTTCATCCATATCGCCACGGAGGGGCCGATCGGGCTCATGATGAGGCGCTACTGCCGCAAGATGAAGCGGCCCTTCACCACGAGCTACCACACGCGCTTTCCTGAATATGTTTCGGCCCGCCTGCCGATCCCCGAATCCTGGGGCTACAGCTTTCAGCGGCGCTTCCATAACGCCGCCGCCGCGATCTTCGTCGCCACCCAGTCGGTGGAAGACGATCTCAAGGCGCGTGGCTTCGAGCGGATGATGCGCTGGACGCGCGGCGTCGACGTGGATCTGTTCAGGCCGCGCAACGTGCGCCTGTTCGGCGAGCAACCCGTGTTCCTCTATGTCGGCCGCGTCGCCGTTGAGAAGAACATCAAGGCGTTTCTCGATCTCGATCTGCCCGGCCGCAAGGTCGTGGTCGGCAGCGGCCCGCAAGCCGCCGAGCTGGAGCGGCGCTATCCCGACGTGTTGTTCACCGGACCGAAAGAGGGCGAGGCGCTTGCCGAGGCTTACGCCTCCGCGGACGTCTTCGTGTTCCCGAGTCTCACCGACACGTTCGGTCTCGTGCTTCTCGAGGCTTTGGCCTGCGGCGTTCCGGTGGCCGCTTACCCCGTATGCGGGCCGAAGGACGTGATCACCGACCCGGCCGCGGGCGTGCTCGATGCCGACCTCCAGGCGGCTGCCTTGAAGGCTCTGACGCTCGACCGCGAAGCGGCGCGCGCCCATGCCTTGAATTACAGCTGGGAGAATTCGGCCAGGGAGTTCGTGGAGAACGTGCTGGCGGCGCATAACCTCGGCCTGCCAGAGCGCCGGAGGCTTCTGCCCCGCTTGCGGGGGCGCCGGCCGGGCATAAAGAAAACGGCCCGGTTGGGGGGGAACCGGGCCGTTTCATTCTCATGCGTCAGTTTGGGGGACGCTTTGGGGGAACTTGCGTCCACCCGGAGATGGTTAGGAGCCCGCGGCTTTTCAAGAGGAGGGATGCTAACTTGTCGCACCCCTCTCGTTAAGTGACTGGGCTGAAAGCCTAAAATTCTACCCGAACAGGGCCGCCCGCTTCACCGGGGGGAGCTTGTCGAGCGTCAGCGGCTCCGGCCGCTCGAACCGCTCCTCATGAGGCGCCTCAGGCCGCTCCTCAGCTTGCGGGGTGGGGGCCTTCCCCTGCCGCAGCACCGCGTCAACGTCGTGCTGCTTCAGGCCTTCGCCGCGCGTCGCGGGGCCGCCCAGAAGCGGGCTCTCCTCCAGCGCGGTCCGCTCCATCTCGGCGGTGACCGCCTCGACCTTTTGGGCGATGTCCTCCACCCCCCAAATCTCGATCATGGCGTTGATGCGCTGTTCGATCAGGTGCAGCGCCCGCACCACCTTGCCGGTCCGCTGCCCGGTGATGTCTTGGAACGAGCAGGCGGTGTAGATGTCGATGGCGCGCTGATCGAGCCGGTCGCAGAACTCGAGCGCGATCTCCTTCTCCCGCAGAGTCCAGGCAACCTCCTGGATGTCTTCCGCGGCCGACAGGATGTCCGAGGTGGCCTTCTCGGTCGCCTCGACGATCTGGTCGAGCTCTTCCGTCGCGCCTGAGAGCTGCTTGTCGAACTGCTGAGGCGGGCGGAGCTGGGCGATCTCGTGCCGCGTGCGGGCGATCGCCTCGCTCATCTCCACGAGCTCGGCCAAGACGGTGGCGAAGCCCGTCTGCCGCTGCGGCTTGAGCACCGCCGCTTCCAGCCTGCCGATGGCGTCGAGCAGCAACTGCGTCTCGGGCGTCCGGTTCCGCCGCATGTACTCGGCGAGGAACCAACGGCCGAGCGGCGTATCGCGCAGCGTCGCCTCAAGGGCAGCATAATCCTCTGCCAGCCCTTGCTCGAGCGGCCTCGGATTTCGCGGCAATGGGGCGGCGCCGTCTGGGGCTCGTTCCGGCATAGTGATGGTGAGGCTACCTGATTCGGATTGGGAGCGCCGAACGTAGCAGCCGAAGGGCAAGAGATTCGTTAACTTCCATGCCAAACACCGCCACCACGACCGCCCCGCGGCCGCGCCTCGCCTGGCGGCTCGGCTTCCTTTACGCCGCGCTGTTCCTGGTTGTCGGCTGCTACCTGCCGTATCTGCCGGTCTGGCTGAAATGGCGCCATCTCGACGCCGAACAGATCGCCATCCTCCTGGCGACACCGCTTTACGTCCGCATCCTGTTCACGCCGGCCATCAGCTTCGCCGCCGACCGCATCGGCGGGCGCCGCACCATCCTGATCGCGCTCGCCTGGGGGTCGCTCGGCGCGTTCGTTCTGCTTTGGCTGTCCGACGGCTTTTGGCAGATGCTGCTTGCCGCGGTGTTCCTCGCCGTCAACTGGACGACGATCATGCCGCTGGTCGAGACGGTGGCGGTGAGCGGCATCCGCACGAGCGGCCTCGACTATGGACGGGTGCGCCTGTGGGGATCGCTGACCTTCATCGTCGCGAGCCTCGGCGCCGGCGTCGTCATTCAAGCCGCCGGGGCGGGCGCGGTCCTGCCGCTGCTCTTGGGCGCAACGGCGCTGTTGGTGCTCGGGTCTTATCTCGTGCCACGCGACATGGAGGGCAGGGGACGGGCGGCGCCGGCGGGACTGCGGCGCCTCAAGCTTCGCGATGCGGCCGCGCTCGTCCACACGCCGCTCTTTCTTCTGTTCCTGCTCGCGGCGAGCATGATCCAAGGCAGCCACGCGCTGCTCTATGCTTTCGGCTCGCTCCATTGGCGGGCGCAAGGCCTCTCCGGCGGGACGATCGGCGCGTTGTGGTCGGTCGGCGTGGTCGCCGAGATCGCTCTGTTCGCCGTGTCGGGCCGGGTCATCGCCGTGGTCGGCGCGGGGCGGCTCATGATGCTCGCCGGTGCCGCGGCGGCGGTCCGCTGGGGCTTCCTCGCCATCGACCCGCCGCTGTGGGCGACGGCGCTGCTCCAAACCCTGCATGCCCTGAGCTTCGGCGCCACCCATCTGGCGGCCATCCATTTCCTGACCCATGCGGTGCCCGAGGACCGCGCGGCGACGGCGCAGGGTCTCTACGCCGCCGTGGTCGCCGGCCTCGTCATGGGCTCGGTCACCGTGGCCTGCGGCCCGCTCTATCGGCTGCTCGGCGGCGAGGCCTATGGCGTCATGGCGCTGCTGGCCTTGATTGGCGCCAGCGCCGCGGTTCTGCTGCGCCGGCGCTGGCATGGCGGCCCCGTCGTCGGCGCGGTCGCCCCATCGCATCCGTAAGAATCTTGTCAGCAGAGGCGGCTATTGGCCACGTGCGGTGACCATTGAACTTCCGCATTTAGAGCCTTGATAGGACTCAACGATAGGGTCCGTGAAACGGCTATGATTCCGGCCATTGAAAGGAGGCTGTCATGACGAGATTCAGCGCACTCCTGCTTGCAGCAACGCTGGCGACCGTTTCGGCACCGGCCCTCGCCCAAAATGGCGGTCACATGATGGGCGACGATGGCCAGGGCATGATGGGCAATGGCGGCCACATGATGGGTGATGACGATCACGGCCAAGGCACGATGGGCAACGGCAGCCACATAATGGGTGACGGCAATCACAACATGATGGGCAACGATCACAATATGAGCGGCCACGACGGCCGGTAAGTGCAAGGCGATAGGAGGAGGATGTGATGAATAAGCTCGGTACGGGCCTGCTTGCGGCCTGCGTGACGCTGGCGCTCGCGGCAACGCCGGCCCTGGCACAACAAGGTGGCCCCGGCGGCGGCATGATGGGCAAAGGTCCGGGTCAGGGACAGGGCATGATGGGCAAAGGTCCCGGTCAGGGACAGGGCATGATGGGCGGTCCTGGCCAAGGCAAAGGCATGATGCAAGGCGGCATGATGGGTAAGGGCCCCGGCCAAGGCGGCATGATGGGCAAGGCCAACTGCCCGAGGATGGGCGGCATGATGGGTGCCGGCATGATGGGCGGCATGATGGGCAAGGGGATGATGGGCAAGGGCATGATGCATTCGCGCCCGATGATGGAAGCCCACCTTGCCTACATCAAAGCCGATCTCGAGATCACCGATAGCCAGATGGATGCCTGGAACGCTTACGCCGACGCCGTCAGGGCGCGCCATGCCGCCATGGAAGGCGTGCATGCCGACATGATGAAAGCCAAGAGCGGGACGGCCGTGGACCGTCTGGATGCGCGCATCAAGGCGACCGAGACCAAGCTCGAGAGCATGAAAGCCATGAAGCCCGCAACCGAGGGCCTCTACAACGCGCTCACCGACGACCAGAAGAAGAAGGCCGACACGCTTCTGGGCGGCGGCTGCCACATGATGTGAGCCCGGGAGGCACGATGAGCTATCACTTCTCCAAGACCCTCGACGTCCCGTTCGACCAGGCGGTCACGCGCGTGACCGACGCGCTGAAGGCGGAAGGCTTCGGCGTGCTGACCGACATCGACGTCGCCGCCACCATGAAGGCGAAGCTCGGCGAGGACTTCCGCCCCTATCGGATCCTCGGCGCCTGCAACCCCAAGCTCGCCCATCGCGCGCTGGAGCTCGAGGACAAGATCGGCACCATGCTGCCGTGCAATGTCATCGTGCAGGAGCATGACGGCGGCAAGGTCGAGGTCTCGGCCATCGATCCCGTCGCCTCGATGCAGGCCATCGAGAATCCGGGCCTCGCCGACGTGGCGCAGGAGGTGCGGGGCAGGCTCAAGCACGTGGTGGAGAGTCTCTGAGCCGCTAGCCCCACAACTCTGGCGGCGGTGGCCATATCATGCCGCCCTCGTAGGTGAGCCCCGGCGCGCGGTCGCGCTCGAGAAGCAACGGCCCGTCGAGATCGACGAAGTCGGCGTCTTGCGCCAAGAGGAGCGCCGGTGCCATGGCGAGCGACGTGGCGACCATGCTGCCCACCATGATCTTGAGACCGAGCGCGCGGGCCTGTGCCGCCGTGAGAAGCGCCTCGGTCAGACCGCCCGTCTTGTCGAGCTTGATGTTGACCGCGTCGTAGCGCCCGGCGAGGGCGGCGAGGGAAGCGCTGTCGTGCACGGACTCGTCGGCGCACACCGGCACGGGCCGGGCGATCTCGGCGAGAAGCGCATCCTCGCCGGCGGGTAGAGGCTGCTCCACCAGCTCGACACCGGCCTCCGCGGCGGCGGTAAGAAGCGACTCGGGTTCATGGGCTTGCCACGCCTCGTTCGCGTCGGCGATGAGCCTTGCGTCCGGCACGGCCGCGCGCACCGCGGCGAGGCGGGCCGCGTCACCTGCGCCTCCGAGCTTCAGCTTGAGAAGAGGATGCGCGCGAGCCTCGCGCGCGTGAGCGGCCATGGTCTCAGGGTCGCCGAGCGAGATGGTGAAGGCCGTGGGGACCGGATGCAGCGGCGGGAGCCCGGCGAGCGCCGCGACGGACGTCCCGGACTGCTTCGCCTCCAGGTCCCACAGGGCACAGTCCAGCGCGTTGCGCGCCGCGCCCGGCGGGAGCAGGGCGGCGAGGCCGGCCCGGTCCAAGCCTCGGGCCAGTGCGGCACGGCACCCTTCGAGGACCGCCACAACGCCCTCGAGGCTCTCGCCGTAGCGGGCGTAAGGCACGCATTCCCCGCGGCCCGTATGGGCGCCATCGCCGATTTCGGCCACCACCACGGCCGCCTCGCGCTTTGAGCCCCGGGCGATGGTGAAGGCGCCCCGGATCGGCCAGCGCTCCACGCGCAATTCGAGGCTCAGAGCCTCTTTTGCGCCGTTAAGCTCACTTCCGGACCCCGCCATAACACCTTTATTTCTCCCGTGTTTTCGTTCAAATACGTAGGCACTTCTAACGGCGTCGGCGCCCGGAAATAGAGTACGAGTCAGGCTAAGCCCTTCCATGCTCAAGCGCGACCACCAGCTCGTCCTGCCGACCCAAGCCCGCGCCCCCGGCTTCCGCGTCGAGCTCAGAGGCACCACGTTCCGCCTGATCGCCACCGGCGCCTGGACGGTGGCGGAAGCCGCCGACCTGGACAAGGCGCTGAAGCGCCTGCGGGTGCCGATCCCGCCGACGCCCGACTTCACCGGCGAGATGGATATTGCCGGCATCGCCGAAATCGATACGGCCGGCGCCTGGCTTCTTCAGCGGACCGCCAGGGCGTGGCAGCGCGGCGGCTTGCGCACGCGGTATGCCGGCGCCACGGAGAGCTTCCGCATCCTCATCGAGGAGGTGCATCGCCGCGGGCAAGCCGAGCGGCCCGAGGTCGAGAGGTCCAGCCCGCTCGAGAGATTGATCGAGGACGCCGTCAAGGCGACGACCGGCGCCGGGCGCGACGCCGTCCAGCTCACGGCGTTCCTCGGCGAGGTGACCTCCGCCTTCTGGCGCATGCTCAAGCAGCCCTGGCGCTTTCGCCCGATCTCCTTCTTCCATCATCTCGATCACGCCGGCCTCAGGGCCGTGCCGATCATCGCGCTGATCTGCTTCCTGATCGGTGCCGTGGTCATGCAGCAAGGCGTGGTGCAGCTCAGGCCGTTCGGCGCCGAGCCCTTCGCCGTCAACATGGTCGCCATCCTGGCGTTGCGCGAGGTCGGCATCCTGCTCACCGCCATCATGGTGGCGGGCCGCTCGGGCTCGGCCTTCACCGCCGAGATCGGCTCCATGAAGATGCGCGAGGAGATCGACGCCATGCGCACGCTCGGCATCGATCCGATGGACACGCTGGTCCTGCCGCGCGTGCTCGCGCTCGTGGTGGCGCTGCCGCTGCTCACCTTTCTCGGCGACATCATGGGGCTTGCCGGCGGCGGCGTGATGGCGTTCGGCGTGCTCGGTCTCGATTTCTCCACCTACATCGACAAGCTGCACGAGGCCGTCGACATGCAGCACTTCATGGCCGGCATGATCAAGGCGCCGTTCGCCGCTGTAATCATTGCCCTTGTCGGCTGCCTCGAAGGCTTGAAGGTGGAAGGCAGCGCCGAGTCTCTCGGCACCCATGTGACGTCCGCCGTGGTCAAGGCGATCTTCCTGGTGATCATCCTCGATGCCGTGTTCGCCATGTTCTTGTCGGGGATCGGGGTGTGATCGTCGAGGACGGACGAGAGGTGGTCATCCGGGTGCGCGGGCTCGCCAAGAGCTTCGGCACGCATCAGATTTGGGATGGGCTCAGCCTCGACGTCTATCGCGGCGAGATCCTCGCCATTGTCGGCGGCTCGGGCCAAGGCAAGTCGGTGCTGATGCGGGTCATTACCGGGCTGGTGACGCCCGACACCGGGGCCGTCGCCCTGTTCGGGCAGGATGCCATGACGCTCACGCCGCAAGCCCGCCTCGACATCGAGAAGCGCTGGGGCATTCTCTTCCAAGACGGCGCGCTGTTCTCCTCGCTCACGGTCCTGCAAAACATCCAGGTGCCGATGCGCGAGCATCTCGACCTGCCGCAAGCCATGATGGACGATCTCGCCTTCCTCAAGCTGACCATGGTCGGGCTCCCGCCGAATGCCGCGCACAAATTCCCCTCCGAGCTGTCCGGCGGCATGCGCAAGCGTGCAGGGCTGGCCCGGGCGCTCGCCCTGGACCCGGAGATCGTGTTTTTGGACGAGCCCACGGCCGGGCTCGACCCGATCGGCGCCACGGACTTCGATCACCTAATTCGCAAGCTACAACAGACACTTGGGCTCACAGTCTATATGGTGACCCACGACCTTGATACGATTTTCACGGTGTGTGACAGGGTGGCGGTTCTGGCGGACAAGAAGATCGTGCGGACGGGATCCCCGGCTGAATTGCAGCGTCAGCCCAATCATCCGTGGATCCAGGAATATTTCTGCGGCGAGCGGGCCCGCGCTGCGAGCCCCACCGAGCAACGAAGGCTGATAAGCAATGACGCCTGACGGTCGTTGAGGGTCCGATGGAAACCAGAGCCAACTATCTGATGATCGGCGGCTTCGTGCTGGGTGTGCTCGCCTTTGCCTTCATCTTCGTCTTCTGGATCAGCAATTTCGCCGGCGGCGGCAACCGCTACCGCATCGTGTTCGAAAGATCCGTGGCCGGGCTCACCTCGGGCTCGAGCGTCTCGTTCAACGGCATCAAGGTCGGTGAGGTGCAGACGTTTGCGCTGGATCCAAAAGACGGCCGAAAAGTGCAGGTGGTGATCAGCGTGGACGACAAGACGCCGGTGCGGGAGGACTCGCGCGCGAGGATCCACTCTCAGGGCCTGACCGGTGGCACCGGAATCCAAATCACGCCCGGCACTCCGAAGTCGCCGCTTCTGGTGCCGACGGACAAAGATCCCATTCCGACAATTCAGGCCGCGGTCGGCGGAGGAGGGCTGTTCGATGCAGCGCCCGCCGCTCTCAACAGCGCCACGGCCTTCATCCAGCGTTTGGACGATCTCGTTGCCGCGAATGAGGAGGCGATCAACAGCACGATGAGCAATGTGGATCAGTTCACCACGATGCTGAAGGACCAGAATGAGAAAGTCGCCGAGACGATCAAAGAACTGCAGGAGGGCGCCAAGGCCTTCAACGAAATTACGAGCAAGCTCGACACCAGTGTCGATGGGCTGACCCAGCAGGCCAAGCAGGGCATGCAGAATTTCAATGCGACCATGGCCGAAGCGCATCGCGCGGCCATCACCCTCAACCGGATCCTCGAGAAGTTCGAGCAGAGTCCGACGGGATTCTTGCTGCGTGGATCGAGGCCGCCGGATAGCTCATCCTCGTCCTCTTCCTCGTCACCGCCAGCGTCCTCTTCGAGAGGATTTGGGCCGCGCCACTAGGGCGTCGTCATCGCTTTGGCGACGCAGCGCCGGCAAAGTCGGCCCCGCCCCATCCCGATGAGGCAGGGCTGAGACGAGGCTTCGACTGTTGTTAGTGGGCTTGTGAGACCGCGACGCGCTGGGAGCGCGTGGCGCGCCGCGCTACAGCGCGGCGCTTGGCGGGCTGAGCGTCGCAAGGGAGCTCGATATCGATCTCGAGCAGCGAGACCGCCTTACCCCTCTCGATCTTCACCTGAACCTTGTCCACGTCCACGGGCACGTGCTTGGCAACGGCGGCAAGCACCTCTTCCCGCAGGACGGGGATGAGGTCCTCGTGGTCCCCGGCCCCGCGCTCGTGGGTCAACAGAATTTGGAGACGCTCACGCGCAACCGAGGCGGACTTCCGTCTCCCGAATGGCATGAACCAATTCATGCCGCCCTCCTGCCGAACAGCTTGCCGAACAGGCCGCTGCGATCGCTGGGAAAGACCATCGGCACGTCCTCGCCCATCAGGCGCTGCGCGGCATCGCTGTAGGCGCGCGCCGGCGCGCTCTTCGTGTTGCTGATCGTGACGGGCGCACCGAGATTCGAAGCGCGCAACACCTCCTCGCTCTCGGGGATAATGCCGAGCAGGGGGAGGGAGAGAATGTCGATGACGTCATCGACGTTCAGCATGTCGCCGCGGCCGGCGCGAACCGGATCGTAGCGGGTGAGCAGCAGGTGCTTCTCCATGCGCTCGCCACGGGCCGCCATGTCCGTCTTGGCGTCGAGCAGACCGACGATACGGTCCGAATCGCGCACCGAGGAGACTTCCGGATTGGTCACCACCACCGCAATGTCGGCATGGCGCATCGCCAGCGTCGCACCGCGCTCGATTCCGGCGGGGCTGTCGCAGATGATCCAGTCGAAGGACTCGCGCAATTCACCCATCACCTTCGCCACGCCTTCGTCCGTCAGCGCGTCCTTGTCGCGGGTCTGGGAGGCGGCAAGCAGGTAGAGCGTCTCGAGCCGCTTGTCGCGGATGAGGGCCTGAGAGAGTTTCACGTTGCCTTGGGAAACATAGATCAGGTCGTAGACCACGCGGCGTTCGGCGCCCAAGACCAGATCGAGATTGCGCAAGCCCACGTCGAAATCGACAACCGCGACGCGCTGGCCGGTCTGCGCGAGCGCAGCGCCGAGTGCGGCGGTCGTTGTCGTCTTGCCGACGCCGCCCTTTCCTGATGTCACCACGACGACCTGCGCCATGTCTTCCTCCTTGCCTCTCAGTCGAGTGCTTTGATTGTGAGAACGCCGTCTTCGAGCGAAACGTGAGCGGGTTCCTCCAGTAGGTCCGAGGGAAAGTCCTCGGCCATGCGGTAGTAGCCGTCGATCGCCACGAGCTCGCCGGCAAGACGACGGCAGAAAATATGTGCCGCGGTGTTCCCGTCGGCACCGGCCAAGACCCTGCCGCGCAGCGCCCCGTAGATGTGGATCGACCCTGTGGCGACGATCTCGGCACCGGAGGACACCGAGCCGATGATGGTCAGATCGCCGTCGTGAAACAGCGTCTGGCCCGAGCGAACATGCGAATCGATCACAAGGGAAGACGACGCGGGCTTCACGGGCGCGGGGGCCTCGCACGTCTCACGCGACGTCTCGGGTTCCATGGCCCGGCCCGGCGTCAGGACCGGCGGGAGATCGGCATCGACCCAGGCCGGGTCGGCGCCGAGAAGGCCCATGACCCGTATGCCGCGGGAGCCGAGATCGGCGATCAGCTTGGCCAACTTGCCCTTGGTCAGCAGCAGCCTCGACACGTCCACGACGACAGGCTTGGCGGAGAAGAAGCCCGGGGAACGCGATAGCCAACTGTCCGCTTCGTCGATCCATCGGCCGATCGGCATCTCAGGCTTCAGGACGAAGGCGAGGAACGTGCGGCCGTGGAACTTGAAAGAGCGTGAGGGAGGAGGTGTTGCTGCGGATGGCTGAGGTGCGGCGGCGGCCATGGCTGTCTGTCGGCTCCCGTTTCGAATTGGTTAATCAAATGGCCGCGATGGTTAACGGGCCGTTAACGACGGAAGCTTTGCGACAGCTATGTTCGAGGAAACGCTAAAAAAAAGCCCCCTCGCTCCCAAGTCGGGAGGAGGGGGCTCTTTTGGTGGGGGAGCCTGAGTGGCTCTTACCGCAGGCGTCCGCTCGCGTGTGCGAGCAGGAGATAGACGCGTCCGGTCTCGGACG
>Ga0307424_1001619_pt1 | contig 11693 bp, 11 predicted proteins | sample SalMarWE160320MG_FD_202157 | JGI IMG/M metagenome (GOLD analysis project Ga0307424, IMG submission 202157) | Salt marsh sediment microbial communities from the Plum Island Ecosystem LTER, Massachusetts, United States - WE1603-20 | ecosystem: Environmental > Aquatic > Marine > Intertidal zone >...
GGGTATTTCAGCATCAAATTCACCGTGAATCGGGTCCGTCCCGCGGGTACGCAGACCGAGCATGGTCACCCAGCAGATCATCATACCCATACCAAAGATCAACATTAGACCATCACCCCTGCTGAGATCGCCATCAAGCACCAGGGTCAGGGAAAACATCATCACCAGTATCATGATGGGTAATTCACGCCGCAATATCTCCGACCTTATTACAAGAGGGGCAACCAGTGCGGAAATGCCTAATACCATGGCGATATTCGCAATATTGGAACCGATCGCATTACCAATCGCCAATGCCGGATTGCCATTCCAGGAGGCAATGGCAGACACCATCAACTCCGGTGCCGATGTACCGAAACCAATAATCGTCAGACCGATGATGAGGGGTGAAATACCGAGGTTGCGTGCGGTTGCCGATGCGCCCAGAACGAAACGATCAGCGCTCCACACCAACAAAAGAAATCCGCCGATTACCGCAATGACAGCACTTAACATGAAAAATCCAGAAATCTAGATGAACGCACTATAGGTAAAGTTAGAATATATTTCAAACACGCGAGCGCAGCAATTTTGAGATAGGTACGACACTAGCGTGTCATATAGTCCAAAACAATGCCAAAAAAGATGGCTGCGCCGAACCAGTTGTTATTGAGAAACGCTTTGAAGCAACGTGAGCCGTCCCGGTCCTTGATCAGGTATTGTTGATAAACGGCAAGTACCGCGGCAACAATCACACCCAGATAGTAGTAAATTCCCATTGCCAGTTGTTTGCCGATAATAAATAAAACGATAAAGATCAGTAACTGGAACATAGCGATAATTACCCGGTCGGCATCGCCAAACAAGATTGCGGTCGATTTTACACCGATTCTCATGTCATCCAGCCGGTCCACCATGGCATACATGGTATCGTATGCCGTCGCCCACAAAATGGTAACGATAAACAACAACCACGCCACATTGGAGACGGCTCCGGTCTGGGCGGCAAAGGCCATGGGCACTGCCCAGCCGAAGGCCATGCCGAGGAAAATCTGCGGCAAATAGGTATAGCGTTTCATAAACGGATAAACCACGGCGAGCAAGGCCCCGGCAAATGAAAGCATAATGGTCAAGGTATTCAGTGTCAGTACCAGTAAAAAGGCAATGACACACAACACGACAAACAATGTTAGCGCCTCCCGTGCAGTGACACGCCCGGTGGCAAGCGGCCTGTTATGCGTGCGCGCTACATGCGGGTCGTATTGGCGGTCGGCATAATCATTGATCACGCAACCTGCCGAACGCATAAGAAACACGCCCAGTACAAATATCAGCAGTACATGAAGGTCAGGATCGCCTGCACTGGCAATCCATAATGCCCACAAGGTGGGCCACAACAGCAAAAACATGCCGATGGGCCGGTCGAGACGCATCAATAAAAAGTATTGATACAACTGGAGGGGCTTTTTTTGCCTGTCTGCCGTCATAGCTTTGTGGGAATGTACCATTATCTTGCCCGTTTGGGCGGACAGGTTGCCGTGGAAACCGTTGGTAAAAAAATTTCGCTCACCAGCAGCGGCTTGGCGTCACGGTAAAAAATCGACCGCCTTCCCCAGACAGGTTTGGTGGCATTTTTAAGATCCCTGGTGGCGATATCATAGATAGCCTGCCCCGGGTTAATACACGCCACCTCCATGCGGCCACGGTGCACGGATTTGTCCGCAAACAGCAACGCTCCGAGCGGTTTGTTACCCATATGCGCAAGACGACGCTGTGTCCCGCTCAAGGTACTTCCTGGAATCACCGTGCGAGCGAAAATCCACGGCCGCGTGTTACATAAAAGTTGCACCTGGCGTACCATGCCGAAATCGCTGTCCCGCATACCCAACAGCACCCGTTCATTAAACATCGGGCGCTGCCATTGCTCACTCAGCACCCGCACCTTAAACGTACCGTTGCACAGTTGCTGCATCCGCCGGGTCAGGGAAGGCGTGTCAAATATCCAGGAAACCAGTTCGTCAGGAATGGTTGCCTGATGTTTACGTCTTATCGGTTGCCAGGCCGGCTCCCTGCGATGAGAACCGATTCTCATTTTTGTCATTAATAGAACACCCTATACATTTCCGTATTGTGCGGTATCTCCCAGCCAGCGGCGCACTATCTGCGCTGCGCGCTCGGGATAGCGGGACAGCAATAAATCAGCCGTTCGACTCACCTCGGGAACCATGTCCTGGTCGCGCAACAGATCCGCCACACGGAACTGCATCAGCCCGGCCTGACGGGTACCCAGCATTTCACCGGGACCGCGCAATTCCATGTCACGACGCGCGATCTCAAAACCGTCAGTGGTATCACGCATTGCGGCAAGACGTGCCTTGCCCTGCCTGGACAAGGGTGGATGATACATCAATATACAGGCGCTTTTATCACTGCCGCGGCCGATCCTGCCTCGCAGCTGATGCATCTGTGCCAAACCCAGGCGTTCGGCGTTTTCAATAATCATCAAACTCGCGTTCGGTACATCCACGCCAACTTCCACCACCGTGGTTGCAACCAGCATAGTGATTTGCCCCGCCTTGAAATCCGCCATCAGCCGCTCTTTTTCCCGCGACTTGATCCGTCCGTGAATCAAGCCGATGCTGAGCTGCGGGAATTCCCTGCGTAACTCTTCAGCGGTATCGCTTGCCGCCTGGCACTGTAAATATTCGGATTCTTCGATCAGGGTACACACCCAGTAGCATTGACGTCCGTTACTGCATACCCGTTGTACCCGTTGCAACACTTCGTCGCGACGTGCATCGGGGACGATGACCGTGGTCACGGCCTGTCTGCCGGGCGGTAATTCATCGATTACTGAAATATCCAGATCGGCGTAAGCCGTCATCGCCAGGGTCCGCGGAATCGGCGTCGCCGTCATGATTAACTGGTGCGGATAAGATCCCTGTCGTTTTCCTTTTTCACGCAGGGTCAGACGTTGATGGACACCGAAACGGTGTTGTTCGTCAATCACGACGTAACCTAGCCTGGCGAAGGAAACGTCATCCTGAATCAGTGCGTGTGTACCGATGACAATCGCAGCAGCACCGGAACTGATACGTTCGAGTGTCTCCAATCTCACCTTGCCTTTGGACCTGCCGGACAACCACGCAACCTCGATTCCCAACGGCTGTAACCAGTTGGTAAAATTCCTGTAATGCTGTTCCGCCAGCAGCTCCGTAGGTGCCATCACTGCGACCTGATGTCCTGCTTCAATGGCGTTTAACACCGTCGCGGCAGCAACCACCGTCTTACCGCAACCGACATCACCCTGTACCAGACGTTGCATGGGATTCCTCCGGGCAAGATCCGCGACCACCTCATCTATCACCCTGCGTTGCGCGCCTGTCAGCACAAACGGCAAGTGCATGACAAATTTCTTCATTAATTCACCCTGAACCGCGAGTGATGGCGCGGTATGCTGTCGTGTTTTCTCTCGTAATTGTTTGCAACTGAGCTGGTGTACCAGCAACTCTTCGAAAGACAATCGCCTGATCATCGGATGTTTTCCATCCTGCAATGAAGTCAGCGGCGTCTGCGGTGAAGGCAGATGAGCAAACTGGACCGCGTGTTTTAATAGTGGAAAATTCAATGAGGCGAGTACTTCGCGCGGCAACAATTCCTGCAGAACGTCTCCTTCATCCGCTGTATCATCACCCGTGGTATCTTCTGCTGATTCATGCGCCATCACGTCAAGCGCCTTTTGTACCAGTGAACGCAAGGTGGGCTGGCGCACTCCTTCGGTCGTTGGATAGATGGGGGTCAGATACATGTCGGTAACAATCACGGCATCCTTGTCAACATGCCGGTACTCCGGGTGTACCATCTCGAGCATGTCGCCGCCCCTGCGCACCTCGCCATAGCAGCGTATCCAGGTACCGCGCGCAAGATTTTCTTTTTGTTTCGCGCTAAAATGAAAAAATCTCAAGGTCAGGGACCCCGTACCATCGCTGATACGCGACAATAACATGCGGCGTCTGCCAAAACGGATTTCCGTCAACAACACCTCACCCTGGATCACCGCTTCACAACCCGCTTGTAACGATCCGATCGGCAGAATGCGGGTGCGGTCCTGATAACGTGCCGGCAGGTGGAACAATAGGTCCTTGATCGTGGTAATGCCGAGATGCGCGAGACGTTCCGCAACCCGTTCTCCCACTCCATTCAGGGCACGGACCGGCGACAGTAACGACATGGCATGATGTCCGGACGGCGTATCGTAGCGCGTATTATACCGCCGCCTGGAAACAAGATTCTGGGTATCATTCAACGGCATAATCAAGGCTCACTGACATCGCCGGTAGTTCCTTCGCTAGCAGAATAGTGGTATGTCTCCCGGCACTAGCCCGCATAATTCATGATTCGCCTTTGTGAATTATGCGGGCTCAGCACCGAGGTGCATCACGGCATCCATCTCGACCATCGCGTTTTTTGGTAATGCCGCAACCTGCACTGCCGCGCGTGCAGGATAGGGTGACCTGAAATAACGCGCCATAATTTCATTGACGAGCGGAAACGCCGTCAAATCGGTCAGGTAAATATTCAGTTTAACGATATCCGCCATATCGCCGCCTGCGGCCTGGGCTACGGCTTTAAGATTTTCGAAGACGCGCTCAATTTGCAACGCCACGCCCCCACTCACCATTTCCATTGTTTCAGGATGCAGTGGAATCTGGCCGGAAAGATACACGACCTTGTCAACTTTTACTGCCTGCGAATATGTGCCGATCGCACCAGGGGCCATGTCGGTGCTGATAATTTCCCGGGCCATCAGTTCTCCCTTTAATACTGATTATAATTAGTTAAAAAGTGAACCTCTCAACCTTTCACCCTGTTGATTCGCGACACGATATCGAGTGAGCGGATGCGGCGCATCACCTTGGCAAGGTGGACGCGGTCACGGACGCCGATCACAAAATTGATCGAACTGTATTTGCCGTCGCGTGCCTCGATATTAACATTATTGATATTGGAATCCATCAATGAAATGGTGGCGGCAATGGTGGCAAGCACACCACGCCGGTTAATCGCTTCGACCCGTATCTCAACATAGAATTCGCCTTTGACATCGGCTTCCCACTGAACTTCAATCCATTTTTCAGGACGATTGCGAAACTCCTTAACATTTTTACATGATTCCGTGTGAATAACGATACCGCGACCGGTCGATAGAAATCCCTGTATGGCGTCACCCGGAATCGGGTGGCAACATTTTGCGTAGGTAACCACCATGCCTTCAGATCCCTTGATGGCCAAAGGACGTGGTGAAGATTTTTCGCCGCCCAGCCACGACGGCATATAGCGCGTCAGGACGCTGGTGAGCGCATGGGATTTTCGCCTGGCTTTTTTATCCCTCGTTGACGGACTTTCTGCCAGACGTCTTGCCACCAGGGGTGCGAGACGATTGCCAAGGCCAATATCCTCATACAAGCGATCCAGCGAAGGACAATTGAATTCCGCCAGAGTTTCCTTAATGCAATCGGATGATAAATCTATTAATGATAGCGAGTACACGTTCAGGGCCTGATTAAGCATGCGCTTGCCCAGGATCAGCGACTCTTCGCGCCGCAGATTTTTCAGATAGTGACGGATAGTCGCGCGTGCCTTACCCGTGACAACAAAATTCAGCCAGGCCGGGTTGGGGCGCGCATCCGGCGTGGTGATGATTTCTATGGACTGGCCGCTCAATAACGGTGTGCTGAGTGGCGCCAGACGGCGATCGATTTTTGCCGCGACACAGGTGTTACCGACATCGGTATGCACGGCGTAGGCAAAATCAACCGCCGTGGCATCACGCGGCAATTCAAGTATTTTACCTTTCGGAGTGAATACGTAGACCACTTCGGGGAACAGGTCAATCTTGACGTTTTCAAGAAACTCCAGTGAATCGCCGGCACTCTTTTGCATCTCCAGCAGTCCGCGCATCCACTCGCGCACGCGATTCTGGGCACTGCTTTTTGAACTTTCGCTACCACCACCGAGTTTATACAGCCAGTGTGCTGCGACGCCGGCATCGGCAACCTTGTTCATGTCAACGGTGCGTATCTGTACCTCGATCGGCACGCCATAGGGTCCAAACAGGATAGTGTGCAATGACTGATAACCGTTGGCTTTGGGGATGGCGATGTAATCCTTGAATTTCCCCGGTACCGGTTTATAAAGGTTGTGTATGGCGCCCAGTACCCGGTAACAGGTATCCACGGAATCGACGATAATTCGAAAGGCATAGACATCATACACTTCGGAAAATGACAACTTTTTCCTGCGCATTTTCAGGTAAATGCTGTAGAGGTGTTTCTCTCTGCCCTGTATTGTGCCGTCGAGATCCTCCTGTTGTAATCGTTGCTCGATAGCAGTGCTGATTTTGCCTAAAACCTCCTTGCGATTGCCCCGCACCTTTTTGACGGCTTCACTCAATACGCGATAGCGCAACGGATACGACACTGCAAATCCGAGGTCCTGAAGCTCCGTCCGCACTGTATTCATACCCAGGCGATTGGCAATCGGCGCGTATATTTCCAGGGTCTCGCGTGCAATACGCCTGCGTTTGTGGGGAGGCATGGCACCCAGGGTACGCATGTTATGCAGGCGGTCGGCAAGCTTGATAATCATTACCCGGATGTCCTGTACCATCGCCAGGAGCATTTTGCGAAAGTTTTCCGCCTGTGCCTCGACGCGGTTTTCAAAGGTGATCTGGGTCAGCTTGCTCACACCGTCGACAAGTTCGGCGACCTCCGCACCGAACTGCGCGGCGATATGTTCTTTTGCGGTTGGCGTATCCTCGATCACATCGTGCAACAAGGCGGCGATAATGCTCTCGGTATCCATATGCATCTCGGCAAGGATCTTTGCCACAGCCAGGGGATGACTAATATAAGATTCGCCTGAAAGCCGGCGCTGGCCCTCATGGGCCACGGCACCAAAGGAGTAGGCGCGTTCAATCTCGGCGATTTGATGACGCTCAAGGTAACCTGACAGCATCTCGCTCAGGTCGTTGATGGAGAATGCCGGTTCTTTTAAATCGGGTGTCGGATAGGAGGTACTATATGCCTGATCTGGGATATTCAAGAGGTTAACTCATTAGAATATGCTCTGCGCTATTCCTGAGGCGGCACTTCAGCTTCATTCACCAGCGATTCCTCGGCATGTTCCTGCGCAACCACATCATTCAACACGGCATCGGTAATGTTGCCTGCTGCAATTTCACGTAATGCGACAACCGTTGGCTTATCATTTTCCCACGGCACGGTAGGTTCCCTGCCATTGGCAAGTTGACGGGCGCGCTTGCTGGATATCAACACCAGCTCAAAACGGTTATCTACATGTTCCAGACAATCTTCAACAGTAATTCGTGCCATGCGGTTCTCCAGATTTGGTTAAAATAGCAATTATACTATGCTTTTTTCGCCGAAACATTGCTATCTCGGTCCCTGCAGTATGTTCAATGTCTTTATCACGTTGTCTGCAAGGCTTTTTTTCCCTTTCAGGGGTGCATTTATGATCGCCAGCATCTCCTTAAGGGTGGTATCGAAATCATCGTTGACCACGACATGATCAAATTCATCATAATGAGAAATCTCGGTCATGGCATCCTGCAGACGTCGCTTGACGACCTCTTCACTGTCCTGCTTGCGGGAAATCAGGCGTTGCTCCAGGGCCTGCCGTGACGGTGGCAGGATGAAGATACTGACAGTGTTGGCCATGGCGCGGCGAACCTGTTGCGCGCCCTGCCAATCTATTTCAAGAATGACATCCAGCCCTTTATCCAGTTGCTTCGAAACCTGCGATCGTGAAGTACCATAATAATGATCGAAGACTTGCGCATATTCGAGAAAATCGCCCGCCTGTACCAATTTTCTGAAGGTGTCCTGATCGACAAAATGATAGTCCACCCCGTCGCTTTCACCGGGTCGTCTGGGACGCGTGGTATATGAAATGGAAACCACGATATTGCGGCTGGACGCGACAAGCGCCCTTACCAGGCTTGTCTTACCGGCACCCGAGGGTGCGGCAATAATAAATAACGTCCCCTTTTTACTTCCCCCTGATTTATTCACCATACATCGCCTGTAAAGTCTGACCGACCACTACCAGTCCAAAATTAGAAGCGCGCAATCGAGACGGCCGCTCTCTTGCATCCCTGCGTTCGCGGCAAAAGGCCATCCTTGGCCAAAAGGCAAAAATGAACGAAAAACGGGCGACTACAGGGACGTAGGTGGTAGAGTCGCGTCTGGAATGAAAACCGAATACAGTGTCGAGTTTCCACATAGTCTGCCGCTTCGCGGCCTCGCATTTTGAGTTCATTATTAACGAAGTATCGATAAGCGGAGCAATTTTGGATCTGTTCCCGCATCTGCTCGATTAACACCTTCACCTCCACCGATGCACGTGTCGATTCGGTGTCTACTGATTTCGACCCCAGGGTGTTGGCCTCCCGATTGAGTTCCTGCATCAAAAAATCCAGGCGACGTCCAACGGGTTCATCCTGTTGTAATACTCTCTGTACTTCCTCGATATGCACTTCGAGGCGATCCAGCTCTTCTGCGATATCTATTTTCTGGGCAATATAGACCATTTCCTGTTCGAGGCGCGACACATCCATCTCGGCCTTCAAATCCTGCAGTCGGCTGATCAATTTTTGTTTTTGATTGATAACAATTTCAGGCAACCTGCGCTTGACCAGCTCGACCTGTCCGCGGATAGCGTCGCAACGCTGCAATATAATCTCGTTCATTTTCGCGCCTTCACGCTGACGATTGATGCATAACTCATCAAGACTGTCGTCCAGCAACTTCAACGCTTCGTTTTGCAGTTTATCAAGGTCCGTCTCGACGACCTGAATCACACCCGGCCAACGCAGGATATCCAGGGCGCCAAGCTGCGCCGGTTGATCCGCCATCATGTCCTGAACTTCCTTGTTGGCGGTCAGTATTAACTTAATCAGTTCCTTGTTGAGCGTGAGACTGGTGTGCTGGGCGTTGGCGACCGGATGGAAACGCAGCATACAATCGACTTTGCCCCGGTTCAGACGATGGTTGATCTTTTGACGCACCGCCGTCTCAAGCACTCGCATGTCATCCGGCAGACGCGCGTGGATCTCCAGGAAACGATGATTTACCGTACGTATTTCCCAACTCAATATTCCCCACCCTGTCTTGATTTCCCGGCGGGTAAAGGCTGTCATGCTTCTGGTCATTTGGCTGTGCTCTAATCCCTGGTAAATTTTTATCGTGATCCAGCTTAGTCTGTCCTGGGCCCGAGTATCAATACAACGCCATCCTGTTATGTACAAGAACTTGCAGCATTTATCTCCAACGTGTCGCTGAAAACAATCCGCAGGTCAAATCTTTATGGATTTCCCGTGTAAAAGATACGTTCAATATACAGGTTCGGGGTATAATTCCACATTTTTCACCTTTGATGAAAGGATCGAATAATGCGTCCCAGCGGTCGTGCCCCTGATGAGCTCAGGACTATACAGCTAACACGCGGTTATACCAAACATGCCGAAGGATCTGTGCTGGTCGAATTCGGCGATACCCGCGTATTATGCAATGCCAGCGTGGATGAAAAGGTTCCGGGCTTTCTCAAGGGAAGCGGACAAGGCTGGGTGACGGCCGAATATGGAATGTTACCGCGCTCTACCGGTCAGCGCATGGCCCGCGAGGCACATAAAGGGCGTCCCGGAGGCAGAACCATGGAAATCCAGCGACTAATAGGCAGATCACTGCGCGCAGCGGTCGATCTTCAGGCTTTGGGTGACCGTACCATTACCATTGATTGCGATGTCATACAGGCAGATGGTGGTACCCGTACCGCCTCTATCACGGGCGGTTTCGTGGCCCTTGTCGAAGCGGTATCTCACCTCAGGCGGCAACACAAACTTGCAAGCAACCCCATCCATGGACATGTCGCCTCCGTCTCCGTCGGTATCCATCAGGGAATCCCGGTACTCGATCTGGACTACGCCGAGGACTCGAACGCGGAAACCGACATGAATGTAGTCATGAATGACGCAGGCGCCTTTATAGAAGTCCAGGGTACTGCGGAAGGGCACGCCTTTCACATGGATGAACTGCTGGCGATGCTCGAGTTGGCACGGGGGGGCATAAGTCAACTAATTGAAAAACAACAATCTGTATTAACAGCATAACCAACGGACAGTCACTATGTCAGTAGAACTTGAACCGGCGAACACGCGCCCGCATGCTTCCTCGAGGCAGATCGTATTGGCCAGCAGTAACCCCGGGAAATTCCGCGAAATCAGCGAACTCCTGTTCGGTCTCGATTTACAGATAGTGGCGCAATCTGAGCTGGGAATCACTGATGCCGCAGAATCCGGTCTGACATTTGTGGAAAACGCCCTCCTCAAGGCACGCCATGCGGCACATTACAGCGGGATGCCCGCTATTGCCGATGATTCGGGTCTTGAGGTCGACGCCTTGAACGGGGCCCCCGGCATTTATTCATCCCGATATGCCGGATCAGGCGCAAGTGACGTACATAACGTCGAGAAACTCCTTGCCGAACTTGCAGGCGTACCGGAATACCTGCGCAGCGCCAGATTCCAATGCGTGATGGTGTATATGTCTCACGAATCCGACCCCACACCGATCATCTGTGAAGGTACTTGGGAAGGAAATATCTTATTCGCGCCGCGTGGTACCAACGGCTTTGGCTATGACCCTGTTTTTTACGTGCCTACACACGTCTGTTCATCGGCGGAATTGCCCGCGGAAGTGAAAAATCTGCTCAGTCATCGGGGCCAGGCCATGCGCAAGCTGCTCGAAAGGTTGAAAAGCCGCAAACTTTAAGTATAAACTGCAGTCTATATAGATAGTTCTCTATTATCTGTTCACCTTCGAATAACACCCCGGCAAGAGGAGCAAGTATTATGAAATATCCATCTCTGCTTAAGAATCCACTGGCAATTTCGGTGGCTGCCATGTTTCTGCTTGGTTCAAGCGTAGCGTTTGCATGCGACAGCATGGGGCCGAACGTCCATGCGGGCACGATCAGCGCCATCGACAACAATGCTCAAACCTTCACGATTATCGACGCGGAAACCAGCAAACCCATTACCTTCAAAGCCAGTAAAGAAATCATGCTGCAACTTGCGGCTCACAACAGTGACCCGGTCATCGTGGGCTATGCCGAAGATGGCGGTAAACTGATTGCAGCGAACGTAAAATAACGCTTCGCTATCATTGCCGTGGCTTTCTCGCCGTTATTTCAACGTAAATCAGCTCACACCATTCCTTCGTCATAACGGCAGACTATAAATTCCGCCTATAATGTTCATTGATTTGATATAGTTATTGGCAATCTAATATTTACATCACAGGCAGATATAACTTCCCGCATGTTCACCTTCACCTCGTTGCCACCACTGTCGCTGTATATCCACATGCCATGGTGTGTACGCAAGTGCCCCTATTGCGATTTCAATTCGCACGAGTCCAGAGAGCCGGTGCCGGAAGCTGCCTATATTGATGCCCTCATCGCCGACCTGGAACAGGACCTGCCGCAGGTATGGGGAAGAACAGTGGAATCCATTTTCATCGGCGGCGGAACTCCAAGCCTGTTTGCACCTGAAAATATCGACCGGCTGTTGTCACATATACGCGCGCTATTGCCGCTGGCACCCGGCCTGGAAACCACGCTGGAAGCCAATCCGG
>Ga0307424_1001622_pt1 | contig 11687 bp, 13 predicted proteins | sample SalMarWE160320MG_FD_202157 | JGI IMG/M metagenome (GOLD analysis project Ga0307424, IMG submission 202157) | Salt marsh sediment microbial communities from the Plum Island Ecosystem LTER, Massachusetts, United States - WE1603-20 | ecosystem: Environmental > Aquatic > Marine > Intertidal zone >...
CGCAGCCATCCGAGCGCGACCGGCCCATCGTCAAACTGCGCGTAATAAGCAAACGGCACCAGTGCGCCTTCGGCATCCAGTTTGTGCAGGCCGACGAACACGTCCATGTCGTCGCCCTCCATGCAGGACATAAACACGCGCAGTTTCATGTATCCGGTCAATTCGGTGTCGCAATCGAAGATGATCGCGAAAGCCGCGCACTCGGCCTCCGCCATTTCGGGCACCACAGCGCCGTAAGCGATCGAGGTTGGCTGAGCGACGGGCGCCCGCTCCAGTGCACCATTCGCCGCGTCGAGATAGAGCTTGGTATATTGCGTGCGTGCGAGCGGCCATTCATTTTCTGCGCGCAAGGTAGCGACGCCGCCACGCTCGCGCACCTCGACCAGCACATGCGGCCAGTTTTTCACCTCGTTATCCACGCCCTTCAGCACGTGATCGAAGTAGTCGCGCAGGCGCTGCATGTTTTCCGGCACGTAGTAATGCGCCCATTTCTTCTGGCCATGCGCCAGCAGATATTTCTGCCGGGATGCGATGCGCTTGAAGCCCTCGAAGGTGCCGCGCGTATGCAGGCCTTGATCGGTCCAGCTCGCCACCACAAACGCCGGAGTCTTGATTTTCGAGAAATCCACGGCCTTCGAGCGCCAGAAATCGTCGTAGAGCGGATGTTCCCTTGTCTCCGCTTCCAGATCCTCGATCGGGCCCCTAGCCGCACCCCAGCGATTCCATAGCGTCGGCCAGAAATGCGTATCGGGAATCCCGCCATGCGTCGCCACTTCCCGGTAAGTGTCGGTCCAGCCTTCCCACGGATTGATGGCGGCAAGGTGCGGCGGGTCGAGCTCGGCGACCCGCCACTGCAATTGCGCGAGATAGGAGACGCCCGACAATCCGACCTTGCCGCAGCTCCAGGGCTGCGTGCCCGCCCATTCGACCGCGTCGTAGAAATCCTGCGCTTCTTCCGGGGCCAGATAATGCGCCGTTCCTTCCGAATACCAGGTGCCGCGCACGTCAATGACGACGACCGCGTAGCCGCTCGGGATCCAGAACACCGGATCGGGCGCTTCGAACGCCGTGTATTCAGAGGTATCGCCCTCCTTCACGCCGGCATTGAGAAATCGCCGAGGATCGAACGGCACATGCTTGCCGTAGGGCGTCCAGGCGATGATCGGCGGCACCGGGCGCTCGTCGACGGGCCGGAAAATGTCGGCGTAGAGCTTGAGGCCGTCGCGCATCGGGATGGCGACGTCGCGCTCGATGATCATCGCGTGCTCATTCTCGAGGATGCGTCGATAGACCGGCGGCTTGCCGCCGCGCTCCTCGGGCGTGTTGCGCGGCGCACGATAGCGATATTGATAGGCCTTGGTCGGCATCTTACTCGGTCCGCAGCAAGTCATCGCCTGATATTGTCTTGGGTCCGACGGCCTAGTCGGCCCGCGCCACGGACGGACCATATCTGGTCAGCTGCAGCGATTCCATCGCCAACTTTCACACGCTCTCCGGGATGCACCAAACGGCTGGGTATTGAATGCGTGTGCTGTGCCACACCGGATGCAGGGCTGAACGTTCATTGCCAAAAAGTTCAAGACGGGGTGGGCCGATGCCATCCAGTAACACAACCAGTCGCGCTATGTTTGCTTTTCCGTCGCAATAAGAAATTAGGTCCGCTCGTTCAGGGTCAGAAGCGGACATTCAAACAGCTGCGCGCTACTGCGCCGTCCAGCCGCCGTCGATCGGGATTGCGGCGCCGGTAATGTTATGGGCCATAGGGTGGGCGAGCCAAAGCGCGAGTGCTCCGATCTCCTCCGGCCGCGATGTCCGGCCGCTTGGCTGTTTTTCCGCGAGCAGACTTGCGATCCCGGCATTCCGATCGCCACCAAAGTCGGCAGCGCGCGCTAAAATCTGCGGTTCGATAATCGCCGTTTCAGTCCAACCTGGGCAAATGCAGTTAACGGTGACTCCACCGGTATCGCGCGTGCCTGCCGCCGCGTATTCAAGCGCGGCAACCCGCGATAGCCCGATCAGCCCGAATTTGGCGGAGACGTAGGGTGCCTTGTTCACCGAGGCGACCAATCCGTGCACCGAAGCGACGTTGATGACCCGTCCGTAACCACGGTTGGCCATTCCGGGCAGCGCTCGCCGCATGGTGTGGAATGCACCCGACAGGTTCACCGCGAGGATATCGTCCCACACCTGCTGCGTCGCTTCGGCGAGGCTCACGGTGCGCTGGATGCCCGCATTGTTGACCACGACATCTGGTCCACCCCAGGCTGCAACGGCGACCATCATGGCCTCGATGGCTGACGGATTGCGCATATCGGCATCGAAGAAGCGCGCATCGGGCGCACCGCTCTTCCGCATCGCCGCAACGGCTGCCGCTGCTTCATGTTGCGTCGCCAGCCCGTGCACGGCAATCCGCGCGCCGGCCGATGCCAATGCCTGGGCGATCGCCATGCCAATGCCCTGCACCGAACCCGTCACCAGCGCAGTACGGCCTTCGAGAAATCGCTCCATAATCAGTGCTCCCTTAGCGCAAGCGCGAGGTGATTGTACGTAAATCCATGCTGCTGCAATGGGTGCTATTCTTCAATAATTATCGTCAACGGGTGAGATCGGCTTTGGGAACGGACATTGCAACCCGTCCGAGCCATCTCCGCTCTACCCCCGAAAGCGGACATTGGTGAGTGCGAGTGGCATGTCGGCTTACGGCGGACCGAAAGGTGCCATTCGGAGAAGAAAAAAGCTCATACGACCTTTTTTCACAGTCATTGGCGCGTCTGCGGCTGTTTTTTTATTGAACCTCCCAGTGGCGCGTCGCGACCAAGAAGATACAAGCGCGGTTGGGCACCGTGGTTTGGTCCTGAGGGGAGAGCAGCGATGTCACGGAATCCCTACATTTTCACGTCGAAAAATCTTAGCCTTATGCGTCATATGGCGGAACAAGGCCATTCGGGATTTGAAATCGCCAACACCATAGGTTCTACACCGGGGAGTGTCAGAGTGGTGTGCTCGCACCACAAAATTAGACTAAAGCGCGGGCGGCGATCTGTTGATCAAGCGTTGCAAAACTCCGTTCATCAGGTGCGTCGGGAGTCGGATCGCACCATCATGGCTCACATGCCCGCACCGCTCTTTGTCGAATTCTATCGTAAGGCGGAGAACTTGCAGATATCGGCCTCGGGCCTAGCCAGCAATCTGCTAGCGGCTATCGCAACGAGCGATATCTATGAGGCGGTTCTCGATGACAAGGATTGATCGATCCTGGGCTAACGGCGCGTGGAAAACGCCGGCGAATCAAGACCGAAACGCATCATTGTGACCGCCGTATTTCATCCTCAAAGTTATCAACAGGCATCGCAACGGCCTTGCCAGAGCGGCCGGGCGCGCTAGGCTTTCACGCAGGTCATCCATCTCTGGCTACGCTGGACACGGGTGAACCGCCATGACCGGAGCGGCCATGGGACGTGGGTGCAGCTTGCTGCATTTGTGGTCCATGACTGCCGGCCCTGGCTCTCAGTAGCTGGTACCCGTGCCGCAGGCGCAAGCTTGCGCCGGGTTTGGATCCGGGAGCTTGTGACGGGCAGACGACGGTCTGCCCGTTATGGCTTTTGGGGCTGCAAATCAGAACTTGCGCCCATCCACCTTCTTCACTTCCAGCGTATCGGGCTCGACGCCGGCGAGACAGCGCACATTGATGGCGACCACGTCGGCGCCGTCGGTCGGCCGCTTGCCGCGCGCGAACGACTGGATGCCGCAGGTCGAGCAAAACAGGTGATGGATCGCCTTCTTGTTGAACTGGTAGTCGGTCAAATCCGCCTCACCCGAGAGCAGCTTGAAATCCGCGACCGGCGCGAAAGCCAACAGCGAACCGAGCCGGCCGCAGCGCGAACAATTGCAGGAAATGACCGGCGCGCTCAAGTCGAGTGCGACTTCATAGCGGACTTTGCCGCACTGGCAGCCGCCCGTGTAGGTCTGCTTCATGACATTTTCCTTTTTTACCAAAGCTCGTCGACGGCAAGCCGGCGCGAAATCAGACCCTGTTGCAAGGCGTAGCCGATGAGCAGTTCGAGGCAGGGCCGGTTGGCGTCTTTGCCAAAGGGTGACGTGTCGATCGGGCCCGGGTTGCCTGCCGCGTGCTTGCCGGCTTCCAAGAGGCGATAGAGTTCGGCGACAGCCTTTGGATTGGCGCGCGCCAGTTCCTCGGTGACCACCACCATGTGGTTGACCGGCACCAGGCGGTGCTTGCCGTACCAGGCTTGCGCGGCGGCATCGGGGTCGGCGATCACGCTTTGCAGCCGCGGATCAGCGGGAAGCGCGGCGCCATAGATGGCGGCATCGATTTCGCCCGCAATCAGCATTTGCGTAAGGTCCTGATCAGCGCGCGCGCGGATGACGCCGGGCGGGTCCTTGGCCTCGGCGACGTGGGCATCCTCGAAGGTGACCCACTGCACGCCGGAAAGATCGAGCCCGTAGTCGTTCTGCAGGATGCCGCGAATCCAGACGCCGGTGGTCTGGCTCCAGGAGCGTACGCCGATACGCTTGCCCGGCAGGTCGGCGGGCGTGAGCCGGCCGCGCTCGGCATTGCAAAGCAGCGCGCCGTGCTGGAAGCGGGCCAGCATGGCGTCCGGCAACAGCTTGAGGCCCTTGTTGTGATCCTTGGCCTGAAAGTAAGTGACCAGCGCCATCTCGCTGGCGTCAAAGGCGTGTTCGCGCACCATGGGCTTGAACGCCTTATGCAGTGGTTTCACCTCCTCGAATTCGAGTTTCAGCCAAGACGAGGTGATCTCGCCCTTTTTGAGCGGGAGCGTGTGGGGATAGTCGCCGATGGCGATGCGCAGAGTGACGGGGTCCGGCATGGGGAATGGCTTTCTTTCGATGGCCTACCTAGTCTAGAAAACGGCCAACAATAAAGGGAGGTCTCGGCCCATGGCGGAGCAAAAGACCGGGCTCGTCATTACGGCCCACCCGGGCGATTTCGTCTGGCGCAGCGGTGGCGCCATCGCGCTGCACGCCAAGCGCGGCTTCAAGGTCAAGATCGTCTGCCTGTCATACGGTGAGCGCGGCGAGAGCCAGTTCGCCTGGAAGGAGCCGGGCGCTACCCTCGAAAAGGTCAAGGCCGGGCGCAAGGACGAGGCCGAGCGGGCCGCCAAATTGCTGGGCGCCGAGATCGAGTTCTTCGACGCCGGCGACTATCCGCTCAAGCTCAACGAGCAGCATTTCGACCGCATGGTCGACATCTACCGCGAGCTCAATCCGGCCTTCGTGCTCACCCACGCGCTTGAGGACCCGTACAATTTCGACCACCCGACCGCCGCCCATTTCGCGCAGGAGACGCGCGTGGTGGCGCAGGCCATGGGCCACAAGCCGGGCGCCCAGTACAAATATTCGGCGCCACCGGTCTACCTGTTCGAGCCGCACCAGCCGGAAATGTGCAACTTTAAGCCCGATCTCATCCTCAAGATCGACGAGGTGTGGGAGCAGAAAAACCAAGCCTTCCAGATCCTCGCGGCGCAGAAGCACCTGTGGGCCTATTACGAGCGGGTGGCGCTCAACCGCGGCATGCAAGGCGCGCGCAACACCGGCGTGCCCATGACCTACGGCGAGGCCTACCAGACACTGTTCCCAAGCGTGGCAGAAACGCTCGGCTGAGTTCGGAGGAAACAAACATGAAACCCGTCGTCGTCCGCAACATCAAACGCGCCGACCCCAACGCCGTCGGCACGCTCGCCGCCGCCGGCGTCGCCACCACGCATGAGGCGCTCGGCCGCTCCGGGCTGATGAAGCCCTATATGCGGCCAATCTTCCCCGGCGCGTCGATGGCAGGGCCGGCGGTTACCGTGCTGGCGCAGCCCGGCGACAACTGGATGATCCACGTCGCGGTCGAGCAGTGCCAAAAAGGCGACGTGCTGGTGGTCGGCTGCACCGCCGACAACACCGACGGCATGTTCGGCGAATTGCTGGCGACCGCCTTGCGCGCGCGCGGCGTCAAGGGCCTGGTGATCGACGCCGGCTGCCGCGACGTGAAGCCGCTCACCGAGATGAACTTCCCGGTCTGGTCGAAGGCGATCTCGGCCAAGGGCACGGTGAAATCCACGCTCGGCGCGGTCAATATTCCGGTGGTATGCGCGGGCGTCAACGTCGAGCCGGGCGACGTGGTGGTGGCCGACGACGACGGCGTGGTGGTGGTGCCGAAGGCGCTGGCGGTCGAGACTGCGCAGAAGGCGCAGAAGCGCATGGACGACGAGGACGGCAAGCGCAAGCAGCTGGAAGCAGGCACGCTCAGCCTCGACATCTACAACATGCGCGAGGGGCTGAAGAAGGCGGGCTTGCGTTATGTCGACAATCCGGAGGACATGTGAGCGGTTCGAGCCGAACCGCTACCTGCGGGCAGCACGCGTCGGCTGCGGTTTGATTCAGATCATGGCGTGGCGCCGAGCAATCCCTACGGTTTTGCCGACTCGGGAGACGGCGGCATGGCCGGCGAGCCAGGACGCAAAACGTACCTGCGCGAAATGATGCAGCGGCTGAACATCGACCCGGCCAGCGGTGTCTTGCCGCATTTCAGTCTCGCCTACATGACCGCGCTGCACCGCTGCCAAGGCTGTTCCGCCAAGGAGAGCTGCCGTCATTGGCTCGACAGCACGCCGATGTCGGTGCACTTCGCCCCGCAATTCTGCCCGAACGCCGACATCCTGTTTGAATTGCAAGTCGACAAACCGGATCACACGTAGGCTTCTCAATCCTTAAGCATGGGCCAATTTGGCAGCGGGCCGGCGACGATAGGAGCCGGCAACGGCGGCTTTGGCTTTTGGGCGTTCGGCGCGCATGCGCGTGACCGCTAAGCCGGCAGCGACGGGCCGGGGCAAAACCTGACCGCCGCCAGAAGGCCGAACACGACGAAAAACGCCAGCGCCAAACCTTGCGCGATCATGAAATGGAGATTTTGCGGTTCGGAGAACGGCGGCCCAATCTGCGGCGCGTGTGGATTTATCAACGCGACTTTCTCGAACGACTGCACGATCAGCACAAACACGTTGAACCAGAGCGCGCTGACGGCCATGACGACGTAGATCCAGCGCCAGGTGCCGGCGAGACGCTTGCCGTAAAGCGCGATCAGCGCAATCGCCAGCATCACAAGCGATACCACGCCGACGCCGAGCGCCGGCGTGAAGCCGTGGATCGGAAACAGAAAGCCGGTCACGCTGGTGAGGATGGCGGTGATCAGGAACAGCGCGGTCCAGCCGGGCAGCCGGCGCGAGCCGCGCATGCCGAACAGCACAACCAACCCGCTCACAATCGCGATCAGGCTGATGATGACGTGCAGCACCGTGAAATTGGCAAGCGATAGACCGAGAATCATGATCCTGCTCCCCCAGAGCCTTGTGATCTTGCGCCTTGGCGCAACGCGATCCTAGGTCGATTTCAGCCGTCTGACTATGGGACCCGTTTCAAACCTTGTGCCGCCGACACGCTACGAAATGTCCGCCGCCACGAACAGCACGCGCGCACCGCGCATATCAAGCCACAGCCCCGCCCGCGTGCGCGTGATGCGGAGCATGGCGGTGTCGCAATGGGCGCAACGCAAGATAGCGCCCATGATGCCGCCATAATCCGGCACGCTGGCGACCGCGGCGACCGCACCGCAGCCGCCGCAGGTAATTTGCGCACCTGTCATGTCGATTGCGAATAATTCGCGCAACAATCCGCCGGCGGCATTGCCGTCGAGCGTCAAGTCGGCTTGGCGATCCGTGTTCATGATCCAGCGTCCCTCATTTTAATCCTGTCGGCCCGAACCGTTCGGTCTTGATCAAATGCGGTGCATGGCCGAGATCGCGCAACGCGCGCGCGACCGCCTCCACCAGCGGCGTCGGCCCGCAAACGAAGCAGCGCGCGCCGGCGTCGGGCGGAAAGCCGACAGCATCCAACATGGCGCGGTCGATGCGCCGGGTGAATCCTTGCCAGCCCGCCGGCGTTTCGCGCGTGAGCGTGTGCACGACTTTGAGCCCGCTACCCTGTTCCGCCAGCCGCTGCAATTCAGCGCCGTAGATAATGTCACCGGCGGTACGCGAGGATAAAAGCAGCGTAGCCGGCAGACCGCTTTTCGCCGCCGCACGGTGCCGCAGCATGGCCATCAGCGGCACCACGCCGGAGCCGCCGGCGACCAGGAACAACGGCCCGCCGAGCGCCGCCGCCCAGACGAAATAGCCGCCAATGGGACCACGCAATTCGAACCTGTCGCCGGCGCGCGCCTCGCCTGCCAGATAGGGCGAAATCTCCCCGTCCGCGATGCGTTCGACCGTCAACGTCACGCCCGGCGTTTCCGGCGCCGAGGCGATCGAATAACTGCGCTGCGCCTGATAGCCGTCTTCGGCGGTAAGCCGCACGTCGACATGCTGGCCGGCGCGGTGTCCGGGCCATCCCGGCACGTCGAGCGCGAGGCTGCGCACGCGCGGGGTCTCGTCGCTCACGTCGCGCACCGTTGCGGTCAGCCATTGCAGACGGCGCGACGGCGACGGCTTCGTCGCAGCAACGGCCTCAATCGCCGTCATATCGCTGCTCGCGCCAGGGGTCGCCATAGCTGTGGTAGCCGAGCTCTTCCCAGAAGCCGGGTTGATCCTCGTCGAGGAATTGCAGGCCGTGCACCCATTTCGCGCTCTTCCAGAAATAGAGATGCGGCACCAACAGCCGCGCCGGACCGCCGTGTTCGGGATCGAGCGGCTCGCCGTCGAACGTGGTCGCAATCATCGCCTTGCCGTCGACCAGATCCTCGGACGGCAGGTTGGTGGTGTAGCCGCCGTCACAATGGGCGAGCACAAACGCGCCCGGCGGCTCGGCAAGGCCGGCGGCCTCCAGCAGCGTGTCGATCGAGACGCCGCGCCAATGCGTGTCGAATTTCGACCAGGTGGTGACGCAATGGATGTCGACGGTGAACTCGGTTTGCGGCAGCGCGTTGAATTCCGCCCAGCTCCATTGCGCTAGCGGCGAGGCGCCGTCTTCGAGCGTGAAACGCCAGTTGGCGAGGTCTGGCTCGGGCGTGGGCCCGGCGGAGAGCACCGGAAAGTCGGTGACCAAATGCTGGCCCGGCGGCAACCGGGCGCCGACAGCAGCGGCGCCGCGCCGCCCGCGGAAACCTCGCGCAATCGGGGGATCGTTCATGGCACGCGGCCTCGCCTTCCCGGCAAGGGAAAAGTGTCGCGCGCGTCTGTGACGAAGACAATACGTCTTTAGCGCATCGGCGGTACCGGGGCGCTCAGCGGTTGGCGTGGCTCCACGGCGCGACGCGGCGCTCCAGCCATTTCAGGGCGGAGGTGAGCGAAACACCCAGCGCCATCAAGACGATCACCGGCACGAAGGTCTTGTCCATCTCGAAATTGTTGGCGTAGCGCGTGATCATGAAGCCGAGCCCGGTGATGGTGGTGTAGAACTCGGCGATCACCATGCCGACCAGGCCGCGGCCGATGGCGAGCCGCACGCCGGCCGCGATATAGGGCAGCGCGAAGGGCAGCAGCACGTCCTGCCACACCCGCCGCTCGCTGGAACGGAACGAGCGCGCGACCTCGAGCATGTTCTTGTCACATTCGCGCACGCCCTGATAGGTGTTGATCAGGATCGGGAACACCGCGAACAGGAACACCACGATGATCTTGGCTTTGAGATAAATGCCGAACCACAGCACCAGCAGCGGCACCAGCGCCACCAGCGGGGTGGCGTAGAGCGCGTTGATCGGGAAATCGAGCGCCCAGTCGAGCCAGCGCACGCGCGCCATCAGCACCGCCAGCGGGATGCCGACGACGACGGCCGAGAGCAGGCCGTAGAACATCACTTCCAGGCTTTGCGCCAAATAATAAGGCAGGTCGCCGGAGGCGGTCAGCTCATAGAACGCAACCGCGATCTTGGTGGGATAGGTGAAAAAGATCGGGCTGATATGCGGCCCGACGATCTGCCAGACGATGAGGATCAGGGCGAGAAAACCGTAGCGAAACACGGCCCGGTGCTCCCACCAGGCGGCCGTCTTTACCTTCGCAACCGGCGCCGTTTGCTGCCCAGCTGCAAGCCCGCCGGCGTGAACATCGTTGGCGACGCTCATCGCATTGTCTCCCAGGCGCCCTGCCCCATTGGTGCTGTTACTCGGCGCGGGCGGGCGCCGCCGTCAAGCGGCAGCGCCCGCCCCGACCGATTATCAACCGCTTCGCCCTAGAACGCCGCCGTTGGGCAAACGGGTCCCTTCCAGACGCCGAGTTTCTTGATCGCCTTGTCCGCGAATTCCTTGTCGACGATCTGGTCGTAGCTCGGGGTCTCGCCCTTCTTGATATTGCCGACCTTGGTCATCAGATTGGCGGTGAAGTTGACGCGCTCCGGCGCGAGGCCGGTGTTGGCGTCCCAGATGCAGCTCTTCACCAGGAAGTCGTAGGTCTGCTCCACGATCTTCGCCGGATAGCCGGTGTGCTTGACCATGATCGGCAGCACCTTGGCCTTGTCGGTGTACATGATCCGGGTCGCTTCAATCACGGAGTTGACGAAGGCTTGCAACGCAGCCGGCTCCTTCTTGATAGTATCTTCCTTCACCGCATAATAAGTGTACATCTGCTTCGGCGACAGCTCCCACATGCGCGCGATGGCGTGCAGGCTCGGCACCTTCTCCTTGGCTAGCATTTCCTGCTCGACATGCAGGATGGCGGTGTCGACCTGGTCGGCCACCAGCGCCGGCACGTCTTCGGTCGCGATGCTGACGAAGTTGACGTCCTTTGCGTCGATTTTGGCCGCGCGCAGCACGTTCTTGCTCAGGATGTGAGCGAAGCCGCCGGGCTGCTGGATGCCGATGCGCTTGCCCTTGAGGTCGGCCATGGTCTTGACGTTGTCACGCACGACCATCGACGCTTCGAACTTGTACAGGGTCCCCAGGATGGCCTTGACTTTCGAGCCCTTGGAGATCGCGATCGTGGTCACCGTGCCGGGCGACTGAGCGATATCGAGATTGCCCGCCAGCATGGCGCGGAACACTTTGACGCCGCCGGCGAGCGCCACGGTTTTGACCGCGATGCCGTTCTTCTTGAAGATGCCGAGATCCTGCGCGACGATCACCGGAAAGTGCACGATGTTCGGCGGTGTAGTCGGCATGCCGACCGTGAGCGTGGTCTGCGCGTAGCTTGCGCCCGGCAGCACCAGCGCGCCGGCGGCCAGCGCCGCCAGCATCAGATAGGTTTTCCGCATTATCATCCTCCCTAGATTTATTCGCCGTTGTCGGCTGTCGGCCTAGCCTGCCGTCCGCCCTGCAGCGCGTCCAGGCCGCCAATTCCCGCCGAGGTGGGATTTTGCCCTATCGCCGAGGCAAAAACAACGAAGGCGGGCCCATTAGTCCTTGCGGCGATTGGCCTTTGACCGCAGGCCCCTGACATGGCTAGTTGCAGAAAGCTGAATACGTCCGTGTGCAACCATGCCCAGATTCGTCATTGAATTCGGAAGTGACGGCATGCTGCCGGAGCCCGATGGCCGGCTCGACGGCCCGGCCTTTCACCGCAACCACGACGCCATTTGGCAGGCGATACGCGAGTTCATGGGTGCGCAAACGGGCGACGTGCTTGAGGTCGGCAGCGGCACTGGCCAGCACGTCACCGAATTCGCCCGCCGCGCGCCGCAGCTAACTTGGTGGCCGAGCGACATTCTTGAATCGCATCTGACCAGCGTAGCCGCCT
>Ga0307424_1001630_pt1 | contig 11651 bp, 12 predicted proteins | sample SalMarWE160320MG_FD_202157 | JGI IMG/M metagenome (GOLD analysis project Ga0307424, IMG submission 202157) | Salt marsh sediment microbial communities from the Plum Island Ecosystem LTER, Massachusetts, United States - WE1603-20 | ecosystem: Environmental > Aquatic > Marine > Intertidal zone >...
TTAGGGTCGCGATTAGGATCAAGGCTGGAAATGCGGTCTCGCCGGTGCGATGCAGCTTCGCTTCGCAGAACGCGATCAATCCGAATTGAATCGTTGCGCTGGGGAACAGCGTTGATATTTGTCAGCATGACTCCGCCTCTTGCCACTTCTTATTGACGGGCAAGGTAGAGGCGCGAGGCCTAGGTCTCCATTCTACTGAAGTTGGCTTGACTGATAGATTGGTTGAGCGGGCCTATACGATGGTCTACCCTATCCCGAGCGCGCTAGCCCAGCTTAGTGGTCGCCTAGCGCAGTCTCGAGACATTCCACCAAGACGTTTCCGTCGAAGGGTTTGATCAGAAAGCCAGTGGCCCCCTGCTGGAGCGCTCGCGCCCGTGTCTTGTCGTCTGGAAACGCCGTAATGAATATGATTGGCTTGCGATACCCTTGTTGTGCAAGCTCTCCTTGAAGCTCAACTCCGCTCATTCCGGACAATTGCACGTCCGCCACGAGGCATGCGACGTCGTCGATCGAAGGCGAATGTAGAAATTCTTCTGCAGACGCGAAGGTCCGCGCGGTATATCCAAGTGACATGACGAGGCTCTCCGTGGCTATGCGCACGGACTTATCATCGTCAATGATTGCGATTATGGGCACTTGTAAGCGTTGTGTGTACCGAAAACCTAAACCCGGACGTAGTGATGATGAAGTCCGCCAAGGATCGCGTGTGAACTAATGATTCCGGTCCGCTGAACGGGGCGAGAGACCGGCGCATCTTTATCCAATGACCGGTGCGTTCTGATGTCGTTGTAATAGCGAGCATACGCTCGCAGGATTCGGCGCAGATGCACCTCGCCCAAGACGACGAAATGATCCACACACTCGCGCCGGATCGACCCGATCAGCCGTTCGGCACAGCCATTTTGCCAAGGCGAGGCTGGTGCGGTCGGCTTGTCCCGGATGCCCATGGCGCGCAATCGGCGTGTGACGATGGTGCCGTAAATCCGATCCCGATCGCGAATGAGGTATTGCGGGACATCATCCCAAGGAAATGCCTCCGTTATTTGACGCGCAATCCATTCTGCTGTCGGGTTTGTCGTGACGTTGATCCAGACGAGGTCTCTGCGGTCTAGCCGAACGATGACGAAGGCATAAAGAAGATCAAAAGTAATGGTCGGGGCAACGAACAAGTCCATGGCGGCAATGTCAGGCGCGTGGTTACGCAGAAAGGTACGCCATCTCTGGCGTGGCGGCCCGCGTCGCTTGACCATGTACTTGGCGACGCTCGACTGCGCGACCTCAAACCCGAGCTTGAGCAGTTCGCCGTGGATGCGCGGCGCTCCCCAAAGCGGGTTCTCGATGCTCATCCGCCGGATCAAGGCGCGGAGGTCCGTCTCGATCTGCGGCCGCCCTCCCAGTGAGCGCGACTTCCAACGCCAGTAGCGGCGAAAGCCGGCCCGATGCCAACGCACGAGCGTCTCGGGACGGATGACCGTGAGGACCTGCAGAATCGACGGAAACCATCGATACAGCTGGATAAAGAACCAGCGGTCGTGGTTCGTAAGCCGGGCTCGGCCGCGCACCTTACGCCGCAAAACGATCAACTGATGTCGGAGGGCCGCATTCTCTGCTTCAAGCCGGCTCTTCGACTTGAATGGCGTGGCCAAGACGGCCAGGACGAAGCAGAGCAGTGCAAACATCGTGCGCTGACGTTAGGTGATTCCCTCAGCTAATCAATGCGGATAAGGTTCTCGGTACACACAGTATCGGCGCCGGTTGATAATGGTTCATCAGAAATCCGCGCTAGGCCTGGATCCAACTGCGCTCTTGGGCCGGGCTTTTCATCCTTCACCCCTGAGACAGACATGGGGCTCATGCCAGCCCTCCGTTCCTTTTTGGAGCGATTTCCGCGGAATGCGATTGGGAATGAGCAAGGCGAACAAAATGCTTGCTAGAAGCAACGCCAGATTGAACAGCACATTGTCCTCCATGCCAGCACTTCCCTGCGTTAGCCTGCTGTAGCCATCAAGTGCGAGCGCAGTGGGCGTTGAAGACAGAATGACTCCGACGGATACAGCTCCAATGCCGTATCCGATCTGGCGCAACGTCGCTGCTGCCGCGGCAGCGTCGGCGGAACGGGTGATCGGAACGTCCTGCATGATGACGTTCGTGAGCTGGGCATTCGTCATGCCTACGCCGAGCCCAAAGACGAGGTTCGGCAAGAGCACCGACCACAAATGCAAGCTAGGACCGATGACCCACCAAAGCCATAAGACGCCAATCGCCTGGACGACCAGGCCAATGAATACCGATCGTTGAGTGCCAAAGCGGATTGCGAGCGTGCCGCCGACCGGAATCGCAAAGATACTTGAGACGGCGATCGGAACTAACGCGAGGCCGGCGGTCAGTGCGCTCATGCCTCCGTCGTTCTGGAGATAGAGAGTAAGACCATAATATAGGGCGAACTGCGCGACACTCCGCATGAATGTGTCAAGGCCACCCCACCGGACGCTGGGTAACGCGAACAAGGTCAAGTCGAGGAGCGGCCGCTGACCCGACCGCTTGAGTGCCAACTCAAACCAGGTAAAGACACCGAGAGCCGCGGTGCCCAAAGCTATAGAGAGCGGAGCGACCGACAGCGGCAGCGCGAGTGCCATACCGAAGAGGGAGAAGGGCTCGCGTGTTGTCCACCAGCCGTGCGTTTGCCCCTGAACCAAGCCAAAGGTCACGAGCATTAGTCCGACAAGACTCAGCGCTGCACCGGTGATGTCGATCCCTTTGTCGTCTGGCGGCTTGAGATGCGGATCGATGTAGCGGAAGGCGCCCCACAATGCGACCGCACAGAAGGCAGGATTGATAAAGAACGCCCAGCGCCAGCTTGCGTATTGTGCGCAAAATCCGCCGAGGATATAGCCGAGGGCGATGCCGGCGCTCGCGCTTGCGCTATTGACGCCGTATGCAAAAGGCCGGCCTGTTTCATCGAACATCAGCGCGACGAGTGTGATCGCGGCCGGATTGACCATCGCCGCGCCTAACGCCTGGAGCGCGCGCATGCCGATCATGAAGCCGATCGATGGCGCTAGGCCAACGAGGAGAGAGCCTGCTCCGAAGAGGAAAACGCCAATCACAAAGATCTGCCTATGGCCATAGACTTCGCCAATCCGGGACCAAAGCAGCATGGTCGCGCCGAAGAACAGCGCGTAAATGGTCGTTGTCCACTCGAGCATTTGCAGGCTGGCACCGAAAACCTTCTGCACGGTCGGCGTCGTCACCGTCATCACTGAGGTGTCCAGCGTCGTAATCAAGACGGCGATTGTCAGGATTCCGACCGCCTTGAATCGACTTTGACGCTGCGTCGCGATTGGCGTTGATAGGATGGCGAATAGACTCGCGGCAGCAGTCATGCGGGGTCACCCTTCGGAGTGGAGGCGAACTCGCCACACGTGAGAGCCGTCGCTCCGTATTTATTCACGCCTCGGATTGAGTATGGCGCCTTGGAAGGTTAATGCCGGTCGCTTCGCAAGGATCGCTACCAGCTAGCCTCTCACGTAGGTGCAGGCACTTCCAAATGCTCGCTCGCGATTGCTTTCGCTTGTTAAAGATTGCGTAGAGCTTGAGTTCTGCGCTCGTCTCGCGGACGAGCCGAGGCGTTTGCATGAACTGCAGAGCCTGAAGAGCGTAAAGTCTATCGAATCCTCAGCGCTGCGGACGCAGGGCGAGAAGGTGTTGGCGAGTGACGCACTGTCGAGGCGACAGACCGTCCAATCCTCGCGGAGGTCGTCCGAGTGCTGACCGTGTGGCCGCGGAGTTCAATAGGCCGCACCAGCAGCAATATCACGAAGATCATAGCAAACGTCGCTACGGCAAAGGCGTAGAAGACATCCATATAGGAGATGAGGCTGGCTTGGCGCTGGACCAGCTGCTCGATGATGCCGATGGCTTGATGCTGGGCGTCAGCCATGGACGTGCCCCTGGCAACGAGGTCGCTGGCTGCCCGTTGCAGTGCCTGCTGAAGTGCGAGCGACGATTGATAGAGATGTTCGGTGAGGCGAAACTGATGAAACTGTTCGCGGCGAACCAGCAGTGTCGTCGCCATAGCGACGCCTATGCTTCCCCCTATATAGCGCGCGACGTTTATCAAGGCGGAGGCCTGGCTCGTCTTATCAGGCGCCACTGATGCGTATGATGCGCTCGTGATGGGAACGAATAGGAACGGCAAGCCGATTGTCTGAAAGATGCGCAACCAGACGAAATAGTCGAAGGTCGCATCAGGCGCGAGCGACGTCGCGTGCCACATCGATAGGGCGACAATCCCCATGCCAAATGCCATCAAATATTTCGGCTGCATATATTTTGATAGCTGCGCCACCACGGGCATCATAAGCAGCATGGCGAAGCCGCCAGGCATCAGGCTGAGCCCGGCCAGGGTCGCTGTATAGGGAAAATCGGTTTGTTCAAGCTGTGGCAATAGCTGTATCGAGCTGAACAAGACAGCTCCGACGACCAACATCACGAAGAAGCAGGTGCCGAATTGGCGTTGAAACAACAGGCGGACGTCAACAATCGGGGCTTTGCGCGAGAGTTCCCACGGGAGGAACAGCGCAAAGGCGCTGGCCGACAGCACTGCGAAGACGATGATGAAGTCGGAGGAGAACCAGTCATCCCGTTGCCCCTTGGCGAGCACAACTTCGAGACAGCCAAGGGCCAGCGCCACGAGCAGGATCCCAACCCAATCGATGTTCAGTCCCCGCGCAAGGAGGGCCTTCCGCTCCTGCCGAAGGCTCTCTGGCTCGACGACCAGCCAGTACACCAGTCCTAGGGAGAGGAGCCCGATTGGACCGTTGATGAAAAAGATCCAGTGCCATGACCAATTGTCCGTAATCCATCCGCCGATCGTTGGCCCGACTGTTGGAGCCACGATCACTGCCACGCCATATAACGCGAAGGCCTGCGCCCGCTTTGCCTGGGGGAAGGTGTCGGCAAGGATGGTCTGCTCACTTGGAGCCATGCCGCCGCCACCAAGCCCTTGCAGGACGCGGAAAAAGATGAGCATGGGCAGGTTGGTGGCCAGTCCACACAGCATTGAGGACACTGTGAAGAGCGCCACGCACAGCATGTAGAGACGCTTGCGGCCAATCGCGCTGGAGAGCCATCCGCTGAGCGGCAGCACCACGGCGGTCGATACCAGATAGCTCGTGATGATCCAGGTGCTCTCATCGACACTTGCGGCAAGACCTCCTGCAATATGACGCAGGGCCACGTTGGCAATCGAAGTATCGAGCACCGTCATGAAAGTGGCGATCGAAACCACGATGGCAATGAGCCAGGGATTGCGAGCGCCAGCAGCAGAACGAGGAAGTGCCACCTCCGCGGACATGCCCTTCGTGGTCATCGGACCTTGACCGTCGGCACAACAGACATGCCGGGACCGATATAGACGTCCGGGCGCTTGTCGAAGGTGATCTTCACCGGAACGCGCTGCACCACCTTCACGTAGTTTCCAGTCGCGTTCTCCGGGGGCAGAAGACTGAATGCGGCTCCGCTGCCGGCCTGAATACTGTTCACATGCCCCTGGAAAGTACGACCTGGATACGCGTCGATCGATATCTCTGCCGGCTGCCCCGGTCGCATCAGGTCAAGCTGCGTCTCCTTAAAGTTGGCGGTGACCCACATGTTCACCGGCACAAACATGATGAGTGTTTGGCCGGGCTGCGCGTATGCGCCCTTCGCAGCGGTGATCTTGGTCACAAACCCCTCGACAGGGGCTTTGACAGTGGTACGGACGAGATTGGCTTCCGCCTCTTCTTGTTGTGCCAACGCCTTGTCCTGGCCGGCGCGGGCAACTTCCTGTTGTGTCTTGAGGACCTGGATCTGCTTTGTTGCGGCTGTCTCGTTTGCCACGGCTCCATTATAGGCAGCCTGACTTTCCGTCAGGGCCGATGAGGTTTGCTGCGCTGCCTCCACCGTGCCGACGCCACGCTTCACCAAATCCCGGGCTCTGGCGTTTTGTTCTTGTGCGAAGGTGAGGGCGGCCTGCGCCTTGGTTATTTCGCGCTTGGCCTGCTCGACCCTCGCTTGCTGCGCGGAAATCTGGGCTCCGATATTGGCAATCGTGGCATTAGCCTGCTCGACCAGGGCCTTTGCTTGGTCCAATGCCGCGCGGTAGTCACGATTGTCGATACGGAACAACGTGGCTCCGGCGTCAACACGCTGATTATCGGTGACCGCGACCGAGACGATCTTGCCCGCAACTTGTGAGCTGATCGGAACAATGCGCGCGGCCACAAACGCATCGTCGGTTGACTCGTAGTCGCGCGCATTAGACCACCATAGAGCGCCGCCACCGAGCGCTGCGATGACGAGAAGCCCTATGGCGATGATTGCATACGGGCGGTGCCTGAGGGCGCTCTTTGTCCGCCGGGTCCAGCCGCTGGCAGTTCGTCCCTCTGGGCGCGGCGATGTCTCGCCGCGACGTGTACGCTGCGAATAGGTCTCCGCCTTGGTGTTATGGGCTTCAGCGCTTTCTGTGAGACTGTCGGCCACGATGCACCTGTCTGATATGTTACGGCCGCGGCTCCCATTCCGAGAGCCCCGGCCGCAAATCGTCCAAGACCACAAAGGCGAGTATAGATAGAGAGCGCTTGGGTCCGCGGGACCGGAAGGAGGGAGAGGGCTTGGCGACAGCACTAGGCACGCCAATTGGCTTCCGGTCCCGAGGGCCGTCTACTTCTTCATGCTTCTCGCCGTCGATGCGTCTGCCGTTGCGACCCATCCGTGCCTGCAGCCACGCTGGAACTCCTTTGCGTTGATCATTCCGTTGCGGTTGGTATCCACCATTTCGAAGTTAAGAACGTAGGGCGTGGCCTTTCCCCGCGATAGCGTATCGCCGTGTGGCGATGCCATCTTCCAGACCTGATGGCACTCGTGCCTCGTGAGCCGCGGTCCTGACTGTGTAGCAGCCTGTGCAGTGCTTCCAGCCAACGCGACAGAGGTGAGCAGCGCGGCGCCTGTCAAGATTGTGAGCCTCATAGTCGTAACTCCTCGTGATTATCTGTCGATCAGTGCGCCAGGTGCGGTGAGGAATAAGGTCTGACCAAGCGCGTTACCGTCCGCCATGTATAGCGTCGCAATCACATCGGCTTGCGCGATCTTGCTTCCGATGTGGCTATCTTGTGACAACTATTTTGAGGCGCCGGACCTTTCGGTGGGCGCCTTAGCGGCCGGCACAGCGCTTGCCGTCTTGTTCGACTTGTCGCCTGGCTTGGGAACATCGACGAGGGCCGTTGTATCAATCACCAGGCCGTCCTGGGCGGCCTTGAGGGCCAGATTTGCCTCGTAGTACTTCTTGGCGTCGAGCAGGGACTCCGCTGATTTAACGTGCTTCTGAGTTGTCTTGAGCGGCATCATGATGCGGGTGTAGTTGACGTCGATATCGGCCAGCTTGAGCTCCTCAACGGCCTTCTGCTTGTTGCCAGCCTTGAACTGCTCGTTGGCCTTTGCAATATGCTTCTGCTTCTCTGCAGTTGGGAAGAAACTATCCGCAATGTCGACGGATGCATCTACAGGAACCCATTCCTGCGATCCTCCGGTCGCGTTGGAACGCCCAAAGAATTTCTTTGCGTCGACCTTCGTCTTGTCGAGAGCGATGCTCGCGTCCTTGACATTCTTCAGCGCGTCGTCGGGGTGGCCACTGAAGATGGCGAGGCGTGCGAAACGAACGTCGCGCATCGCCTTAAAGCCCTCGTCGGAAAGCTTCATTAGGCGATCATAGTCGATATCAGCTTTAGCCGTCGACGCCGATTTCATCGTCGACCCGGACTTCGCTGCTGGCGTGGCCGCCATGGCTTGCTCTGTCATGATGGCAGGTGCAACAAGCATCGATGTAACCAGAAGGCTTGTGATTAGTGTGCGCTTCATTGGAGAGCTCCTTCGTTGCTTCAGTTGTCTGCGACGGTCAGTCCCGCGAGGTGTGCCTTCGCGCTCTCTCCGCCGCGACCCTGACCCAGCGCAGCGGGGAGTGACATGCTCCTCGTGACGCTATGTCGAGCAATGCACTCCGGTTCGGGATCAAGTCCGACGAAGAGCACCGCCGGGTATAGGTGTGTGGCCGTGACTAAGTCTGCTTGCGCGATATTGCGTTCGATGCGGTGATCTTGTGGCAATCGATATGGGCGCGAGAGCTGATAGCTATGGCCTGACGTCTGCCTACTGCAGGTATAGCCAGGCCAGCCCAATGATGGTGGCGGCAAAGGCTAGGGCCACCGGTATGAGTGTGATCTCGATTAGCGCATCGCGTCCGCGCATCTTGCCTGTGTAGGTCGGGACGTCGCTCCGCAAAAACTTCTGGAAATTCACCCTGTGCTGGAGCCAGCGCGGATCCTTGACGATGCCTGCCGCCATCACCAAGAACAGCGTGAAGAACATGATGAAGAATCCAGTTGCCACCGCGAGAGCCAGATCAACATGCCTTCCCCATGCGAAATAGAGCCAACTGACGGCAATGAACCAGACAGCCCCACCAAGCCCGACTTCAAACACGACCGGGTGCACGCCCGTCGTGACGTGCCGTGCGATTGGACGTGTCGCCTCAAGATTGCGGGCCTTTGCGGTGACATCTTTAGTGGAATGCGACGTGTGATGTGACATTGATCATATTCCTCTGGAATGACCGGCATCGTTTGGGCCTATACGAGGCTTCGACGGTAGGCCGTTGGCGTCAAACCCGTGGCCTTGCGGAAAGTGTTCGTAAAAGAACTAGTCTCGTTGAAACCGATAGAGAGGGCGACATCGGTTACAGAATTGCTCGCTTCGGCGAGAAGCGATTTCGCCCGCTCGATGCGGCGAAATGTGTGGTAGCGGTGCGGCGGCATGCCAAGCGATTGCTTGAATGCGCGGCAGAAATAGTAGGTGCTCAGGTGGACAAGGCCGGCAAGTGTTGCGAGCGGAATCTGCTCGTTGAGGTGCTCCTCGATGTAGTCGGCAACGATGCGTTGCTGCCAAGGGGCGAGCCCGCCATGGACCTGTGGCTCAATGCGGGGGCATCCTCGCGCGAAGCGTACGATCTCGTGTGCCAGGACGAGACTGAGTGCATCGAAGTAAAGCCGGTTGAAGGCGCTCGTTGATTCGACGAGGGAAGCAAGTTTGAGCGCCGTGCCCCATACTGCTGCGTCTTCGAAGAACAGTCGTGGGCTGAACGCCGCCTCCTGCGGCATCAAGGCCGAACTCATGGGCGGTTCTGCAGGATTGAGATAGAAATAGATCACGCGCGTCAGTGTGCGGGGGACCTGCCAGTCATCATACCGATGGCCTGCGGGCACGAATATGAGCTTGTGTTCGAAGTCCTTGAGGGAGGAGCGCCGTAGGCCGTCAACGGAGGATTCCCCTGCTACCCGCGTGCCCCGCTCGAATAGGGCAAGTAGATGGACGGGCGCCTCGAAGTGAAACTCAGTTCTTTCTCGGCGGGTTGCCTGGACGACCTCGGCGCCCATGCCGCCCTCGATAACGCGGTGACGTTTGACAATATCGGGAGGGAAGACTTCGACCGCCGCGTCCGACGGCGTCCCTTGAAGGCTGGAAGTAGGCGGGCGCCGGTGCGATGCAGCTTCGCTTCGCAGAACGCGATCAATCCGAATTGAATCGTTGCGCTGGGGAACAGCGTTGATATTTGTCAGCATGACTCCGCCTCTTGCCACTTCTTATTGACGGGCAAGGTAGAGGCGCGAGGCCTAGGTCTCCATTCTACTGAAGTTGGCTTGACTGATAGATTGGTTGAGCGGGCCTATACGATGGTCTACCCTATCCCGAGCGCGCTAGCCCAGCTTAGTGGTCGCCTAGCGCAGTCTCGAGACATTCCACCAAGACGTTTCCGTCGAAGGGTTTGATCAGAAAGCCAGTGGCCCCCTGCTGGAGCGCTCGCGCCCGTGTCTTGTCGTCTGGAAACGCCGTAATGAATATGATTGGCTTGCGATACCCTTGTTGTGCAAGCTCTCCTTGAAGCTCAATTCCGCTCATGCCAGACAATTGCACGTCCGCCACGAGGCATGCGACGTCGTCGATCGAAGGCGAATGTAGAAACTCTTCTGCAGATGCGAAGGTCCGCGCGGCATATCCAAGTGACATGACAAGGCTCTCCGTGGCTACACGCACGGACGTATCATCGTCAATGATTGCGATTGTGGGCACTTGTAAGCGTCCTCATTGCGGTGTCGCCGGAATTCCGCGGAACCCGCCGCAGGCGTGGCACCAAACTAACAAAATGCACCCTCACGGCGCGCTGGAAAAGACATACCTAGGTCTTATAACGAGAACCCGCTAAGAACCGTGATGGCGGATTCCAAGTCTCTCAGCCATTCGGACCAATTCAGCTAGGGATTTGGCCTTCATCTTTCGCATGAGATGACCACGGTGGATCTTCACCGTGATCTCGCTAACACCCAACTTACCAGCAACCTGCTTATTCATGAGCCCGGCGGTGACAAAGCTCATCACTTCCCGCTCGCGTGGCGTGAGGGAGTTGAAAAGACTCTGAAGGTCGCGATCCTTGCGCTGCTCCTCTCGCCGCTGGCGGTCGCGTTCGATTGCGGTTGAGACGGCATCAAGGAGATCCTGATCGCGAAATGGCTTCGTCAGGAAATCAACGGCCCCAGCCTTCATCGCCTTTACCGACATCTGGATATCGCCATATCCCGTTACGAAAATGATCGGTACTTGGATGCCGGCCTTGGCGAGTTCGTCTTGAAAGTCGAGACCGCTAACTCGAGGAAGTCTGATGTCGAGTACGATACAGCTTGGAACGTCGGGAAGGTCGCTCTGCATCAGCCCCTGAGCAGAGTCAAACAGCGTAACCTGGAAGCCAACCGACTGCAGGAGGCTCTTCAGGGCCTCCCGCATGGCGCTGTCGTCGTCGACCACAAAGACGATTGGCTCTTCAGCATTACTAAGTAGCCGTGTCACGAGGCATCCCCTCGGCATGCAGGTAGGACAAACTCTAGCGTCGCACCGTGATCCGCGTTCTGGCTGGCCAAAATCCGCCCATCATGACCCTCAATAATCGAGCGGCATATCGACAGACCCATGCCCATACCATAGCTCTTCGTGCTGAAAAACGGTTTGAACAAGCGACCGACGTCTTCGGGGCTGATGCCAGGCCCCGTATCTTGCACGGCTACGGTAACTTCATCATCTTCATTCAGTAACGTGCGGATCAGAACGCGGCGCGGACGGTCTGTCACGTCCGACATGGCCTCGATGGCGTTCATCACGAGATTGAGCACCACTTGTTGGAGTTGGACCCGGTCACCGAGTGCGGGCGGCAGCTCGGGCATTGCCTCGAACCGCAAGGACACGTTGTGATCGAACGCCTCGCGTTGAACGAGAGGTAGGACATCTGTGATGATCTGGTTGATGTTGACCGGGATCTTCTCGGTGGCGCCCTTTGCTGAAAGACTGCGGAGCCGCTTTATCACCTCGCTTGCGCGGAGCCCTTCACCTATGATGCGCTCGATGGCATGGCGCGCCTCCTCCAGTTTCGGAGTTGATTGACCGAGCCAACGGAGGCCTGCCTCGCCATTGGCGACGATTGCCGCGAGTGGCTGATTGACCTCGTGTGCGATAGAGGCAACGAGCTGGCCCAGGGTCGTAACCCGTGAAACGTGGGCAAGCTCCGATTGCGT
>Ga0307424_1001632_pt1 | contig 11649 bp, 14 predicted proteins | sample SalMarWE160320MG_FD_202157 | JGI IMG/M metagenome (GOLD analysis project Ga0307424, IMG submission 202157) | Salt marsh sediment microbial communities from the Plum Island Ecosystem LTER, Massachusetts, United States - WE1603-20 | ecosystem: Environmental > Aquatic > Marine > Intertidal zone >...
CAAGAGGATATGGCGAGCAATACCGGCAAGGGATCGCCCGTCCGCCGTGTGGCGACGGGTCAGGCTGCGGACGGCAAGTCCGTCATCGTGAGCGATGTGAAGGTGGCGCCGGTTGAAAGTCCCCTCATGCCGGGCGCATTGTTCTACAGCTTTTGGGGTGCCGACGCTCCCGTGAGCCTCCCCAATGACGGCCCCGAGCCACCCTTCCGCACCTGGTTCCCGCCTGCTGGCGGCTTTCGCTTCGAGCTGATTACGCTGCCGCCCGACGGCACCCCGCCCCCGGCGGACATCGACAAGGCGCAAGCCTTGGCCGAGACGGAGAAGAAGCTGCCGGGACTGATCGGCGCGATGGACCCGCACCATCCCGGCATGCACCGGACCGATACCGTCGATCTCATCTATGTAGCGCAAGGGGCCTGCGTGCTCGCGCTCGACAGTGGCGCCGAGATCGCGCTGAAACCGGGCGACGTGCTTATCCAAAACGGCCCGCGCCATGCGTGGCGCAACCCGCATGCCGAGCCCTGCGGCCTGCTCACCGTGTCGATTGGCGTGAAACGAAAAAGCTAAGCCGCGAGCGCCGGTTAGTGACCGCCGCCGCCGAACGCCCGGTTCAGCATATTGGAGAACTCGTCGGCGTTGCGCTCGAACCAGCCCCCGCCCCGGCCGCGGCGCGGCGCGTCGTCATAATAGGCTTCGTTCTGCCCATACGGGTTGCGGTTCGCGCGTGACGGCGCCACCGCGCCAGCCTGCATCCATCCCGTCGCGCCGCTTTTCGGGTCGGTGACCTCGACCCAGCCCTCATAGCGCGACACCACTTTGAGATTGCGGCCATAGGGGAAGGCGAACAGCATCGGCGCGTCCTCGGACGCGGTCGAGCGCATGGCCGCGCCGGATATCAGCACCTCGACCCATTCCTCGCCGTTCTGGTCGGCCCATTCGGCCGCGTCTTGACCGTTCCCCTGATCGGCTTGCGGCGGCCCATACGGGTCACCTTGCCCGGGTGGGCCATAAGGATCGCCTTGACCGGGCGGGCCATAAGGATCGGCTGTGGCTGTGGGTGGACGCCGGAAGCCCCCGTGGCGTGGACGCCCGTAAGCGTCCACTTGCGGCCGCTGACGGTCGGCCCATGGCGGGCCGCGCTCATCACCCCACTGCTCGGCCCCGTCCGTACCATATTGGTCGGAACCGGCTCCTTCCTCGCCGGGCAACGGCGGCACGCCGTCATAGGGTGCGGCCTGGCCGTCTGGCAGGGCCGCCATGTCTTGCGAAGACTGGCGGCTGTCCGCCGGAACTTGCGCATCCGCGCTCTCATCGGGCAGCGAGACCACGTCCTGAGACGCCGTGTCCTCCGCGTCGGAAGGGAGATCCTGAATGGCGTCGGGATCGTTGCCACTATCGGACGTCGCGGTGTCTGCTTGCGGCTCGCTCGTCACCGTCTCGAAGGGCGGAATGTCCGGCTTCTTTTCAGCATCGCCGTCTGTGCCGGTCTTGGCCTGGTGCCCCTCGGCGATCGCCTGCTCATAGGCGAGCGCGCGCTTTGCCGGCTGGTCCCCTGTCGGCCTCGCGATGGGGCCCGGGCTTAAGACCATCCACACGGCGCCCAAGGCGATGATGCAGACGACCACAAGAGAAAAGATCAGCTTTTTGATCGCAACTCTCCCGATTTTCCCTCGTCATTAGGCGGGGAAAAGGCGGCAACAGCATGTCTTACGCCCGCATTATGGCCCCGTTAAGCTTAATTTCCAGTGAACCAGCGCCTGCCGCTGGCCGATCGCGAAAAACGAAAATCCCACAAAGACTAAGCGCGACGTCGCGAAGACCTGCGGCATGGCCGCGCGCGAGCGCTAGGCAGGCCTTCGCGTCGAAGGCTAAGATGCGCGCAAACCGCCCATCAAGCGAATCGCAACCGGCCCCGTAATCCTCCATGCTGTCCTACAAGGAACACGACAACGCGCAAGCTGTGGAGATCAGCCTGAGCGGCCGCGTCTCGACCGAGGAGTTCGACAAGGTCGCGAACAACCTCGAAGCCTTCATCAAGCGGCACGGCCAAGTGCGCGTGCTCGAAGTCATCAAGGACTTCGAGGGCATGGACGCCGCTGCGCTGTGGCACGACGTCAAGTTCAGCCTGCGGCATCTCAAGGATTTCAGCCGCGTCGCCGTGGTGGCCAATCCGGAGACCCACAATCTCTGGTCGAGCCTGGTCTCGCCCTTCATCGATTGCGAGGTTGAGCATTTCGCCCCCGACGAGATTGCCGAGGCCCGTGACTGGCTGATGTGGCCGGAAGGCGCCGCGGACGCTTGAGGGCGAGCAACGCCTACTCGTCAGGCGTCTCTCCGGGGGCAGCCTCCAGCATTTCGTCCGTTCCGTCCGGTTTTGCTTGGATCGACTGCAGATAGTCGATGATGGCGTCGACGTCATGCGGACTGAAGACGAAGATCGGCATCTCCGGATGGCCCGAGACGATGCCCTCGGCGAGCGATTCGGCAAGATCCTCGACCGGATACTTGCTGGAGAGCGTGCGGAAAGGCGGCGCTTCCGGATTGGGACTGACACCTTCCAGCCCGACGGCATGACAGCGGGAGCAGTTCTCTTTGACGAGCACCCTGCCCTTGTCGGTCAGGTCCTTCTCGACCGCCATGGCAGGGGACGAGAGCACCGCCGCCAACAGCACCATCGCCAATATCTTTATCTTTGCTCGTGCCCAACGATGCATGGCGCAGCACCCCCTCATGCGAATCGAAAGAGCCATGAAATAATGGCCGCGGAGAGGCTTCCGATCCTCTCATTCGCGGCCATAAACGGCTTCTCTTTCGCCCAGCGCAACCAGGCGCCCAACAATTCCCCTAAGAGTCCTGGCCTCTACGAGGCCGCGGCGGTTCTAGTGATGCGGCTCGTGTTTGAGCCGTTCCAGTTCATCCTTCAGACGCAGTTTTTGACGCTTCAATTCCGCGATTCTGAGCATATCGGCCGTTGGCCTTCCTTGCTCTTCGTCGATCTTGCGATCCAATGCGCGGTGCCTCTCAGACAATTCCACGAGGTGTGCGTCTAGCGCCATATCGAACCTCCAATGTCTATTGTCTCCGGGATTCATTCTGTCAAACCGGCGACGACTTGTCTAATGTTCGCCGCTTGACTGCGGCATCTCGCGCATGTTTCCACCGCCCAGGCGTCCGAGAGGGCAAACCCTTGCGCCGCCTTCGGTTCACCATGATAATTCACCGTCCCGAGAGGCAAAGGAGCGGGAGCGCCCGATGGAAAGCGAGGAGATTCGCGAGCTTCGGGCGATGTTGGCGAGGCTCAAGCAGGAACATCGCGACCTGGACGGCGCCATCAACGCGCTGGAGGAATCCGGTCGTGCCGACGCGCTCCAGCTTAAGCGCCTCAAAAAGAAGAAGCTTTTCCTAAGGGACGAGATTTCCCGAATCGAGGATCAGCTTCTCCCCGACATTATTGCTTGAGCCGTCGATCGGCAGCGGCGAGCACGGCAAGACCCAAGAGCCCCCCGAAGATCTCCAAGCAGAGATAAACGATGAGGAGCAGACTCGGGCGTCCGTCCACCACGAGGCTGATCACCCGGCCGGCCGCCAACGAGAAGGCGAAGAAGACGGCCCAGATCACCGCCATGCGTTGCCAGGCCGGCCGAAACGCGGCAATGGCCCAGAACGCAGCGGCGCCGAGATAAAGGCACATCAAAGCGCGGAAGATGTGGGTCTGGTCGGTCCCGGAGACGGTAATGTCCAAAGCTCGCGGAAGCGTCGTCGCCGGTGCCAGCCCGTAGCTGAGGGCAATCGGCACGATCAAGAAAACGAACAACAAGAGATAGAGCCGCATCAACGTGCTGCTCGGCGGAGCGGCGGGCGGATCCTGGGGCATCTGGCCTCCCTTCGCGAAAAAGAGCTGCTGGGGCCCAAGGGCACCCGGATTCGGCACCGGCCGCAAGCGGGATAAGCGCCAGTCTCGCCTTGCCAAGGAAGGCCCCGCCCCTATAATCGCGCGCTTTCCGCGGATGGGCCTTGCGCGCCTGATTCTTCCCATGAGCGAAAGCATGAGCGATGCAAAACCTGCCGTCGGCATCATCATGGGAAGCCGCTCGGACTGGCCGACCCTGAAAGCGGCCGCCGACGTGCTCGACACGCTGAAAGTCCCATACGAGACCAAGGTCGTCTCCGCCCACCGTACCCCGAAGCGCCTCTATGACTATGCCTCGACCGCACGCGACCGGGGCCTCAAGGTCATCATCGCTGGCGCTGGCGGCGCGGCGCACCTGCCCGGCATGACCGCCTCCATGACGGAGCTTCCCGTGCTCGGCGTGCCGGTCGAGAGCCGCGCCTTGAAAGGGCTCGACAGCCTTTTGTCCATCGCCCAGATGCCTGCCGGCGTGCCGGTCGGCACGCTCGCCATCGGCCCAGCCGGGGCCACTAATGCCGGCCTACTCGCCGCCGGCATCCTTGCGCTCGGGGATACGAGCCTGGCCGCACGGCTCGCCGCCTGGCGCGCAACGCAAACCGAATCCGTATCCGAGGCCGTTGAGGATAATGCCTGAGTTGACGCTGCTCCCTGGCAGCACGATCGGCATTCTCGGTGGCGGCCAGCTCGGGCGCATGCTTGCCGTCGCCGCGAGCCGGCTGGGCTTGAAGACCCACATCTATAGCGACGAGCCAAACGCCCCTGCCTTCGATGTCGCCGCGCATTCAGCCATCGGCGGCTACGACGACGAGAAGTCGCTCGCAGGCTTTGTAGCCAATGTCGACGTCATCACCTGCGAATTCGAGAACGTGCCGGCGAACGCGCTCGAGGTCGCGGGCCGTGCCGCGCCGGTCTTTCCCTCGGCCAAGTCTTTTGCTGTCGCGCAAGACAGGCTTGCCGAGAAGGACTTCGTCAGCGCGCTCGGCATCGCCGTGGCACCTTACGCCGCGGTCGCAAGCTTGGACGAGCTTCGGGCGGGGCTGGCGCGCGTGGAGGCCCCTGCCCTCCTGAAGACACGGCGCCTCGGCTATGACGGCAAAGGCCAGATCCTTATCCACACCGAAGCCGAAGCCGAAAGCGCCTGGGAGACGATCGGCGGCGTGCCCTCCGTGCTCGAAGGTGTGGTGCGGTTCGAGCGCGAGGTCTCGGTGATCGCCGTGCGCGGGCAGGACGGCACGGTACGATTCTACGACGTGGTGGAGAACGTCCATCAGGGGGGCATCCTCGCCACGAGCCGCGTGCCGGCCCGCATCTCCGATTCGATCGTGTTCGAGGCGCGCAACATCGCCGGCAAAATCGCCGAGGCGCTTCAGCATGTGGGCGTGCTCTGCGTGGAGATGTTCGAGCGGGAGGGCGAGATGCCCCACCTGATCGTCAATGAGTTCGCACCGCGCGTTCATAATTCCGGGCACTGGACCATCGACGCCTGTCTGATCAGCCAGTTCGAGAACCACGTGCGGGCGATTTGCGGCTGGCCGCTCGGCGACGTCGCCCGCCACAGCGATGCGGTGATGACCAATCTGATCGGCGCGGATGTCGACGCATGGCCTATGCTGGCCGCAGAGCCCGGGACGGCCGTCCATCTCTATGGCAAGGCCGAAGCCCGGCCCGGCCGCAAGATGGGCCATGTGACCCGATTGTTCCCCAAGACCTCGGACTGAGACTTCTCAACCCGCTCTGGACAATCCGCAGCGCTTTTGCTAGATCAGCCCCGGATGCGGGACCCAGGCCGGCTCTGGCCAGGGTCATCTTTGGCCCCGCTCCAATCCCAAAACCAACGGCCAATCGGAGATCTAAGGCGCGTGCAAGTCGTCGTTCGCGATAACAATGTCGATCAGGCCCTTCGGGCGCTGAAGAAGAAAATGCAGCGCGAAGGCATCTTCCGCGAGATGAAGCTCCGTAATTATTACGAGAAGCCCTCCGAGAAGCGTGCCCGCGAGAAGGCCGAGGCCATCCGGCGCGCGCGCAAGCTCGCCCGCAAGAAGGCGCAGCGTGAATCTGGCACCAGCCCCAAGCCGCGCGGCCGCCGCTAAGCGCTGATCTTCCAAATTTAGGGTATTCAGCCGGGAACCTCGTTCCCGGCTTTGTTGCGTGTGGCTACCGGTTGGCGCCCGCCGCGGCGACGAGCTCCACAGGCCGCCCGGCGCGGGCCACTTCCTTCTCTTTCGCCACAGCTTCCTTCGCCACCACCGGCTCCGGTGCGAGGGTCACCAGGAAGTCGCGCACTCTGGCCCAAGCGCCCTGCTCGAAGAGATCGTTATGGCCCGCTCGCGGTACGACGCTGAGCGTCTTCGGCTCGTGGGCCGCATGGAGCACGCGGCGTGCGTGGTCGAGAGGGATCACGTTGTCCCGGCCGCCATGGATGATGAACAGCGGCACGTCGACCTGACCGATGCGATCGACGGTCCGGTACTGATCGACCATGATGTATTGCAGCGGTAGGAGCGGCCACATCAGACGGCCCACATCCACCACCGAGGTGAAGGGCGCCTCGAGTACGAGGGCCTGGACCTCGCGCTGCAGACAAAGCCGCGTGGCCACAGCCGTGCCGAGGGACTCGCCATAAAGGACGATGTCGTGGGGCGCGACGCCGAGCCCGCGCAGATAGTCGTAAGCGCTGACCGCGTCGGCGGCGATCCGCTTCTCGGTCGGGCGTCCGCCCGAGCCGCCAAAGCGCCGGTAGTTGAGCATGAATACGCCATAGCCGTCACAGCCGATCGTCTTGATCTTGCCGGCGCGGTCGGCGGCGTTGCCGCTGTTCCCGGGGAAATAGAGGAGCGTCGGTTTGCCGGGTTGCGCCGGCCGGTACCACGCGATGAGCCGCGTCCCATCGGCCGCCTTGAACACGATCTCCTCGGTCACGGTGAGACCGGCATCCTTCGGCGCGACCCGCGCCGAATTCGGCATGTACACGAAATAGCGGTGCAGCAACCGCGCGACGATACAGAAAAGGGCGAAAATGCCGACGAGCGACAGGAATAGGTTCAGCATGGATTAGGCAACGCCTCTCATGGTTTTATCGTTGTCAGCCTGAAACCACTCTACCTCACCGGGATGAACGGCACTTGAATGACGCAGCATCTACCACAAGTGGTATCGGCACTCGCCGTCCAAGCTGAAGCCATGGTCTTTCCAGCAGAAAAGCCCAACCCGATGAAGCCTAACCTCGGCTTAAGTAGCGGAGGCAACCACGGGATTTCAATGCATCCCTCATGCCTATCGGCATGAGACCGCAGCGGCTCTACGGGTCGATTTAAGCCGGAGTTGGGCGATTCTCAGCCCGATCTTGACGATTCTTCGTTATCTTTGAGATTGTTAACCAAGCCGCACATTTGCTGCGGCCTCTATAGGGTCTTGGCGATCTCTTCCGTCATCTTCTTGGCGTCGCCGAGCACCATCATGGTGTTATCCCGGTAGAACACGGCATTGTCGATGCCGGCATAGCCGGACGCCAGAGAACGTTTGTTAAACAAGACCGTCCCCGCTTTCCACACCTCAAGCACCGGCATGCCGTAGATCGGCGAAGACGGGTCGTCCTCGGCCGCAGGGTTCACCACGTCGTTGGCGCCGATCACGTAGACCACGTCGGTCTGCGGGAATTCGCTGTTGATGTCCTCAAGCTCGAACACCTCGTCGTAAGGCACGTTCGCCTCGGCTAGCAGCACGTTCATATGGCCCGGCATGCGGCCGGCCACCGGGTGGATGGCGTATTTCACCTCGACGCCCGCCTCTTTCAGCCCGTCGGCCATTTCGCGCAAGGCATGCTGGGCCTGCGCCACGGCCATGCCGTAGCCCGGCACGATGATGACCTTGCTGGCGTTCTTCATGAGGAAGGCCGCGTCCTCGGCCGAGCCGAGCTTGACCGGCTTCTGCTCGGCGCCGCCGGCGGGCCCCGCCACCTCGCCACCGAAGCCGCCGAGGATGACACTGATGAAGGAGCGGTTCATGCCCTTGCACATGATGTAGGACAGGATCGCGCCCGACGAGCCGACCAGTGCGCCGGTGACGATCAGCGCCGTGTTGCCGAGCGTGAAGCCGATGCCGGCGGCCGCCCAGCCCGAGTACGAGTTCAGCATCGAGATGACGACCGGCATGTCGGCGCCGCCGATGGGGACGATGATGAGCACACCGAGAAGAAGCGACAGCCCGGCGATCACCCAGAAATAGATGGCCGTCTGCTCTTGGCAGAACATGACGATTGAGACGACGAGCGCGACCGCGAGCGCGATGTTGATGAGATGACGCGCGGGCAACATGATCGGCTTGCCCGACATGCGGCCCGACAGCTTCAAGAACGCGATGATGGAGCCGGTGAAAGTGACGGCGCCGATGGCGACACCGAGAGACATCTCGATCAGGCTCTGTACGCGAATATCGCCCGGCACGCCGATACCGAACGCTTCCGGCGCGTAGAACGCCGCGGCCGCCACGAGCACGGCCGCAAGACCCACCAGCGAATGGAACGCGGCGACGAGCTCGGGCATCGCCGTCATGGCGATGCGCCGCGCGATGAATGCGCCGATACCGCCGCCAATCGCGATGCCGCCTACGATCAGCACCCAGGAGAGCGGCGTCTCGGGGCGCGCCACGGCAAGCGTCGTGCCGACGGCGATGGCCATGCCGACCATGCCCATATAGTTGCCGCGACGCGAGGTCTCGGGCGAGGACAGCCCGCGCAGCGCCAGGATGAACAGGACGCCAGCGGCGAGGTAGAGCAGCGAGCCGAGACCAGCCGACATGTTAGCGATCCTTGCGCCGGTACATGGCGAGCATGCGTTGGGTGACGAGGAAGCCGCCGAAGATGTTGACGCTCGCCAGGATCAAGGCGACGAGGCCAAGCAGCTTGGCAACGACATGACCGGACGAGGCGACCGCGTCGGCCGCTTCGACGGAAACGGCGAGCAGCGCGCCGACCACGATCACCGAGGAGATGGCGTTGGTCACCGACATGAGCGGCGTATGCAGCGCCGGCGTCACGCTCCACACCACGTAGTAGCCGACGAACACGGCGAGCGCGAAGATCGAGAATTGCGAGATGAAGTCGTGCCCGCCTTCGGGCGCCGCCTCGGCAGCGTAGGCGCCTCCAACCCACACCGCGTCGGCCAGCATGGCCAGCGCGAGGAGGACGAGGCCCGCGTAAAGGGTCCGTCTCGTCATGTTGTCTTGCCTCCCTTGGGCTGGCGCTGGGCGCCGTTCCGCTTGGCTGGAGCTTTGGCCTTGCCGTTGGCCGCAGACTTGGCCGGCCCGGTTTTGGTCGGCGCCCGCGCGGCCCGGGCCGGCTTGGGGTCGGCCTTTGCGGCGCCGCCAGCCTTGCCGCCGAGACGCTCGGCAACCATGGCGTTGACGATGGTGCCATCGCGGGCAATCACCGTGCCCTTGGCCAGCTCATCGTCCCAATCGATGGCGAGCGTCTTCTTTTCCTTGTCGATGAAGGGATCGATGAACGCCTGCAGGTTCTTGGCATAAAGGCTCGAGGCGTTGACCGGCACCTGGCCCGGCAGATTGAGCAGGCCGAAAATACGCACGCCCTTGTGCTCGGCGATCTCGCCGGGCTTGGTGAGCTCGGTATTGCCGCCGCGCTCGGCGGCCAAGTCGACGATGATGGAGCCGGGCTTCATGCTCTCGATCATCGCCTTGGAGATGAGTTTCGGTGCCGGACGTCCGGGGATCAGCGCCGTGGTGATGACGATGTCTTGGTTCTTGACGTGGTCGGCGATCAGCGCCGCCTGCTTCTTCTTGTATTCGTCGGACATCTCCTTGGCGTAGCCGCCGGCCGTCTCAGCCTGTTTGAACTCCTCATCCTCAACGGCGATGAACTTGGCGCCGAGCGAGGCCACCTGCTCCTTCACCGCAGGCCGGACGTCGGTCGCGGTGACGATGGCACCGAGCCGCCGCGCGGTGGCAATCGCCTGAAGTCCGGCGACGCCGACACCCATGATGAACACCCGCGCGGCAGGCACCGTGCCCGCCGCCGTCATCATCATCGGCAACGCGCGCTCGAACGCGGCGGAGGCGTCGACCACGGCCTTATAGCCCGCGAGGTTCGATTGCGACGACAGAACGTCCATGCTCTGCGCGCGCGTGATGCGCGGCATGAGCTCCATGGCGAACAGCGCGACGCCGGTCTTGGCGAGCGCATCGAAACCTTCCGCGTCGGAGAACGGATCGAGCATGCCGATCAGCGCCGCGCCCTTCTTCATGGCCTTGGCGAGGCTGAGCGGCGGGCGTCGCACCGTGAACACCACATCGGCATCGGCCACCGCGTCAGCGTCGCTCTTGGCGAGTTGCGCGCCGGCATCCGTGTAATCCTGATCGGAGAAATGGGACCGCAAGCCGGCGCCCGAGCGCACGGTGACCTTAGCCCCGGCCTTGACGAGCTTCTTGACCGTTTCGGGAGTGAGCCCGATCCGCGGCTCATCTTTGCCTTCGGCGGGCACGCCAATCGCAATCATCGTGGCTCCGTCAGCTGACGCATTGGCCGCCTCGCGGCCAATTGCCTGCGTGGGTTATCGCTTCGCTTTGGGTGAGCTAAGGGGAAGTCTACCGAGAGCGCAAGCGGGCTTACGTCAGGAAGTAGCCCATAGCCCCCACGATCGCGGCCACGATCAGCACCGTCCACAGCGTCAACTTGCAGAACAAGTTGTACGTGCCCAAGTGCTCGGCGTAATCCATGTCTGGATGGCCTTGTTTGGGATCGATATGCATTCCAACTACCCCCGGTCATTCTTTAGTTTGATTGCGGCTTCGCGCGCCCCCGCGAGATAGCAAAATCCGGGGCATCCCGCAATAATTGCCGCTGGACGGCAAAATAGGGCGCCCGGCCGGACTTATTTCCCCATCAGCACGATCATATGGCCGTCGGGGTCGCGGACCGCGGCGGCTTTCCCGCCATCCTTGAGCGTCACGATGCCCGGCGACACGAACAGCGCGTCCGCCGCCTCGAGACGCCTCACCAGCGCGAAGAGATCGTCCACGGCGTGGATCTGGCGCGCCGCGGCGAGGTCATTGGCCATCACCACTCTGCTCGCCGTCCGGCCCGGCGGCGTCCGGTAATGCAGAAGCTCAACATGGGGCGTCGCCACTTCGGCCGGCTGAAGCGCCACCACGTCGACCTTGCATCCGGAAAGCCCGTCGAGACGGTCCTGCTCGGGGCCCGTGTTCAGAGACCGCCCGCCAATGTGGAAGCCGAGCAGCTCGGTATAAAAGGCAACGCTCCGGTCGACATCCATCACCGAGATCGCCGTGTGGTCGTAGCCGCGGATGCCGGCGCTCGTTCCCTGATGCCAAAGGGGATCGCCAACGCCGGCGGGGAAGAAGATCAGCTCCAGCGGGTGCCCCTCGGGGTCGCGGAACTTGAAGGCGGTGACGCTGCCCGTGTTCGGCGGCAGCAGCACCGGCGCGCCTTGGGTGATGACCTCCGGCGACTTGCGCATCAGCCTCTCCCACACCGCGCTGATGTCGCCGGTGACCAGCGCCACATGCTCAAACCACTGGTCGTTCGAAGCCCGCTCTGGAGGATAGGCCGCACCCGGCGGATCGAACGCGACGAGCTTGAGGATTTTCTGGCCCACGGCGACGTCCACGGCGCGGGCCGTCGTGCCCTCATCGAGCCCGAGCAGGCGGTTCCAGGCGGGATCCCCCAGTGTCTGCTCAGGCCCGACATCGAGCCCGAGCCCGTCGCG
>Ga0307424_1001633_pt1 | contig 11648 bp, 7 predicted proteins | sample SalMarWE160320MG_FD_202157 | JGI IMG/M metagenome (GOLD analysis project Ga0307424, IMG submission 202157) | Salt marsh sediment microbial communities from the Plum Island Ecosystem LTER, Massachusetts, United States - WE1603-20 | ecosystem: Environmental > Aquatic > Marine > Intertidal zone >...
GACCGTCACGGTCAGGCGGTAGCGCCCCTCGTCGAGATCGGCCTCGAGGCGACGCAGCTCGCCGAGCGAGCCGTCCGGGCGCGTCGCGGCCTCCGCGGAGAACCGCGTGCTTACCGTCCTGTCCTCGCCGGCGGGCGGGTTCCCCGAATCGTCCACGGGGGCGATGGCGATCTCCGTGCCGTACCGGTGGCCGAAGGGGAGGTTGTAGACCTCGTAGTAGAGGTCGAACGAACCCTCGGGGAACTGGCTGGTGGGGAGAAGGGCGAGCTGAACGTCCCCCCGCCTCCACCCCGCTTCCGCATCGGTCCAGCCCAGCGCGATGTCGCTGAGCATGAGGTCGGAACCGCTGTAGTCGGGGATCGGGAAGGGCGAGGTGTACAGTTGGCCGACCCCCGGCCTGGTCTCGTCGTTCATGATCACGCGCTGCAACGTGCTGGCGGAGGGCGCCGCCTGGAGCTGGATGTGCGTGTACAGCAGATGCCGATCGTCCAGTGCGTGTGGCACGCTCACCGACACGGTGTCGTCCCTGCGTGTCACCGAGCGCAACGCGGTGTCTGCCAGGACGAGGGTCACGTCGAAGCGGTAGCTGGTCTCGCCGTCCTCCTGTTCCCTCTCCAGCCTCCCTGCCGGTACGGCGAAGCTCGCGATGACGTCGGTCCGGCGCGCGCTGCCACGGAAGGTGTACAGGTCGTAGAAGAACGGCAGCGGGCGGCGCAGGGCGTGCGTCAGCGGAGCAGGAGCGAGCGCGGGCGCCGCGGCGGGCGGACCGCCGAGGGCCGGCTCCGGCGGGGGATCGGCGCTGGGTGCGCTCGTCGCCGACGTCGCCGTCAGGACGCACAGGAGGGAAACGATGCCTCGAACCATGATCGCGCCCGGCGGAGGGAGGTCACTGCAGGTTCGCCATACACGGCGCGCTCGCATGGCGTTCCGTGCCCTCGCCCGGACGAGCGCAACGCGCCGCCGCGCCCGAGCCTCGTAACGCACTACCGGCCCGTGGTCGGCCCACCCGTGTCCACTTGCCTGGGAATCCGGTCGGCCGCGGCCGGCAGCGCCGGGAAGGGGGCGTGGGGCTCGGTCTGATACCAGTAGGCGACCGTGTAGAAGTTGTCGGAGCGATGGTTGGCGTGGCCGCTCTCGATCGTCACCCGGACGTCCTTCTGGAAGACCACGGGCGAATCGGTGTGGAAGCGGTAGACCGTCCAACTCGCGCCACGGTCGTCGCCGCCGTTGGCCGGGTTTCCATAGCGCTGGTAGGCGAACGTGGGGTGCTTGGAGCCGAAGGGGTCGATCCCGCACCCGCCGTAGCACCAGGCGCCCAGGTAGTAGTCCTCCGACCCGGTGCCGACGATCTGCGGCGTGGTGGCTCCGTCGATGAAGAACATGTCGTCGCCTTCGCCCCACCAGTCGCCCTGGTTCTGGAGAATGCTGTGGGTCACGCCCACGTAGTGTCCCCGCCCCCGGGCCTCCAGAATGACGTAGTTGTCCCTCCCGTCCGGGTTGGTCCTGCCATTCACCTCAGGCTGGCCGTTGCGCGTCCAGTCGCTGCTCCACCCGTGGTTCGGGGTCGCCTGGCGGTACTGCGCGTGGAAGTACCCCATGTCCTCGGGCAGCGAGGTGTGCTTCTCGTAGTCGATGTTGTAGTAGAAGGCGCCTACTGCCGTCTCGCTCTCGTTGGTCACCGTGATGCGGGCCGAGCGACGGAACGGCATGGGGAAGTAGCTGTTCAGCGCCTTCTGCGAGCCCACCGAGAGCGGACCCGACTCGTAGAGGAAGTAGCGGCCCAGCCCCAATCCGAAGAAGTCGCCGATGGGCGCCTCCACGCTGGGCGTGTCCTCGCCGTCCCAGTACATGCGCAGGACGATGTTCTTGAGGTGCCAGCGGTCGCCGGTGGCGACCGTGAACCACATGTGGCTGATGACGCCCGGGCCGGGCAGGTCGGCGATCGTCCTGGTTTCGCCCGCGCCGATGGGATTCTCCCAGTTCCCGTCGTCGTTGGCACCCGTCGGGTCCGTGCTGGACACCCGGGCGGACGTGTAGCTGCGCAAGAACGGAAGGTCGTCGAGCCCGCGGCGGATCTCCTGCGCACCGGAGGGGGTGGCGATCAGCGACGTGGCGAGGGCGACGAACAGGAAGCGGGCATGGCGCATGGCGATCCCTCCGGATGGCGCGGGTCCTTCCCACCCGCCGCAACATACGCGGGCGGACGGGTCAGCTTAGGCCGCGGCGTCGCGGCGCGACAGGACGCCGCGATGCCGAGTGTCCTGTAACAGTGATTCGTTGCCATTCCAGCGCCGATGCATCCGGCCCTGCCGCGTTGCTCCTCCTCGAAATAGCGCTGCCGACAACGCTACGCGTTGTAGCCCTCGTTGTCGCGTCTTGCAGGATCCGGCGCCTCGACGCTCTCGGTGGCTCGCGGATTCCTGCGGCACCAGGCTAGCTCCGGGCCGCCAGACCCCTTGCCACGGCTACCGCCCCCGCCACCACCTCGTCTTCGTCCGCCACCTCCAGGCGTCCCTCGTGCATGAGGACACGCCCGTCACAGATGGTCGTGTGCACGGCGCGGCCGTTGGCGGCGTAGACCAGTGCGGATACGGGGTCGTGGACCGGCTGCGTGGACGGGTGGGAGAGGTCCACCAGGATGAGATCCGCCGGCGCGCCTGCTTCGATGCGACCGCTCCCCAGGCGGAACGCCTCGGCGGGCGCGGTCGTGGCCATCGCCAGGGCGTCGTGCGCCGTGAGCACGGTGGGGTCCGCCGCCCTGTGCTTCTGCACGAGCGCGAGCACCTTCATCTCCTCGATCATGTCGAGGTTGTTGTTGGAGCCGGGGCCGTCGGTGCCGAGGACGACGCGGAGCCCGGCGGACCTGGCGGTCCGGACGTCGAAGATCCCGCCCGTGGCGAGCTTCATGTTCGCGGTCGGGTTGGTCACCACGGTGGCCCCGTGGTCCGCCAGGAGGCCCATCTCCTCCGGATCGAGGTAGACGCCGTGCGCCACCACGAGGTTGGGGCCGGGGAGGCCGAGTCGCTCGAGGAAGAAGGCCGGGCGCAGGCCGTGCTTCCCCACGCACGCCTCGACCTCGTCCAGCGTCTCCGAGAGGTGGATGTGGACGATGAGGTCATGCTTCGCGGCCTGCTCGCCCATCCACACGAGGCTCTCGGGGGCGACGCTGTAGATGGCGTGGGGCGCCAGCGCCACTTGGATGTGCGGCTCGAGGGCGTGGCGCTCCTCGACCTGCCTGAGCACGGCGTCGCGCTGGGCGCCGGCCTCGACCCCGCTCGGGTCGCCGTGGTCGATGAACACGGAGCCGACGTGCGCGCGCAGCCCGAGCTCCCCCACGGCGCGCACCACGCCCGGCTGGTGCCAGTACATGTCGTTGAAGTAGGTCGTCCCCGAGCGGATCATCTCCACGAGCGCCAGGCGCGTCCCGTGGTAGACGTCCTCCTCGGTGAGGCGGGCCTCGGCCGGCCAGATGCGCGTGCGCAGCCACTCCATGAGCGGCAGGTCGTCGCCGTAGCCTCGGAAGAGGGTCATCGCGGCGTGCGTGTGGCCGTTGCGGAGTCCGGGGAAGGCGTACAGGCTCCGGCCGTCGATCGTGCGCTCGGCCGGCGGCTCCGCGCCCGCGCCGCGGTCCGGCTCGCGCACCCACGCGATCCGCCCGCCGTCGATCCCGATGTCACGCGCGGTCCCGTCGACCGTGGCTCCCCGAATGACCAGCTCCACCGCGTTCCTCCGATACGGTCCCCCGCGGCCTTGTGCTCCCGCCCCGCGGCTTTCCATCGTTCGTCGTCCGATTCGCGGCCCAAGCGGGCGGCGGTGTGCTCCAACCCACGGACGGCGAGCGTGAAGGTAAACGGCGTCCCCCATCGCAGCATCTCCCTCGACGACGACGGGTGGTCCGTCCGCATCGTCGACCAGACCGCTCTACCCCATGCCTTCGACCTCCTCCGCCTGACCGACGTCGAGGAGGCGGCGCGGGCGATCGCCGACATGCAGGTGCGTGGCGCACCCCTCGTCGGGGCCACGGCCGCCTACGGCCTGGCCCTCGCGCTCCGGGTGTCCGGTTCCGACGCGGCGCTGGATCGGGCTGGAAAGCTCCTGGCGGGGACGCGACCCACGGCCGTGAACCTCCGCTGGGCGCTGGAACGCGTGCGCGAGGTCGTGGAGCCGCTTGCTCCGGCGGACCGCGCGGAGGCGGCCTACCGTGTCGCCGCCGGGATCGCGGACGCCGACGTCGACCGCAACCGCCGGATCGGCGAGCACGGTCTGCGGCTGCTCCGAGACCTGGCCGCACGCCACCCGGGTCGGCCGGTGGAGATCCTCACCCACTGCAACGCCGGCTGGCTCGCCACCGTGGACTGGGGCACTGCCACGGCCCCCATCTACATGGCGCACGACGGGGGTCTGGCGGTGCACGTGTGGGTCGACGAGACACGCCCGCGAAACCAGGGCGCGGGCCTCACCGCGTGGGAGCTCGGCCAGCACGGCGTGCCATACACGGTCGTCGTGGACAACGCCGGCGGCCACCTGATGCAGCGGGGACGCGTGGACCTCTGCCTCGTGGGCACCGACCGCACGACGGCCGCCGGGGACGTGGGCAACAAGATCGGCACGTACCTGAAGGCGCTTGCCGCTTGGGACAACGGTGTTCCGTTCTACGTAGCAGTGCCGTCGTCGTCCATCGACTGGGCCCTGGACGACGGACGCGACATCCCCATCGAGGAGCGTGCTGCCGACGAGGTGGAGCGCGTCACCGGTCGTGCCGAGGACGGACGCGTCCTGCGCGTGCGGGTGGTCCCGCCGGGGTCGCCCGTGGCGAACCCCGCGTTCGACGTCACGCCCGCGCGGCTCGTGAGCGGCCTGATCACCGAGCGGGGCATCGCCGAAGCGAGCCGCGAGGGGCTGGCCGGGCTCTTTGCGGAGTACGTGGGAGCCGGTCGGGCGGCTCGCGGGGGCGTGGGCTCATGAACGACGAAGCGCTGCGGATGGCGGTCGTGCGCACTGCGCGGGAGATGAGCGCCCTGGGCCTGAGCCGCGGCACGTCGGGCAACGTCAGCACCCGGATCGGGGACCGGATGCTGGTGACGCCTTCGGCCCTCGCCTACGAGAAGACCGACGCGGGCGACATCGTCCTCGTGGACCTGGACGGGCGCGTCGTGGAAGGCGAGCGACAGCCCACCACGGAGTGGCCCCTGCACGCCGCGATCTACCGGGCCCGCCCCGACGTGGGCGCGGTGGTGCATGCCCACGCCGTGTTCTGCACGACACTGTCCACGCTTCGTCGCGACATCCCGCCCTTCCACTACATGGTCGCGCTGGCGGGCGGCGACACCATCCGCTGCGCGCCGTATGCCGGCTTCGGCACGACGGAGCTCGCGGCGAGTGCGGTGGCAGCGCTCGAGGGCCGGCACGCGTGTCTCCTGGCGAACCACGGGATGGTGGCCCTCGGCGCCTCGACCGACGCCGCGCTCGAGCTCGCGCAGGAGGTGGAGACGCTGGCCGAGCTCTACTGGCGGGCGCTCCAGGTCGGCGAGCCTGCGCTGCTGACCGCCGAGGAGGTGGCGGAGGCGCAGGAGCGGTTCGCGCAGAGAGCTCGGCCCGGCGACTCGGGGTGACGCGCCGGGCTGCCGCTCAGGGACGGCCGGAGCCGCCGACCTCGTGCTCGATGCGGATGGGGTCCGGGTAGCGAATGGGCCCCAGCGGCGTCTGGATGGAGGGCGTGGCCTCGAGACGCACGCGCGTGGGCTCTCCCGCGCCCGCCACGGCGAGCGCCAGGCCGGCGACCTGGTCGAGCTGCCGGCCGAAGAACTCCACCAGATCGAGACGCACCTGCAAGGGCACGCTCACGGGCTCCCCCGGAGGGAGCACGTATTCCTGATCGAGCGCGCCGCTCACCGTCTTCCGATCGTCGAGGAAGAGCGTCCAGTCCAGGGCCACCAGGCGGGCCTGGACGTTGTCCGCCGGGTTGGAGGCGCGCACCAGCAGGGTCATCTCCAGCGGCAGCTCCCCCCGGGCGAGGGCGCCGGCGACGCGGGCCACGTCCAGCGGACCCAGGTCGTCCAGACTCCGACTCGAAGCGATGGGGACGCCGGCGAGCGTGCCTCCGGACGTTCCGGCGAGGGAGAAGTCGACGTCGCGCAGGGCGGCGATCTGCTGGAGCGTGGCGCATCCGGTGAGGAGGGCGGCTCCCGCGAGAGCGAGAAGGAGGCAGGTGCGGCGTCGGTTCGTGAGGTTCATCGGTGGATCATAGTGTGCACTCGTACGTCGACGACAGCCCGTGAATCCGGACGACACCCCTGGCCGCGCGGGCGGTAGCCGCTTGACGCACGACCTCCCGCCCTGAACCTTTTCCTTCTGATCACGGTCTCGCGTCGTTGGCCGATCGACCCTCGGCCGAGGCGCGGGACGGTTTCTTCGGCAGGTACCCCCCATGCCCCGTCGGACGATGGACCAGGGGCGCTCAGGCCTCCCCCCACGCCTCCTGCTCGTACTCTCTGCGCTGGGGTGGGGTGTGTCCGCGTTGGGTGCACAGGAGCTTCCGCTCAAGCGGGACGTCCCGGGGTCGGGGCCGTACGAATGTCCGGCCGTGGCCGCGCCGGAACAGCCAGGCAGAGACGCCAGGGCCCAGGCTCGTCAACTCGCCTCGACCGCGGCACAGGCGGTGATCCTCGGTGATCTCGATCGGGCAGGGGCCCTCCTGGACCGAGCCACGGAGTTGGATCCTTCCTCCTCCGACCTCGCGTACCGTCGTGCGCGCGTTCTCGAGGAGCTGGGTGAGGGCTCCGCGGCGGTTTCCGAGTTCTGCAGGGTTCTCGCGCTCGATCCCACGGAAGGAGTGGAGGACGCCCGGGACCGGCTGGAGGCCCTCGTTGCCGCGGATCGGGTCGAGATTCCGGACTCTGCTGTCCAGGCCTTCCGCGAGGGTCTGGTCGGCGTGGATGCCGGACTCCTGGAGCGCGCCGTGGCCTCCTTCGATTCGGCGACGGCCCGGGCACCCCAGTGGGCCGATGCCGTCTACGACCGTGGGGTGGTTCTCGCACGGTTGGGCCGGACATCCGCGGCGGCGCGGGACCTGCGACGATACCTGGAGCTCCGACCCGACGCCCCCGACGCCATCGCGGTGTCGCAGAGGATCGGAGAGCTCCAGAGCGTGGCCAATGTCCGCACGCCCAGCCCCGGTGCCGCCCTGACCCTCGGAATCCTGATCCCGGGCATGGGACAGTTCTATTCCGGCCGGGCGCTCGGAGGGCTGACGGTGTTGTCCCTGGCGGGTGGCGCCGTCGCGGCGGGTCTGCTCATCCAGGACGTGCAGGTGAAGTGCCTCACGGATCCCGGGCCCGACGGCAGCTGCCCGCCGGGGCAGGTGTTGAGGGAGGACGTGACCCGCCCCTACCAGGTCGCCGGGCTGGGAACGGCGGCGGCGATCACTCTGATCGGCGCCATCGAGGCGTTCGTGCACCTTCGTGGCCTCCGCGGCGGAGGCGAGGAACCCGCGGCCATCGACGTCGGTCCGGTCACGGTCGGCGCCCTGGGAGTCGCGCCCTCCCGGGGGCGCGTGGACTTCCGGCTGATGCGCGTGGCGTTCTGAGAATCCACTCATGGCGTACACCCGGATCACCATGGTGGGAGCCCTCCTCCTCGTGGCCGCGACGGCGTGCCAGAGCCGCTCCGTCGTTCCGGTGGAGGTCCAGGCGGTCGAAGTTCTGCCTTCCAGCTTCACCCTGGTCGAAGGCGAGTCCGAGTCGGCTCAGGCCGTTCCTCGTGGGTCGGGGGGGGAGTTGCTCTCCGGTCGGTCGGTGAGCTGGAGCACCGATATCACGGGGATCGCCACGGTCGACCAGCGGGGGACGATCGAGGCGGTATCGGCCGGACTGACGACGGTACGAGCTACGGTGGAGGGCGTGATGGGGAGCGCCCCAGTGACGGTGCTGCAGGGCCCCACGATCCGACTGTCGAGGGATGCCGTGGCACTGATTGCGATCTCGGGGAGTGAGTCCGGCGTCGAGACCGTGACGGTGACGAACGAGGGAAACGGGGTGTTGTCCGGGCTTTCCGCGATGATCACCTACGCGGCCGGAGGGCCGTCGGGCTGGCTCACGGCCGGCCTGAGCGGCACGGGCGCACCCGCCGATCTGTCGATCGTGGCGTCCGCCGCGACCCTCGCGCCGGGGGCCTACCAGGCCGTCGTCACCGTGCAGTCGGCGGTGGGGCGCGGCTCGTCCGGCCAGGTGAAGGTCGACCTCGATGTCGAGCCTGCTCCCCCCGCCATCTTGCTGGACGTCCAGGACGTTTCGTTCAGCGGTGTGGTAGGGGGCCAGGTGCCGGCGGTACAGAAGGTCGAGGTCACGAACGGCGCCGGAGGGGTGCTGGACGACCTGTCCACCTCCATCGTTTACGGGAGCGGCGAGCCGAACGGCTGGCTTCGCGCCGACCTGGCGGCATCGGAAGCGCCTACCCAGCTGACGCTGCAGGCGTCCGTCGGGCTCCTTCAGGCAGGGACGTACCACGCCTCGGTGGAGATTCGCTCCTCCGTCGCGTCCAACAGCCCCCAGACCCTGACGATCACCTTCGAGGTGGCCGCTGCGGCGTCGAGTCCGCCCCGCTCTGACGGTGGCGTGGAGGACGAGCCATGAGCCGCGCGTCGGCGGCGCGCGGAATCAGGGTCCTTGGCGCGGTCCTGGCCGTAGCGATCCTCTGGCTGGCGCAGGCCTGCTCGAAGAAGGACGTGACCGGCGTCACCGTGGCGAGCGTTTCGGTGTCACCGTCGTCGGCGACGCTTCTCGTGGGGGAGCGCCGCTCCTTCACGGCGGCCGTCCGGGACGAGAGCGGGGCGAGCATCCCGAGCTCGCTGGTGACGTGGGGCAGCAGCAACGAGACGGTGCTCTCCGTGAGCCCCGAGGGCTTGGCCGAGGGGCTCCAGCCGGGGACCGCCCAGGTCCGTGCCACGGTGCAGGGCGTGAGCGGGTCCGCGAGCGTCACGGTGCAGCCGGGCCCGATCATCGTCCCGGCTACCGAAAGCGTCTCGCTGTTCGCGCAGCTCCAGGGCTCCGCACCGGAGTCGGTGGAGGTCTCGATCGCGAACGGCGGCAACGGCACGCTGTCGGGGCTCGCGGCCACGACCCGATACGCGGCAGGTGAGCCCACCGGGTGGTTGAGCCTCTCGCTCTCCTCCACGACTGCGCCGGCCACCCTGACCGTTACGGCGGCCACGGCTTCGCTAGGCCTGGGGACGTACCACGCAACGGTGACGGTGAGCTCGCCGGCTGCACAGAGCGGGGTGGACATCTCGATCGAGCTGTCGGTCACCGAGGACCGTCCCATCCTGCGGCTCACCCCCACGGCCGTCGGATTCGCCGGCGTCGCCGGGGGCGCGCCGCCGGGGGCACAGGCCATCCAGGTCACAAACCAGGGGGGTGGGGACCTCACCGACCTGGACGCGACGATCTCGTACCAGGGGACGGGCGGCTGGCTCGCCGACTCGCTCTCCTCCACGGCCGCTCCCGCCGTCCTGTACCTGACCGCGGACCCGGCCGGCCTGACGCCGGGGACGTACACCGCCACCGTCCAGGTCTCCTCGACCGTGGCCGCGAACAGCCCTCGATCGGTCAGCGTGACCTTCTCGGTGGATGCTGAGCCCGAGGCCGACCTGTCGGTCGTGAAGACGGGGCCGGAAACGATGGTCCTCGACGACACTGCAGCCTTCGTGCTGACCTTGCAGAATGCAGGGCCGCGGGACGCGGTGAGCGCCGTCCTCGCGGACTCCTTGCCGCCTGGCCTCTCGTTCGTGCGGGCCTCCGGTGCGGGAGCGCACGCGGAAGGCGTGGTCACCTGGTCCCTCGGGATCGTGCCCGTCGGCGGGACGGTGATGGACACCCTCTGGGCCGCCGCCACGGTGGTCGACACCCTGGTGAACGTCGCGCGGGTGGCCAGCGTGACGAAAGACCCTGACCCTTCCAACGATCGGGACACCGTGGCCGTCCGGGTGCTGCCGAAGCCGGCCGACCTCGCGGTGACGAAGACGGGCCCTGCAACGGCGGACGCCGGGGCGCAGGTCAGCTACAACGTCGCCGTCTCCCACGTGAGCGGGCCGATCAGTGCTAGCGGCGTGGTGGTGAGGGACGTCTTGCCGACGAGCCTGACGTTCGTGTCGGCGACGGGTGGCGGGACGTACGACGCGACGAGCCGGACGGTGACGTGGGAAGTCGGCACGATTGCGGTCGGCGGGAGCGTCAGCCGTGGCCTCACCGCGGTCGTCGGGCCCACAGTGAGCGGGCCGGTGTCGAACACCGCGACGGTGACGAGCACGACGCGCGACCCCATCTCCAGCAACGACGGGTCGACCGTGGCCACGAACGTGACGCGTGTGGCTGACGTGGCGGTGACGACGACGGCCCCGGCGACGGCGAACGCGGGTGCGCAGATCACGTACACGATCGGGGTGAGCCACGCGGCGGGCACGAGTGACGCGAGCGGCGTGGTAGTGACGGACGTGCTACCAACGAGCCTGACGTTCGTGTCGGCGACGGGGGGGGGGACGTACAACGCGACGAACCGGACCGTGACGTGGAACGTAGGCGACCTCGCGGTCGGGAAGAGCACGAGCGTGCAGCTGGTGGCGACGATCGGGGCTGCGGTGAGCGGGCCTCTGCCAAATACGGCATCGGTGGCGACCACGAGCACGGATCCGACGCTGGGCAACAACAGCGCGACGGCGAGCACGACCGTGACGCAAGTGGCGGACGTGGCGGTGACGAAGACGGGCCCGGCGACGGCGACGGCGGGGACGCAGATCACGTACACGATCGGGGTCAGCCATGTGGCGGGCACGAGCGACGCGAGCGGCGTGGTGGTGACGGACGTGGTGCCCACCAGCCTGACGTTCGTGTCGGCCACGGGGGGCGGGACGTACGACGCGACGAGCCGGACGGTGACGTGGAACGTGGGCGACCTCGCGGTCGGGAAGAGCACGAGCGTGCAGCTGGTGGCGACGATCGGGGCTGCGGTGAGCGGGCCTCTGCCCAATACGGCATCGGTGGCGACCACGAGCACGGATCCGACGGCGACGAACAACTCGGCGACCGCGAGCACGACGGTGACGCGTGTGGCGGACGTGGCGGTGACGAAGACGGGCCCGGCGACGGCGACGGCGGGAGCGCAGATCGCGTACACGATCGGGGTGAGCCACGCGGGGGGCACGAGCGACGCGAGCGGCGTGGTGGTGACGGACGTGCTGCCGAGCAGCCTGACATTCGTGTCGGCAGCAGGTGGCGGGACGTACAACGCGACGAACCGGACGGTGACGTGGAACGTGGGGACGCTGGCGGTCGGCGCGAGCACGAGTCTCGGCTTGACGGCGACGATCGGGCCGACGGTGACCGGGACGGTCTCGAACACGGCGACGGTAACGAGCACGAGCACGGACAACACCGCTGCGAACAACAGCGCGACGGCGAGCACGACGGTGACGCGTGTGGCTGATGTGGCGGTGACGAAGACGGGCCCGGCTACGGCCAACGCCGGTGCGCAGATCACCTATGCGATCGGGGTGAGCCACGCGGCGGGCACGAGCGACGCGAGCGGCGTGGTGGTGACGGACGTGCTGCCGAGCAGCCTGACATTCGTGTCGGCAGCAGGTGGCGGGACGTACAACG
>Ga0307424_1001634_pt1 | contig 11646 bp, 9 predicted proteins | sample SalMarWE160320MG_FD_202157 | JGI IMG/M metagenome (GOLD analysis project Ga0307424, IMG submission 202157) | Salt marsh sediment microbial communities from the Plum Island Ecosystem LTER, Massachusetts, United States - WE1603-20 | ecosystem: Environmental > Aquatic > Marine > Intertidal zone >...
GAGACCGGGCACGCCTTCTACAGCACCGCGCCCCGCACCGGCTCCGGCTTCATCGCCCGCCTCCCCTTTCAGCGCGTGCTCACCTTCTACACGGTGGGGGTCGAACTCAGCGACAACCGGTTCGATTCCTGGGTGCACAGCGTGGTCCGGACCAGCGTGGCCCTCATCCTGTCCATGTTCCTGGTCATCGTGCTGGCCGTGGTCTTCTCCCTGCGCTTCGTCTTCCACGAGATCGAACTGGCCGAACTCAAGTCCACCCTGGTCAGCAACGTCTCCCACGAACTGAAGACCCCCCTGGCCCTCATCCGCCTCTTCTCGGAGACCCTGCAGATGGGGCGGGCGGAGAGCCCGGAGAAGGAGAAGGAGTTCCTCCGCATCATCCACAAGGAGAGCGAGCGGCTCACCCACCTGATCGACAACGTGCTGGACCTGGGGCGGATCGAGCAGGACCGCAAGACCTACTCCATGCGCCCCACCGACCTCCTGGAGGTGGTGAACGAGACGGTCGAGGCCTACCGCTTCCAGCTCCAGCAGCAGGGCTTCACCCTGGTCACCGACCTCGAGCCCGGCCTCCCCCCGGTCTCCGCCGACCCCGACGCCCTGACCCAGGCGCTCTTGAACCTCATGGACAACGCCATCAAGTACTCGCCCCGGGAGAAGCACCTCAAGGTGGCCCTGGGCCGGGAGGACGGGCAGGCGGTGATCTCGGTCCAGGACCGGGGAATCGGGATCCCCCCCCGCGAGCAGCGCCGGATCTTCGACATGTTCTACCGGGCGGAGCGGGGCTTGGTACACTCGGTCAAGGGCTCGGGGCTGGGGCTCTCCCTGGTCCGGCACATCGTGGAGGCCCACGGGGGGGCGATCCGGGTGGAGAGCCGCCCCGGCTACGGCAGCACGTTCTCCATCACCCTTCCCCTGGACGGGGAGGCGGCAAGCGGCGAGGAGGGACCGGAGAGTTGAGCGACACCGCCGCGCGGGCCGGAGCCGACCTGCCCAGCATTCTCATCGTCGAGGACGAGCCGGACATGCTGGTGGGACTGGAGCACAACCTCCGCTACGAGGGCTACGAGGTGCTGACCGCCCGGGACGGCCGGGCCGGCCTGGAGACCTGGAGGCGGCGGCATCCGGACATGGTGCTCCTGGACGTGATGCTGCCGGAGATGAACGGGTTCGACGTGCTCCGGGCCATCCGGGGCGAGGACCGCGAGGTGCCGATCATCCTCATCACCGCCAAGGGGCTGGAGGCGGACAAGGTCCACGGCCTCACCCTCGGCGCCGACGACTACATCACCAAGCCGTTCAGTGTCCGCGAACTCCTGGCCCGCATCCACGCCGTCCTCCGCCGCACCCGGACCGAGGAGGACGCCCCCCCCATCCACCGGTTCGGGGACGTGGAGGTGGATCTGGGGCGGCGTGAATGCCGCAAGCAGGGCCGCGAGGTCCAGCTCTCCTTCAAGGAGTTCGAGGTGCTGCGGCTCTTGCTGGAGAACCGCGGCCAGACCATCACCCGGGAGCAGCTCCTGGAGACGGTGTGGGGGAAGCAGGCTGAGGCCTCGGGGAGCCGTACGGTGGACACCCACATCGCCAACCTGCGGAAGAAGATCGAGGGCCCGGGCAAGCACCGCTACATCCGCACCGTGCACAAGGTGGGGTACAAGTTCGTGGAGGAGGGCGGGGCCTGACCCCGCACGCGGCCCCAACCGGACAACCCTATGTCGTTCATGACATTGCCCGGCCGGCCCCGGCGCCGAGCTTGTTTTGTGGCCCCCGTTTCGTTAGACTGAGTCGCTGGAGGGATTGCCTCCCAAGGAGTTGTGCATGAGAACCTGGCTAGCCGGGGCGCTCATCCTCCTGGCCCTGGCGGGATGGATAGCCTCCGGAAGCGCTGACGCCCTGGACACGACCAAGGTCTTCACCGTCGCCGTCTCCGAGCAGGGCTTCACGCCGAGCGATCCCGCCATCCGCAAAGGGTGGACGATCCACTGGGTGTCGGACGCCGGGACCTATACCATCCTGAGCGGGACCCCGGAGGATCCGATCGAGGATCAGGGCAAGGACTTCAAGGTCGCCCTCGTCGGGGACAAGGCCTCCATCGATCAGCTTATTTCCCTGGAAGTGGGCAAGTACGACTTCTTCGTCGAGGGCCAGCCGACCCTCCGCGGCACCCTCACCGTTCAGGAACCCACCCCGATCAATCCCACCACCTGGGGCTTCCTGAAGCGCATGTTCGAGAACTGAAGTCCGTCCCCGGGGCTTCCCGTTCGCCCGTTCCCCTTCCGCTCTCCTTGCTCCCTCAGTCCACCGCCGGCGTCGCGTCCCCACGGCCTTCCCGCACGAGCCGCTCCACCACCCCGCGATTGGCCGGGATCATGTCGAGCCCTTCCAGTCGGTCCACCGGAACCCAGGCCACCGCCGCCACCTCGAGCGGGGTCGGCTCCCCGCCCGTCCGCTCCAGCCGGTGGAAGCCCACGTCGAGTTCCTTCCCCCAAGCGTCGCGGTAGCGGATCCGGTCGTAGGGGGCCAGGGCCCGGGTCTCGATGCCGAGTTCCTCCCGGAACTCCCGGACCAGGGCCTCCTCCGGGGACTCCCCGGCCTCGATCTTCCCCCCGGGAAACTCCCACTTGAGCCCGAAGCGCTGCTCACGAGTGCGCTGGGTGACCAGCACCCGGCCCGCCTCCATCAGGATGCCGGCCACCACCCGGATCGGCTCCGGGGTCCCGGACCCGCTCACGCCGGCGCCTCCGAGGCTCCGGGCCGCGTCCGCGGCGGGGCGCTCACCCGGGAGAGGAGCCAGAGCCCCACCGTGAAGAAGAGGGCCACCGACAGGATGGCCACCCGCTGGTTGCCCCCGAAGGCGTAGGAGACCAGGCCGAACACGGTGGGGCCGACCACGGAGGAGGACTTCCCGCAGAAGGCGTAGAAGCCGAACATCTCCGCCTCCTTGCCGGGGGGGATGAGGGCGGCCATGAGGGCACGGCTGGCCGCCTGGACGGAGCCGAGCCCGGTACCGGCCAGCACCGCCACCCCGAAGAACACGGTCTTGGACTGGACGAAGAAGGCGGCGATCACGATCCCGATCCAGAGCACCAGGGTGAGGGTGATGACCCGCTTGGGCCCCCAGAGGTCGGTGGGGCGGGCCAGGGCGAAGGCGCCGGCCAGGGCCGAGAGCTGGACGACCAGGAAGAGGTAGACGAGTTCCGTGTCACTGAAACCGAGGGTCTTGCTGGCGAAGATGGCCGCGAAGTAGGTGGTGGTGTTGACCCCGTCGATGTAGACGAAGAAGGCGAGGAGGAAGCGGCGGAGTTCCCGGTGCCGCCAGACGTCCCCCAGGATGCGGCGGAAGCCGACCACGCCATCCCGCCCGGCCTGGAGGATGGTGCGGTTGCCGGGGCGGTCGCCGGGAAGCCCCAGGATGGCGGGGATGGCGAAGAGGGTGAAGAACCCGGCCACCACCAGCCAGGTGGCGTCGTAGTGCTTGCCGTGCACGAGGGGGAGGGCGACCAGGAGGCCCACCGCCGAGCCGGCGTAGCCCAGCCCGTAGCCCAGGCCGGAGACGTAGCCGCGGTGCTCGGGAGGGGCGATGTCGGGCAGGTAGGCGTTGTAGTAGACCAGGGCCCCCTCGAACCCGATGTTGGCCAGGGTGGCCAGCGCGAACCCCCAGAGCACCATGCCGGGGGAGATGGTGGGGAAAAGGGCGACCCCGGTCACGCAGATCCCGGTGTAGAGGACGAGCATGCGCTTGCGGACCCCGGCCTTGTCCGCGATGGAGCCCAGGAAGGGGGAACTCACGGCCACGAAGAGCATGGAGGCGGAAAGGACCCGACCCCACCAGAGGTCGCCCAGGCCGCGCTCGTTCCCCACGATGACGCCGGCGTAGTAGACGCCGAACACGGTGGCGGTAACCAGGGCGGGGTAGACGGAGTTGGCGAAGTCGTAGGCCGCCCAGGCCAGGACCGTCTTTCGGTTCATGTCCGTCCTCCCGGGATGCGGGGCCACGCCCCGTCCGGGGCCGGGGCCTCCCGCGCGCAGGGCGCCGCGGCGGACCCGGCCTTCGGCCTCACCGCGAGTCCGGCGCCGCCGCGGTGCCGGGCAAGGCCATCACGTAGCGGGCCACCGCGTCCAGTTGGGCGTCGGTGAGCTTGTCCCGGTAGCCCCGCATCTTCCCCTTGCCCCCGGCCACGAACCGGCGGACCCGGGCCAGGTCCACGGTGTCGCGGAAGGCCGGGGCGAAGAGGCTCACCGGCCGGTGGGCAACCCGGGAGGCCTTGCCCCCGTCCCCCAGGTTCCCGTGACAGCGCCGGCAGTACTTGTGGTAGACCGGATACCCTTCATGCCCGGTCAGGACCGGGGGATGCCGTTCCCCACACCCGGTTCCCCCCGCGGTCAGGAGGCCGGACACCGCCAGGACGAGAGCGCCTCGTTTCCAGATCGTCACCTTGCCTCCGGGGGGTGGTCGAAGGCGGGAGTGTACCAGCCGGGGCGGCCCGCGGCCCGGCCCCGGGGCGGGTCGCGGGTCACGGTTCGCGGGCCGGATGAGCGGGGGGCAACCCCGGGACTTGACGGTGGGAGGCCTCCGCCCTACCGTTTTCGCCCTACCATGCTGTGTGTGCTCCGTCCGACCTCGCTCCTGATCCTCGGCACCTGCGCCCTCTTCGCGGCGTGCGGCCAGGGGCATGGCGGGGAGGGCGGCGAGGGCGGCCCCACCCTGGAGGCGGTGGAGCGCGCGGACCGGGACTACATCCGCGGGGACCTGGACCAGACGGTGTCGGCGCTCCGGCAGACCCTGGAACAGGACTCCAAGTCCTTCCTGGCCCGCTACCGGCTGGGCCTGCTGGAACTGGACGGCAATCCCCGCCAGGGCCTGACCGACCTGGAGCAGGCGGCGTCCCTGCGCCCCGCCCATCCCGGGCCGCGCTTCTATTCCGGGATCGCCCGTATCCGGCTGAGCGATTTCCAGGGCGGCGACCGGGAGATGGAGACGGCCCTGCGCCTGGCCGGGGCCCGGCTGGGCTACTCCCTGCCCGAGACCAGCGACGTGGTGCGGGAAGGGCTGACCGCCCTGCAGGACGGCCGGCTCCGCGTGGCCGACGAGCGATTCACCACCGCCACCGGGAACGATCCCAGGAACGCGGTGCTCTGGTTCCTCCTGGCCCGGGTGCGGATGGACGGCGGCGACCCGGTCCGGGCCGGGGAGGCGGTGAACCGGGCCCTGGATCTCGACTCGGACCTGGCCCCGGCCCTGGTGCTCCGGTCGCAATGGCACCTGGCCCGCGAGGAGAAGGAGGCGGCCCGGAGCGACCTGGAGAAGGCGCTGCTCCGCGCCCCCGACCTGGCCACCGCCCACCTGCAGATGGGCCACCAGCTCCAGGCCGAGAGCGAGTACCGCGCCGCCATCCACGAGTTCTGGCTGGCCGTGCTGGCCGACCCCACCGTCCCCGAAGCCCACAGCATGCTGGGCAACAGCATGCTGAGCGCCAACCTGGCCTACGGCGCCGTGCACCTGCAGAACCTGGAATGGCTGAACGCCTTCCTGGCCCGCCGCGCCGGCTCGCCGCTCTTCTCGACCCCGCGCTAGGGCGCCTTACCCGGGTACTCGCCTTCGAGCCGGTCAGTCCGGCCCGCCCGTCCCCTTCCCCACCCGCTCCAGGCGCTCCACGGTGAGGGTGGGGGCGCCGTACTGGGTCTCGATCCGCCCCTCGACCACGTAGGGGCCGACTTCGCGCACCAGGCCGCGATGGCGGGCGTAGACCTCCGGGAAAAGCGTGCACTCCACCAACCCGGTCTCGTCCTCCAGGGTCACGAACTGCATGCGGCGGCCGGCGGCGGTGGGCACTACCCGGCGCGCGGCCAGCACTCCGGCCACCCGCACCCGGCGCCCCACCGATCGCTCGGCGTCGCGGCATGACACCGCGCCCCGCAACGCGGGCTCCCCCCGGATCAGGTCCATGGGATGGCCGCGCACGCACACGTCCAGCGCCGACCACTCCAGGCCCAGGCGCTCGGGGTCCGGGTATTCGGGAAGCGGCGGCACCGGCCAGGGGGAGGTCTCGGTGAAGAGGTCGCCGGCCTCCGCCTCGTCCCCGGCGCCGTCCCCGGCCCGACGCCCGGTCTCCACCGGGGACGCGACGCCGGGCTCGCCACCCCCGACGCGCGGTTCGCCATGCGCGGCCCCGACCTCCACCGCGCGCGCCGCTCCGGCCCGCCCGTCTCCGGAAGCGCCCCACCCCCACGCCGCGTCCTCCCCCGCCCGCCGCCGGTACCGCTCGAAGGCCGCGGCCAGGACGCAGAGCATCTGGGGACGGGTGCGCCCGGTCACATCGAGGGCCCCGGCCAGGACCAGGGCCTCGGCCTCCGGCCGCGACGGGCGGACGCGGATCAGGAAGTCTTCCAGACTCCGGAACGGCCGGCGCCGGCGGGCGGCCAGAAGCGCCTCCCGGGTGGCCGCGGACAGCCCCCGCACCCGGGCCAGGCCGGTCCGCACGCACCCGTCCTCCACCGTGAACGCGTCCTGCGAGTGGTTCACGTCCGGGAGCAGGACCCGCACCCCGCGGCGCTTGGCGTCCTCCAGGTGGGTGCGCTTCTCGTACATGCCGGCGTGGTGGTTCATGAGCGCGCAGGCGAACTCCGCCGGGTAGTGCGCCTTGAGCCAGGCGGTCTGCCAGGCCAGCATCCCGTAGCCGGCGGCGTGCGCCTTGCAGAAGGCGAAGGCGCCGAACTGGAGCAGGTGCGTCCAGATGGTCTCCGCGGCCTCGGGGGTGTAGCCCCTCCGGCGGGCCCGGTCGGCGAACACCCGCCCCAGGCGATCGCGCTCGGCGCCGTCGGCGCCAGCGATGGCCCGGCGCAGCACATCGCCGTCCTCCAGGGCCAGGCCCGCCACCTCCGCGGCCACGCACATCACGTCCTCCTCGTAGAGGAGGACGCCCAGGGTGTCGCCGAGCAGCGGCTCCAGCCGCGGGTCGTCGTAAACCACGGGCTCTTCCCCCCGGAGCCGGCGCACGAAGCGCTCCTTCATGCCGCTCCCCGCCGGACCGGGCCGGATGAGAGCCACCGCGGCGATGGTGGTGGCCAGATCCGGGGTCCCGAGCATGCGGTTCAGGCTCCGCATGGCCGGCGACTCCATCTGGAAGACGCCCAGGGTATCGCCCCGGGCCAGGAGGGCGGCGGTCTCCGGGTCCGCATGGGGAAAGGCGTCGGGCTCCAGCCGCACCCCGCGGTGGCGGGCGACCAGCTCCACCGTCTCCCCGATGGTGGAGAGGGCGCGGTTCCCCAGGAGGTCGATCTTGACCAGCCCCACCGCCTCCACCGCGCGCATCTCGTACTGGGTGCACACGATCCCCTTGGCCGCCCGCTCCAGGGGGACGATGGCGTCGAGCGGCCCGTCCGAGATCACGATCCCCCCGGGGTGGAGCCCCAGGTGCCGCGGCAGGCCGATCAAGGCCTGGGCGTCGTCCAGGATCCGCGGCCACGGCGGCTCGTCCATCGGCACCGCCGCCCCGCGCGCGGGCGCGGCCAGCACCTCCCGCAACGGGCCCTCCAGATGGTGCGGTACCCGGGGAGCCAGCCGGTTCACCACCGCGTGGGCCACCCCGTGGGCCTTGGCCGCCTCGCGGAAGGCGGAGCGGGGCTGGAAGGTGTTGTGGGTGGAGATCATGGCCACCCGGTCCCGCCCGTAGGTGGCGTACACGTGTTCGATGACCTCGTCCCGGCGGATCCAGCACAGGTCCACGTCGAGGTCCGGATGGTCCGGGCGCTTCTCGTGCAGGAAGCGCTCGAAGGCGAGCCGGTAGCGGAGCGGGTCCACGTTGGTGATCCCCAGGAGGTAGGCGGTCAGCGCGCCCGCCCCACTCCCCCGGCCCACGCTGGGAATCCCCCGCTCCCGGGCGAAGCGCAGGATCTCCCCCACCACCACGAAGTAGGACGAGAACCCCAGCCGCTCGATGACCGCCAGTTCGCGTTCCAGCCGGCGCGACGCGGGCGCGGTCACCCGGCCGTAGCGGCACACCAGGCCCGCCTCGCACAGGGCGCGGAGATGCGAGGCCGCGGTCTCGCCCGCGGGGAGCGGGGGATCCGGGAAGATCCAGCGCTCGCGGCGGAGTTCGAAACGGCAGGAGTCGGCGATCTCGCGGGTGGCGGCCAGGGCGTCCCGGTGGCGGCGGAAGAGCGAGGCCACCGCCGCCGGCGCCTTGAAGTAGGCCTCGCGCGGGGCGAGATCCTGGGGACCGAGCCGCCCCACCAGCGTGTTCCGGCGGATGGCGGTGAGGGTGGCGTGAAGGCGGTGCTCTTCCCGCCCCACACCGTTCACCGCACCACCGGCCACGGTACGGACGCCGAGGGCCGAGGCCGCCTCCGCGATCCCGGAAAAGCGGCCGGGACGGGAGGCGGGAAGCTCGGCCCACAGCGCGTCACGGGGCATCCCGCGCCCCAGCCGGCCGAGGAGGGAGGGGTCGGCGGTGAGCGCGTGGAGCCCGTGACGCAACTCGAAGACGGCGGGCAGGAGACGGAACTCCGGATCCAGCTTGCGGCGGGTGAGGATCCGGCACAGGTTGGCGTAGCCGGCGGCGTCCCGCACCAGGAGCACCACCCGGCCCTCGGGCCCGTCCACCTCCGCCCCCAGGATGGGACGCACCCCGTGCTCGCGGCAGGCCAGGGTGAAGGGGACGGCGCCGTAGAGGTTGTTGCGATCGGCCAGGGCCAGAGCGTCGTGGCCGTAGCGGGCGGCCTGGGCAGCCAGGGCGTCCACCGAGGCCGTGCCCCGGCCCAGGGAGTGGACGCTGCGCAGGTGGAGGGGAACGTACGGCGGCACCGGAACTCGGCCTTCCCGGGGAAGCGGAAGGCCAGAATACCACTCGCATGTTTAGTGTCAAGAAGGAAAACGAAGTTCAGGCGCCGGACCCCGCCGGGCCGGCGGCGTCGAGCCGGACCCGGCTTCAGTAGCGTTGCTTGAGCCGCCCCCAGGTGATCGGCTCCACCGGGGTGATGAAGCTGAAGCGCTGGACGCGGGGGAGCAGATCCGAGACGTAGACCGAGGTGCTGATCACCGCCACGTCGAGGGCGGTCTCGAACTGGCCGTCGCCGGTGCCGACCGATCCCCAGACGCTGAGCACGGTGCCGTCGGGGGCGAGTTCCTGCACCCGGCAACGCACCGTGCACGCCGCGCGATCGATGACGTAGACGTTCCCGCCGGGGCCCACGCTCACCGCGGTGGGGTACTGGACCTGCCCTTCGGCCTGGCCGGTCCCCAGGAACTCGGTTCCGCCGCTCCCGTCGGTGCCGAAGGTCACGACCCGGCTCTTGGAGAAGTCCGTCACGTAAAGGGTGCTGCCGTAGACCGCGATCCCCTGGGGCGAGCCGAGGGTGGCCGATCCCCAGGCGGCCACGAAGGCGCCGGCGCCGGTGAACTTCTGGATGCGTTGGTTCCCGCTGTCCGAGACGTAGACGTTCCCGGAAGCGTCCACGGCCACGTCCACCGGGTTGTTGAACTGGCCGTCCCCGGCGCCGGCCGTCCCCCACTTGGTCAGGAAGGTCCCGTCGGAGCTGAACTTCTGGATCCGGTTGTTACCGGTATCGGCCACGTAGATCACGCCTCCGGGGCCGGCCTCGATGCCCCAGGCCCCGCTGAACTCGCCGTCTCCCGAGCCGCTCTGGGCGCCCCCCCAGGTCGTCACGTAGTCCCCGGCCGCGGTGAACTTCTGCACGTTGTCGTTCCAAAGGTCGATCACATACAGGTAGCCGGAGGCGTCCGCGGTGAGCCCGAGGGGATACAGGAACTGCCCGGGGGCCGATCCCTGGGACCCCCACGAACTCTCGAACTGGGGCGGGGGGTTCTCCGCGGCTCCGGCCCAGGAGACCAGGACCAGCAAGGCGAGGAGGACGGGGACGATCAGTCGGTGCCGCATGCGGGGGTCCTTCGGGTTGGGGGAGACAGCAAACCGGCCGGAGTCGCCCGTGGGGATCGACCCGGCCGCACCCGATTCTACCATGCCGGCCCGGCGGTCCCGCCCCCCCCGGCGCGGGCGCGGGCCGGGCCCCGGCCCTCCGGCCTCGGGGCCGTCGCGTTGACCGCCCGCCGCGCCTTCATCATGCTGTTGCCGGAGGCCGGCTCCCGGACCCGCCGGGCGACCGAAACCAGGAGCGAGAACCACCATGGCGCAGCGCATCGGCATCACCGGCGGCACGGGCTTCCTGGGCCGGCATCTGTCCCGCCGCCTCCTGTCCCGGGGGCACCGGGTGGTGGTGTTCACCCGAAGCCCCGAGCGCGCGCGCGGCGGCGTCCCCTCGGAGGTGCGGCTGGAGGGGTGGGATCCGGTCGACACCCCGATGCCTCCGGCCCGGCTCGACCCACTGGACGCGGTGGTGAACCTGGCCGGCGAATCCCTGGCCGGGTTCCTGACTCCGGCCAAGCAGCGGCGGGCTCGCACCAGCCGCATCGCCTCCACCCGGCATCTGATCGAGGGCTGGCGGCAGGCGGCGGATCCGCCCCGAGTGCTCCTCTCCAGCTCGGCCGTCGGGTTCTACGGCGACACCGGGGACGAGACGGTCACCGAGTCCTCGCCCTCCGGAACCGGGTTCCTGGCCGACCTGTGCCGGGACTGGGAAGCCGCGGCGGCGCCGGCCGCCCCCGGCTCGCGCCTGGTGACCCTGCGCACCGGTCTTCCCCTGCACCCCGGGGGCGGGCTCCTGGGCGTCCTGCTCCCCTTCTTCCGCTGGGGTGCGGGACCGGTCTTCGGCCACGGGAACCAGTGGATGCCGTGGATCCACCTGGAAGACTGGCTGGACCTGGTCTGTTTCGCCTTGGACCACGAGGAGGTGACGGGGCCGCTCAACCTCACCGCTCCGGCCCCGGTCCGGAACCGGGAGCTGGCCGGAGCCCTGGGCCGGGCGCTGGGCCGGCCGGTGTTCCTGCGGGCCCCCGCCTTCCTGCTGCGGGCGACCTTCCCCAAGGCCGACGACCTCCTGCTGTCCAGCCAGCGGGTGCTCCCCCGGAAGGCGGAGGCGGCGGGGTTCCGCTTCCGCTTCCCCGAGCTGCCGGCCGCCCTGGCCGATCTCCTGGATTGACCGGCCGGAGTCCGCCGCGCCCGGCGCTCCCCCGCGGTCAGGGCCGCCGCCACCGCGGGCCGCGGCCGGGGTACAGGGCGCCGGGCCGGATGCAGGCCGCGATCCCCATCCCCGCGAAGCCGGTGGCGGCCAGGGCGTAGGTTCCCCGCGGCCCGTCCGGGTCGGCCAGGACCTCGCACCCCTCCACCGGGGACGGATCCTGGAGCGCGCGCAGCAGATCGTCGCGCCAGCGGCGGGTGAGCGCGGTGTTCCCGTCCGGCAGCATCCCGTACCCGGCGAGCAGGTAGAGGAGCCCCGGCCGCTTGGAGTTCTCCCACGGATGGCCCCCGGCGGTGAGCCAGGTCGCGGCCTCGGGCCAGGTGGCCAGTCCCCGGTCGTGGCCGAAGTACCGGGCCAGGGCGGGGCGGATCGCGTCCCGGACCCCGGGGGATCCGTAGTGCTCCACCCAGAGGAGTCCCTCCAGGATGTAGAAGAGGTCCCCGAGCTGGCCCGGGCTCTCCTTGCGCGCGGCGTTCTGCCCGTGGGGCCAGAACCGGATGGTCCGGGTGTCCTCGAAGCCGGCGGCCAGGAAGCGGGCCGCGCGCTCGGCCG
>Ga0307424_1001636_pt1 | contig 11631 bp, 9 predicted proteins | sample SalMarWE160320MG_FD_202157 | JGI IMG/M metagenome (GOLD analysis project Ga0307424, IMG submission 202157) | Salt marsh sediment microbial communities from the Plum Island Ecosystem LTER, Massachusetts, United States - WE1603-20 | ecosystem: Environmental > Aquatic > Marine > Intertidal zone >...
GGGGTCGGCACACCGTTGACCCGGAGGAGGTGCTTCGTGAGTCCCTTGCGCCGACACAGCGACAGCGCGAACGGCGGCGAGCCCGTATACGGGATGCCATGCAGGTCGAGCAGGCCCGCGATGTGTGTTTCGTGCTCGGGATCTTCGCGATAGTGTTCCACGAGATTGAAGACGACGTCAGGTGGGTTGCGGCGCAACAGGCGCTCGATCACTCGGACGTCGTCCTTGAGGTTGACGGCGCGCGCCTTGTATCCCGCCCGCCGCAGCCCGCCGACCACCGCGCGATACTCCTCCATGACCGTCGCGACCCGAATGTCGTACTCCGGGACGAACGGGAGCGTTTTCGGATCGATCTTCCGAATCTCTTCGTACTCGTCGTCGTCCACATGATTGAAGAGCACGACGACGGATGTTTGATAATGGGTCATGGGTTGCGGGTTGTGGTGGAATGAATGATGCTACGGTGTCCGAGGAGGTCGCAAGCCGTCATGGGTTTTTCGCCGCAACCGAATGCGTGGCAGTGTGGGCCGTACGCGCTCAAGTATGCGTTGCTGTCGCTCGCGATTCCAAGCGATGAGGCGGCGGTGACACGCGCCTCCGGCGCGACCGAGCAGGGGACGGACGAGCGCGATCTCGATCGTGCGGCACGGCGGTATGGCTGCGTGCTCACGGTCGACCGGTGGCTCACCGAGGAAGACGCGCGCGTCGCCTTGCGTGACCATCTGGCGCGCCGCACGCCTGTGCTCCTGTGCGTCGACCAGTGGAACCATTGGATCGTTGCGGTCGGTGCCGAAGCGGATGTGGTGATCGTGCTCGACAGCCGCAAGGCGGACGTGGTGCAAATCATCGATTGGAAGGCGCTGCTCGGGCGCGTCGCCTACCGCTCGGGCTCCGGCGCCGCTCTCTACGATCTCCATCCGCTCGTGCCGACGCGCGTGCCGCTGGCCCGCGCGGAATTCTCGCGGGCCCGAGCGGAGTTCCTCTGCCGTCCGACCAGCCGCGCGCTGCGACGCTCCTGGGATCGCTACGTGCGTGCCCTCGTACCGTTCGCCCGGCCCCGCGGACCCCAGGCGGAATGGACCATGTTGTTGGGCAACGTCGTGCGCCAGCACACGCCTCGGGTGCTCGCCGACACCATGGAGCAGCGGCGCGCGCCGATGCGCGAGCACCTCACGCACGCGGCGTTCGTCGCCGATACCTACGCGCTCGAGGTCGGTCCGGACCAGACCGAGGCCGCACTTGCGGCCATGCGGCGCCTGGCGGACGCGGTGGTGCTGGCCGCCTGAACCGGACGCTCGCGAAACGCGAGCGGCGTCATGCGAATTCCGGAGCGGCCAATCGGCGCCACGATACCTTTCCAGCAACCCCTGCCCGGCGACCGAGCACGTGACCGCTTCCCTTTCCGATCGACGGCGCGCGATGGTGCGCGCGATATGCGACACCCTGCTTCCGAGCATTCCCCGTGACGTGGATCCGCACGGGTACTACGCGACCGGCGCCCTGGCGGCGGGGACACCCCTGCGCGTCGAGCAGATGATGGAACGGCTCGCGAATCCTCAGGACCGTGCGCGGTTGAAGATGCTGCTGGACGTGCTCGACTCGTCGATCGCAAACGGTATGCAAGGTCACGGGTTTCGCTCGTTCGCCGCCATGTCGCCCGAGGCGCGCGAGGCTGCGCTGCGCGGATGGGCGCATTCCCCGATCGCGCTCAAGCGCGCGGGCTTCCAGGCGCTCAAGCGGCTGTGCCAATTCGCGTATTTCTGCTGGCCGATGGCGGATGGGTCGCACCCCGCCTGGCGCGCCGTCGGCTATCCGGGCCCGCTGCCGCAGCCGGCCGAAGCGGTGGATGCGCTCCCGGCCCTGACGGTGGACGCCGACACGTCCTTCGACTGCGAGGTCGTCGTCGTGGGATCTGGGGCGGGCGGGGGCGTCGTTGCCGGCGTGCTCGCCGAGGCCGGACAGGATGTAATGGTGCTCGAGAAGGGTGGGAATCCCTCGTCGCGGGAGATGACCCAGGTCGAGGGCGACATGTTCACCGACCTGTATCTCGACGGCGGGATGCTGATGACGCACTCGGGATCCATGCCAGTCTTGGCGGGGAGCTGCGTGGGTGGAGGCACCGTCGTCAACTGGACGACCAGCTTCGCGCTCCCACCGAGCATCCGCGCGGACTGGGACCGGCGGTCCGGCCTCCGCCTGTTCGAGACCGAGCGGTTCGCCGAAAGCCTGCAGCGAGTTGACGCGCGCGTGAACGTGGGGACGGCGTGGACCACCCCCGGACGACGAGACGAGTTGCTGGAGCGGGGACTGCGGGCCCACCAGTGGCACGTCGAGTCCATTCCGCGGAACGTCACTGACTGCCGCGAGGGGCTCGAGTGCGGCTACTGCGGCTATGGCTGCCGGCACGGCGCGAAGAACTCCACCGCCCGAACCTATCTGAGGGACGCGACCGGTCGTGGGGCGCGACTCGTCGCCAATTGCGATGTCAAGCGTATTCTCGTGGAGGCTGGGCGAGCGGTGGGCGTGGAAGGGAGCGTGCGCGGGCCCGACGGCCGACGGTTTCGACTCAGCGTGCGCGCGCGCGTGGTGGTCGTGGCGTGCGGCGCGCTCTACACGCCGGTGCTACTGCTGCGGTCGGGTCTCAGGAACCCGCACATCGGGCGCAACCTGCACCTCCATCCCGTGAGCGCGGTCGTCGGGGTGTTCCCAGACCGGGTCGATCCATGGGGTGGGAGCTTGCAGACGCGCTACACGAAGCAGTTCGCGGACATGGACGGCCGGGGGTACGGCGCGCGCTTCGAGACCGGTCCCATCCATTTTGCGCTGCCGGCGAGCGCCTTCGGCTGGGAGAACCCGCGCCAGCTCCGGGATGACGTGGGGAGGCTGGCCCATATCAGTGTCGTCGGCATTCTCCTGCGCGACCGCGACACGGGCCGCGTGGCGGTCACGCGGGACGGACTCCCGCGCATCCGGTATGACGTGTCCGCGTACGATTCGGCGCACGTGCGGCGTGCGATCCGCGCCGGCGCGGAGGTGCTCGCGGCGGCCGGGGCGACCGAGGTGTTATCGCTCCAAACGCCGCCTGCGCGCGCGCGGCCCGGTAGCGGGGGGTGGCTCGATCGTTTCATGGAGCAGGCGGACGCCACGGGCTATCGCCACCTGCGGATGTCGTACATCTCGTTCCATCAGATGGCGACGGCGGCGATGGGCGCCGATCCCAGCCGCGGCGCCGTCGGAGAGACGGGAGAGACGTTCGACGTGCGTGGCCTGTACGTGGCGGATGGGAGCGTGTTCCCCGAGTCCAGCGGCGTGAATCCCATGATCACGATCATGGCGGCGGCGGACCATATTGCGCGGGCGATCGACGAGATGTCGTGACGGCGGGCGTGAGTGCCGGAGTACGGGAGCACGCGCCGGCCCGAGGGGAGCACCGGCTGTGCTGGAGGTCCGCGTGTTTTCTGTGCTACATCGAGATCGACCCCTTCCGGAAATCCGTCGGGTCCAGCCACACGTTTACCAGCACGGGGCGCCCCGCGCGCGCCTCGGCCTGCGCGCGCTCCAACGCCGGTTGCAGTTCCTCCGGTGACGTGACCCGAATCCCGACCCCACCGAGTCCCTCGGCGACGACATCGTAGTCCGATCGTCGCAACGCGGTGCCGACGTCGTCGCCGAGAATCGCCGTCTGGTCGCGCGCGATCTGCGCCCACTGCGCGTCGTTCCCAACGACCGCAATCACAGGAATGCGGTGGCGGACGAACGTATCGAACTCGGCGAGACTGTAGCCGGCGGCGCCGTCGCCGTAGAGGATCCACACTTCCGCGGTCGGGCGTGCGACGTGCGCGCCGAGCGCGAACCCCGCGCCCACGCCCAATGTGCCGAACACGCCCGGATCGAGATGCCGCAGCGGGCCGCGGGGAGCCAGGATGTACGAGGCGGTGGCGGCGAAATCTCCCCCGTCGAGCACGAAGACGCTGTCGTCCGCCGCGGCGGCGTCGATGGCCCGGCAGAGGGCGAGCGGGTTCACGTGCGCACCGCGCTCCGCGCTCCGCGCATCGATCTCGGCCTCGCGCTCCGCGTCGCGCGCGGCGAGCGTGTCGCGCCATGCGGTCCACCGAGTGCTCGGCAGGCCGTGCAAAGAGAGGGCGTGGAGAAAGCATCCGGCGTCACCGGCGGCGAGCACGCTGGGGCGGCGGTTCTGTCGGGCCTCATCGGTGCTGCGGTTCGCGGCGACGACCACCGCGCGTGCGTTGATGTGTCGACCATAGTCGAGCCGAAAGTCACACGGCACACCGGCCAGCACGACGACGTCGGCCTCGCGCAACGCTTGCCGACGCGCGTGCCGCATCAGGAGATCCGCGCGTCGTCCCAACAGGCCGCGCGCCATGCCGGACAAGTACGTCGGAACGCCGAGCTGGCGCACCGCGTCCGCGATGCGGGAGACGCGGGCGGCATCGAGCACCGCCTGGCTGCCCACCAGCAAGACGGGGCGCTCGGCGTCACGGAGCCGAGCCGCAGCCTGGGCCACGGAACGCGGGGACGGCTCCGGTACCGCCGCGGCTGGGAGCGGTGGTGGCTCGAGATACGGGCCCGCGAACATGCGATCCAGGTGACGCCGGAGGTACCACGCCTCGACGCGTCCGCGGAAGGAGTGACGGCCGGGACCGGTGGCACCCCCATACCAGTCCCGCACAACGCTCTCCGCATAGAGCACGTCCACCGGGCACTCCAACACCGTGGGTCCCGGAACCCCGGCACGCGCGGTCACGAGCGCCCGCGTGAGCAGGGGCGCCAGGTCGCGGGCGCGATCGACGCGCGTCATCCACTTCGCGTGCGGGCGGGCGAGCGCGAGCTGGTCGATGTCCTGCAATGCGCCGCGGCCCCGTAGCACGGTCGGTGCGGCGCCGGCGATCACCACGAGCGATGACTGGGCGAGCTGCGCGTTCTTGAGCGCGGTGATGGTGTTCGTGAGACCCGGGCCCGCGGTGACCGCCGCCACTCCCGGCGTCCCGGTGAGTCGGGCCGCCGCATCGGCGGCAAAGACGGCGGTGGCCTCGTGGCGCACGTCGAGCACCGTGAGGCCGTGGGACTTGGCGCCAACCAGCACGGGCGAGATATGGCCCCCGCACAGGGTGAAGAGTGCGCGGATCCCCGAGTCAGCGAGCACGCGGGCGAGCCGCGCGCCGCCGTCGGCCCGCGTCACCCTTGGGTCGCCATCCCCGACGCCTTGCGGCCGGCCCGCGTCACGCGTTCAGGACACGCGTCGGTATCGAGCAGCACGCGCGCCATTCGCACACTCCGATCGACCAACTCCCGGGCGCCGTCATGCAGCTCCTGACTCTCCCGCACGACCTCCACGTTCACTTCCATATCCTCGGCGGTCCACCCTCGACTGTGCCCGATGAAGGGAAACTGCGGAAAGGCGCATCCCAGCTCGCCGAAGAACGTGAGCATCTGGCCCGCCACGGCCTGCACGTTGTCCTGCCCACCCGTGATCACGAACGCGGCGACCTTGTTCCGCAACAGCACCCGGTTCCGGAGGGTGATCTGATTCTGCACGCAATTGAGACGCTCCGCCATCTTGTAATAGAGCGAGCTGGCATTGCCCCACCGAATCGGCGTCGCGACCAGAATCACGTCTCCCCAGAACACGATCCCCTCATATACCGCCTCCATCTGGTCTTCGGGGTCCATCTGGGTGATCGAACAGGGCCAGGTGCACGCGTGTGCGCTCTTGGAGTAGTAGCCCTCGCAATGGCGGAACCGTAGATCGGTGAGCCGGAGCATACGTGTCTCGGCGTCGAGCTTGTCCGCTGCGTGGTCGAGTGCGGTTTGGAGCAGCGCCTCCGAGGTCGAGTAGCGCGGGTTGGCGCGGTCCATGTTCGTGGTGGAGATGCCAAGCACCCGGATCGGACCGAGGACGCGTTCGAGCTTGCGCTCCAGCGGATGCGGGTCGTGTGCCGGCTTGTGTCGCCGGACCACGGGCTGCGCGCTCACCAAGAGCCGACCGTTCTCTTCCTTGAGCGCGTGCTGGGGGACCTGATCCTCTTCGAACCCTGGCTCGCCGTGTCCCTTCACCCGATGGTACTTGTAGTTGTGCCACGGGCAGATGATGAACTCGCCGTCGAGGTGGCCGTTGCCGAGGGGGCCGGCGGCGTGGTTGCATACGCCGGAAACGGCTCCGAATTGCCCGTCCGCGTAGGAGAGCGCAATGGTCAGACGCCCGATCGTGATTTGCCGCAGGGGCTGACGCTTCAACTCCTCGGTTGGGCCAAGGTCGTGCCACTCGTCAGCCGGTTGGGCCATGGTTCGCTCCTTTCGCTGGTGCGGCGGCCCCGGCAGCCCCGGCAGCCCCGGCGGCCCCGGCGGACCCGACGGCCCCGACGGCCCCGACGGACCCGTGGGACTTTACCCGATACTGCCCGCTCCGTGTGTCGCCAGCGCCGCGACGCCGCTCAGGAGGCGATCAACTTCCTCCTCGGAGGTATAGCATGCGCACCCGGCTCGCACGAGCCCATGCGGGTGCAGTCCGAGGCGCTCGATGACGGTGTGCGCGTAGAAGTCGCCGTGCGAGCAGTAGACGCCGGTTTCCGCTAAGTGACGGGCGACGGTCTCACTCGAGGTATCGGCGACGGTGAAGCCGACCGTCGGCGTGCGCGGTCGGTCCGGTGTCGGTCCATACAGGCGCACGCCCGGGATCTCGGCGAGGCCGGTCCAGAGTCGGTGCAGCAACCGTTCTCCGCGCGCGTGCAGCCCATCGTACGTGACGGCCAGCCGCTCGCGCAGCGATGTCGGGCCCTCCGCGAGGGAGGCGAGCCACTCGACGGCCGCTGCCCCCCCGACGATGCCCTCGTGGTTCAGTGTGCCGGTCTCCGCCCGTTCGGGCGGATCGTGGGATGCCGGGATCAGCCTCGGGAAATCGGCGGCGGCCAGCAGATCACGACGGAGCCAGAGCACGCCGACGTGCGGTCCGTAGAACTTGTACGCGGAGCAAACAAACCCGTCGCAGCCGAGGGCGCCCACGTCGGGAAGCGCGTGCGGCGCGAAGTGCACGCCGTCCACGAACGCCAGCGCGCCGACGGTTCGCGCGCGCGCGACGGCTCGCGAGAGATCATTGACCGTCCCGATTGCATTGGACGCGGCGCCAACGGCAACGAGGCGCGTGCGGGATGTGATCTGGTCGCCGAAATGGTCCCAATCCACCTGCCCGGTTTCCGGGATCATGCGCGCGGTGCGGACGACCAGGCCGAAGTCCCGCGCGGCCTCGACCCACGGCGCCACGTTGCCGTGGTGATCCAACTCGGTCACGACGATCTCGTCACCACGCGCCCAGCCGCGCGCGAGCGCCCGCGCTACGTGCATCGTCAGGACCGTCATGTTGGCGCCGAACACGATCTCATCGGCTCGTCCGCCGAGAAAATCGGCGAAGACCTCCCGCGCATGCTCGAGCGCCGCATCCGTCTCGGCGCTGGTGGGATATGCCCAATGGGTGTTGGCGTTGTGGTGGTAGAGGTAATCCACTATCGCGTCGGCCACGGGGCGCGGGACCTGCGTGCCTCCGGGCCCGTCGAAGTACGCAACGGGGTGGCCGTTGTCCTCACGCGTCAGGGCGGGGAATGCCTGGCGGGTGCGGTCGAGCGAAGCGATACGGGTGGCTTGGTGTGGTTTCATGACAGGACCGAATGTGTGTGAGGCTTAGGAGTCTACGCGAGTGTGGTCGGTGAATGAAGGCGGTCAGGCGGTCAGAGATCTTGCCCGAGGGCTTGAAACGCCCATCGTCCCGTAGCGCCTACCCCCCCCCATCCGCCTATCCGCCCTTCAGCCCAAGGTGCGGATGATCACCACGATGCTCGACAACCCCGAGATGGCGAGTACGGCGGGCCTCGTGTATCCGCGATCGAGCACGCGCGCGAGCTTCCGGGAAATCGCGTACCCGAGCAGGACGCCGGGGACGAGCGCCGCCGCCGCTCGGAGCCCCGGCCAGCCGAAATGCCCGGTGAGGTGCAGGCCAATGAGGGAAAGCGTCACGCCCACCAGGAAATACGCGGCGAGCGTTCCCCGCAGCTGGGGGCCCGGCTCGCGTTGATAGAGCAGTGCCATGGGCGGCCCCCCGGTGGAGACGACGGTGCCGAGGATGCCGGACAACAAGCCCGCGACAATGAGGGTCCTCGGTGCCGGGGAGACGTGCAGGCCGGATGCGCTGAGAAGGACGGCCACCAGCACCAGGACGCCAGACCACAGCGACAGCGCGTTCGTGGTCGTCACCGCCAGGAGGACCGCCGCGCAGCCGATACCCAACACGCGTCCACTCAAAGCCCACGCCAAGTGGCGCCGGTTGATGCCGCGACGGTGGAGATGCGTGAGCAGGAGCGTCAGGACGGTCGAGGACGCGAGTATCGGGCCGGGAACGAGCGATGGCGCGATCAGGAGCAGCAGCGGGACGGCGAACAAACCGAACCCGAACCCGACGGCGCCCTGTACCGCGGCTCCGACGGCGACGATCGCGCTCGCGGCGATGAAGACTGCGACGCTCACTGCGGGGACGATGGGAGAGTGATGGGAGGCATCGGGTGGCGCGGAATGTTGCCGGTCATGGGGGGGCAGGCAAGCCCTGAACACGCGAAAACGGCCCAGCACAGGGCCGGGCCGTTTTCGCTATGTGGTGCTCGTCGGGCCGCTCAGCCGCGCCGACGGATCGGACGCGAGGGCGGCCGGGACGGCGCCCTACGCGGCGGCGAGACGCGGGCCGGCGGGCGCGACGGAGCGGCACGCGGCGGCGACACGCGAGCCGGTGGGCGCGACGGAGCGCTCCGGGTTGCCGGCGGCGTGCTGCGCGTTGGAGCGCGCGTCCTCGACGGTGGCGACGCGCTCCGCGTTGGCGTTCGCCGCTGGAGCGCGCCCGACGACGGGTACGTGGTGTGACCGGAGCCCACGGTGCCCGAGGACGTGCGCGCGCCGCGCGCTGGAGCTTGGTCGACCGACCGCGGCGTGATCGTACGCAGCCCATTGGGCGTGCGCGCCTGGCTGGTCGTCGTGGTCCTCCGTCCGGTCACGTTGAGCGACTCGGTCGAGCGCCGGAGGACCTCGTTCGTCGACTCAGGCAGCCGGGCCGGTGTCACCGTGCGACGACCGCTGGTCGCGGCGCCGGCGGTCCGGTTGGGTGTGCTCGGAGCGGTGGCCCTCGACGCCGGCCGGCGCCCGGAGATCGGCGGGAGCACCGCCGATCCATCCGACGCGGTCCCGTAGGGACGTCGGGCCTCGAGCGAGCCGGGGGCGCGCTGTGCGGGCCGAGCCGCCGTGGTGCCGATCGTGCGGCGCGCCGAGCTTGCTGGACCCGCCGAGGACGTGGAAGCGTATCCGCTCGAGCCCACGGTCCGCCGACGCGCCTCTACGCTGCGCGGCTGCAGACCATAGCGATCGTCATACGACTTGAACGCGTAGGACGAGCCCCCCGGCGCGAACACATGCCGCATGCGTGACGATCCGCCGGGCACGTAGTACTGCGGTGGGTAGTAGGCCACCGGGTAGTAGCCGATCGGATAGTAGGGATAGCCGGAGTACCCAGGATACGGCCGGTACCAGGCATCGTACCCGCAGTACCAGTAGTCCCAGCACGAGGACCAATAGAACGGGTCGTACCAGGGATCGTACCACCCGAAGCCGATGCTGAAGCCGACCCCACGCGACCAGGAATGACCTCGGTAGCCGGTGTCGTAGAACGAGAGGTGCACGGTCTGGTCGTAATCGCCACCTGCCGCGATGTAGTTTCCGGCGATCTCGTAGCGCGCGACGTCGTAGTCGAACCACCCACCGCCGGTGATCTGCTGCACCACGGCCAGCAGGTCGGCTTCGGGGTCGTTGCCAACGCCGAACGCCGCGGCCCGGTAGTCCCAGTGCCGATTGAGCGCCAAGTTGTCGAACCGGAGCGGATCGCGGGACACGGCCGCCAGCACCACGCCAGGACCGCTGCCGTCGTACACGGTGAAGGCCTCGCGGTCGCCGCGGCTACGAATCTCGTAATCGCGGCCGGCGCGGACGAACGCGTCGTCGTCTGGATCGACGGGGAACAGGACCCGGACTCGACCCGACGGCTCGGCGTGCAGAATCAGGACGTACCCGTCTATGTTCGTGCGGACGTAGGCTCGAACGCGGTCCATCGGCTCGACGTAGCCCCGTTTGTTGATCCAGACCCGAATGTTGGGGTCCTGGCTCGGCGACTCGACCGGGGCCGGAGCCACGGTGCCGAGGGCGGTGAGGGCGAGAATGACCGGCAACATGTGCGCCTCCCAGCGTGCTAGGTGGGACCGGCCATCGGGCCGGAACCACCTGTCCGGTAGGAACTATCGCGAGATGCGTGCCACGCATCAAGTCATTCTACGGTACTCAGTTACGGCTTTACCAGGGGCGGCGTTCCGTCCTGTTTCGCGGACACTTCGCCCAGGGAGCGGAAACCCATGGGAATGCACACGCACACCCGGCGGTGGACTCTGGACCTCGACGATGAGTTCGGCCACCGGGATATCACCGCCGAGCTTCACGAAGCTACGGAGGAGTCCGGAATCCACACGGGCATGCTGACGGCCCAGCTCGTTGGCTCCACCGGCGGGCTCACCACCATCGAGTACGAGGCCGGAGCCCTCGCCGATCTGCGGCGGGCCCTCGATGCCGTGGCGCCACCGGACGCCGACTACGCCCACAACGCGCGCTGGGGCGACGGTAACGGGTTCTCCCACGTGCGATCCGCATTGCTGCGAACAAGCCTCACGGTGCCGATCGTGGAGGGACAGCTCATGCTCGGCACGTGGCAGCAAGTGGTCGCGATCAACTTCGACAATCGTCGCCGGCGGCGAGAGCTGGTGGTCGTCGCGGTTGGGGAATAGGCCATTGCTCCCGCCGTACCTTCGGCTGTGGGCTCGCGATGCCGAACGGCGGTTTGGCGCGCCCGCGGTGGTACCCGTAGTTTCTCGCTCATGACGATGAGCGATGTCGCCCCACGGTCCGCCGGCACCAAGCGGACGCTGTTGCGTCTCGCGCGGGCGGCGGTCGCGAGCAGGCTCGCGGGTGGACCGCCGCCGGCGTGGGATCGCGACGACGCGGCGCTCGCGGCGCTCGGCGCCGCGTTCGTGACCTTCCGCCGCCGCGGGAACGGTGAGCTTCGTGGCTGTCGGGGTGAGCTCGAGGCGCGCCGGGCGGTGGCGGAGTCGGTCCTGGAGGGAGCACTCGCCGCCGCGTTCCATGACCCGCGGTTCGCACCGGTGACGGCCGCGGAGCTTCCACTGCTGAGCATCGAGATCAGCGTCCTCACGCCGATGGTGCCGGCCGCACCGGAGGACGTGGAGCCCGGCCTGCATGGCGTGCTGATCCGAGATCGCGGCCAGGGCGGGCTGCTGCTCCCGCAGGTGGCGACGGAGTTGGGCTGGAATCGGGAGCAACTGTTGCGGGGGGTGTGTCAGAAGGCGGGACTGCCACCGGACACGTGGCGTCAATCGCCCGACGCGACCCTGTTCGTGTTCGAGGCCGAAGTCTGGGGGGAGGAAGACGGTGACGCCGGGGAGCGGCCGTGAATCGGCTTTGATGAAGCGATCCTCGTGAGCGCGCCCGCGAACGTGGGGTGGCAGACAGTTTCCGAGAAAA
>Ga0307424_1001640_pt1 | contig 11619 bp, 8 predicted proteins | sample SalMarWE160320MG_FD_202157 | JGI IMG/M metagenome (GOLD analysis project Ga0307424, IMG submission 202157) | Salt marsh sediment microbial communities from the Plum Island Ecosystem LTER, Massachusetts, United States - WE1603-20 | ecosystem: Environmental > Aquatic > Marine > Intertidal zone >...
CTGCACTTCACTGGCACTGCGCACAACATTCCACAGGCGGACATCATCGATGTCGCCCTGAAAAAACTGCTGGACGGCAAAGCCACGGTCGTAGGCGCCGATGCTGGTGGTGGTCACTGTAACATCGCGGGTAAAACCGGTGCCGGTTTTGTCCGCCTGGCTATCGATATAGAGCGTGCAGCTGTCGTTACTGATCGTTACACAGACAAAATGCCAGTTCCCATCATTAATCGAACGGTCGCTGGTTACCGGGCTCCAGTCACTGCCGTTCCATTCCGCATAGGCCAGGTGGCCGCCCGGAAATACCTTAAATTCGATTGTACTCCCTTCAATTGCACTACCCCAGCCGACGATCTGCTGATCGGTATCGGCGGTCGATCGGATCCAGGCGGAAATGGTCATCGGATTGGTAGGTGGGATATAAGGCAGCTGCACATAATCATTGATACCGTCAAAGTGCAGATACGTGCCGACGGTAGAAGACTTATCGGTAAAGGAGATCTCGACGTCTTTTATCGCTGCGCCCTGGTCGGTCTGTACCGTGCCGCGAACCTCTCCGCGTGCCTGCGTCCAGCCGAGATCGGACCGCGACAGGTTAGACTCGTTCCAGGTATTGTTATAGGCTGATACCTGGTAAGTGTTTAATTCTCCCGGTAGCGCATCATAGTCATTATAGGTAGTGGCCACGGAGAGTGCGGAGCCGATCTCCACATGATCGCGGTAAATCCTGAAACCGTCAGCCAGATCGGAGCGGTTTTTCCAGCGCACCACGGTGCGATTGAGATAAGCCCCGTCAGAAGCGCTGACTTCCCCGGGGGTAGCGATAAATTCGATAAAATAGGCCGCTCCGCTGAGCGGCAGATAATTCTGATCACCGGCAATCAGGGTCACTCCGGAAAGGGCGATAGCACCGCTGATATTAAAATCGGTTGAGGCGGCAATGGTGGTTTTTTCCGACCACTGGTCGTCGGCAAAGCGATAAAAATATATGGTCAGATCAATCGCTGTAATCGGAGCGATAACGATATTATCTCCGTCCATACAAAATGGACCGTATTGCACATGAAAAATCTGTGACTCAGAGGGCCATTGGGTACCTTGCCGGCGAAATATGGTCACAGATGCGCCATAGGTATTCCCCTGATCGTCTACCTGATTCGCACTATTATCTCCAACGACGATGACGTCGCCATCGATGGCCAGATCGAGGCCAAAATTACCCCCTTCCGGTCCGACCGCCAGCGGCTGCAGGATGGTCTGCAGACCCCACAGGTTGTTGCCGTTCTGATGTCGGTAATAAACATAGGCGCTGCCGTTTTGATCGGTACCGGAATCGGTATTATTTGATCCAACCAGCACATAATTGCCGCTGACATCCAGAGATCGCCCAAATCCATCCTGCCTGTCAATGGTCACATCTGCGGATTTAAATTTTGCCACCTGTCCCCAGTTATCCGCTCCGCCGGCGTCACGCTGAAAGATATATACCGAACCCTGAAACTGGTAATTATTTCCGTTGAGCGGATCATTGCTGTCATACTGGGCGGTGACGACGGCAATATCGCCGTTAATCGCTACCTTCAATCCAAAAAAATTCTGAGAAGCGGCATCACCGGCATAAAGCATTTTCAACAGGGTCCATTGCACACCGTCGAATTTATACAGGTAAGCGGCACCGGAATTACAACCGGCGTCCCCGGGACAGGACGCATCATCGAAACGGTCACCGATAATGGCATATTGACCATCGATGTCCAGCGCGGCGGCGAAACCGCTGTTGGCAGGGCCGTTGAGAATCTGTTTCTCTTCCCAAAAACTGCCGTTGAAATGATAGATATAACAGGCCGGTGTAGCGAGAACCGGGGCACCGACAAAGGCCACTTCCCCGTCAATGGCCACTGTCTGGCCAAGATTATCGCTGCCCGTGAATTTGCTCAGTTTATCGTAGGCTGGTTGGGCAAAAAGCGGACAGGTGTAGAGAATGATAAAAATAATAATAGAACAGCTGGTTCTGAATAAAATCCTCGGCTGGCGGGAGGAAGACATTTCCGGCATCTTTTCCCCTTTCCTGAAAATAGAGATATATGTAGAAGACAACCTGAATAGAAATAAACGATATGATACACGTCTTGGGAGAGCCCGGTTGGTTTTCTTTTGGATTTCCCCTGAGTATTCTAATGAATGACTAGACAATAATAAAAAGGAAATAATTTGACGAAATATTCCTGTTGCAGGTCCACACCCATTGGCAGAGACAACAATTACAGGTCCGCACCAATGGGCATGAACACTTTCTCCTTTACATTCTGATAAGTTTGGACTGTCAAAATTATTCAACCCAAAAAAGTAAAGGAGAAAGTGATGAACGTTTCCAAATGGTTTTTTTCAGTTTTATCTTTTGCATCAATATTACTGATCGGTGTAGCCGGCGTTTTTGCGGAAAGTCCGATAGTTTCCGGATATATTAAAGGACGGGTGCTCGACCGGCAAAGTCAGGAACCGCTGGCCGGTGTGAATATCGAGGTGCTTAATTCGTCTCTGGGCGCAGCCAGCGATGTAAATGGAAATTATGTGATTAATGCTGTACCGGCAGGTAATTTTACTCTCAAACTAAGCTATCAGGGCTACGAAACGCTAACAGCAACCGACATTATTGTGCGTCCTGACCGTACCACATTTTTTGATGCCGAACTGATGGAATCAATTAGTGAAACCGAAACCATATCGGTTTCTGCCGGTTATTTTGGCCAGACAAGCGATCAGCCTGTCAGCCTGACAAACTTTTCAGCCGAAGAAATACGCCGGGCCCCGGGATCAGCCGGCGATGTCAGCCGTATCATCTATGGTCTGCCGAGCGTGGCAAAAGTCAATGATACTAAAAACAGTCTGATCGTACGCGGTGGTTCCGCCCTGGAGAACAGTTTTTTTGTGGACAATATTGAAATTACAAATATTAATCATTTTCCCGAACAGGGCTCCTCAGGAGGACCGATCGGCATGATCAACGTCGATCTGATCAAAGATGTGAATTTCTATACAGGCGGTTTTAATGCCAGTTATGGCGACCGGCTTTCTTCAGTCATGCAATTACGCTTCAGAGAAGGTGACCGGGACCGGTTTCATACCCAGCTGGATCTGGGATTAGGGGGATTCGGCGGTGTCGCCGAAGGACCGCTGCCGCAGGGGAAAGGCTCATGGGTGCTTGCCGCGCGGCGCAGTTATCTGGATTTGATCGCCGGTGCGATCGGCCAAACCAATGCCTCTGTACCACGATACAGTGACGTACAGGCAAAACTCGTAGTTGATCCGTCTGACCGTCACAGGCTGACCTTCATCGATATTATGGGCTGGGACCAGATCAGCCTGTCAGCCGGGGATGCCGTTGAGAAAAAACAAAATATGTATAATGATCTGACGATCAAACAGAATACGATCGGTCTCGACTGGCGGTATTTGTGGGCAACAGCCGGTTATTCGAATACCTCCTTCTCACATGCGGTTACCAAATACGACTTCGGTCTGAAAGAAACGCGCTATTTTGCCGAAACGGGTAGCGAAAAGACCCTGCTTAATCAGCACTCCATTGAACAGGAATTCAGAATCCGGAATGTAAATCATTATAATTTTAAACGCAGCTTATCCTTCGATTTCGGACTGGAATTAAAGTATTTACTTGCTGATTTCAATAACTACTACGGAGCTTATAATGACGTTTTAGGAAATCCAACCCCGCCCCTGTCTGTGGTCGGTACTTCCAGCTCAGCAAAACTGAATGGGTTTTTCAGTTTTACCTGGAAGCCTTTACCGGCCCTCACGCTTGTGCCGGGTTTACGCGTCGGCCATTTCACCTATAATGGAAATACCAATATCTCCCCGCGCTTTTCGGCATCCTATCAGTTAACCGCACAGAGCACCTTGAATTTCAGCACAGGTATTTATTATCAATGTTTGCCTCTGGTGCTGCTGGCCCAGAATGATGAAAATAAAAAACTGAAAGATCCGCGCGCTGTGCATTTTATTGCCGGTGTCACCCATCTTTTGACAGAGAATACACAGTTGACCCTGGAGCTGTACGATAAGGCCTATGCGGAGATGCCCGCCGATCCGGCGCAACCGGACATGTTTTTAATTGATGAAGTATACAATACCAGTGTTTTTTTTACCCATGGCCCGCTGCAGGGGGGCAGCACCGCTCATGCACGAGGCATTGAAGTCATGCTACAGAAAAAACTGGCAGAATCGGTGTACGGACTTGTCAGCACTTCCTTTTTCCGGTCCACGTACCAGGACCTGTATGGCAAGACCCTTAACCGTATCTATGACAATCGCTTCACTTTTAATATTGAAGGCGGCTATAAACCGAATAATACCTGGGAATTCAGTTTACGCTGGATCTATGCCGGTGGTGCCCCTTATACTTCGCTGGATGAAGAGGCATCAGCGGAAGCGAATAGGGGCGTTTATACAGCGGGCCGGGTAAATGCCGCCAGATTACCGGCTTATCATTCCCTGAACCTGCGGGTAGACCGCCGCTTCTTTTTCAACCGCTCAAATATGGTTCTATATCTAAGCATCTGGAATGCTTATGGCAGGGAGAATATTGCCGGATATTCCTGGAATGAAATTGATCATAAAGTTGAGCCGGTGACGCAGTGGAGCATATTGCCAATTATCGGTGTGGAATACGAATTTTAATCTATCATCATACGGGTTCTGTTTGTAAGGAAAACAATGTTTGATCATCTGCACATCCATATGATAAGCTGGCCTCGCAATCAGCCGGATCTCACTAATGTGATCCGGCTGTTTTTAAAGGCGATACCATTCTGGCTGTATAAATTTATTGATCTGTCCAGACATCTGCAGATATATTATGTAAAGCAAAATCGGGCGGTACTGGGGGCGAACCACAAAAACATGGAATTTCGTCTAATTTTTTTCAAGGTCGAAGAATTTTCCGGCAGTATTGTCCTCTTCTTTGCCATCTCGCATCTCAATAAAATTGGTCACCTGCAGTCTTTCTGTTTGCGGCTCGCTTATTTATTGATCATACCCTTCATCCTCAGATCAGTAAGGAAGCAGCCGGACTTAACAGCCTGAAATCTTAAAACATTTATATGCCGCCTTAAGCTGATATACGGGTAGGTGTGTTTATGTTTTGGTCAATGCATGGCGTAGTCAACGGCTGCTCCCTCCAAAAGAATCCTCTGGACAAACAGAATCAATTTCCTTCATTGTCACCCCGCACCAGCAGGCTTCGGCCTTTTTTGAAGTTCTTCCTAAAATCACTTATCTTAGAGAGGCCTGCTGACTGGCTTTGCTTCAGTTCTTCACTTTATTATCGAACAAAAGGATAAACGCTCCGTATTTTAACCTGACGAAGCCTCGCCCAGAAAAGGCGGCTGCATAATTTTCTGTATTGACATAATAACTGGTAAATATTAGAACTATGGAAACTGGCATCTCCATTGATCTTATCGGACTTCTGTTGCTCCTCGGTGCAATCCAGGGGATTTTTCTGGCTATTTTGTTGTTCACCAAATACAGGGCATTCCGGGCAAATATCTATTTAGGTTTCTTAATCCTCTTCTATTCGCTCTTCATTTTTTCATTTATGATATCTAATGTGAAAAGCCTGCAGCAACAATATCCCCACTGGCTGATGATATTCAGCGGCCTTCCCTTTCTCTTCGGGCCGCTGCATTTGATTTATGTAGCGGAACTGACTGACACCCATTTAAAATTCGCCCGTTTTCACTGGTATCATTTTTTACCATTTATTCTGTATAAACTTTTTTATCTTCAGGTATTCTTTATGTCAGTAGAAGAACTGGCAGCTATTTTCCGCCAAATTGAACAAAATGCCCGGCCGCTTCATATTGCTATCTCCGGTTTGATTCTGGCCGTCATTGGCGTAGGTTACATGATCATTGCCCTGGTCGTTTTTAGGCGTTATTCTGCCAAAATTAAAAATATATATGCCTCGCTTGATAAAGTGAATTTATACTGGCTGCGCTTCTTTACTTATACCGCGATGTTTGTCTGGTCAGTTGTGCTGCTGGAAAGTCTTTTGACGATTTCAGGTGTCGATACACACAGGTACTTTCTGGTTGTTCCGCTTCTGACCTCAATCTTTGTTTACGCCACAGGTTATATCGGTCTCTATAAGACTGAGATATTCGAACAGGTCGAAGTACGGAATAATCTGAAACAGGCTCATGAAATTCAGGCAAGAAGAAGTTTGTTACAAAATGAAAAAAAGTACGAAAAATCGGGCTTAAGCGAAGAAAAGGCGTCAGATATGTTAAAAAAACTTCAGCAATTTATGAGCGAAGGTAAACCTTATTTGAATTCCAATTTAACACTTAATGACCTGTCAGAAAAACTGGAAATTTCAAGTCATAATCTGTCTGAAATTCTCAATACCCAGCTCAATCAGAATTTTTTTGATTTTGTCAATCAGTACCGTATAGATGAAGTGAAAAAAAATCTGGCTGATCAGAAAATGGACCACCTTACCTTATTGAGTATCGCCTTTGATGCCGGATTTAATTCTAAATCGGGATTTAACGCGATCTTCAAACGCTATACAAATCTCACACCTTCCCAATACCGGCAAAGAGTCAGGGCCTGACAAATCAACGCCATATGCTTCCATCAGTCACCCAGATCACGAATTTACCGGCCCCAGGCCGGGGTGCTACGGATCGATGGCTTTACTCTGTAAATTCGATCACATCGGCATGGATAAAGAGTTCTGTCTGTGTATAGACAAAAAGATTTAGTATATCCGTGTCATAGCGAACATTCACCAGGGCCAGTTTTTTACCTTCCCGTTTACCAACCTTTTCTTCATAGCTTTTCCACAAATTTCGAACTGCCTCATCGTATAATTTTGCTGTCCCGCCAATTCTGACCAGGGCCAGTGTATTTGCCATAAATCCGGAAGAAAAACTAAATCCGATCAGATATTCCGCTTTAGAATAACCCTCCAGGTCCCTGGCTACAAGAGTGAAGTTGGCATTTGATAATTCAACAGTCGTGGCGTTGTGGGCGATAAAAGATCCGCCGGTAAAGCAGCCGGAGAAGACAGCAAGAAGGCCGGCAAATAAAAATGGAAGGATGAATTTGGTTCTCATGGGAGATCTCCTTTTGTGGAAGTGAATTTAAAATTTACCATATGGGTAAGTATAATATATGCCCCCTTTTGAAGGGGGAAATAAATTTTCCTCAAGCGATCAGCGAAATTAACCCCAGGCTGCAACACCCGCACCTTCGTACTTATATCTCTCTGCATTCCTTTTTTAAAGAGTACGGCCAACATATAGCTAACTCGGAGGTAAATTTAATAATATCTAATTTTTAAAAAAAATAGAGGAATGAAGATCATTTAAGTAATATCTATATAAACTGTAATCTTCCGTATATCTATTCCTGAAAATATATTTTTTGCCGGCCCGATACGGGTCTGTTTTTCCCTCACCCATGGATATCAGGATGTGTACTGAAAATAAACACGAAAAGATCACTCACAGGGATTACTGTTCCGTTTTTGCACAAATAAATCTATAGCCTTCTGTTTTTGTTTTTGCAGACTTGTACTCTGAGATAATTTTCATGTCATAACTTTCATAATTACAATAGATTGCATATTATCCCGGATCGCGTTGGCATGGTTCTTGTGTTATAATTATCACATACAAAACTTTATTTTCAATTTAAGCGGCAGAAAATAATTCTTTCTGCAAGGGCAGATACAGGTAAACACTTACATTTTGGAAAATGAATGAATCCTGGTTTAACATACACCCCTGATCTTATCAAGGCGCTGATATATTTATTTGGTGTTATCGCAGTTCTGGGCCTGATGCTTGGCCTTTCATTTATACTGGGCCAGCGTCACAATGATAAGGCAACCGGCGAGGCATTTGAATCGGGGGTCCGTTCGACCGGTACGGCGCGCATGCGTTTTTCCGTGAAATTCTATCTGGTCGGTATGTTATTTGTCATTTTTGATCTGGAGGCGGCACTAATTTTTGCCTGGGCCGTCAGTGCCCGGGAATCCGGTTTGAGCGGATACGCGGGTTTACTATTGTTTGTAATCATCCTGATCATCGGCCTGATCTATGAATGGAAAATGGGTGCACTGGATTGGGTGGGAATAAAGAAAAGGCAAAGAATGCCTGTTAACCATCAGGAAATTAAAATGGTATCCGGCAAACATTAACTCAATTTAGTGAAGGATAAAGTGAATAATCTAAAGCAGAAAGGAAACCGTCCTGCCTATCTGGCACAGGAAGTATCCAACCATTCATTCAAACAGGCGGTGCAGCAGAGCCTGATCCTTGCCAGATTACAAGACCTGCTCGCCTGGGGCCGTAAAAATTCAATGTGGCCTTTGAATTTTGGCCTTTCCTGCTGTTATGTGGAAATGGCTACCAGTCTTACCAGCCGCTATGACATTGCCCGCTTTGGTGCAGAGGTTATTCGCGGTACTCCGCGCGAAGCCGATGTGATGATCATTGCCGGGACGGTCTTTATCAAAATGGCGCCGATTATCAGGCGTCTCTATGAGCAGATGATGGAACCGCGCTGGGTTATCTCTATGGGTTCCTGTGCAAACTCAGGGGGTATGTATGATATTTATAGTGTCGTACAGGGAGTAGATACTTTTATGCCTGTCGACATGTATGTACCCGGATGTCCACCCCGTCCTGAGGCATTCATGGATGGCCTGACACGGCTTCGGGAAGCGGTGGGAAAGGAAAAACGTCCGTTAAGCTGGTTGATTGGTCCTCAGGGGGTGGAAAAAGCCGAAAAAATTTCTGCACGTGATGCCAAGCGGCCGGACAGGCAAAAAATGACAAAAATTACTCCTCCGGACAGGATATATCAGGATAAACAATAAGCGCCGCTGTTAACCATATTAAAGAGGGAGCGTATGAAACTTGTATGTCAGATATTAGACGTTAAAGGAAGGGATATCTGGTCGGTTACCCCGGACTCCAGTGTCTATGATGCCCTCAAATTGATGGCCCGGAATAATATCGGGGCTGTGCTGGTCATGGAGGGGGATAAGTTAGTGGGTATTATGTCCGAACGGGATTATGCCCGAAAAGTGATTTTGCACGGAAAGTTTTCAAAAGACACATCTGTCGGCGAAATCATGTCAACACGAATTCTTTATGTTCGTTCGGACCAGAGCATAGAGGATTGCATGGCGTTGATGGTTGATAAACGTATCAGGCATTTGCCGGTGATGAAGGATGAAAAACTGGATGGTGTTATTTCAGTGGGGGATGTTGTGAATGCGATTATAAAGGAGAAGGAGTATATCATTGAACAACTGGAGCACTATATTACCGGCCACCATTCCGGACATAGCAAATAGATCCTGCAGGCGACTTCAGTATGAATGAGAATAGCAACCAAACATCCGGTCATTCGATCATCGCCTGGCTACAGGATAGGTATGGTCCGGCGCTGCTGGGCGAACAGCAGACGGTTGACGGCATCCCTACTGTCTGGGTAAGCAGAAAGCAGGTGGTCAGGGTACTTGGCGCACTTAAAGAAGAGAGCCAGCAACCCTATGCTATGCTGTATGATCTGACTGCCATCGACGAACGAAATCGCCTGCACCGGGACGGGCAGCCGGACAGCCGCTTTACGGTGGTCTATCATTTGCTTTCCTTCGAATCCAATACAGATATACGTGTGAAGGTGCCTCTTACCGAGGATTATCCCTCCATGCCTACTGCCACCACGCTGTGGCCGGGAGCCGACTGGTATGAACGTGAAATATGGGATATGTTCGGCATCAGTTTTGAAGGCCGTTCGCACCTGCGCCGCCTGATCATGCCGCAGAGCTGGACAGGACATCCACTGCGTAAAGAACACCCGGCGCGGGCCACAGAAATGGGGACGTTTCAACTCTCAGAAGAAAAACAGGAGCACGAACAGGATCTGTTGGAGATCAAGCCCGAAGAATGGGGTTTGCAGGCAGATCCTGACGGTACAGATCTGATGATTCTCAACCTTGGTCCGCAGCATCCGGGTACCCATGGTGTGCTGCGTGTGATCCTGCAGCTAGATGGTGAAGAAATCATCAATGCTATTCCCGACATTGGATTTCATCATCGCGGTGCGGAAAAAATGGCCGAACGCCAAACCTGGCACACATTTATTCCCTATACCGATCGTGTTGATTATCTGGGCGGTGTGATGAACAATCTGGCTTACGTTCTGGCTGTAGAGAAGCTGGCCGGGATCGACGTACCGGCCCGTGCCCGGGTCATTCGTATTATGCTGGCTGAATTTTTCCGGATTGCCAGTCACCTTGTCTGGTACGGCACTTTTGCACAGGATGTGGGAGCCTTGTCGCCGGTCTTTTATATGTTCAACGATCGCGAACACATACTCAAGATCATCGAAACCATCTGCGGTGACCGCATGCATCCGAACTGGTTCCGGATCGGTGGGGTAGCCCAGGATCTGCCGGCCGGCTGGGAAGATCTGATCCATGATTTCCTCATGCGTATGCCCAAACGGCTAAAAGAGTATGACTCTCTGGTGATGAAAAACCGTATCTTCAAAGCGCGCACAATGGGTATCGGCGTGTATAATAAAGAGGAAGCGATCAACTGGGGTGTAACCGGTCCGGGATTAAGGGCCTGCGGCTTTGAATGGGATTTTCGTAAAAAACGTCCCTATTCGGGCTATGAACAGTTTGATTTCGAGATCCCCACAGCAGTTCATGGTGATTGTTATGACCGTGGTGTGGTACGCGTTGAGGAAATACGACAAAGCCTGCGCATCATTGAGCAGTGCCTGAATAATATGCCGGATGGGGCCTACAAATCAGACCATCCACGCACCACCCCGCCCCGAAAAGAGCGAACCATGCATGATATTGAAACCCTGATCAATCACTTCCTGAACAGTACCTGGGGCCCTGTGATGCCGGCCGGGGAGGTTTTCTCCGGTATTGAGGCGACCAAAGGAAATAACGGATATTATCTGATCAGTGATGGCGGTACTTCTTCCTACCGTACACGAATCCGTACACCTTCCTTCGCCCATATCCAGATGCTGCCCGTGATCAGCAACGGTGAAACGGTCGCCGATCTGCTGGCAATCCTGGGCAGTATGGACTATGTACTGGCGGATGTTGACCGTTGAAAAACTGTAAGGAATAAGGAATATATGCTGAACAAAGAGGAAAAAGAGAAGATAGATGCGGAGGTCAGGCAATATCCCTTTAAACAGGGGGCCTGTATTGAAGCGCTGAAAATAGTTCAGGAAAACCGTGGCTGGATTTCGGATGAAAGCATCCGGGATATTGCCGATTATCTGCAAATGTCGGCGGATCAACTGGATAGTGTGGCGACATTCTACAATCTGATTTTCCGTAAACCGGTCGGGGAGCACGTCATACTGATCTGTAACAGTGTCAGCTGCTGGATTCGCGGATATGAATCGATCCGCATGAAAATAAAGGAAAAACTGGGTATCGATCTTGGAGAGACGACGACGGATCAGCGCTTTACCCTGCTGCCCATACAATGTTTAGGGACCTGTGATCATGCTCCGGCGCTGATGATCGATGATGACTTATTCCGC
>Ga0307424_1001641_pt1 | contig 11618 bp, 10 predicted proteins | sample SalMarWE160320MG_FD_202157 | JGI IMG/M metagenome (GOLD analysis project Ga0307424, IMG submission 202157) | Salt marsh sediment microbial communities from the Plum Island Ecosystem LTER, Massachusetts, United States - WE1603-20 | ecosystem: Environmental > Aquatic > Marine > Intertidal zone >...
CTCTGACTGGAATTGTGCATATCACTCCACGCTTTCTTTGCATGCTGCCCAACGACTTTGGGCTTCTGCTGCGGGCATCTTCTCTCCAGCAGCAACGTGTATCAACGACGTTACCAAGGAACCTGCCACGCGAGTGAGCGCAACGCCAGGCGCGCAGCCCGACAGCAGCAAACCCGCGTTAGACCGCGCGAGGCTTCAAGTCGTTCTCGTGCATCTCGCCCCGCTCCCACCTCGCGCGTCTCTCGGCATCAAGTCGCAGGCCATCGCGGATAACGTAAAGAAGGGCTTCGGCGTCCTCGGTACCTGGAACTAGATCGTATGCTGTCGTTGAGCTCCTATACGCAGACTCACCGAGTTTAGCACGTCGCGTAAGGCCTGTTGAGCATCTTCAACAGCTTGACGACTTGCCGTCGCAAGAGGTGTCGCGCTGCCACCGACGGCGAGATCCAAGTCTCGATGCGCGAGGTGTCGATTGCGCCAGTCTTTGGCGAATGCGGTGGCATTCTCTGCGACTGCGACCAGCTTTGCCACATCCTTCGATAGTTCCGGTGTCGACATCAGCGACGGAAGGTGGCCAATGGAGAGGTTCTTCTTCTTGTAGGTAGCTGAGGGGCCGGCGAGTCGCGCAATGGCGAGGAGTGTATCCTCGAAAAAGACATCCTGCACCATACCACCTCGAGATATAGCGCGTGAAAAAGGGCTCCCAGTCCAGGGCACATGACCTTCAGGTACTCTTCCTCGACCTCTTTGGCAGACTTGTACCGAGACATTCACTCGTCGGTCTAACGGTCTGGAAATGACCTGCGGGCGAGAGGTCAATACGGGCCGGCTTGTCTGCGAAGAGGATCCAGAATTGCTTCCAGCGCCAATGAACCCCATCGTGGCGCGTCGCCGGAGCGTCTGGATTGTCCTTGGAAGCACGATCTCACGGCGGCCGGAGGAACCAACCCACTGTTACGCACGGGCGGGGGTCAAGGTGTCGCTGCCGCAGCGTCTTTCGATTCGCAAGGAGCGGGCGTGTTGCCAAAGGAACCCTCTACTCGCCCGAACTCGGTCCCGATACGGTGAGGACCACCGAGTAGCCGGCGAGAGCGATGCGCAGATCGTTGCCGCGATCGGCCACTTGCACCACGCTTGCCGCGTAGCTGCTGATCTTGCGACCGTCCGGAACGCCAACTGTGAAGAGGGCACCGTCCGCCACGTTCCCAAAGACGGCCACCATCCACTCGGACTCGGAGACCTGCCGCGAGTACAGCAAGAGGCCCTCGTTTGCGGCAACGGGCGCGTTGTCGAAGCCCGGGCCGGTCACCCGCAGGAGGATGGCCCCGTCCGTCGCCGTCGAAGAGAGCGTGGCTGTTGCAGTTGCCGGAGCGGCCGGGCTGGTGACACCGCCGCCACAGGCCCCTGCCATCAGCACGACCACGACAAATCGCATCCGACGGAGCATCATCGCTCCCCCTTCGGCCGCAACGCGCTCACGTCGAGCCCTGGCAGCTGCCTCCGCGCGGCCAGGTAGGCTCGCACGTCACCGACATCTAGCTGTCCGTTCTGATTCCCCTGGAGATCCAAGAAGCGCTGCTCGTCTTCTGTCAGCAGGTCGGATACACCGAGAATGGCGTTCACGATGTCCGCTACCATGAGGTTCGGCTCGTAGATGACGATGGTGAAGGTCCCCGGACCCAGGCGATCGCCGGACGTACCGCGTACCGAGAACCTGAACGTGCCATGGTGATCCGGAACGCCGCTCAGCACACCGCTGAGGGAGTCGAGCGTGATGCCGTTCGGCAGGGTACCGTCCGTCACCGCCCAGCGCACCGTGGTCGGCGGGTCAACCAGCTGCAGGGTGTCCAAGTAGGGTGCTCCGACCTGCCCAGGGCTGTGCGGGGCTTCGGCAATGCGCAGCAGGCGTGGCTGTGGCGGATAGCCCTGGGCACGCACGCTGCCAGGGTTTGCCTCGAGCAGTGCGCCCTGATACGGAGTCCATCCGACCTGGTCACCATTAGCGATCACCAGGCGGGCGGTCATGGCTTGCGACGCGTCACGCAGAAACATCAGGCTCAGCGGCGCGCCCAGGATCATGCCGGCGAAGGGTGCTTCCACGACGTTGTACGTCGGGTCGTACAAGCGGATTCCCTGGTATTCATCCGCGAGGTAGAGATAGCCGTCCTTGTCGAACGCGAGCGACCTGAAGACCGTGTTGGAATCCGAGACAGCGACCGTCAGACCATTCTCCGTCATGCGGTATACAACGCCATCCCACCCGATCACGTGCAGCACACCGCTCGGCGAGTAGGCCATGCTGGATCCGCTCACCGAAATCCCGCTGATCCTGCTGGAGTCCTTCAGAACGCCGGTAGCGGAGTAATGCCAGAGGAAGGGGCAGATGGCGTTCGAACACCCCATGGCCCACACGTCTCCATCCGGCGCGACCGCCAACGCCGAGACGTTGGGAGCGTCAGTTACGAACGGGCTCCCGATGCCTTTCGGGCCGAACCGGAGGATGGACCCCGACGCGGCGGCGAGCAGGTAGCCGAAGCCATCCACGGCCAGCGCAGTCACGTAGGAACCGCTCGGCAGGACAGTGACATCGCCCGCAGCCGAGACATGCAGCAATCGAAAGCCGACGATGTTAAAAGCGTACACGTCGCCGGAAAGGCCGGCGACGGCAAGTCCGGGAATTCCCAAGTTCTCCACGATCACCGTGAGCGGATCGCCGGGGCCAGCGGGGAGCGGGACGAGATGTACTCCATAGAAGCCGCTCGTGTTGTAGAGCGCGCGCGTGGCCACATAGTATCGGCCGGCGGCGGTGGCGTAGTACCGGACCGAGCTGGGATTGATGATGTCCACCGTATCGCCGAGCAGGACGGTGGCGCCGTCCGAAGCAAGAACTCTCAATTCCAGCTCCAGGTGCTCCGCGAGTGGTACGTACTCGACCCCGAGGTACGTGCGTGCCTCGAGGTCAACCGCAAAGAAGTCCACGTCCCCGGGGCCCGCACCCGCGGACACGGTGTCACCAAGAACGACCAGAGTCGCCTGGGCAGCGGTGTTGTTGGGTTCGACCTCGCCCACTTCGAAGTTGCCGGTCGAGAGGCGGTAGCCGTAACTGGTACCGCCGCCGAAGTAATAGTCCCTCACCTCCAGGAGATAGCGCCCTGTGCTCGGGACCTGATACACGATTCGCGTCTCCGTCCCCCCGAAAGCCGTATCTTCGCCGAGCAGCAGGCTGTCGGCCGAAATCAGGGCGATGTAGGGGCTGAGCGCCGATCCCGCGGTCGGGACGACGTGGAAGTCAAGCAGCATGCCGGCCGTGAGGTCGACCGCGAAGAAATCCATGTCGAATGCCGGACTGATCGTGCCGTTGACCGTATCCCCAAAGGCGACGGCCTCGGCGAGGCCGAGCGAGTTGTTCGGCTCCGTCTCGTCGATCGTGGAGGACGTGCCTGTTGCAATGGGCGGATTCGTGAGGGGCCAGGCGGACCGCTTCGCCCTGGTCACCAGATCGACCAGCGAGGCGGGAACCGCGCCTCCGGGCAGAACGCCGGGGGCCGGTGTCCTACTGGCCGATGGCCACTTGAGCGGCGACCTGGACGATCGCTGCGCCACGAGCGGAGCACCCAGGAGAATCGCCAACCCCACCAGCACCAGCCCGCGTCGCGACGTGCGGAATGCAGCGCCGCTACTCATCGCGCACCTCCCGTAGTGAACGGTACAGTTGGGCGCTTCCTTGAAGGGGAGCGCACCCATCACTCTTTTGCGGCACGGTCGCGACGCCGTCATAGGACCGAACGAAGCCCTGTTCTACCTAGGTTTCTATTGTCGTGCGGTCTAACGTGTCTGCGGTTCTGCTGCGGGCCCAGCCAGCAGCAACGTCTGATCAAACGACGCTATCAAGGAGCCTACCACGCGAGTGAGCGGCTCGCTAGCGCGCGCCCGACAGCAGCAAGCGCCCGTTAGGCGGCACGCTGGTACAAACCGGGTTGATTGGTAACACCTCAAACCGGGATGATGGGTGACACTCTCGATAAACTGCTCGTCCAACCTCTGGGAGGGAAGGTTGGCCGATGCCCTGGCTGGAGACGTCACCCGTGGAGCAACGCGAACACTTCATTGCCGACGATCGGCGCGGTCTGTACACCCGAGCGGAGCTGTCCGCCCGCTACGGCATCAGTCGCAAGACCGGCTACAAGTGGCTGGCCCGCTATCACGAGGAGGGCCGGCGGGGCCTGCAGGATCGCAGCCACGCCCCGCATCACTGTCCCCACCGCATCGACCAGGAGATGGCCGAGCTCCTGGTCAAGGCACGCCGCCAGCATCCGGATTGGGGGCCGCGCAAGCTCCTGGACTGGCTCAGGCCGCGGCATCCGGCGATCGCGGAGGAGGAGTGGCCCGCGGTGAGCACGGTCGGAGACCTCCTGGTCCGCGAAGGACTGGTCAAGAAGCGACGGCGACGGCGGCCACATCAGCATCCCGGAGTCGTGCCTCCGACCACCGCGGCCCCGAACGATCTGTGGACCACCGACTTCAAAGGACAGTTCCCCACCGGGGACGGCGTGTGGTGCTATCCGCTCACGATCGGCGACCAGCACACGCGCTATCTGCTCGCCTGTCGCGCCTTGCCCAACATCAAGAGCCGCGGCGCCCAGCCCGTCTTCGAGCGCACGTTCCGCGACTTCGGTCTTCCCACGGCCATCCGGACCGACAACGGCGTGCCCTTCGCCGCGTGCGGCATCCATGGCCTCACCGCCCTCAACGTCTGGTGGATGCGGCTCGGGATCCAGCACCAGCGGATTCACCCCGCCTCGCCCCAGGAGAACGGCGCCCACGAGCGGATGCACCGCACCCTCAAAGCCGGGGCCTGTCGACCCCCGCGCGCGAATCTGGCGGCCCAGCAGCGCGCCTTCACCCGGTTCCGCGCCCTCTACAACGACGAACGGCCACACGAATATCTCGGCGGCCGCACGCCCGGCTCACGCTATACCCCGTCGCCCCGGCCCTATCCCGAGCGCCTGCCGTCCCTCGAGTATCCGGGCCACTTTCTCGTCAAGCGCATTACCAACGCCGGCACGTTCCGGCTGCACCACAAACTGCTCTTCCTCGCCAACCCCCTCAAACAACAGCTCATCGGCCTGGAAGAAACCGACGACGGGATCTGGTCCATCTACTTCGGCACGGTCCTGCTCGGGAAGGTCGACGAACGCGACATGATCATCCGAGACTGACCCTCTGTTGTCCCTCCCGACCCCCACGAGGTGTCACCCATCCTCCCGGTTAACTCTGTTACCTATCTTCCCGGTTGCTCAGCTTCTGAATGGCGCGCTCGAGTAGTACCAAGATGCGCGCGACCCAACTCCCGACCACGGCGGCCCAGCCGCGAGCTCGCACGCGCTCGTTGACGCGTTGCATCAATGCGGCGTCGGTCCAGTACTCGTCATCAGCGAAGGACTCGTGACTAAGCTCCATCTCCTGGAGCCACGCAACGTACTCCTCGGCGCCGGGGAGTCTGGTCCCAACCGTGACTGCGGCCAGCCGGCACAACCGTTCGATTCGGGCACGATGCTTTCCTTCGTTCTCGAACCCGAGCCGCGCCAATCTGGCGTGTGTTCCTTCGTGGACCAGCACCAGCGCAAGGACTTCCACGCTGAGTTCCTGACAGAGAACGTCGTCGGTGTTTAGGAGGCAGATACCAACTCTATCCAAGCACTGCCCCGCGCACGGGCCGAAGGCTACGAGGATGAACGGTAGGTCGCGCCGGAGGTACGCGAGCCGAAGAGGCGTCACACTCTGGAGGAGCCGAACCGCGGCGGCGAGGCGTTCGGCAAGCAGCTCTGTACTGCCGGGAGCAGCCCGGAACGCCCGAACCTGGAGCAACGGAACCGGAATAGGCGTCGCAAGCCGGAAGCGCAATCTGTTGAACCGCTCCCAGAGAGCGGGAGGCCGTGGATGCTTGCCCCACCCAAGTGCCGGCATCGCGTGCCGCCTAACGACCTTGGGCTTCTGCTACGGGCATCGTCTCTCCAGCAGCAACGTGTGTCAACGACGTTACCAAGGAACCTGCCACGCGAGTGAGCGCAACGCCAGGCGCGCAGCCCGACAGCAGGAAGCCCGGGTTATGCAGCCCTATCCACCGTCACCTCAAGTAGAGGATACCTCTTGAGAGCCGGCTCGTAGGAGAGCAGCATGAATGGTCGGATCACGCCGCGCGTGGGAATCGGCGTCAGCGCAGCGAGATAGCGGGCTACGAGCTCAGCGCTCAAGGCCGGCTCATCGCAGTGGATTACGAGCCAGTAGTCAACTGTCGTGCCGAACCCCGCGTGGTCCTTGCCCCGAACCACCGAAACGAGCTTCCCCTCAAAGTCCTGCTGCGTCCACCACCGCCAGTGGGATTGGCCGTCTTGTCGCTGCGCATGCACCAGTTCCTGGTCGACGAACTCCGTGAGTTCGATGGCGATCCTTCTGCCTTCGAGCGTCACCCAAGCATCGGGTGGGTCCCGGCCCTCTTCTTCGAGTCGGGGTTCCGATACTGGGAGGCCGCTTTGCACGGCGGCTTCTGCAAACGCCTCTAGGAGGCCGAGTTCCTTCTGGCGCTTCTCGTGCCAATGGAAGAAGTCTGCGTAGCCCCTTTGCTTCGCAACGGCCTCGGCCAGGGCCCTCACAAGATCTTGATCGTTCACCGAGCTCTCGGGGCTGCATAACGGTTAGCGCATGACCAGCGAGCGACAAACTCAGCGGGCGCGCCTATCGGTGAACGTGCTCGTAGCAACGGCCAGGGCATCAATTCAACGACTTCCTTTGCAGCGTACGCACTCGACTGGTCCATGCGTGGGTTAGGCTGCGCGACAGGCTAGGACCGGGCTCGCCTCTCTCGATACCACTCTACCTCCTGCGTCATCATCCGGTCGAAGTCCTTGGCCGGCGCCATGTTCTTGCGCTCGATGTCGGCCCAGGTTGTGCCCCACATTGCGGTGAAGTACGCGTCTGAGCCCATGTCGGGGCAAGCCAGGAGGGCGTCACAGAAGGATGCTGGCGGGCAGTACTGATGACTTCGGACGTAGTGGAGGATCATCTCAGGCGCAACGAACAACGTGCGGCCACTTGGGACGAATAGGTTCGTACAACTCAGGCCATCACGATCAGGTCCGGCAGGTGGGCGACGGCCCTTTTGCCACTCATCAAACGGGATGAGCGACGCGCGGGCGGTTCGTTCGGGAGAATCCTCGCAGAGATCGCAATTGTGCGACCCGAGAAAACTGAATGGTTCCCATGCATGGAGGCGAAAGTCCACCAGGCGGCGCAGCACGACCTCGGGCACAGGACCGCGCGAATACTCGTGCCCGCGCTCAAGCCAAGCGACGGCGATGAAGGCGGTGGCATGCTCTTCGCCGCCGAAGTAGGTACATGGTGCAAGATCTGGAAAGTACGTCATGGATCGGGAGCTTTGCGGGCTGCCTTGTATATCGACTTGTGTATCGACTCTCCCCCAAACTGCGCACAGATTGCGGCGAGCGATAGCCCGTGGTGCCTAGGGTCCAAGAGACCGCACGTTAGCGAGGGCGTCGCTCGCCGACAGGACTCATCGAGAGCCCGAACAGTTGACCGGGGTGGGCAGCCCGCATGTGGCAAGGATGGGTGCCGACGGGGCCGTTCAAGGAGGGGGCACGCATGATGGAGCAGCCGAGGTTCGTGGGCCTGGATGTGGCGAAGGCGACGCTGGACGTGGCGGTGCGCCCGACGGGGGCGTGCTGGCAGGTGGCGAATGACGAAGCGGGGGTCGCGGCCCTGACGGCGCGGATGCGCGCGCTCCAGCCAGCGTTGCTCGTCTGTGAGGTGACGGGGGGCTTTGAGCGCGCGGTAGTGGCGGCGCTCGCGGCGGCGGGCGTGCCGGTGGTGGTGGCGAATCCGCGGCAGGTGCGGGACTTCGCGAAGAGCACGGGGCAGTTGGCGAAGACGGATCGGCTCGATGCGGGGATCCGGGCGTTGTTCGCCGAGCGGGTGCGCCCGACCCCCCGCCCGCTGGGGGATGCGACGACGCAGTTACTGGACGCGTTGCTCACGCGGCGGCGCCAAGTGCTGGAGATGCTGGTGGCCGAGAAGAACCGGCTCGGGTTTGCGCCGCGGCCGCTGCACCGGGGGATTCAGCGGCACATCCGGTGGCTCGAGCGCCAACTCGACGACGTCACGGGGGAGCTGACGGCGCAGATCGAGGGGAGTCCGGTGTGGCGCGCGAAGGATGATCTGCTGCGGAGTGTGCCGGGGGTGGGGCCGGTGGTCAGCTGCACGTTGCTGGGCGAGTTGCCCGAGCTCGGGACCCTCAGCCACAAGCAGATCGCCACGCTGGTCGGGGTGGCCCCGTTGGCGCGCGACAGTGGGAAGCTGCGCGGGCGGCGGATGGTGTACGGGGGTCGGGCCCCCGTGCGGACCGCCCTGTTCTTGGCAGCGCTCTGTGGACGGCGCTGGAATCCGCAGCTGAAGGTGTTCTACGAGCGGCTGATCGCGGCGGGGAAGCCGAAGAAAGTGGCGCTCATCGCGTGCGCGCGGAAGCTGGTGACGATCCTCAACGCGATGGTGCGGGACAACGCTCGCTGGAGGGCTCCGGACCTAGCGGTTCAACACAGTTGCTAACGTGCTTGCGCTTCTGCTGCAAGCCCGTCCAGCAGCAACATCCGATCAAGCGACGCTCACACGGAGTCTACCAAGCGAGTGAGCAGCGTGCTACCGTGCGCCCGACGGCAGCAAGCGCGTGTTGGGCGGCTCAGGTATGCTATTGGATCGTCCAAAACTTGGATCCCGAAGCGTAACGGTCTACCAGCGGCTCCTCTGCTGTGCCGCCCAATTCTAGAACGTATCCCTCGTCGGAGAGTTGGTAGCGTAGGTCGCCGAATCGAGCAAGCACGCTCTGCGCCTCTTGGATACTTGCCGGATACCGACCGTTGAGATGCCTGAATGCCTCGATCTCATCACGTGCGAGTTTGGCAGCGGAAAAAGCCACTGAACTCAGCTGCGCGCCGTGGTGAATCCGAAGTATGTCGTCAAGTGTGAGTTCCTCCTCGTCTTCGACAAGTTGCCGGTGGACGACCGTAGCCCACTCTGTTTCGCGGATTGCCTCGATGTAACCGTCGGAGCCCACTGGCGGGCATTCCAGGACCGCTTGGCAGAACTCGTGGGGAGGCCCGTAGCCATGCGCGGCAACGTAGTGAAGGATGGCTTCCGGGGCGACGTAAAACACCTTGCCAGCGGGTACGAAGAGATTCCGAACGCTACGCGTGTGGTCGTAGCGACACAGCGTGCAACTGTGCCAACCCATGAACTTCACGAGTTGCCAGCCGTCTGTCGCGAGCTTCGCCATCTTGGCGAATACCTCGGGGCCGGGGTCCCCATTGGTATAAGGATGGCATTCGTCCAACCAGCCTACCGCTCGGAAAGTCGCTGTGTACTCCTCGCCGAAGTAGTCGCACGGCGAGAGATCTTCAAAGTGTGTCATCCCATGGATCCTCGGAAGCCGCTCAACGTGTTGGCGGTTCTGCTGCGGGCCCAGCCAGCAGCAACGTGTATCAAACGCATATTGAGAGCGCGCCCCTTGCTGCTACCATGCAGGTGTCGAAGCAGCATGGACCTCAGCGGCAAGGAGCGGCTCTCATGAAACGCACCACGAAACATGTGGGACTCGACGTGCATCAGGCAACCACGGTGGCATGTGTGCGGGCGGACAGTGGGCGGGTGATTGCCGAGGCCATTCTGCCCACCGAGGGGGCAGCGGTGGTGGAGTTTTTCCGGGGGATGCGGGGCACGATCCAGGTGGCGTTGGAGGAGGGGACCCAGGCGCAGTGGATGCACGATCTGCTCCTGCCGGTGGTGGATCGCGTGGTGGTGTGTGACCAGCGCGGGGAACGGCGGCAGGGCAACAAGGGCGATCGGATGGATGCGGCGGTCCTGGCGGATCGGCTGCGGCGGGGCGAGCTGCGCCCAGTCTACCACGGCAGCCATGAGCGGGTCGCGTTGCAGGAGCTCACCCGGGCCTACACCAATCTGGTGGAGGATGGAACGCGCGTGATGCAGCGTCTGAAGGCGCTGTTCCGCGCCCGGGGAATCCGGGCCCCGGGGAAGCGGATCTATCACCCGAGCGCTCGAGAGGAATGGTTGGCGCGCCTGCCGGAGCGTGGGGTGCGGTTCCGCGCCGGGGCGTTGTATCGGGAGCTGGATGTCGTGCGGGAACTCCGCCCGCAGGCGAAAGCCGCGATGGTGGCGGAAGCGCGGCGGGATCCGGCGTGGGCGGTGTTGATCTCGATCCCGTTTTTCGGGCCGGTACGGGTGGCGTTGTTGCTGGCCACGATGAAGACGCCGTGGCGGTTTCGGACGAAGCGGCATTTGTGGGCGTACGCCGGATTCGCGGTGGTGACGAAGACGTCGGCTGAATACGGCTGGGAAGGCGGGCGCCCGGTACGGCGGCGCCGCGCCCCGCTGACGCGCGGGCTGAACCGCAATCACCATCCCGTGCTGAAGGCGGTGTTCAAGGGCGCGGCGACGGCGGCCAAGAGCCGGCCCGGGCCGCTGCAAGACTGGTATCGGGCCCGCGTGGCAGGCGGGATGGCCGAGGCGTTGGCGCGCGTGACGCTGGCTCGGAAGGTGGCGGCGATCGCGCTGCGGCTATGGAAGAAAGGAGCGCGCTACGATCCCGCGCAGCTGACGGTGCAGGCGCACTAGCCCCGGGATCTCGAGGCCACCGGTGCGGGCGCGTTCCCTTGCTGGCGGCTCCGGATTCGGGACGAGGGTGCGAGGGGCAGTCTCGAGCACGTCGTTTCGCCCGGCGCGCAGTGGCCGAGGTACTCATCAAACCCCAGGCCCCCTCGCAGCACCCGAAGAAGCGTCAGGCCAGCCTGCGAGCTGAGTCTCAGATAGAACCATGGTGCGCACGCGCGCGTGCGTCTCAAGTGGCGCTTGGAATCGTCCGGAGGGAATCGGGAGCTCACGGGAGGTGAACGTGCGGAAGCAAACGGCGTCGCACACCCAGCAGCACCGGCGGGCGTCGTCCCGCAAGGGAAAAGGGCTGATTGTCCGGGAAAAGAAATCCCCGCAATCAGCGACTGCGGAGTGTGCCCTTGCCAATCTCTCTCATAGAACGACGCTACCGAGGAGCCTACCACGCGAGTGGGCGGCTCGCTAGCGTGCGCCCGTCAGCAGCAAGCGCCCGTTAGACGGCAGCTTCCTCAGAGATCCTCCGGCGTCAAACCAGTTCGCTTGGCGATTCGGGCCAGCATCCGGGGGCCAATCTCGACGTTGTCATGGAACGCGAATACGAAATCCGACCAGCCCTCCCGCGCCAGCGTCCGGTGTGAACCAGTTTCGCGTTTGATGGTCCAGCCAATCCGGAGGAGGGAGGCGAGAACCCGCCGTGCCTTAGCGGCCCGCCAGACGCTCACGCCGCCTTGAAGCTGACGCTCAAGAGGCTCGGCGCCGCTTCATGGTGCTCGAGGCGATCAGCCAAGACGCGCAATGCAAGGGCTTGCACGTGCGCGATGGCATCGTCCCGGTCTCGACCGTACGCAAGAACGCCCGGTAGATCCGGTACTTCCGCGATCCAGCGGCCGTCGTCTTCGCGCTCGAGTTCAATGTTGAAGTTCATA
>Ga0307424_1001646_pt1 | contig 11594 bp, 9 predicted proteins | sample SalMarWE160320MG_FD_202157 | JGI IMG/M metagenome (GOLD analysis project Ga0307424, IMG submission 202157) | Salt marsh sediment microbial communities from the Plum Island Ecosystem LTER, Massachusetts, United States - WE1603-20 | ecosystem: Environmental > Aquatic > Marine > Intertidal zone >...
GGATCACACCAAAGCCGCACGGCGAGTGTCCTAAAGAAAACCCAGAACCAAAAACCGAGAACGGCGAGCGCAGCGAGCCTCCCTACCGAATACTGAGAACCGACAACCTGCGAGCGCAGCTCGCCTAGGCGCCCGCCGCCACCAGCAATGCCCGGTACAGCAGATGCTGGTCTCCGAGCCTCCGGCGCAACTCCCGCTCCAGGCCCCCGATCGGGTAGAGGTTCTGCGGGGCACGCGGATCCTTGTGGCGTTCGGAGGCAAACCGGGGCAGCGTTGCGGCGACGCGGTCGGCGAGCGCTCGTGCAGACGCGACATCCTGGTCGGCCGACGCCTCACACCGGACCACCCCCGCGAAAGGACCGCTACCGCCTCCTGGCAGCCGCAGGTACCACGAGTAGCGACTCCACGCCGTGGTCATCAGAAACAGGGGCGTTCGATCGCCGGGGCGCAGCGCGGCGAGCACGCCGTTCAGGGCAGGAGGGAGGTACTGCACGTGGTGTGTCTTGACGTAGCCCACGACACCCGGCTCCCGGCCCGTCCTCAACGGCCCATCGGTGATGACGAGTTCGACGTCGAGATGTTCGGAGGAGATCTCGTGCTCCAGTTCGCCCATCCGCTGCTGAAGCCCCAGCCACAGGTCCTCGGTGGATGAACCGGCTGTCGCTCGAACTTCGTACCGTCCGTGGCGAGTATCGACTGCTTCGGCTTGAGGCGACGAGGTGAACAGCCCGCGCCGCACCGCTGCAGCGACGAGCTTCGCGTCGCCGTCTGAGCGGACCGCCCCGGCGGCGTAGGTGGCGCAGATGCCGAGTACCGGCTGTTCGTCGCCGATCCAGACGTTCGCATCGATTCGGCGAACTCCATCGACGAACAGAATCGTCGAGGCGGGTGTGACGCTCGGGCTGATCGGGTGCCACTTCCCCGCCGGGATCTCGACGTCCACATCCGGAACGGTGGTGGTCTCTTCCAAGTCGGGCGACATGGGGGTGCCGTACTCCGGCGCCCACGGTTCGACGGAGAACTTCATGCGTCGATCCGTTCGACGTGTGCCCCGCTGACATCCTTGGTGACGACGAACCGGGTCGGTACCTGCTCGGCGAGGTCGGGCACATGGCTGATGAGACCAACGGTGAGTCCTTTGGCGCCGAGCTGCTGGACAACCGAGGCCACCACGTCCAGGGTCTCTTGATCGAGGGTGCCGAATCCCTCGTCGAGAAGGATCGACTCCAGCTTCCCCTGCGATGACATCCTGGTGAGCTCCTCAGAGAGTGAGAGTGCCAAGGCAAGGGACACGAGGAACGTCTCGCCTCCTGACAGCGTGCGGACGGAGCGTCGCTGATCGGCGTTGCGATGGTCGATGACGGTGAAACCCGCCTTGTCGATCTCGAGCGAGTAGATGCCAGAAGACAGCTCGTCGAGCAGCTGATTGGCACCCACGGTCAGTCCGATGAGTGCCTCTTCGAGGATCCATGACTCGAACCGGTTGGAGTGCAGGTGTCGCGAGAGTGCTGCGGCGACGTGACTTCGGTCCTTCTCGGCGGTGATGTCTGCTGCGAGTTCCTTGGTTCGCTGTTTCGCCTCCCGTATGCCTTCGAGGTCTTTGCGGGCCGAGAACACGGCCTCATCCGGCGTGAGATCCGCGCCCATGCCGGCAAGGTGCGTGTCGAGATCCTCGGTGAGGCGGGATCTATCGTCCACGAGCTGCTTCGCGTCGGCTCGGAGCCCTTCCAGCCGCTTGTGCGTCTCCTGTGAGCGGGCGACTGCCCACTCGGTCAATGCCGCCCATGCGATGGCAAGATCGTCCGGCACTACCGGTGGTGGCTCCAGGTGAGCGACGCGATCTCGTGCGCCGTGGAATTTGGCAAGCGCCTCGGCCCGCGCTTCGGTGAGCGCTTCCCGACGCTGTTCGGCGGCGCGGAGCTCGTTGGCTGAGGTGAGTGCAGTTGCCTTCAGCTCGGCGAGTCGTTGCTGTGCAGCCGCAGTGGCAGCGAGGGTTCGAGCCAGCTCGTCGATACCGGGGACACCATCGAGGCCGGCTCGAAGCGCGCCGATCTGAGCGGAGATCTCGTCCGCAGTAGCCCTCGATCGCTCACCGGCGAGTTCAGCTTCGGTCAGGGCCCTTCGTGCAGCATCGAGATCGGCTGTTCGGCGAGCAACGTCGGCTACGGCTCGTTCCACGTCCGCGATCGGTTCGACCTTCGGGATCTCTGCGATGGGGACTCCGCACACCGGGCACGGCTCACCGACTACGACGTTCGCAGCGAGTTCGTGCGCCGCGTGTGCGCGCCGGAGCCGTTCGAGTTCCTCCTCCGTCTGCGAGTGTGCCTGTGCGACCGCGCCGGCAGTCCGGCGCTTCTGTTCGATGTCCGCGGCCGACTTGGCAAGCTGTTCGGTCGCGCGCTCGTGCCGACCAAGGAGGTCCTCGAGGGATCGTTGCTGCGCAATCTGAGACTCGAGTATCGCCGGGTTCGGGAGCCCTGCGATCGACTGCTCATGCGCGCTCAGTGCCTCGCTCGCCTTCACCATGGCGGACTTGGCTTTGTCGACCGCGGTGTCTGCATCGGAAATCCGACCCACCAGCTCGTCGAGACCGTCCGGAGACCGGATGGCCAGGGCCGACATAGCTGCCTCTTCGTCGGCGATCTGCTTCGTCGCATCCTTCAGTTGTTCGTCGATCGATGCCACCTGCGTGCGGATCCTGGCGATGGTGTCGCGGAGCCGCTCGAGTTCGGATACACGACGGGAAGCGGCGTCCTCATCACCACCGGCCCTCTCGGCAAGCAGATCGACCTCGCGTTGGTGCCCTGCGAGCAGTCGATCTGCAACCGACTTGCGTTCATTGGCGAGATCCCGGATGCGCCGGTAGACGCGGAGGTCCAGGAGCTCTCGCAGCAGCTCCTGTCGCTCACGAGGTTTGTCATGGAGGAATCGAGCGAACTCGCCCTGCGGAAGGACGACGGCCTTGATGAAGTGCTCATAGGCAAGTCCGAGAAGCTCCTCGACCTTCTTGGTGACCTCGTCTGCGCCGGATGCGAGCGTGACACGGCCATGTTCGAGGCGTGCTTCGGCGGTGGTCGCGCCCCCGCCCTTGGTGCGTCGGACGACCCTGGCAACACGGTACGCATCGTCGCCGACGGTGAAGTCGAACTGGATGCGAGCTTCGTTCTTGCCGAGCGTGATGACCGGCTCGACGGCGCGCCGGTCCCCATATCTCGGGACGGACCCGTAGAGAGCGAACACGATCGCGTCGACGATGCTGGACTTGCCTGATCCGGTCGGACCGGTGAGGGCGAACAGGTCGGCGTTTCGAAAGTCGATCGTTGTCTCGTCCCGATATGCGGTGAATCCCGCGATCTCGAGCTCGACCGGCCTCACTGAGCCTCCTCCAGGAGCTCGTCGAACAACACTACGACTCGCTCATCGGAAGCGTTGGCCTCGGCGAGGTACTCGACGAACAGTTCGTGCGGAACACGACCCAATCGCGCTTTGCGAGGGGTGCTGCGGTGCCGACCCTCGGGTGCCGCGAGAACGACATCGACGGCTTCGGGAAACAGTTCTCGTACCTGATCGGCGAGCCCCGCTCTCGCCGGCTCTTCGAGGACGATCTTCAGGTACGCGTCACCGGTTGTGCCGGCAAGGGGTTCGAGCGACTCGATGCTCCCTCGGAGCTGCTGCAAACGTCGCCCGGACGTGAGGGGCACCTGAGTGACCGCGGCAGGCAGTCCCGGTTGAACATCCACGACGAGCACGGCTTTCTCATCCTCGGTTTCCCCAAAGTCGAGCTGAAGTGGTGACCCTGCGTACCACACAGGAGCCGCGGCGGGGGTCTGCTGCGGCCGGTGCAGATGCCCGAGGGCGACGTATGAGAGGGCGCCGTCGAACGCTCCCGCCGGCACCCAGTAGTCGAAGACCGTGTGTGCGCTGCGTTCTCCCCCACCGAGGACGCCCTCGGCGACCATCACGTGGGCGACAACGATGTTGACATCGTCCGTCGTGATCCCTTCAGTGAGCATCGCGAGGATCGCAGTGAGCCGCTCGGCATACAGCGCCCCATGCTCGTACGCCTCGAGGTCCATGAGCGCGGACGCCGAGACGATGCCGCGTTGCGTGACGAACGGCAGCATCGCCACTCTTGCGACCTCCCCGGAACTGGTTTCGATCTTCACGACACCGCCTTCGTCCGGCTTCATCGGTGTCGCGACCACATGCACCCGGCCGAGTTCGAGAAGGGGCGCTACCGCGTCGAGGCGCCGCGGATTGTCGTGGTTGCCTGCGACCATCACGACGGGTGCAATGTCGGCAAATCGCAGTAGCGCCCGGTAGACGATCTGTTCGGACTCCGCGGTCGGCGCGACCACGTCGAAGATGTCGCCGGCGACGGCGATCAGATCGACAGCCTCCCTGGCGCCGATCGATGCGATCTCCTCGAGAACCGCCCGGTGTTCGTCCGCCCGACTTCGACCGCGGATGGCACGGCCGACGTGCCAGTCGGCTGTGTGCAGGATCTTCACCGCGCCGATGGTACCGACGACGAGGGACGCAACCGCGTCACCCGTCGTCGCTACGCTGCGGTCATGGACACCCAGATCCCGCCTGTCGGCAGACCACACGACCAGATCCTGAGCGAGATGAAGTCTCTCGCGGAGGCCGAAGCGAGTTGGGAGGACGGTCGCACGTGGAGTCTCGTCTATCACGCCGGCGACGACCACACGACATTCCTGAAGGACGCCCACGGGCTGTTCTTCTCCGAGAATGCACTCAACCCGATGGCGTTTCCCGCGTTGCGTCGGTTCGAGGCCGAGGTGGTTCGCATGACCGCCACGATGCTCAACGGGGACGCTCAGGTCGCCGGCACAATGACCTCCGGTGGCACGGAGAGCCTGCTCGCGACCGTGAAGACGTACAGAGACTGGGCGGCGGCGACCAAGGGGAACTCGGAACCAGAGATGGTGTTGCCTGTGACCGCGCACGCAGCGTTCGACAAGGCTGCCGCCTACTTCGGGGTGCGACAGGTGCGGGTCCCCCTGGCAGATGACCTGAGGGCCGACCTGGGGGCGATGGAGGCAGCCATCACCCCGAACACGATCCTCATGGTCGGCTCGGCTCCCGACTACCCGTTCGGTCAGGTCGACCCGATCGAGGAGCTGGCGTCGATCGCCGCCGCGCATGACATCGGGATGCACGTCGATGCCTGCCTGGGCGGCTTCCTCGTTCCGTGGGCTGAACAACTCGGAGTCTCACTCGGCGTGTGGGACTTCCGTGCGTCCGGTGTGACGTCGATGTCTGCTGATGTTCACAAGTACGGGTTCGGGGCCAAAGGGGCATCCACCATCCTCTACCGAACGCCTGAGCTCCGCAGGTTTCAATTCCATGTCACCAGCGACTGGCCGGGAGGAATCTACGCCTCACCGTCGATGGCCGGCACCCGCCCCGGTGGGCCGATTGCGGCCGCGTGGGCGGCTATGCAGGCGATCGGCCAGAACGGCTACCTGGCGATAACCGAGCAGATCCTCGACATCTCGCGGCGGCTTGTCGAAGGAGTCCGAAAGGTGGAGGGTTTGGAGATCCTCGGAGACCCCAGACTGAGCGTCTTCGCTTTCCGGGGAGTCGATGTCGACACCTACGCGGTCGGGGACGCGTTGGAGGCTCGCGGGTGGCATGTCGACCGGCAGATCAAGCCGGCGTCGCTCCACTTCATGGTGACACCTGCCCACGCAGGGATCGTGGAAGAGTTCCTGGACGATCTTCGGAGCGCCGTCGACGATGTGCGAGCGCATCCCGAGCTGGCATCGAGCGGACAGGCGGCGATGTACGGGATGATGACAACGCTGCCGGATGACGGCACCCTGCACGAGATCGTGCTTCAGACCCTCGACGGCTTGTACTCGCTGTAGCTATCCAGGCTTGAGCAGATAGGCCAGCGCGATGCCGGCATAGTTGCCGATCGCGTAGCCGACCACCCCGGTCGTCAACCCCGACACGATGATTGCTCGGTTCTTCAACGCTCCCGCCACGGTCGGCACGAACGCCGGTCCGAACACGGCGGCGGTCGAGGTGATCAGGACGGTGTCGGTGTCGATTCGGAAGATTGCAGCCAGCACGTAGTGCAACACGATCGCCCCGATGAGCACCACGGCGACGAAGAGGAACACTCCCCCGAACGCCCCGGCGAGTTGCCGCACGTTGGCGAGTGTGCCGATGGCAACGGCGAAGATGAGGAGGAGAAACTCGCCCGTCTCGAACGTCCCGGGAAGTGTCCTGATCTTCGGCACGAACGAAGCGAGGACCCCGACCGTCGTGATGGACAGGATCACCAAAGCGATGGGCAGGTCGGGGGCGAAGAGGTAGACAAGTCCGACCGCGACGGCGGAAGCGCCGATGCTGGTTGCGAGGGCCAGAACCACGTTCCGAACCTTCGGTGCGACCTTCGCGTCTTCCGTGGTGTCGCCGCCGAAACGGGACACGTCGAATGCGGGAAGGAACCGACCAAGGACCCGCTGAGCGATCGACAGGAGGAACAGGAGATAGAGGCCGGAGAGGATCACGTCGGCCCCATTCATGAGAACGAACGTCTCGTCCGGTACGTCCAGCGCGATGCCGACTGCGCTCATGTTGGGCGTGCCTCCCGTGTAGACGCCGACGGTCATGCCGGCCATCTGCCAGTCGTGGGCGACCGACAGGACCAACGTCGCGATCGTCGAAGTGATCACGACGGCGATCGTGGCGAGCGCGAAGGACACGACGGCCGGACGGGCGATCCGGAGCCACGCCCTGAAGTCGGTGGTGAACAACAGGAGTGGAATGGCGAGGACGACCGTCGCCTCGGTGAACGTCGTCGCCAGATCGGTATCGATGGTGAACATGTTCCCGAGGGCGATTCCGAACAGGTAGCAGAGCACGATCGGTCCGAGAAACTCGAGCGGTTTGAACCTGCGAGCTCCCCACGTGGCCACCGCAGGGAATCCGAGGAACGCAACGATGAGGATCACCGAACCCACACCGTGACGGTAGTCACCGTCACCGGACCGATGTCGTCTGGAGTGGGCCTACAGCCCGTCGAACGGATCGGCCGGGCCGTTCCCGCCGCCGGGTGCCGGGCCCGCCTCCGAGACCCGAGTCGCCCACGCGGGGAACGGAAACTCGACGGTGACCGGGATCGGCAGTTCCGGTTGCGAGACGAGCATCGTGCCGGGCTTCATGATGGTGGCTCGTTGCCGCTGGACGCCGGGAAGGAACCCGTACTCCTCTCGACTCGCTTCCGCCGAGTCGAGACGGCCGACCACCCTGATCGCCGAGTTGGCGATGATGCGCCGCTCGACCTCAGAGGCCGTTTGCTGCGCGCCGATGAGGATCACGCCCAGCGACCGTCCCCGTTCGGCAACGTCGAGCAGGATCTCTTTGATCGGGCTATACCCCTCCCTCGGCGCATACTTGTTCAGTTCGTCGAGAACCAAAAACAGCAGCTCGTCGGAGTGCCCCTGGCGTTCCTTGTCCTCGAAGGCACGCCGGACCGTGACGCCGACCACGAAGCGTTTTGCCCTGTCGTTGAGGTTGTGGATGTCGACGACGGTGATCTGCTTCTGGAGTTCGATCGGGTGGACGTTCGACAGGTCACCTCTGATGAGGTGCTCGACATGGCGAACCGCACCGTGGAGCCTCCGAACGAACGCGTTGACGGTCCCGGCACCGATCGCCGGACCCGCCCACTCGTATCGAGTCTCCTCGTCCTGAACCTTGGTCGTGATGAAGTCGACGAGATCGCGAAAGGTGAGGATCTCTTGCCCGTCGATGGCGACACCTCCGTCGTCGAGCCGGATCGCCTTGTGGAGCTGGGCCATGACGTTGTACACGACCATCGAGTAGTGGGCCCGATCGTCCTCGGCGCCGGCGAACAAGAACGGGAGCAGGTCGTCGGAGCAGAACTCGGCGAGAGACCAGAAGAACGGCGTGACGCCCTCGTGGCGGGAGGCGACGTCGGGGGCGCCGGTCTTCGACCCGTGCTTCGGAGGGGCGTAGATGCTGACCGAGCGGAACGGGTCGGCGGGCAGCCCGAGTGGCGCGTACTTGTCGCGCTGGGCGGCATCGAGCGACAGATTCGGGCGATCGAGATACAACAGATCTTCGCCTTTGACGTTGAAGATCAGCGCCTTGGTGTTCACCGCTTTGGCGCCAAGCACACCTGAGGTGAACAGGCTGTGCAGCAGGAATGTCGCATAGGTGGTCTTGGTGGCGACACCGGACACACCGGAGATGTTGACGTGGGCGCCACGAGTGCCGTCGAGAAACTCGAGGTTGACGAACATGGGTTCACCGGCTCTCGACAGACCCACGGGGATACGTTCGACCATCTGATCGAAGAACAACGCTTTGTCTCGATCCTCGCCGACCGCTCGCCGGACGGCCTGACCGGGCCGGGGCGGCACGAACGTCTCGGGTTCGAACCGGGTCGCGACGACCTTGGCCGCCTCGCTCACCTCGGCAGGAAGGACACCGTCTTCGATGAGGAACACGTCCGAGTCGAACCTGGCACCCTCGTGACGGGCACGAACCTGTTCGACCATCCCGTAGATGTGAACCACATCGCCTGCGGGCAGGGTGCGTTCGAGAGCGACGACGTCGTCCAACTGGAGGTACTGGCCTTCCTCGACGCCGACCCAGAACTCGAGTGGCGTGGCGTCTTCGGTGCCGATGACCCGACCGACGGGCTGCTGCTCAGTCATTTCGGCGAGCGTACCAGGGGGTTGGGACGGAGCCCGTTCACCTGGTGGAACTCGCCCACCCGGCAACCCGCTCGATGTCGATGATGATCGCCGGACCGACGAGGTCGATGTCGACGTACTGCGGGTACTTCGCACGGAGGAGTCCTGCGACCTGCTCGAAACCCGAGTCGAGGATGTGCGCCGTTCCGTCGGCTCGCACCCACCAGAGCCGAGACCAGTCCGGTTCGTAGTGGTCGGCGAGCACGCTCACCGACGGATTGTCGCGGATGTTGCGAACGCGCCGCAGATCGGTGCTCCGTTTTTGTTTTGCGTCGACCATCGACACGATCGTGCGGTCATCGACGGCGAAGACCAACGGGACAATGTGCGGACGGCCATCGGAACCGGCGGTGGCGAGATAGCCGGACCGAGCCGCTACGAGTCGATGGAGTGCTTCCGTCTCGTCCAGTGACACCCTCCTCTGGATCACAGTAGTAACGGGGTGAGACCAACAACAGCCGGTAGCCTGCCTGCGTGGCCATCGAAACCCTCCCGCGCACACCGTCGCTCCCGGTCCGCCTGTGGCAGACCTACGTCACGGACGTGCGGGTGACCGCCGATGCCGAATCGGACCTCTATCGCGAGGTGACGTCCGAGGCGAAGGCAACCAGAGACATGGTGACGATCCTCGTTGCCTCGGCGTTGGCCCTCCTGATCCGAGACTACGCATCCCGCGACGGTTGGTGGCTCGTGACGCTCCTGCACACGGTGGGTCTCGGAGGAGCCGCCGACGGGGTCGATGCCTGGCTCACGACGTCGCCCTCGGCCCAATTCAACGGACTCGCCCTGTGGGCGATCGTGCACATCTTCGCGTACGTGGCCATCCCGGTGTTCGCAATCCGTTATGTGATAGGCGGCCGGCTGCGAGACTTTGGACTGAGAGTTCGAGGCTCGGCGTCGCACGTGTGGGTGTATGCGCTGCTTCTTGCCGTGAGTATGCCGTTCATCATCGTTGTGTCGTCGTCGGCTCCGTTCCTCGCCAAGTATTCCTTCTATCACCTCGGACCGGGCGAGAGTTTCTGGCCGTACATGTGGTTGTGGTGGGTGCTCTACGCGCTCCAGTTCGCCGCGTTGGAGTTCTTCTTCAGAGGATTCATGGTGCACGGGCTGAAGCTGCGGCTCGGGTACTCGGCGATCTTCGTGATGATGGTCCCGTACGTGATGCTGCACTTCCCCAAGCCGATTCTCGAGGCGCTGGCGGCAATGTTCGGTGCGATCGTACTCGGCACGCTGAGCCTCAAGACCCGGTCTGTGTGGTGGGGAGCGGCGCTGCACATCTCCATCGCAGGGGCCATGGACCTCCTCGCGCTGTTCCACAAGGGGTTGCTGTGAACGGTGAGACGCTCGCGACCGGCGTGTCAGGAGCGGTACTGGGTGGAGCGGCACTGACTCCCCTCGGACTCGGCGTTCCCGGCGCGGTGGTCGGCGGCCTCAACGGGCTCGTATCCGGCTCCCGACGGATCTACGACTGGAACCGGCCCGCAGGCTGGGTCGCCTACGTGCTGGATTCGACCTGGGGGCTGATCGGTACGGGAGCAGCGCTCGGCGTCCACGCGCTGCAGCAGACGAGACGCGACCGGGGAACATACCGACCCGACCTCAGCGAACGGCAGAACCGTCACGTCTACGACACCGGCGTCACCGTGCGGAAGCACTTCGCAATGACGGTCGGCAACACGGTTACCAACCTGGGCGGCCGACGCGACTTGCTCGAACGACACGAGATGGTCCACGTCTGGCAAGCGCGATTGTTCGGACCTGTCTTCCCGCTCCTCTACGGCGCCTGGACAGCCCTGGGTGCACTAGCCGGCACTGCCGCATGGGTCCGACGGCGCGATGGCCTGCAGAAGAACGTCGACACGTTCGCCTACTACCACAACCCGTTCGAGTACTGGGCATACCGCCGGCAGGGCTACTGGCCTGCCGGCCGGCCATACCCGCGCTACGCCCGGCGAGGTCGCGGGCCCCGGACCTAGCGCCTTCTTGTCAACCTGGGCCCCGGCCAGCGGGGCTGAGATTGACATGAACGGAGGGGTCTGGTTCTCGTCAACCTGGGCCCCGGCCAGCGGGGCTGAGATTGACAAGAACGGGGACGTTCAGCGCACCGGCACCATCCGGTAGATCGTTCCGCCACGAGTCACCACGAGCAACTCGCCGTCGGCGTCGAGCCCGAAAGACGTGACGTTGCCAATCGAATCGATCCACTGCTGCTCGTCGGTGGCCCCACCGCCGACATAGCGGAAACTGCGAATCCACCCGGAGCAGTAGTCGGCGTAGAAGTACGTCCCGTCCAGTTCCGGAATCACCGAACCCCGGTACACGTACCCTCCCGTGATCGAACAGCCATCCGTGTGGCTGTACTCGATCACCGGCATGGTGATGCCCGTCGTGTCACAGCCTCGGGATGGCTTGTAGCAGTGCAGTCCCTCGGTGATGGGCCAGCCGAAGTTCAGTCCGCCGTGGTCGGCTGGGGCGACGTCCACCTCCTCGTAGTGGTCCTGACCGACATCGCCGATGTAGAGAAGCCCGCTGTCGAACGAGAAGCGCCATGGGTTTCGTAGTCCGTAGTCCCAGATCTCCGGTGCCCCTCCTGTGAACGGATTGCCGGGCGGGATCGCGTACCCGGTGGACCCGGACACGTCGACGCGGAGGATCGCCGCAAGCGGCGTGTCCGTGCTCTGTCCGTTGCCGAACCTGTCCCCAGATGCGCCGCCGTCACCGAGGCCGATGTACAGGTAGCCGTCGGGACCGAACACCACCATGCCGCCGTTGTGGTTCGAGGCCGGCTGCTTCACGCTCAAGAGCACCTCTGCCGAGGACGGGTCGGCGATACCG
>Ga0307424_1001649_pt1 | contig 11588 bp, 8 predicted proteins | sample SalMarWE160320MG_FD_202157 | JGI IMG/M metagenome (GOLD analysis project Ga0307424, IMG submission 202157) | Salt marsh sediment microbial communities from the Plum Island Ecosystem LTER, Massachusetts, United States - WE1603-20 | ecosystem: Environmental > Aquatic > Marine > Intertidal zone >...
CCCGCCGGATGCCCTCCTTCCACACCACGATGGTGTCGGGCGAGACGCTCCCCTGAACGACGAGCTCGCCCAGGCCGTAGGCCGACGTGATGTGGATCACGTTGGGGTTCCCGGTATCCGGGTCGATCGTGAACATGACGCCGGAGGACGCGAGGTCGGAGCGGACCATCTTCATGACGACGACACCCAGGCCGGAAGCCAAGGGGTCCATCCCGCGCCGGATCTGGTAGCCGAGGGCCCGCTCGGTGAACGCCGAGGCGCAGCACGCACGCCAGGCCTCCATCACGCCGTCGGCGCCGCGCACGTTGAGGTACGACTCGTACTGTCCGGCGAAGGAGGCGACCTCGGAGTCCTCGCACGTGGCGGAGGAGCGGACCGCGAGGTCGACGCCCTCTCCGTAGAGGTCCGTGAGCTTCCGGTGGCCCGCCGTGATCGCCTCGGCCACCTCGCCCGGCACGGGGCAAGCGCTCACCATCGCCCGGGCGAGCGTGGCCCGCGCGTGCAGGTCGAGCTGGTCCTCCGCGTCCACGTCACGGAAGATGCGTTCCAGCGCATCACGGAGCGTGCGCGCCGAGACGGCCTCGGGAACGTGCGCACGTTCTATAGCCGGTATCGAGTCGAACGCGCCGGTGGGGACGGGCGCGTCCAGGAAGGACGCGTAGGCGTCGACCGTCGTAGCGAATCCACCCGGAACCCGGACGCCGCGCTCCAGGAGCGCCCCGAACATCTCTCCCAGGGAAGCGGCCTTGCCCCCGACCCTGGCTACGTCGTCGGATCCGAGATCCTCGAACCAGGCGACGAGCGTTCCCCGCGCCTGCGAAGCCTCCTTCCGGGAGAAGATGACGGACTCGGGGATCGTCGGCGGGGGGGCGGGGGTGGGTACCGGCGTCTGGAGGGTCGCCTGGGGGATCGGCCGGGCCTTGGGCCGGGCCGAGGACGTCCAGAGGAGCATTCGGCTATCCGATGCGGGCGTGGGACAAGTTGTGACGTATCCGCCACAAAGCGTTGTCACGACCGTGGCGGCCGACGCCGCCCCCCCTGAAGCGCCGGCCATGGGCTTGCCTCGGAACACGCAGTCGCGCAAGCGATTTCCGGGATCGCACCGGCTCCGCGGCCGTGCTTTCGGGCACGCATAATCCGTGCCGATTTCACTCCAGCCGGTCCACTCTCCGCAGGCTGGGGAAGATCCTCGCCCACAGGCCGGTCACCCCCAGCGAAGCCACGCCGCCGAAGACCGCCGCCGCCACCGGCCCGAGGATACGCGCCGTGACGCCGCTCTCGAACTCTCCGAGCTCGTTGGAGGCGCCGATGAAGAGGAAGGAGACGGAGGCCACGCGCCCGCGCATCGCATCGGGGGTCACGATCTGGATGAGCGTCTGACGGACGTAGACGGAGACCATGTCGGCCCCGCCGAGCGTCGCGAGCGCGCCCATCGACAGCCAGAACGACCTGGACAGGCCGAACACGATCGTCGCGAGGCCGAAGATCGCCACCCCGCCGAACATGGCCGTCCCCGCCCGTCGCTCTACGGGATGGCCGGCGAGCACCAGCGCCACGGCAGCGGCCCCTACGGCCGGCGCCGAGCGCAGCAGCCCGAAGCCCTCCGCGCCCACGTGGAGGATGTCGCGCGCGAACACGGGCAGCAGCGCGGTCGCCCCCCCGAGGAGGACCGCGAAGAGGTCGAGGGAGATCGCCCCCAGCACGATGCGGTTGTCCCGGATGTAGGCGAGGCCCTCCCGCACCCGCTCGAGCCGGGAGCCCTTCGAGGGCTCCGGCGTCGTGGGCCTGCGGATGAACGACAGCCCGACGATGGGCACGAGGTAGAGCGTGAGGGACACGCCGTAGGCGAACGCCGAAGACCAGCGGCCCACGAGGAAGCCGGCCACGGCGGGGCCGGTGATGGTGCCGGCCTGGAACGCCAGGGAGTTCCAGGCGATGGCCCGGGGCAGCAGGTTCTTGGGGACGAGCATGGGCCCGAGGGCCACGCCGGCCGGCGCGCGGAAGGCGCGGGCGATCCCGAAGCCGAAGGCGATGCCGATGAGGACATGGACGGTGAGCAGGCCCATGTAAGCCGTCACCATCAACGCCCCGGCGCACACGGCCTCGGCCGCGAAGCAGAGCGCGAGCACGACCCGGCGTGAATAGCGGTCGGCCACCACCCCCGCCGGCAGCGCGAGGAAGAAGAGCGGCAGGAAGGTGGCCAGCCCGAGCAGGCCCACATAGAGCGCGGACTCGGCCACCCCCCGGTCGGCGCGCGCCAGGTCGTAGACCTGCCATCCCATGACGACGCTCTGGGCGACCGTGCCGAGCACGCCGAACGCGCGCGTGACCAGGTAGACCATGTAGTCGCGCTGACGCAGGAGCGCGCGGGCGCTGTTGTCCGTGTGGGTCTGCCCGGAGGCTTCGGTCATCGGAGGGTCGTCGGCACGTCGTCTTCCAGGGGGCATGTGCTGGGCGGCACGGAGACTGGCGCCCCGCGGGCCTTCTCGCCACCCTTTCAGGTTCGGCGACCCCGCTCGACACTCTCCCCACGGAGCGACACGTGGCAACCAAAAAGGTGGTCCTCGCGTACAGCGGCGGACTGGACACGGCGTGCATCCTCAAGACCTTGCTGCAGCGCGGCTACGACGTCATCGCGTACGTTGCCGACGTGGGGCAGCGGGAGGACTTCGAGCAGATCGCCGAGCGCGCCCGCGCCACCGGCGCGAGCAAGGTCTACGTGGAGGACCTGCGACGGGAGTTCGTCACCGACTTCATCTTCCCGGCCATCGCAGGCAACGCGGTCTACGAGAACCGCTACCTGCTGGGGACGTCCCTCGCCCGGCCCGTGATCGCGCGCCGCCAGGTGGAGATCGCCCTGGACGAGCACGCCGACGCGGTGGCCCACGGCGCCACAGGGAAGGGGAACGACCAGGTGCGCTTCGAGCTCGCCTTCGCGGCGCTCGCGCCGCAGCTGGAGATCATCTCGCCCTGGAAGGAGCGGGAGTTCCTGAACCGATTCCGGGGGCGCAGCGACCTGCTGGCGTTCGCCAGGGAGAACGACATCCCTGTGGAGGCGACGGCCGAAAAGCCTTATTCCAGCGACGAAAATCTCATGCACCGCTCGTACGAGGCGGGCATGCTCGAGGACCCGGGCTCCCCGCCCCCGACGGACATGTACAAGCTGGTGCGGCCCCTGGAAGAGGCGCCGGACGAGCCCGCCGACCTGGTGATCCACTTCGAGGACGCCGTTCCGGTCCGGGTCGAGAACCCCGCGCTGGGCGTCGAGCACGCCGACCCGGTGGACCTGTTCAGCTACCTCAACGAGGTGGCGGGAATCCACGGGGTGGGCCGCATCGACATGGTCGAGAACCGCTTCGTGGGCATCAAGTCGCGCGGGGTGTACGAGACGCCGGGCGGCACGGTGCTGCACCACGCGCTGCGGGACCTGGAGGGCCTGGCCATGGACCGGGAGGTGCTCCGCCTGCGCGATATGCTGTCGCCGCGCTTCGCCGAGATCATCTACAACGGCTTCTGGTTCAGCCCGGAGATGGACTTCATCCAGGCCGCCTTCAGCCAGTCGGAGAAGCTCATCACGGGCGTGGTCAACGTGCGGCTCTACAAGGGCAACGTGCTCTCGATGGGGCGCACGTCGTCGAGCGCGCTCTACGACAAGGAGCAGTCGTCCATGGACGTCGCCGGGGGGTACGACCAGGAGGACGCCCGCGGCTTCATCCGCATCAACGGCCTGCGCCTGCGGGCGCACAAGCTGATCCTGCGAAAGACCGGAGAGGACGAGTCGTAGGAGCCCTGCGGGGCGGGCCTCGGTGTTCCTGATCATCCACGGAGTCTGACTTGCTGCTCACCGTGATCGCCGTCGCCGGACTGACCCTTCCGCCCCCACGCCCCGCCCCGGCCGCGGACGACTCGCTGGACGCGATCCGCCGCGTCGGCCTCCTGCTCCGCCAACGGTACGGCCGCGACCCGTGGTGGGGATGGTCACAGGGGAGCGGGCGGCAGACCGACGCGCTCGGACGTCGCTTCGAGTGGATCTGTGACGCTGATCGGGACGACGTCTGCTTCGCCGGCGATCCGGACGCCGGCAAGTGCCCCAACCTCGTCCAGTGCCATCCCACGCCGAACCGCCTGGTCGAGGTGCTGGAGGAGGCCGCGGGGAAGTACCCGGACTCGGGCTGGCTCACCGGACAGGCCATCTACATCCTGGGCAAGCTCGACTTCCTTCCGGAGGCGATGGACATCGTCGACGCCTGTCGTGCGGAGGGATGGTGGTGCGACGCGCTCCGCGTCTTCGTCCTGCACGCACAGGGCGAGGACGCGGCCGCGGACTCCGTGCTCCGCCGGACGCTCGCCGCCGCCCCCGACTCCATCGCCTGCGCCTACGACGACGCGACGTGGACGCTCGGGTCGTGGAGCCAACGGAGCGCCCGGATGTCGTTGCCCGAGGCGCGTGAGCGCGCGGATGCGTGGGACTGCCGGCGGCGCCTGGCCGTGTCGGACACGATCTGGTGGTTGGCGGACCCGCTCTACAGCGAGCCGGGCAACGCCCGACGGGTCGAGCACTTCGCCCGCTCGATGTCCGCTCGTTTCTTCGAGGAGATCCGGCGATCCCTGACCGGGTCGCCCGGCCCGGATCGATTCCACCAGCATCTGTGGGCGGGCCGGGTGCGCCGCGGCCCGGTCGACTCCTACGACTCCCAGATGCACGTCACCTGGACCAGCCGGTACGCGGCCCGCTACCACTTCGTGCCCGACGTGGGACCCGAGGACGTCTCCCGGCCGGTGTGGCGCCTCGAGGCGGAGCGGGACGACGAGGGCTACACCCCCGGCGTCGGCCCCTTCGTCCTGATCCCCTGGCAGCTGGCGCGGTTCCGGGCCGGGGACTCGCTCCGTGTCGCGGCGGCCACGCGCCTGGCCGACACGCCCCTGGAGGGCGCGCTCGACGCGGAGGCCGCCTTCATCCTCACGGACGGGCCCGACAGCATGCCGGTGAAGATGGTGGCCGAGGCGCGCGAGCCGAGGACCCGCTTCCTCGCCCAGGCGCCCGCCGGGCGCTACGTGGCCGGCCTCGAGGTGGTCACGACGAAGGGCGTGGGGTGGGCGCGGCGGGTCGTCGATCCGCTGCGCACGGCGGGCCCGGAGCTCTCCGACCTCCTCCTGTACGAGCCGGAGGCGCCCGAGCGACCCATGGGCGACCTGGCCGCGACCGCAGCGATGCTCGGTTCCACCACGGTGGCACGCGGATCCGCGCTGGGGCTCTACTGGGAGACCTACGGCGCGCCCGAAGGCGTGACGCTGCGGATCGACCTGTCCATCGAGCGGGACTCCGGCGGGCTGGTGGACCGCCTGCGCGGACTGCTCCCGGGCGGCGGGGAGGAGGGCCGCGGCCGGATCACATGGACGGAGGAGGCTTCAGGCGACACACATTCCAGCTCCATCGCCGTCGACCTCGGCGACCTCGGCGACGGAGCGTACACGCTCGTCCTCCGCGTCGGCTGGGCGGGGCAGACCCCCGTCGAGCGAAGAAGGGAGTTCCGCGTTGAGTCCGACTGAGCCGGTCGCGCGACCGGGCCGCAGGGGCTGTCTCGACTGGAAGTCGGTCCTCGGCCTGCTCGTCAGCGCGGGCCTTCTCTACTGGGTGTTCCGCGGCCAGGACCCGGCGCTCATCCTCCACAACATCGCCGCGGCGCGGCCCTTCCCCCTCGTGGTAGCCACGTTCTGGGCCACGTTCGTCTTCGTGATCCGGGCCTGGCGGTGGCGCGTGATCCTGGAGCCTACGGGCATCGCGACGTCGTTCCGCTCGCGGTTCGCCGCCACCGCCATCGGCTTCATGGGCAACAACCTGATCCCGCTCCGCGTCGGCGAGTTCATGCGGGCCTTCGCGCTGGCCCGCGTCGAGCCGGTCCCCGTGGTCGCGGCCTTCTCGTCCCTCGTCATCGAGCGCCTGCTGGACGGAGCCTGCGTGGTCGGCCTGCTCTTCGTGTCGATGACGCTGCCCGGCTTCCCCGGCCTGTTCGCCCAGGGCGCGGTCTACACGACGGTCGCGCGCGGCCTCGGCGTGATGGTGGGCGCGGCCTTCGCCGTGCTCTTCGCCTTCGTCCTCTGGCCCGCACCGGCCGTGCGCCTCACGGAGCGCGCCGTGCGCTTCCTGCCGCGGTCGTTGCGCCGCCCCATCGTCGACGCGCTCGAGGCGTTCCTCTCCGGCGTGGGCATCCTGCGCAACCCTGTGTTGCTCCTGCGCTCCGTGGCGTGGACGCTGGTCCACTGGATGGTCAACGCCCTCGGCTTCTGGTTCGCCTTCCGCGCCTTCGGCCTCGACCTCGACTACACGGCGGCGCTGTTCTTCCAGTCTGTGATCGCCATCGCGGTGTCCGTGCCCTCGGCGCCCGGCTTCTTCGGTCCATTCGAGGCGGCCGCGACGGTCGTCCTCGCAGGGATGTGGGGCGCCGCCACCGACCATGCAGCGGCCCTGGCCATCGGCTACCACGTGGCGACGTTCATCCCGATCACGATCATCGGCCTCTACTACGCGCGGGCGATCGGGTTCTCGCTCCGTGAAGCCGGCGGGACCGAGGAGCGCGTGGAGGCGGCGGTCGAGGAGGCGACGGGACGGGAGGGCCGATGAAATCTCCTCTGTTTCGGTTGACGCCACATATGGCGACAATTCAGTATGCGAACCGTTGGCAACCAGCGCCTCGGCGAGCTCGGCGATGCGCGCGCCGCCCAGGGGCAGGCGGTTGGCCGACATGTGTGCTTCTGCATTGTGCGCCAGCGTTTTGACCGGTAAAATGCTGGCAATGTATGCACGAAGGTTCTCGGTCCCCGATCACAGCTTCTTCCTGTTCGGTCCCAGAGGGACCGGGAAGACGACGTGGCTCAAGCATCTGCTGCCGGACGCCCTCTGGTTCGATCTCCTCCGCACGCAGACGATTCTCGATCTCAGCCGGGAGCCGAGCGCGTTCCGGCAGCGCATCGAGGCGCGGCCGCTGGGGAGTTGGATCGTCGTGGACGAAGTGCAGCGCATGCCGTCGCTACTGAACGAGGTGCACGCCCTGATCGCCGACCGGGGGCGCGACTACCGATTCGCCATGAGCGGATCGAGCGCGCGAAAGCTGAAACGCCTGGACGTGAACCTCCTGGCGGGCCGCGCCATCAACCGGCAGTTCTTCCCCCTCACCGCCGAGGAGTTGGACTTCGACGTCGATGTCGACTGGGTCCTCCAGTACGGGCTCCTGCCCCAGGTGCACGTCGAGCGCGATTACGCTGCTGACGTCCTGGATGCATACGTGGCGAACTACGTGCGGGAGGAGATCCAGCAGGAGGCGGTCGTCAAGAACCTGGAGTCGTTCGCGCGGTTTCTGGACGTTGCGGCGGTCCTCAACGGGCAAGTGGTCAACGTTGCCGGAGTCGCTCGTGATGCCGCCGTGGCCAGACCCACCGTCCAGGGATACTTCGCAGCGCTCGTGGATACGCTGATCGGGTTCTGGCTTCCGGCATGGCGCAAGCGCGCCAAGGTGAAGGAGGTCGCGCGCCCCAAGTTCTACCTGTTCGACCCGGGCGTCGCCCGCGCCCTTGGTGGACTTCTTCGGGAACCCCTGCATGCCAGCGAGCGAGGCCACCTCCTCGAGACGTGGATCGTTCACGAGCTTCGCGCCGCCATGGAGCACGGCGCGTTCGGCGGCCAACTCTCATACTGGGGCACGCCCTCCGGTAGCGAGGTGGATTTCGTCTGGACGCGCGGGACGCGAGCCGTGGGCATCGAGGTGAAGGCGTCCAGGCAGTGGCGGCGTGAATACGGCTCGGCGCTCAAGAAGCTGGTGGCCACGAAGGTCCTCGACTCGGCCCACGGCGTATACACGGGAGACGCGACCCTGCAGGACGGCCCCGTCCAGGTCCGGCCCATGCGCGCGTTCCTGCACGCGCTCTCCGCGGGTGGGATCATCGGCTGAGGCGCTGGACGCTGGCGTCGGAGAGCGTCGAGGAGGCGGTGGAGCGGGCCGTGCGGTGGGGTGGGGGTCGGCCGGCCGGGAGGGTCGGAGCGGACGCTCCGTCTTCCCTCAGGAGCATCCGACGGCGATCGCCAGCGCACGGCAAACGGCGCTCATCTTCTCGGGGGGAACGCGGCCGATCCAACGCCGCAGTCGATCCTGATCCACGGTCTGAACGTGGTCGAGGTTGACCGCCGAAGGGCCCTTCAGCCCTTCGTCGATCCCGACGACGACCTCGCTCGGCGCGCCGCGGATCGTCGATGTGATGGGCGCCACCATGACCGTACGCAGCAGCCCGATGACGTCGGACCTGCTCAGCACGAGCACGGGACGACGTTTGTCGGGCGGCTTGAACGTGTAGAGCCAGATGTCGCCTCGACTCACTCGACCGGCCATTCGCTCTGTTCCTCCCAGCCGGCGAATTCTGATCCCACCCCCTCACCCGAGCCGTACGCAGCCTCGTATCGCTCCCGGATCTCCTGATCCCGATGCCTTGCAAGGTACTCGGCGATCGCCCGTCGGATGACCGCCGAACGTCCTTGTCGTGCAACGGCCTCCGTCCGGTCCAGCGCCGCGAGCAGGGACTCGTCGAGGGTGACCTGTACAGCCTTCATGTAGTAAATCTATGTGGATGACATATCAACATCAACGATGTAGCGCTCCCCCTGCTGGCCGAGCGCCTGGACCGGGATCCCGGATCATCCTCGGGCGGTCCTACGGTTCCTCCCCCGATGGCGGTAGTTTTTTCTATTCCGTCCGCCGGGCCACGCGGCCCTCCCTCCCGGACGATCACGTACAGACACGAGCACGAGCATGGCCACCCACGACCGAACCCGTTTCCCGGCCACACGCATCCCCTACGGCACATGGGGGAGCAGCTACTTCCCCGCCTGGCAGACCTCCGCGCTGGCCGAGGTGAACATCGGCCAGTTCGCCGGCGAGTCGATGGCCCGCATCCTCGGGCTCCGGGGCGTCCCCGTCAGCGAGCTCGACTACCTGATCATCGGCTCCACCATTCCCTGGCACTGGAAGTTCTGGACGGCGCCGCTGGTGGCGAGCTGCATGGGCCATCGCATCCCCGGCTACCACGTCGAGCAGGCGTGCGCGACCGGGCTGCAGGCGGTGCTGGCCGGGACCGCGGAGATCGAGTCCGGCTCGAACGACGTGGTGGGCGTGCTCACCTTCGACCGGACGAGCGACTCACCCGTCGGCGTCTTCCCCGAGCGGCGGGCGCACGAGCGCACGCAGGCCATCGCCGACGTGTGGGACAACTTCGGGTTCGACCCCGCCACCGGGAAGGCGATGATCACCGCCGCCGGCATCACCGCCCGCAAGTACGGCGTGGAACGGCAGGAGGTGGACGACGTCGCCTACCTCCGGCACGAGCAGTACTTCGAGGCGAAGGCGTCGGGCTTCCTTGATCGCGTGCTGGTCCCCCTCGACATCCTCAACGTGGCCGGACGGCCCCTCGGCCGCGTCGACGACGACCTCGGCGTGCGCCGACTCACCCCGGCCGCGCTCCGGTCACAGCGGGAGCTCGACACCTGCGTCACCAGCGGCACCCAGACCCACGCGTCCGACGGGATGGCGGCGCTGCTGGTCACCACCGAGGCGAAGGCGAAGGAGCTCAGCCCGCGCCCCGACATCGACATCCGCCTCGTGGGAAAGGCCGAGACGCGCACACAGCCGAGCCTCATGCCCGAGGCGCCGGCCTTCGCCGTGCAGAAGCTGCTCGACCGCGTGGGCGTGGACCTCGACGACATCGCGGTGATCAAGAACCACAATCCCTTCGCCGTGAACGACGTGGTCTTCTCGCGCGTGACGGGCCACGACTGGCACGACATGAACCGGACGGGCTGCTCGCTGGTGTGGGGCCACCCCCAGGGGCCCACGCTCACCCGCCTGCTCATCGAGGGGCTGGAGGAGGCCGTCGACCGGGGCGGCGGCTACGTGCTGGTCTTCGGGTGTGCCGCGGGCGACGTCGGGATCGCTGCGCTGTTCAAGGTTTCGTGAGGAGTCGCCGATCATGACCAGGACAATGGAACGTCAGGTACCCGAGGCCACGGGCGTGAAGGCGATGCGCCAGCCGACGCTGGCTACGCTGGGGCTCGGCAACGTCATCGACATCTTCAGGAAAGGCGCGCTTCCCGCCGACGCCTCCGCCCTGGTCGACGAGGTGTTCGGCCCGCCGGAGGCACGGGGATCGATGGTCATCTCCGGAGCCAACGGCATCGTGGGCGCGGGCAAGACCATGCAGTTCGCGTCGCGTCTCGCCGAGTACGGCGTACCGGTGGTGGCGCTGGACTTCCCCAGTGCGCCCGACGGCATCGGACGGCAGTATCCGGGTCTGGTGCGCGCGTTCGGGAAGGAGGGCGCGGACCGGATCATGGGCTCGATCGTGCGCCTGACGTACGACGGCCGCTCGCTGCCGGCCGAGCTCGACGGCCTGCGACCCCGCTTCCTCCTGGAGGCGATCCCGGAGATCCTCGAGGTCAAGCGCGCGCACTACGAGGTCTTCCGCGCGGCCTTCCCCGACATCGAGATCCGCTCGGTCACCTCGGGCTTCCCGAGCTCCGAGCTCGGTGTCGGCATCGCGCACCCGGCGTTCCCCCACGAGATCAACAAGGTGTGGGAGATCGTCGAGCCCGAGCCCTCCGCGATCACGCGCCTCATGTGGGCCCTGGGGATGATCCCGCTCCCCGTGGGCGACCGCTGGTCGTTCGTCCTCGACGTGCTGTTCTGTGGCGTCACGCTGGCCGGGCTCCGCTACCACCGGGCCACCAACATGCCGTTCTGGAAGGTCGACAAGCTCGTGCGCAAGCTGCTCGGGCCCAACCCTTTCCGGGCGCACGACGCCATCGGCGCCAAGGGCGCGGACTTCCTCACCTGGTCGTGCCTGCACCACCTGGCCGGCACGTACGGCGAGGTGTTCCGCCCGACGCCGGAGCTGGTCGAGCGCAAGGACACGGGTCAGGACTGGTATCCGCCCAACCACTTCCGGCCGCTGGTGGACTGGAAGCTGGCCGGGGAGGAGGAGGAGACGTTCCGGGCGTGGATCCTCGGGCCGCTTTTCCAGATGACGAGCCTCATGCTGCACGAGGAGCGGGGGCACCTGTCCCATCTCAACGCCATCGGCGAGCTATGCGCGCAGTTCCGGCGCGGCATCCTCTCCGTGATGCGCGACGCCGGATCGGAGGCGGTGGTCTCGACGGTGGAGGCCTACCACCGCTTGCACCCGGCCGCGAAGGAGAAGGCGTCGTGGTTCCCCGGAGCCGTCGCGGACATGGACCGGCCCGAGTGGGCCCAGCTTTGGGTGAACGCGGAGCACGACGGTGAGGTCGGCGTGGTCACGCTGGGCCGCGAGAGCTACAGCTGGGACGTGGACCACGAGCTGAACCGGGCGCTGGACTGGCTCGTGGACGAGGGGATCGAGCGCGTGATCGTCACGGGGGACTTCCACATCTCCACGCAGATGATCGGCGCCGACACCGGCGACTTCTTCCCGGCCCTCGAGGACGTGGACAGCGGCCTCGCGATCACGCACGGGTGGTCGCGCACGGCGCGCCGTCTGCACGACGACTTCCGCGTGTCGGTGGCGATGAT
>Ga0307424_1001651_pt1 | contig 11583 bp, 9 predicted proteins | sample SalMarWE160320MG_FD_202157 | JGI IMG/M metagenome (GOLD analysis project Ga0307424, IMG submission 202157) | Salt marsh sediment microbial communities from the Plum Island Ecosystem LTER, Massachusetts, United States - WE1603-20 | ecosystem: Environmental > Aquatic > Marine > Intertidal zone >...
CCAGTTTACGATCCTTCCGGCCGAGGCTGGTGCGAGCAGGAGTTCGCAGGCCGCGAAAAACGGGGACACGATGATAATCGAAAAAATTATGTTCTTCAATGGCATGGACAATAACCAGGCTTATGCCATCGGGATAATTGTAGACAAAATTGACGGCAGGTTTTCCTGGTGCCAGGGCAGCCGGCAGGTGTCACGGACCGGCATTCTGTTTGCCGGAGGCGTGATCCCGGCCTGAGGACCCTGGCAGTAGCGGCCGGTCGGGATGCCCGGGTGTCCGCAATGCCATACCGGTGAAGAGAAAGACAGTTACGGAGTGCTCGCACGTCAGCACCAGGGGCCGGGACGGGAAGGGCGCATGTTCCCTGGCGCTGCGGAATGCTAGAATGCCGGCTGGTTAATCGATACGGGCCGGACGCCATCTCATGACCAGCCGAGCCATTTCTTTCGCCGTATTGCTGGCAAGTACCGCAGCGCTCACCGCCTGTGATCGCAACGGGGCCGGGTCTCAGCCGGTAAGTTACGCCGAGGATGTGGCACCCATCCTGCAAAAGCACTGCGCCGAATGCCACGTGGCCGGAAAGGAGGGCACGGAGGCGACCGGCTTACGGGTGGACTCCTACGCCGCGCTGATGAAGGGCAGCCAGGACGGGCCGGTCATCAAGCCGGGCAAGGCCAGGACCAGCTCGCTGTACATCCTGATCACCGCCGGGGATCACCTGACCGTCAACATGCCGCGCGGCAGGGAGCCGCTCAGCGCCGGGGAGATCGAGACCCTGCGGGCCTGGATCGACGAAGGCGCCCCCGAAAACTGATTTCCGCACTGCCCGGAGCAGGGCCGAGCGACCCCGCGCTGCGTCCGCATTTCCCCGAACCGCGTGGTTCCGCCTTGTCCGGGCCCGGCCTGCGTTACCCTGTGTGACCATGGCTGTCAAAGGGGGTAAACCAGGGTTTCCTGACTGCAGAAGACAGTAAGATAAAGCCGTGGTCTGTCCCCTGTATTGTTTGTTGCGCCGGCGCGCGGGAATCCCCCGGCCTGCAGCGGCTTCGGCCTGCCGCCGGTTTATCGATCCCCGTTACGACGAGAAATGAACCTCGGTCTCTATATTGCATTCCTGGCCGCGACGCTGACGCTCATCCTGCTACCAGGCCCCACCGCCATGCTCATTTCCTCGAAGAGCCTGCGCCACGGGGTGAAAGCGGGCCTGATGGCTGTCGCTGGCTGCGCGTTTGCCGCTGCGGTGCAACTCCTGGTGGTCGTGGCGGGACTGGCATCTGTGGTCGTCTTCGTCAATGACTGGTTCGAATGGATTCGATGGATCGGGATCGCCTATCTGGTGTATCTCGGCGTCACGGCATGGCTGGATTCAACGGGTGCTGCGGCCGGGCGAACCGTAACCTTGTCGCCGATATCCGGCTATCACGATTTTGCCGATGGATTCCTCATTACGCTCACCAACCCGAAGATGCTGCTGTTTCCTGGCGCCTTCCTGCAGCAATTCGTCGACCCGGCGCTTCCGGCATTGCCACAGTTGCTGGTGCTTGCCGCCAGCTTCCTGATCGTCGCAGTGACAATGGACACCCTGTGGGCATTACTCGCGGCGAGGCTGGGCCGGCACGTGGCGGGAAGCCGGTCACGGCGGGTAGCCGACCGAATGGCAGGCTCGATACTGATCGGAACGGGTGCCCTGCTGGCGCTGATGCGGTGGAGCGGGTTGTTCACTCAGCCGTGAATCAACCGGGCCGGAGCCCTGGCGCTGGACTGTGCACGAAATAATAATTCAACAACTTGTTGAATAATAATATTTTTGAGGATGACCCAGGTACACCTCGTAACGACAGGATAAACAGCCCTGCGTCCTGCGTGGTGTTTCGTGCTTGCCGGTCCGGATGGCCGGGCGGGATACCACCCCTGAATATCCCGATCTCCGGGGTGGCGGTTGAGTCTGTGCCGGCAACAGGGTATACCATGGTCCGGCGTGGCATACACAAACAAACAGGATCCACGGCGCGTACCATTTGCTGCACACCTGATGCGATCCGATCAAGGACTGAACAGGGCACCGAGCCCTTGTCCGCTTCATCAGAGAGGAGATATTGCATGTACATGAACCGACGTGAATTTCTGCAGATGCTCGCCGTGGCGGCGGCCTCCGGCATGCTGATCGACAGCCGGTCGGCGCTGGCCGGAACGGCGGATTTCTATGATCTTCCCCGGTTCGGCAATGTGTCGCTGATGCACATGACCGACTGCCACGCGCAATTGCTGCCGATCTATTTCAGAGAGCCGAATGTGAATATCGGCATCGGCAGCGCGGCCGGCAAGGTTCCCCATATCGTCGGCGAGCATCTTCTGAAATATTACGGGATCAAGCCGGGCACGCGCGAGGCACATGCCTTTACCTGCCTCGACTTCGTGCAGGCCGCAAAAACCTATGGCAAGGTCGGCGGCTTTGCCCATCTCAAGACCCTGGTCGACAAGGTGCGTGGTTCCCGTCCCGGCGCCTTGCTGCTGGACGGCGGCGATACCTGGCAGGGTTCCGCCACCTCGCTGTGGACGGGCGCACAGGACATGGTCGATGCCTGTATCGCACTCGGGGTCGACGTCATGACCGGCCACTGGGAATTCACCTTTGGCGCGGAACGGGTGAAGCAGATCATCGACAATGATTTCAGGAAGGCCGGCATCGAGTTCGTTGCACAGAACGTGGTGACCAATGATTTTGGCGACCAGGTGTTCAAGCCCTACGTGATGCGGGAGATCAACGGTGTGAAGGTCGCCATCATCGGCCAGTCCTTCCCGTATACGCCGATCGCAAATCCGCGCTACATGATGCCGGACTGGAGCTTCGGTATCCGGGATGACGGCATGCAGGAGTGGGTGGACGATGCGCGCAGCCACGGCGCCCAGGTGGTGGTCGTGTTGTCCCACAACGGCATGGATGTCGACCTGAAGATGGCAACCCGTGTCACCGGCATCGACGCCATATTCGGCGGTCACACGCACGACGGTGTGCCGCAGCCGGTACAGGTCAGCAATGCCGGGGGAGTCACGCTGGTCACCAATGCCGGATCGAACGGCAAGTTCCTCGGCGTGATGGACTTCGAGGTCAAGCAGGGCAAGGTGGCCGGCTGGAAGTACCGTCTGCTGCCGGTGTTCTCCAACCTGCTGCAGGAAGATGCAAAAATGGCGGCACTGGTGCAGAAGGTTCGCGCGCCGTTTGCAGACAAGCTGAACGAGGAACTGGCCGTGACCGAGGAGCTGCTGTACCGCCGTGGTAACTTCAACGGCACCTTTGACCAGGTGATTCTCGATGCCCTGATGGAGGTCAAGGGGGCGCAGGCGGCATTCTCTCCGGGCTTCCGCTGGGGCACCTCGCTGCTGCCCGGCGAAGCCATCACCATGGAGCGCGTGATGGACCAGACGGCGATTACCTATCCCTCCACCACGCTCAACGAAATGAGCGGTGAAACCATCAAGACCATCATGGAAGACGTCTGTGACAACCTGTTCAATCCGGATCCCTACTACCAGCAGGGCGGGGACATGGTCCGGGTGGGCGGTATCCACTATACCGTCGACCCCTCGAAGAAGATCGGTCACCGCATTTCCGACATGACCCTCGATGGCAAGCCGGTCGATCCGGGCAAGACCTACACGGTGGCGGGTTGGGCGCCGGTCGGAGAAGGGGTGACCGGTACGCCGGTCTGGGACGTGGTGGCCGAGTACCTGCGTGATGTGAAGGTCATCAAGCCGGTCAAGCTCAATCTGCCCCGGGTCGTGGGTATCGGCAAGGACAATCCCGGGATTGTCTGAGGTACGGGTACCGGCCCGGTGGGGGAGGCGGGTGACGCGGAAGGGTTGCGTCCCGGGCCGGGCGGCCCCGCCACGTTGCGGGGTGTTTTGTATTGACGCTGTTGCGTGACAGGAGTAGTTTGCCGACCTGTCCGGATTCAACCGAAAACCAGCCTGTTTCATCCACCTGGCGGGATCAGCCGCATCACCAGGCCGGGAGCATTCATGGAAATCTTCAATACCGACTCACACATCGATTTTATGGGCAAGCGCCAGCTTGTCGCCATCCTGCTTGCCCTGGTGATCCTCGCCTGTGTGGGATCGCTGATCCTGAACGGGCTGACGCTGGGCCTGGACTTTACCGGCGGTACCCTGATCGAGGTCAATTACGCGGAGGCCGCCGAGCTCGGAACGGTCCGTGACGCCCTGCAGCAGGCCGGCTTTACTGGCGCCGTGGTGCAGAGTTACGGCTCACCGCATGACTTGATGGTGCGTATCGCACCGCGCGCCGGCGATGCGAGGATGGACAGTGCGCAACTCAGTACCCGCGTGCTGGACATATTGCAGCACGCCACTACCGGCAAGGTGGAGATGCGCCGGGTGGAATTCGTGGGCTCACAGGTCGGCAGCGAACTGGTCGAGAAGAGCGGCCTTGCCATGCTGTTTGCCCTGATCGGAATCCTGATCTATGTCGCGGTACGCTTCGAGTGGCGGTTTTCGCTGGGTGCGGTGCTGGCTACCGTGCATGACACCATTTTCACACTGGGATTTTTTTCGCTGTTCCACATCGAGTTCGACCTGACCGTGCTGGCGGCGGTACTGGCAGTGATCGGTTACTCCCTGAACGATACCATCGTGGTATTTGACCGCATCCGCGAGAATTTCCGGCGTATGCGCACGGGCAGCGTGACCGATGTGATGAATGCGTCGATCAACCAGACCCTGTCACGTACCATCATGACCAGTCTTACCACCATGCTGGTGGTGGTCGCCCTGTTCTTCCTGGGCGGACAGGTCGTGCATGGCTTTGCGCTGGCGCTGATTGTCGGCATCCTGATCGGCACCATTTCCTCGATTTACGTCGCCAGTCCGCTGGCCATGTGGCTGGGCGTGACCCGCGCCAACATGATCCCGGTAAAACGCACGCAAACCGAAGGCTGAACGGCTGCGGCCGCACCCTCCCGTCCGGCAACATCCGCCGGGTCAGTCCTCCTCGACGTCGCCGGTGTCGATGCTGTCCAGGCTGTGCAGTTTGTCGGCGGGTTCCTTGCCGAACAGCACCTTGCCCAGGCTCCAGCTGAAGATTGTGACCACGAATCCCACCGACAGGATCATGGTGATCCAGCCACCGATCGTCATGGCATGCCTCCGTCGTTGCGCGTGGCGGCCTGCGCGTTCCAGCGCCGGCCGGCCTGTGCGATGAGAATCAGGAAGAACGTGATAATGACTCCGATCAGGCCGACACTCAGTCGTGCCACGTCGCTGGGATGGTCGCCGACCAGGTCACTGACGTAACCGGTCGGCGTGAACGCGCCGGTGCCGGGATTCCAGCCGAATACATTGAACAGCACGAACAGCGCGAAGATCGTGATCAGGTAGAGCGGTGACAGGTAGCGCATGATGAACCGGAAGAAGCGCGGTATCCGGATGTCGGCACCCTTGTGCGCCTCTTCCCAGCCGCGCTCGATCCCCATTATCCAGCCGAAATAGAAGATGATGGCGGTGGCCATGATGAAGATACAGACGGTGCCGACCCAGAAGTCGATGGTATCGAGCGCCTTGATGTCCTTGCTGAAATACACCACGAACAGGCAGCCGATCGATGTCAGCAGGCCAAGCAGGGCAACCGCCTGCTTGCGGTTCAGCCCCAGCCCTTCCTCGAGGAAGGCAATGCCCGGTTGCAGCATCGACAGCGAACTGGTGATGGCGGCCAGGAACAGCAGAAAGAAGAACATGCCCCCGAACAGCCAGCCCGCCGGCATCTGGGAAAACACCAGCGGCAACACCTGGAAACCGAGTCCGAAGGTGCCCTGGCCGGCAAGGCCCGCAGCGCCGAGAAATACGAAGGCGGCCGGCACGGTAATCATACCGCCCAGCGCGACCTCGCAGAATTCATTGGCCGATGAGGCGGTCAGGCCGCTCAGTACGATGTCGTCCCTGTCCGTCAGGTAACTGGCGTAGGTGATGATCACCCCGAACCCCACGGACAGCGAGAAGAAGATCTGGCCGGCGGCCGCGAGCCACAACTCCGGGTTGCGCAGCTGTTCGCCGACGTTGCCCGGATTCCACATGAAGCCGAGGCCGTTGATCAGGCTCTGGTCCGGGAGGTCAGGATTCGGCGTACCCAGTGTCAGCACGCGCACCAGCACCACCAGCGCCAGCAGGATCAGCGCCGGCATCGCCCAGCGGCAGAAGAACTCGATGCCCCCGGAAAGGCCACGATAGATGATGATGAAATTCAGGGTAAACACCCCGACCAGGAACCAGATCACCTGGCCGCCTTCGGCGAGCAGGAACCCGTTTTCGTGCGCGCCGATGTAGCTGAGCCAGAATTCCTTGTACGCAGCGACATCACTGCCGAGGTTGAGCCGGTCGGTAAACAGGAAGTACCACGAATATCCGGCGACCCATGCCTCGATATAGACATAGTACATGTAGATGACGACCGGGATGATGACGCCGAGCACGCCGACGAACTTGCCGGCCGGGTGCCGGACCAGGGTATGGAAGATGCCCGGGCTCGAATGAAACCCGCGCTGCCCGGCGTACCGGCCCAGCGTCCACTCCGCCCAGCAGATGGAGATGCCGAGCACCAGCAGCGAGATGAAGTAGGCGATCATGAAGGCGCCACTGCCGTATTTCGCGGCCAGGCCGGGGAAACGCAGGAAGTTGCCCAGGCCGACGGCACTGCCGGCAACGGCAAGGATCACGCCGATCCGGCTGGTCCAGGCTTCACGTACCATCGTCTTGCTCATGTCTTGAAATCCAGGTCAGGTGCAAGGGGAACTGCCAGCAGGGCAGAAGTCTGCCGGTGTGCAAATCCCGTGTCAAACCCGCCATCGATCGAAACCCGGACCATCGACGGCCGGTGGATTCGGTGCAAATATCCGGGTTATGCTTGCGCCCGCTGACCTGATCAGGGAGTGATTGCAGTCATGACCGTACTTTATCCGGACCTGTACATCGCAGCGATGGGCCGGTCCGGGAGCACGCTGATTGCCAACTGGCTGTCGGTGCCGGACCAGGGGCAGTACATCTTCGTGGAGCCGAATCTTGGCCAGGGCGTCAGCCCGTTACTGCGTACCCAGCTCGAACGCTTCAACCTGTCCGGCCCGTTTTTCGCCGGGGAGGCCACGCTGGCCGATTTCAATACACTGCTGGCGGGCCGGAAATGGGGCGTGAAGGAAGTGAAGGGCATGCTGCACGACCAGCTCGGTATTTCCATCCGGCCCCGGCGCGTGGTGATCACGGTGCGGGATATCGCCGAGGTCTATCTCAGCCTGGTGGAGAAACACCGTATCCAGGGTGTCGATGACCGTTTCGACCCGGAGTGGTCACGGCAGTACTGCCTGCGCGAGTCCGGTTATCTGCAGGCGTTGCATCGCGCACACCCGGAATACCACGTGGTCCGTTACCAGGACTTTGTCTGTCTGGAAGACTGCCGGGAGCGGCTGAAGGCGTACACCGGGTTCCGGGGTGGAGGAACGGTGGATTTCAACTTCGACCTGTACAACCGTTCCTACGAGTCGGGGTTTTTCGACGGCCGCATTGCCCTGCGTAACCAGGGGTACCGGACCATCGAAGACCGGGATCTGCAGGCCGCGCAGGAGGTGGCCGGGCAGTGCGCTGAATATCAGGACCGCTTCGGCTTCGCATGAGCCGGCCTGCCATGGAAAAAGCCCCGTCCAGCCTGGAAACGGCCATCCGCCTGGTCCGGCCGTACTGCGCAAACGCGGCACTGTTCCGCACTACACCGGGCAGCGATATCCGGTCTGGGGATGAACTGCCCGGGATCCTGCTGACGGACACGCCCCTGGCGGAAGAGCAGCTTGGCGCGTTACAGGATACGGGGGTGTTCCTGATCGTAACGGACCACGAACGGTCGTGTTTCGATGCCATGAAGCGGGGTCTGCAGCATTTCGCCACGCTGGGTGCAGTTGCGGCGGAGGAGCGGATCTGGATCGGCCGTGCCGGGCCGGTACCGGCATATCGCAGCGACAATGCGCCGGTCCTCATCAGTTACTACACCCGCGATACGGCCTACGAACAATCCGCCGCCGCCCTGCAGGAAAGTATCGAAGCCCTGGGTGACTATCCGTTCTACATCCTGGGGCTGGATGACAGCGGGATATGGGAGGTCAACTGCAGTATCAAGGCGATGTTCATCCTGAATGTGCTGACCGAGCTGGACCGCCCGGTGCTGTGGGTGGATGCCGATGCAAAGGTATTCCGGGAACCCGTGATCGACGATCACTTCGACTTCGCGGTGCACCGCTTCGACGGCTGGGAGTTTGCCAGCGGGACCGTCTATTTCAATACCACGGAGGCAGCGATCCGGCTGGCGCGCCGCTGGGTCGAACTGTGCCAGGAACAGCCATTGATCTGGGACCAGATCCTGCTGGACCGGGCCTGGTGCGAGGTGTCGGCGGAACACCCGCTGGTCACGGGCTGGCTGCCGGAAACCTACACCTTCATCTTTGACCGTGACCGTAGCGGGCTCGGCAGCGGTGCGCCGGTCATCGAACACTACCAGGCATCCCGCGCCGTGGCGTCGAAACGGCCCAAGCCGGTCATTCCCCCGCAGCTGCGCGCCGATCGCCTCGCGGCCCGGATCACCACCGGACTGTTCACCGATATCCGGTCCCGGCTCGTCCAGACGGCGCGCGGTCCGGTTCGCGCGTGGCCCGGTGTACTGCTGGACTTCGAGCGGCTGCTGCAGATCCGGCAGAACATCTGCCAGGAGCAGGGGCGGGCATTCCAGTTCATCCAGGTTGGTGCCATGGACGGAGTGCGATTCGATCCCATCCACGAATGGGTGCGCTCCGGCGCCTGGCAGGGGCTGCTGATCGAACCGCTGCCGGATATCTTCGAGGAGCTCAAAAAGAACTACGGCGCGCAGCCGGGCCTGCATTTCATCAACGCGGCGATCGATCGGGAGGCCGGGGAACGGCTGATGTACCGGATACCCAGGGATCATGTGGAGCAGGAACGGATCCCGGAATGGGCACTCGGGATATCGTCGTTCTACAACGACCGCAATGCACTCGGCGGCAAGCAGGTCGATGTTGCCACCCGTCAACTCATCGATGAGCTCGTGGTCAGCCAGACGGTGCGCTGCACCACGTTCGAGCATTTGCTGGACGAGTATGCGGTCAGTCACGTGGACCTGCTGCAGATCGATACGGAAGGCCACGACTGGGCCGTGCTGCAGTCCTTCCCGTTCGACCGGATCCGGCCGGTGCTGATCGGGTTTGAATACTACAACCTGCCGGATAGCGAATTCAGGGAGGCGCTGGCCCACCTGGAGCGCCTGGGCTATGCCTGCCGGATGGACCACAAGGACGTCACCGCGACCCTGTTGCGCTACCCGGCGTGATCCGGCGCTGGCGAAGGACATATGTCGTGCCGGCGGTGGACGCTGTATCCTATGAGGCGGTTGCAAACATGGGAAATCCCGGCATGTCTGAATCTGGTGCATTTATACGACTGTTCCGCCTGGTGTGTGCGTTACTGCTGGCGGTTACGTTCAGCCTGCCGGCCGCTGCGAGGGACGGGGCTCCTGCGACAGATCCAGCACAGGTCAAGAGCACCCTCGACGCGCTGAAATCGCTGATCGCGCTGCAGGCGTCCATGCGGGCCGACATGGACAAGTTGCATGGCCAGCTGGAGGCGGCGCAGAGTCCTACCGACAGGAGGGAACTCCAGGCCCAGCTCGACAAGATGGAAACCGACCTGCAGGCCACCACGCGTAACCTGAAGCAGATCGCGGCCGGGGCGGACATCGACAGCCTGCGCGTTACCCAGGAAAAGCCCTTCAACATCCAGGAGGAGATGTTTTCCCTGCTGCGCCCGGCGCTGCATGAAATCCGGGACATGACCCGCCACGTGCGGGAAAAGTCCGACCTGAAAGACCGCATCGCGTACTACGACACCAAGCTCCCGATCGCCGAACATGCGGTCGAGAATATCAACCGTCTGCTGCAGCAGACCGGCAACAAGATGCTGAAAAACAACCTGCAGGACGTGCTGGAGGAATGGAAGAAGCAGCTGACCTATATCCAGGGCGAACGCCAGTCCGCCGAGCTCCAGCTGGCCAAGCTCGAGCAGTCTGAAGAAACTCTCGCCCAGGCATCGCAGAGTTATCTGAAATCCTTCTTTCAGAAGCGTGGCCTGTACCTGGCCCAGGCATTGCTGGTGATGATTGCGATACTGCTGCTGTCACGCTTCTCTTACCGGGCCATGTTCCGCCTGATTCCCGGCTACCGTACCGAGCATCGCAGCTTCCGGTTGCGCCTGCTCGACCTGGTGCATCGCATGCTGACCACGGTACTGGTCATTGTCGGCCCGATGGTGGTGTTCTACCTGGGCGAGGACTGGGTATTGTTCAGTCTCGGCATCCTCATTCTGATCGGAGCCGGCCTGACGTTGCGTCACGCCTTGCCGCGCTACTGGCAACAGATCCAGCTGTTCCTCAATGTCGGCACGGTGCGGGAGGGCGAGCGTGTATACCTTGAAGGTTTGCCCTGGCTGGTGAAGCAGATCAATATCTTCAGTATCCTGGAAAATCCTGCTGCGGAGATCTGCCAGCGGGTGCGGATCGATAACCTGGTTGACCTCAAGTCACATCCGTTCCGCAAGGAGGACCCGTGGTTCCCCTGCAAGCGCGGTGACTGGGTCGTGCTCAGCGATGGAATCTGCGGCAAGGTGGTGGGTATCACGGCCGAGCTGGTAAATATCATCATGCGCGGCGGTGCAGTACAGACCTTCATGACCACAGACTTCCTCGCAAAGTCACCGGTCAACCTGTCACGTAATTTCCGTATCAGCTCGACAATTGGTATCAGCTATTCCCTGCAGGCGGGCAGTGTCGACGCCATTCCAGCGCAGTTGCGGACACATATTGCTGCCCGTATCGAGGAAGAGGGGCTGGGCCAGTACCTGCATAACCTCAAGGTTGAGTTCGAGCGAGCCAACAGTTCCTCGCTCGACCTGATGGTGTTGGCGGATTTCGATGGTGCGGTGGCGGATCAATATGCCCCGCTGGGGCGCAGTTTGCAGCGCTGGTGCGTCGAGGCCTGTACGAAGTACGGCTGGGAGATTCCATTTACCCAGTTGACCCTGCACCAGGCGGGCAGCCAAACGGTTGCACCAGCGCCCGGGTGAACCACGAATTCCTTGTACGGGTTGGGCAATTGCATTGAAAATCAGCCGTTTCTGGTTTACTCTTGCGCGCTGTTCAAACCCGGGTCCAACGGTATTCCGGGGTATGGGCCCGCTTATCCAGGGCTGGCAAGCGTTCCTGATAAATCCGGAGAGGTGTCCGAGTGGTTGACTCGCGGCGCAGCCGGGAGAACGCCGGAGTCCGCGGAGCGGACGAATCACGAGCACGCCAGCGTGCGACGGGATAAACCGGGGTGATGAACGAAAGGTAATTGCAGGTATTGAAAAATCCGGAGAGGTGTCCGAGTGGTTGAAGGAGCACGCCTGGAAAGTGTGTATACGTTAATAGCGTATCGAGGGTTCGAATCCCTCTCTCTCCGCCATCCATAAAGAAAGGGGCCACAGGCCCC
>Ga0307424_1001652_pt1 | contig 11581 bp, 12 predicted proteins | sample SalMarWE160320MG_FD_202157 | JGI IMG/M metagenome (GOLD analysis project Ga0307424, IMG submission 202157) | Salt marsh sediment microbial communities from the Plum Island Ecosystem LTER, Massachusetts, United States - WE1603-20 | ecosystem: Environmental > Aquatic > Marine > Intertidal zone >...
TTCCGCTGGGCAGCGCGGGCAGTCGCGTACGAGGGACAGGGTACGGTGGCGAGTGAAGCGAAGACCCAGAGCCACGACGGCTCCCTATGGGAGCCTACGGGTTCTTCACTAGGTTGCCGGCCTTCCAGACGTGGGTGACGTTCGCCGGATGTGCGAGCACGGTCACATCATCAAGAGGGTTCGAAGCCACGGCGATGATGTCGGCGTCGTGTCCTTCCGCGAGTAATCCAGATCGGGGCGCTTGGGGACCCAGGGTTTTGGGTCCGTTGAAGGTGGCTGCCTCGACCACCTCCAGCGGGGACATCCCCGCCTGAGCGAGGTAGACGACTTCCTCACCGTTGGCTCCCCATGGAACCGGCGAGGTCGGCCCACTTGTCGCCATGTCGGTTCCGAGCGCAATCGTCACTCCTGCCTCGTGGGCAAGTGCCATTGCGTGTAGGTGTTGATCCGCCATCGCCTCGAGCTTGCGCATGGCGTACTCGGCGGTGCCGGCCTGTCTCCCTCCAGCGAGGAGTCGCTCGACGATGAATCTCGTCGGCACGAGCACGGCACCCTGTTCCTTCATCTGGGCAGCGGTCTCTTCGTCGAGATGGGTTCCGTGCTCGATCGTCGCCGCGCCGGCATCGAGGGCGGCCTTGATGCCCGGAGTGCCGTGACAGTGCGCCATGACCACACGGTCGGCCCTCGCAGCCTCTTCCACGATCGCCGTCAACTCCTCGACGCTGAACTGCTGATGGATCGGATGATCGATCTCGCTCAGCACGCCCCCGGACGCACAGACCTTGATGACCTTGGCGTTGCGCCGAAGCTGCTTGCGGGTCGCCTTCAGGCATTCCGGGACTCCATCGCACAGTGCCAACATCCCGTTGTCTCGTTCGAGGAGCCATTCGAGCGGATAGGAGTGCAGATCTCCGTGCCCGCCTGTCATCGACAGGATCGCGCCTGCCGCATAGATGCTCGGACCCACGATCGAGCCTTCCTCCACAGCGCGGGCGAGGTAGATTCCGTCACCGCCGGCCTCCCGGATCGACGTGAAGCCCGCCATCAGCGCTGCATGAGCGTCACGCACCGATCGGATCGCTCTGAGCTCGGCAGGGATTCGCATCAGCATCTCCAAGACGGGCGTGGTGAGGCCGGTGAAATGCGCATGGGTATCCCACATGCCAGGCATGACGATCGGCACCCTGGTCACCGTGGCCTGCGGTGAAGGAGGTGCGTTTCCGATGGGACCCGCGTAGCTGATCGCTGTGCCTTCGGTGATGACGCACCCGCTCTCGATCGGTGCGCCATGTCCAGGAATGAGCGTGTCCGCCTCGATACGGTGCATAGGCTTCCTCATGATCGGTTGAGTTCAACCTAGCCCGGGCTCGCTTTCCGAGCGGTTCTCGGTCGTCGTTTGTCGGAGAGCGCCTCGCCATGGCGTCTTGGGGCGTGCTCGATCTGCGTTCCCCCTGAGAACCGGAGGCTGACGACTGGCCGCCGCCGGTCGAAGGTCGACAGCAGCCCTAGGCTTCTCCGATGATTCGTCTCGCCGCCACGGCCGGGGTCGTCTGTATCTCGTTCTCGGCCATCCTCGTTCGAGCAGCGAACGTGTCACCGTCGACGGCTGCTGTGTTCAGGACCCTCTACGCGATCCCTCTCCTGCTCGCCATGTGGCTGTTCGTCAAGAGTCGCGACCACAGGTCGATGCGAACTCGGATTGTCGCCGTGGCTGCCGGTTTGGTCCTCAGCGTTGATCTGACGGTCTGGCATCACTCCATTTCCTACATCGGTGCGGGGTTGGCGACGGTCCTGGCCAACGTGCAGGTCGTGTTTGTCGGTCTCGCAGCGCGGATCATCTGGAAGGAACGGCCGGCCCGGTCAACCCTCTGGACCCTTCCACTCATGGGGGTGGGCCTCGTTCTCGTTTCGGGGCTCGGACGTTCGGACGCCTACGGGACGAACCCCGTCCTGGGAGTGGTCCTCGGCGGCGCGACGGGACTGACGTACGCGGGGTTCCTGCTCGTGTTCAGAACGGCGACCCGGCGCGACGAGGCTCCGGCCGTCGGATCACTGTTGGATGCCACCATTGGGGCCGCGGCGGGGTCGTTGATCCTCGGCGAGCTATTCGGATCGATTGCCTTTCGACCCACGTGGCCTGCCCATGGATGGTTGGTGCTTCTGGCCGTGGTCGCTCAGGTCGCAGGATGGCTACTCATCGCAACGGCGCTTCCCAGGGTCCCAGCCCTGGAAACGTCGGTCTTGTTGCTGGTCCAACCGTTGGCCGCGATGGTGTGGGGGCATCTGTTCTTCGCCGAAACCGTCTCGTGGGTCCAGGGTGTCGGGGTAGTACTGGTGATCGTCGGTGTCGTGGTCGTGTCGACCCGCGGAGCGACCGATGCCGGAAGGTTCACGGCACAAGGGGCTGCATGAAGCGCGAGATCATCACGCGCCAGTTGCCATCGGCGTCACTCGCCCCGAGCATCACCAACGTCACCGGACAGAGCACTACCCGTGTGAGATCAGCCCAGGCCGGATCCGACTCCGGATCTGTTCCCGCGTCGCCGCCAACCGGTGTCCGAGCATGAGGGTGAAACGGCGAAGAAGACCGAGACCGACCGCAGGCTCTTCCTCGAAAGCCGTCCACAACTCGTCGACCGGTAGCACCACGAACTCGGAGTTCTCCATGCAGACCGCCGAGAACGGATGCACTGCGTCATCTCCGCTCGCGAGTGCCGACGCACCGATCACCTCACCTGGTTGGGTGACGACGTTCATGAGGATGTCCTCACCTCCATGCAGCGGCGACTGGCGGTTCGCCACCATCCCTGCGACGAGCACGAGGAGTGTGTCCGAGGGGGCACCCTCATCGAAGATCCTCGTGCCTTTCGCTGCGGTTCGAAGGTCGGCGTGGGGTGCGAGCAGATCGATCTCTTCGTCCGTGAGCGATCGGAAGAACGGCAGGGTCTTGAGTTCGGCAGGATCGATCATCAGTTCTCCTTCTCAGAACAGGCCTTGCACTTTTCCGGTCTTCACATCGATGTCGACGTTCTCGAACGCCGGCCGGCTTGGCAACCCGGGCATGGTCCTCATGGTCCCACAGAGCGGGTAGAGGAATCCTGCTCCGACACTCGCCCGGATGTCGCGTACCGGCAGCCGGAAGTGTTTCGGGGCGCCTTTCGCCGACGGGTCGTGGCTGAGGCTCAGGTGGGTCTTCGCCATGCAGATGGGCAGGTTGTCATAGCCGAGCTTGGTGTAGAGACGGATCTTCTTGTCGGCATCGTCCATGAAGTCGACACCATCCGCCCCGTAGACGCGGGTTGCGATCAGCTCGATCTTGTCGCGGATCGGCATGTCGAGCGGGTAGAGGAACGAGAAGTCCTTGGGCTGTGCCGCCGCCTTGACGACGGCCTCGGCCAGGTCCATGGCGCCCTTTCCCCCCTGCGCCCAGTGGTCGGTCTTCACGGCGTCCTCGGCGCCGGCCTCGACGGCGATCTTGCGGAGCAGCTCCACCTCGTTGTCGGTGTCGGTGTGGAAATGGTTCACGGCCACAACGACGGGAACGCCGTACCTCTTGGCGATCCCGATGTGCGCGACCAGATTCGCCGCGCCCTTTTCGAGTGCATCGAGATTCTCGGTTGTCAGCTCCGGAGGAAGGGGCCTGCCGGCGATGACTTTTCCGAGTCCTCCGTGCATCTTCAGCGCGCGGATCGTTGCGACGATCACAACGACGTCCGGGGTGAGGCCACTCGCTCGGCACTTGATGTCCATGAACTTCTCCATGCCGATGTCGGACCCGAAACCGGACTCGGTAACGACGTAGTCGGCGAGCCGGAGTGCGATCTGATCGGCGACGATGCTCGAGTTCCCGTGCGCGATGTTCGCGAACGGCCCCGTGTGCACCAGTACGGGGGTGTGCTCCAGGGTCTGCATCAGCGTGGGCATGAGGGCGTCCTTCAGCAGCACCGCCATCGCTCCGGCAACCTTCAGATCCTCGGCGGTGACGGGTTCTCCGTCGAACGTGGTGCCGATGACGATCTTTCCCAGTCGGGTTCGAAGGTCGGCGAGGCCGGTCGAGAGCGCGAGGATGGCCATCACTTCGGAGGCGACGGCGATGTCATACATCGACTCCCGTGGATAGCCGTTCGGCTTGCCGCCGAGGCCGATGACGACGTTGCGCAGCGCCCGGTCGTTGAGGTCGACCACGCGGCCCCAGGTGACGGAGAACGGGTTCAGGTTCAGTGTGTTCCCGTGCGTCAGGTGGTTGTCGATGGCTGCCGCCAGCAGGTTGTGGGCGACGGACACGGCGTGGATGTCGCCGGTGAGATGCAGGTTGAAGTCCTCCATGGGGATCACCTGGCTGTAGCCGCCACCGGCTGCACCTCCCTTGATGCCGAACGTGGGACCCATGCTCGGCTGGCGGAGCGTAGTGAACACCGAGTGACCGAGTCGACCAAGGCCTTGGGAGAGGCCGACCGCGGTTGTGGTCTTCCCCTCACCGAGGGGGGTCGGCGTGATCGCGGTGACGTCGATGTACGTGCCGAGTGGCCGGTCGGCGAATGTGTCGCGAACGTCCAGGTGGACTTTCGCTTTGTGCGCACCGTAGAGGTCGAGGTCCTCTGGTCGAAGGCCGACGCGCGCGGCGATGTCCAGGATCGGGTCGAGTGGTGCCTCCTGCGCGATCTCGAGATCGGACGGGACCGGGGTGCGAGGCGCTGCAAAGGAACTCAACATGACTCCTCTCGAGGTACGAGCCCGAGTCTATCTCGGTCTCCGCGTGTCCCGGCGGCCCGTGGCGAAAGGGTCCAATGCGCTGCCGTAGGGCCCTATGGCCTATGTCACCAGGGCAGGGTTGAAGTTATCAATATGGGAAGTAAGAAGGTGCATTACTTATGTATGCACATTCCGAAGGGAGATAGAGAGATGTCACGAAGGAGTCCTTCCTTCAAGCTGCTTCTCCTGATCGCCGTTCTGAGCATCTTTGCTTTGAGCGGCTGCGGGGGAACCACAACAGAAACAACCGTGGCCACAACTCAGGCCACGACCACCACCGAGGCGATGACCACCACGACGGAGGCCATGACCACCACGACGGAGGCCATGACCACCACGACGGAGGCCATGGTCGATGAGTATCAGGTCCTCGCCGATTACTTGGCAGGTAGGCTCGCCGACTGGACGCCGACGATCTCGGCCGATGCGTTGTACGAGAACCTGACGGATGGGGACGAAAGCAACGATCCGCTGATCATCAGTGTTCGCGCACCGGAGATCTATGCGGTGGGACACATCCAGGGTGCGGTGAATATCCCCTGGAAGACCATCGCCGATCCCGACAACCTCGCCAAGCTGCCCATGGATCGTCAGATCGTCGTCTACTGCTACACCGGTCACACCGGGCAGGTGGCGGCGACCCTGCTGATGTCGTTCGGTTATGACGTGACGAACCTCAAGTTCGGCATGATGGGGTGGAGCAACGATCCGGACGTCGTGGGAACGACGCCGTTCTCCGAGGCGCCCGGCTATCCGACCGAGACAGAGGCGCACGAGCTGACCGGTTCGTATGACCCGCCGGTGCTCGACACGGGTGAGTCCGATGGGGCGGCCATCGCGATCGCACGGGCACAGCAGTTCCTGGCCGACTGGTCGCCGACCATCTCGGCAGAAGCAGTGTATGAGAACTTGACCGACGGGGACGACTCGAACAACCCGTTCCTCATCAGCGTTCGTGCACCCGACATCTACGCAGTCGGTCACGTGCAGGGTGCAGTGGACATCCCATGGAAGTCGATCGCGGACACGTCCCTGCTCGCCGGCGTGCCATCCGACCAGCCGATTGTCGACTACTGCTACACGGGCCACACGGGTCAGGTGGCGGCGACGATCCTGAAGCTTCTCGGCTACGACGTCCAGAACATGAAGTTCGGGATGATGGGGTGGAGCAATGACCTCGATGTCGTCGGAACGACGCCCTTCTCGGCGGCGCCCGGCTATCCGACCGAGACGGAGGCCCACACACTGCCGTAGAAGACGATGAGGGTAGTGGGCAGGGATTCCTGCCCACTACCTCACGGGAGGTTTCATGAAGAGAACGTCGCTCCTCCTGGCTCTAGGAGCGGGAGCGCTCACCCTGCTGCTGTCCTCGTGTACCAACGGTACCGAGGACACGACGACGTCGACGGCGGTCACGACGACCGCGCCGGCGCCTTCGGTGCTGGTCTCCGACACCAAGGACAGCAGCAACTGCGTCGACTGTCACACCGACCAGGGGTCGCTTCAGGCGATGGCCGTCGAACCGGTGGAGGAGAGCCTCAACGAAGGTGAGGGCTGAGGGGGCGAAGTGCCTCAGGTTGAGGCATGGGCCAAAGTCTTCCTTGACGACGAGGCGTTCCTGACGTCGACGCACGGCTCGATCGGTTGTATCGAGTGCCACGGGGGCACCGAGGCAACCGACGACATGGAGTCGGCGCATGTGGGCATGCAGCGCGATCCGGCGGCATCCGGAGCGTGTGCGTTCTGTCACGCTGGCACCACCGAGGTGCAGCTGAACAGTCTGCATACAACGCTTCAGGGCTACTACGAAGTGCTCTCGGCTCGTAGCACGCCCGACCTGTCGGCAGGACTCGAAGAGGCGTTTGAGAACCACTGCACGTCGTGTCACTCGTCGTGCGGACAGTGTCATGTGAGCGTGCCTGAGACCGCCGGTGGCGGCCTGCTCGCCGGTCATGAATTCAAGGAGATCCCACCGATGAACACGACCTGCACGGCGTGTCACGGGAGCCGGATCAACGACGAGTACAAGGGCAAGAACACGATGCCCGATGGGACGACGCTTCCCGCAGACGTCCACTTCAACCCCGGCGGAATGGCGTGTCTCGACTGTCACGACGAGGCGGAGCTCCATGGGGACGTCTCGGCCGAGAACGACCTGTCGATGTATTCGGGTACTCCCAACGTGGAGTGCACCGACTGCCATCCGCTCGATGAGCTCATTGGGGTGAATAGTCAGCACACCGAGTTCCACCTGACGTACCTGACGTGCTACGTGTGCCACTCGGTCGACTACAAGAACTGCTACAGCTGCCACGTGCAGCAGTCAGACGAAGGGGTGGCGTACTACACGACTGATCCGTCGGAGATGCATTTCTACATCGGCCTCAGCCCGATCAAGAGTGCTGACCGGCCGCAGGCGTACACGGTTCTCCGGCATATCCCCGTGGACAGGGACTCCTTCGGGTACTACGGCGACGATCTACTCCCGAACTTCGATGCGGTGCCGACGTGGAAGTACACCACGCCGCACAACATCCAACTCGACACGCCACAGAACGCGTCGTGCGACTCGTGCCATGGCAACGCCGACATCTTCCTGACCGAAGACAAGGTCGCCGCCGATGAGCACGAGGCCAACAAGGACGTGGTCATGCCGTACATCCCGTCCGAGAAGTAACCGGTTGGGGGCCCGTCTGGGCCCCCAACTCCTTCGTTCTCGCTGGGGATGGCCCCTGACATCGACAGGAATGGGGAGAGCGAACTCGGTACGCTGTTGCGAGATGATCGGTCCCAATCTCGTCGACAAGCTTCGCCGCGCCGGTATGGATCCCGCCCACATCGGTGATCCGGAGGAGGCATGGCTCCGGCTCCACGACGTGTTCGGAATGCGAGCGACGTTGATCGACCGCTATGAACTGGAAGCTCACTCCAGGGGTGTCGAGATCGAGGCGATTCCCGAGGACGAGCGCCGAGGCATCGCCGAGAGAGTGATCGCCACACACATTCCGGGCATGGAGTTGCTCGGCGAATCCGGGGGAGATCCCGTCGAGGTGGTTCCGTACGATGCGTCGTGGCCCGAGCTGTTCTCAGCGTGGAAGGAGCGTCTTGCAGCGGCGCTTGCGCCCGCCGAAACGGCGATCTACCACATCGGGTCCACGTCGGTTGAGGGTCTGGCGGCCAAGCCGGTGATCGACGTGCTCGTGCTCGTTCCCGACGTCGACGACGAGGACGGCTACGTGCCGGCGATCGAATCGTGTGGCGTCCTGTTGCGGTCCCGTGAGCCGGACCATCGCTACTTCCGACCCCAGAGGGGATCGGCGCGAGTTGTGCAGGTGCATGTGGCCGACGAGAAACGAGGCTGGGGCTTGAACCACCTGCTGTTCCGGGACTACCTACGCACCCATCCTCGGGTGCGTGATGCCTACGCCGATGTGAAGCGCAGACTCGCCGTCACGTACCGGGACGATCGGCTCGCCTACAACGAGGGCAAGACCGTGTTCATCCTGGACACCCTTGAGGCGGCCGAGCACTGGGCGAGTCGGGTGGGCTGGAAATCCGAGTAGCGACGGCACCAACCGTTCTTGCGTGAGTCTGGTCGACACTGCCTGCCTTGCTCACGCAGGAAGGGATGGTGGTCCCTCACGTGAGGGGGCAGTTCCTCGTGGCTAGTAGACTCTGGCACATGCGCGCTCCCGATCGGGCTCAGCGGATCAGAAGCGCCACGGTGGTCGGTGTCGTCTTCATGGTTCTCGGGTTGGCCACGATGGGGTGGGACCTCGCCCATGACAGGCCGGTAAGCCAGGGCGCGGGGCTTGTCGTCGGAGGTGCGATCGTCTTCTTTTCGGCCTGCGTGTGCACCCGGGTCACACCACGTCCTCGAATCGGCAGGATCCTCATCGCGGTTGGGCTGCTGGCCGTGGTGGCCACCTTGATCGTCGCAGCCGTCCAGGCCGGGCTACGAGGGGTCTTCGAGCTGCAGCCTTCCATGGTTGGGCTGTTCGGAGGCTTCGGGATCGCCGCCGTGGGAGGATGTCTCTCTCGGTCACCACGCGGCGGGTAGTTGCCGGATCGTCACCCGTCGCTGATCACGGAGCCCGAGCCGGAGATATCGGTTGAGAGCTGGCCGGGATTCCCGACGTAGCGCACCAGGCCCGAACCGGAGACCTGCGCGTCGAGGCGTTCGGTCGCCCAGATGATGGCTTCACCCGACCCCGAGATCGACACGGTGGCGTCGGCAGTCTGGAACTCACGCCCGGCGAACGCGCCTGAACCGCTCACCGTGATGTTCACCTCATCGGCAGCACCGCTGACGCTCACCCGTCCCGAGCCGGAGATGTCCACCGCGAGGCTCCGTGAGTCCCCGATTCCGGGGGCCGATAGCTCTCCGCTGCCGGAGATGTCGACGGCCTCCAGCGCCGGCATGGTGATCGACACGTGGATCGGGTTCGATGTCAGGAACGTCACCCCGCTCTTGGTTCCGATGTCGAGCGTATTGCCGGCGAGGTTGGTCTCGATCAAGGGGAGGATGTTGTCGTCTGCCTCCAGCACAACGGACCACTCCGAACCGATGGTGACGTCCACCGTCGCCGAACCCGACACCTTGATTCGGTTGAACCCGCTGAGATCCCGCTGGTCGGTGGCGACCACGCCCGAGCCACGAGTGACCGTGCAGCCTGCTACCAGCATCGCGATCGCTACCAAGACCAGTGTTCGTCTCATGCACGCGAATCTACTCCCGCCGGGGCCGTCTGGGCGCGAGGTTTGCTCAGACGTCGCTGCCGAGCGGTCGAATGTCTCGCGGAAGGGTCGAATCGAGCCCGTGCACGGCTGTCACGCCTGTCCTCTTTCGCTTCTCCACCAGTCACTCGTATGACCGCCCCGGTTGGTGGACATGGTTCTCGGATATCTCGAGGGACTGGTTCGACAGCGGACGCGTGGGCGGCAGTTGGCCTGCGTCCGGTCAGACTTTGCGGCAGAGCAGCTCGCCTTTGCCGATCGGTACGAGGACGGCGTCGACTCTCGGATCGTCCATGGCCCGGTCGATGACCGGTTGAAGTTCGTCGCGGTGGCTGATCGCGTTGTCGGCAACCAGGAGACCTCCGGGCACCAATCTCGGCACGACCATCTCGTAGCAGTCCTCGTAGACGTCCTTCTCGGCGTCCAGGAAGCAGAACGCGATCTCGTCGATGGTGTCGAGATGGCTCCGGGCGTCGCTTTCGACGAGATCGATCAGACCGTCGATTTCCGCCAGGCTGAACGTCTCGCGTGCCAGGGCAACCTTGTCGGGAAGCACCTCGAACGTCGTGACACGCCGGCCCATCGCCGCAGTAGCGAGAGCCAACCACATCGTGGAATAGCCGGCGCTGGTGCCGATCTCAACGATCGCTCCTTCCGGTACACCGGCCGTCAGGATCGCGAGGAAGCGGCCGGTTTCGGGAGGGATCTGTCGAAGTCGCTGGAGGTGTGGGGTGCCGTCGGTGCGATCGGTGACATCGATCTGCTCGAGAGTACGCATGCGTTCGAGTATGGGTTGGGGGATGTCGTGGAACATGTCGCCAGGGTAGCTCCGGGTAGTCCGTCCGGCGGAGGATCGTCGAGGTCCCGAAGCCGGGAAGGCTCAGATGTGCAGTGCGCGCAACACGGCTTCGATTACGGCTTCAGTCGGCGCCGAGCCGGTGAAGAGGTCGACGAACACGGCTCGCCGGCGGCGACAGGTGAGGGTGTGAGTCCGCCTGTAAGCCGGATTCTGTCCCGGGTCACCCCGGGGACGGCCATCTCTCTGGGACCGACGTTGCCGCCGGCCTCGCGCGGCCTACCTGGGACGTAGTGGGCGGGTCACCCATTTCCCTGCTTGGCCTTGCTCCGGGTGGGGTTTGTCGAGCCGTCCCGGTCACCCGGGACGCTGGTGGTCTCTTACACCACCGTTGCACCCTTGCCTGTGCCCGAAGGCCATCGGCGGTCTGTTCTCTGTGGCACTTTCCGTCGGATCGCTCCGCCTGGACGTTATCCAGCACCCTGCCCTGTGGAGTCCGGACTTTCCTCAGGTCGAAACCCGCGGCCGTCCGGCGAACTCACGATGGAAGCGTACCCCCATTCCGAGCGGTCCGTGGCCGGGCGGTGGCCGTTCGCCAAGTAGCTGACGGCTGCCAGCCGTCTACGTCGGTGGGAACCGCCCCCTCCCCGGCTTCGCCGGACCTCTCCCAACACTCGCTCCGCTCGCTGGGGGAGGAAACGCTCTAGAACAACGGTGCCTCGACGTACTCCTCGAGGCCGGCAACCCATCCTGTCGGGAGCTTCCAGTGACGGCCTCCACGCACGACCATGCGCATGTAGTCGCGGCAGGGAACGTATTCGCCGTTCGGTGCGCCGCCGTGCACGTGCGTGATCACCTGGTGGCGGTGGCCCTCACGGTCGACTGCCTTGAATGCATCGGTTCGGCGTCGTCCCTCGGTCTCCTCCGCCTGATCGAGCAGCGATAGTGCGGAGTCGGGGATCTCGAAGACAGCGCCCCACACAGTGTTCCCTGGCTCCGGTCGAACCGATGGGAGGCCACCATCCCATGTTCCGTTCTCGTATGGGAATATCAGTCTGGTTTCCGGAAGATGCGCCACGAACCTGAACTTCGCCTCCGGAACGACGTCCACCATCCGCTCGGGCGAGAGGAGTGCGGTGTAGGCGAAATACAGCGTCGTGTGCACTTGGTCTCCTTGCCGGCCGCGGGACAACCAGTGTAGTGAATCGAATGAGGGTCAGGCCACGCCGCCATCGGAATGAGGCTTTGCGGGGAAGTGTTATGCAGGGTGTGATCGAGTACATCATCGACGAAGAG
>Ga0307424_1001654_pt1 | contig 11581 bp, 12 predicted proteins | sample SalMarWE160320MG_FD_202157 | JGI IMG/M metagenome (GOLD analysis project Ga0307424, IMG submission 202157) | Salt marsh sediment microbial communities from the Plum Island Ecosystem LTER, Massachusetts, United States - WE1603-20 | ecosystem: Environmental > Aquatic > Marine > Intertidal zone >...
CGGTTATCCTGATGGGTTATGCCAACCCTATTCAACATTACGGTTTGCAGCATTTTCTTGATAATTCCAGTGCTGCCGGTGCCAATGGTGTAATCATTCCAGATATTCCCCTGGAAGAATACAACGTTTTCTGGCAGCATCAAACCTCAGGACTGTCGCGAATTTTACTCACCACACCCACCTCTCCCGCAGCACGTATCAAAAAAATCGATCAAAAAAGTGAGGGATTTGTTTACTGTGTTAGTGTAACCGGTATCACGGGAATGCAAACGGGATTCAATGATGCCGTATTGAAGAACCTGGCACGCACCTATCAGCTTATATCGAGAAATAAAATGATGATTGGATTCGGTATTTCAGGACCTGAAGATATACTTTTATTCGCCCCCTATTGTGATGGCGTCATCGTTGGCAGTGCAGTCATTAATCACCTGGAGACTGACCATACACCCGGTTATGAGAACACATGTTCCTTTATAAAAAATTTAAGCATTGCCTGTCAGGGCCTGTAAATACCATCATATACAGAATTTTATTGAATATTAATTAGACTGGATTATTCATTTCTCGCAGAGTCACAGATACGCAAGAGTTTATTTTTAAAGAATTTGATCAAAGTAATTAAACATAATAAAAAATTAAGTTTAATGTATTTAGCTATTAAGAAATAGTATTTTCTCTGCGCCTCGGCGCCTCTGCGTGAAAATTTATGAAATAACAAAGTTAGTGAAGGAAGGCAAAATGGAGATTCTTTTTACACTGCATGCACATTTCAGATGGATTGTTGTCCTTGTCAGCCTGCTTGCGCTTGCTAAACACCTTGCCGGCTGGCTGGGTAAGGCGGCCTTTAAAAAACCGGACATGCTATTGATAAAGATATATGGCGGCGTGGTCGATCTTCAGGTCACCCTCGGATTGATTTATTTGTTATGGAGCGGATTCAGCGGTGCCGGTTTTCCGCGCTTTCGCCTCGAGCATAGTTTTATCATGATCATCGTCGCTGTTCTGGCGCACCTCTTCAACCGCTGGAAAAATGCGGAAGATCTGATCCGTTTTCGTAATGGATTTGTGCTGCTTTTAGTTTCACTGGTTTTGATTTTTGCAGGTGTACTGATGCTCCCCAATGGTTTGCAACGCTGGATGATCGGGACCTGATGCTGGATACTCGACTAAGTGTGGTCAAATCATGGAGGATTTGATCCCGATTGGCCGACAGGATGGAGGCGCTTCCATCGGGAAGGATTTGATCCCGGTTGGCCGACAGGATGGAGGCGCTTCCATCGGGAAGGATTTGGTCCTGATAGGCAGGCTGGAAGGCGGCCTATCTAAATCGGGGAAGCCGGCATCTGCAGCAAAATATTTGAGATACGATGACGGATAGAAAGGTTAAAATATGCGTTTAAATATATTTTCCTTTTTTTTAATAAGATGCCGGAAGACACCAATCACATGAACCGTCAAAAGTATCATGATAATTGTCGCCAGCAAGGCATGCAGGGATAAAAGCGGTATACTTCCGTGTGATTTTAATGCATCCGTGGTTCCGTTGAGAAGGGCTTCCCAATAGCCGCCTGTAATAATTACTCCGATCCCGGTCAGGACAAGGACGATTAGGAAATAATAAAAAGAGGATTGGATAAAAACAGCGAACTTATCATTCAGGCTTGATCCTGTTTTTACTGATTCGGGACGTTTATGTTTAAAGAAAAAATAAATACGAAGAAGGGTCAGCAATAGCACGAGTATACCGAGCAGTGCATGGGCAGGTAACACATTCATTTTTTCAGCCTTACTCAACTCATCCATATATTTTCCCAGAGGAAAAATCACAAGAACAAGTGCAGCAGTGACCCAGTGGATGACCCGTGTGCCCAGGCTGTATTTTTTACTCAAATCATTTAGTGCCATTATATCCTCCGCGGGTATTTTGGTCTTCTCCAGGGATTATTAATTTCATCGAAGTAACCGGATTTCTCTTCAATTATCTTTTTAATGTTAAATCCACTCTGCCATCGCGGACCTTCCCAACCAGATAATTCACCTTTAATTTGTATCCGAACAGACAACCATGGGCGATCTGCCGGCTTACCTGTGAAAATCATTTGTACCTTATGGTTCCCGGATCTGAGACTGATACAAAACCTTCACGTTCAGCATTCCGGCCTGAAAAACTGGTGATCTGATCCAACGGTTGTTTGCTGATGACTGGCACACGCGTCTTTTCTGCCGGATAACCGGTTACCAAAATCAAAAATGGCTTTTCATTTACCGGGCGCTTCAGGATATCATTCAGAAATCCCATTGGGCTTGGTGTATGCGTCAGTGTGGCCAATCCGGACAGATGCAGGGCGGTGATAAGCATACCGGTGGCAATACCGACAGATTCGGCCGCATAATAGGTCTTATGCTGTTTTCCCTTTTTATCAAGAAAATACTTTTTCAGAAATATCACGATCAGACAGGGCGCCATTTCCAGGAACGGTTTATGCTCATCGGTTCCCAGCGGTTTTAACACTTCCAGCCATTCATCTGTTGCCCGGTTGCTGTAAAACTTTTTTTCCTCCTGCTCCGCACCTTCTCTTATTTTTCTTTTTGTTTCCCGGTCAGCAACCACAGCAAAATGCCAGGGCTGCAGATTTGCGCCGCTGGGTGCGGTGCCTGCGCTTTTTATAGCCTGGATAATCACTTCTGCCGGTACCGGCCGGTTAGAAAAATCACGGACTGAGCGGCGTTTTTGCATATCCCGATAAAAGGTCCTGGAAATGTGGATCATCTGTTCCGGCGATTTTTCATCAAAATACAGTCTCTCAAATTTTGCCTTCATAATTTTCAATTCTCAATTTTCAATTTTCAATTCTCAATTTTCAATCTTAACGGCGGAGCATTAGCAGATCGGGAATTTTATCGATCAGCTGCTGCATGTCCTCCGCAAGCAGCGAATCAAACGTCATCACTTGTTGTGTTCGCGGATGGATAAATTCAAGCATTTTTGCATGTAACGCCTGCCGGTCGATCAATTTGAGCAGGGTCAGACCGCGCTTTTGCAGGTGGGCAGGCAGACGGTTTAGCTGGCTTTTCCGGCCGTTATAATCCGGATCACCAAATACCGGATGCGTGAGGTGATTCATATGGACGCGTATCTGGTGCGTACGTCCAGTTTTTAGACGAATTTCCAGATAGGAAAGATACAGGTAATCTTCGAGCAGTCTGAAAGCGGTAATCGCTTCCCTGCCTCTCTCTTTCAGCACCGTCATCTTTTTACGGTCCCGGTGGCTTCTGCCGACCCGGGTAGTTATTTCACCACTGTCCTGACCAGGGACGCCCCAGACCAGCGCATGATAGGTGCGCCTGATGGTCTTGGATTCGAACTGTCTGGAAAGCGCCAGATGGCTGTAATCATTTTTTGCCACAATCAGAAGTCCCGACGTATTTTTATCAAGGCGGTGGACAATACCCGGACGCATTACACCGTTGATCCCAGAAAGATCCCGGCAATAATAAAGCAGCGCATTAACGAGTGTCCCCGTTTTGTTACCTGCCCCCGGGTGCACCACCATACCGGCTGGTTTATTAACAACCAGAACATCTTCATCTTCAAAAACTATGTCAAGGGCAATCTTTTCCGCAGGTAATGGACTTTCCTGCCGATCCGGGATACGAATGCACAACCGGTCCCCGTCTTTCAGCGAATAGCCGCTTTTGACGGCTTTATCATTGACGGTAATATATTCTTCACTGATTAAGTGCTGAAGATATGACCGTGTATAAACCGTGAATTTCTTACTGAGGAATTTATCCAGACGGGTTTTGCTATCGGAGGAGGAGATGGTGATGTACGAAGGTTGGGTAATCACATTCAGGCTGAGACTTGCTGATGAGCGGGATCTTTTTGGAATACAATAAACCAGGCAATGAAAATCATGCCGATCGTGACTGCTGAATCGGCGATATTAAATACAGGCCAGCGTGTCATTGAATAACCAGGAAAATTTATAAACAAAAAATTAAAGGCGGGCAGAGAAATATCAAAGAATTCAACATCGAGAAAATCAACCACTCGCCCGATGAAAATCCGGTCAATTAAATTACCGATGGCTCCGCCCATAATCAGGGCAAGGGAAAAGCGGAAGATGAAACGCTCTTTTGGTAAGCGGATCAAATATACAAGGACGATGACGGCCGCTGTCACTGACAGAATTGTAAATAGAACTTTATTCTGCATCTGTACACCAAAAGCCATACCGGCATTTTCGATATAAGTAATACGGAAAAAATCACCAAGAACCGAAAACGAATCATACAGATTCATTGTACTTTTGATGATATACTTGCTTAACTGATCCAGCACGACAACAGTAATGATGGTCAGATAAATTAAGTATTTTTGATTTTTTAAAGACAAAATAGATCTACTCGTCATCGGGTATGGCGCGGCCGGATTTGCCTTCCTGCATTTTCGCTTCATAAGATATCGTCGTCGTCGGCACGGCTTCGAGCCGTTCACGACTTATATCTTTGCCAGTCACACGGCAAATCCCAAAAGTGCCGTTTTTAATTCTTTCCAGGGCGGCGTTGATTTGTTTCAGATACTTCTCATCACGTGATGCAAATAAAAAGGCCTTTTCCCGCTCCATAGCATCGGTTCCCTGGTCCGCCATATGGAAGGAATAGGCGGAATGATCACCGGAAGCTTCCTGATTTGTTGAATTAGAAGTTACACTGCGCAAATACTCTATGTTTTTAACGAGTTCTTCCCGCTTCTTAAGTAACAGCTTCTCGAAATATTCCAGATCTTTTTTATTCATAAATTATACCTCCTTGACGTTCTCATTTTTCATTAATCCTATGAGAAACGATTCTTCTCCTATTGTTATTTCCTTGAAATTTATTTGTTCACCATCCCGATCGGTAATTTTTACCGCCAGGGTTTCACTCATGATGTAATTCATTTTACTTTTTACCGCCTTTGACATTTGGCGAGACTGTCCGTCAAGATAAATTTCAATCCGGTCGGTCACAGAGAATTCGCTCTCTTTGCGGATATTCTGGACGCGATTAATCAGTTCCCGGGCAAGTCCCTCTTCGATCAAATCATGGCTAAGGGTCAGATCAAGCGCCAGTGTCAGGTCGGGATCGGTATACGTCGCGTATCCCTCTTTAGATTCGGTGCGAATTTCAATATCTTCAATCAATATTTTTATTTCCTGCCCCTCAAGCGACACACGTTCGTACCCTTTTTTTTCAATCGCGGCGATTTGTTCATTTGAGAAACCCTGAACAACCGGTGCTAGTTTGTTCATTAGTTTACCGACTTTCGGGCCGAGAATCTTGAAATTCGGCTTCGCCGACCGGGTGATCAACTGATCGGTGGAATCTATAATTTCCACAGATTTAATATTCAATTCGTCACAAACTATCGTAGTCATTTTTTTCAGTTCGGCCCGTTCATTTTCAGATTTCAGATAGACCAGCAACCTGGACAGGGGCTGCCGCACCCTGACGTTACTCTCGTTTCGCAGGGAATGGCTTATCGACACAATATTCTGAACCATGGCCATGCGCTGTTCGAGAGTTTCATCGCGCAGCGTTTTTTGCTCTTCCGAAAGAACCGGGAACCGCTCAAGATGGACACTTTCCGGCTGCTTTTCGGCTTTAAGATTCGTATAGATATCTTCAGCGATGAAGGGTGTGAAAGGTGCAATCAACCGCGAAATGGTCATCAGGACTTCATACAGCGTCTCATATGCTGACTGCTTATCCTTCCAGTCTTCACTTTTCCAGAAACGACGTCTGTTTCGCCTGACATACCAGTTAGAAACATCATCGATGACAAAATCGCTTAGCATACGGGCTGTCCGGGTGAGTTCATAGTTTTCCATAAACTGGTTGGACTGTTCGACGATCCCATATAGTTTTGAAACAACCCAACGGTCAATTTCGGGCCGGCTCTCGAAATCAATCTTTTCTTTGCCGGGTTTAAAATCATCGATATTGGCGTAAAGGACAAAGAAGGAGTAGGTATTAATCAGCGTGTTCATGAATTTTCTGAGTACCTCTTTGATTCCTTCCTCATCAAATCGTTTCGGCGTCCAGGGTGGGCTGACGGTCATCAGGTACCAGCGTACAGTATCCGCCCCATAGCGGGTAATGATATCTTCCGGTACAACCACATTTCCCTTCGATTTTGACATTTTCTGGCCATCTTTGTCCAGGATCAGTTCATTGACGACAATATTCTTATAAGCCGGTTTATTGAAAAGAAGAGTGGAAATTGCCAGCAGCGAATAAAACCAGCCGCGCGTCTGATCGATACCCTCGCAAATAAAATCAGCTGGAAAATTCTTCTCAAACTGTTCTTTATTTTCGAAAGGATAATGATACTGTGCATAGGGCATGCTGCCCGAATCAAACCAGCAGTCTATCACTTCCGGGACGCGATGCATCGTACCCCCGCAGGATTCGCAGATCATTGTAATCCTATCCACATAGGGTTTGTGCAGATCGAGATCATCCGGTACATCTTTTCCTTTTTCGCGCAGTTCTGCGATACTGCCGACCGCTGTATTGGTTTGACAGTCATCACAGACCCAGATATTCAGGGGGGTACCCCAGTATCTGTCCCGGGAAAGCGACCAGTCTATGTTATTTTTCAGCCATTCACCAAAACGACCGCTGCCTACCTCGGGTGGATACCATTTAATCTTATCATTATTAGCCAAAAGATCATTTTTATGCCTGGATGTCCTGATAAACCACGATTCCCTTGCATAATATAGAAGCGGTGTTTGGCACCGCCAGCAATGCGGATAGCTGTGTTCGATCGTAACTTTTTTTACGAGTTTATGTGCCTCGCGTAAATCCTGAATGATCTGTGCGTCGGCTTCCTTGACAAATTTGTTCTTATAAGGTTCTACGACTTCTTCAAATTTCCCGCTTTCATTCACCGGTCTGAGCAGGGGCAGATCATACTTGAGTCCTGCCTGATAATCATCTTCACCAAAAGCAGGCGCAATGTGAACAATTCCGGTACCATCAGTGGTTGTCACAAAATCTCCGGTGACTACATAAAAGGCCTTTTTATCGACAGGAACAAAATCGAATAAACGTTCATAGCTAAGACCCTCCAGCTCACTTCCCTTCATTTGTTTCAGGATCTTATACGATCCGGCCTCAAACAGATCCTCCAGACGGTCCCTGGCCATGATATAGGTTGCCTCATCCGATTCAACTTCAACATAGTCGATATCAGCGCCGACAGCCAGAGCGACATTCGAAATCAGTGTCCAGGGCGTGGTTGTCCAGACGAGAAAATAAGCGTTCTCTTTGTCCAGCCGCTTCATACGTACATAAATCGACGGATCTTTCACATCCCGGTAACCTTGCGAAACTTCATGACTGGAAATGGGTGTTTCACAACGAGGACAATAGGGCAATATTTTAAATCCCTCATACAACAGATCTTTTTTCCAGATTTCTTTGAGAATCCACCAGACCGATTCGATGTAGTCATTGGTAAAGGTGATATAAGGATTCTCAAGATCCACCCAGTAGGCAATCCGTTCGGTCAGATAATCCCATTCCTTTTTATAATTGAAAACACTTTCTTTGCATTTTTTGTTGAAATTTTCAACACCATATTTTTCAATTTCTTCTTTGCCATTTATATGCAATTGTTTTTCGACTTCAATCTCAACAGGCAGGCCATGCGTATCCCACCCCGCTTTCCGGCGTACCAGAAAACCTTTCATGGATTTATAACGGCAGACAATATCTTTTACCGTTCTGGAGATCACATGATGAATGCCCGGCCTTCCATTTGCCGTGGGCGGACCTTCATAGAAGACAAATTCCTTTTCGTCTTTGCGCAGTTCCAGACTTTTTTGAAAGATACTTTTTTTCTTCCAAAAATCCAGAATATACTGCTCTTTCTCCGATAGATTTAACTTACTGGATACTTCCCTGAACATTTAATACTCCGTCAGCATCATTAGAAACGGGACAGGTCAAAGCTGTTCGACCACACGTTTCATTACCTTTGTCAGTTTTGGTTCGGCATTCTTTGCTGCTTCAATGATTTCATCAAGATTGACCGGCTGCAGTGTTTCCGGAAAACATTCATCGGTTATAACAGAAAGACCAAGTACCTGCATACCGCAATGTACCGCAACTATATTCTCGGGAACCGTCGACATGCCTACCCCATCTGCACCGATAATTCTAAGAAATTTGTATTCCGCTTTCGTTTCCAGATTCGGTCCGCTTACGGAGACAAAAACGCCCCTGCGCAGGGCGATGCCTTCTTCTGCTGCAGCCTGAAACGCAAGTTCCTTCAACTTCTGCGAATAAGGCTCGGACATATCGGGAAAGCGGGGTCCGAATTCATCCAGGTTTGGGCCGATCAGTGGATTATCACCGAGCAGATTAATATGATCATCGATCAGCATTATGTCACCCCGGTGAAAATCAGGATTCATACCGCCACAGGCATTAGAAATAAGAAGTGTTTTGACACCGAGTTTTGACATGACTCTGACCGGAAAGGTTATCTGTTTCATTGAATAACCTTCATAATAATGAAAACGCCCCTGCATCGCCATCACCGGTTTACCTGCCAGGGTTCCAAACAGCAATTTACCTTCGTGTGTTTCCACTGTAGATACCGGGAAATGAGGTATATCTTTATAGGATATGGTCGTTTTCATCTCAATCTCATGGGCCAGGCCACCCAAACCGGTACCAAGAATAATACCAACAGAAAGTTCAATATTGCTTTTTGCCTTAAGAAATTCGGTCGCTTCAGCTATCTGCCCGCGATACAGTTCCATGGATTGTTCTTTATTCAACGTTTATCACTACTCTTTCTTTTTTATTTCTTTTTTCAATTCTTCCTGCTTTTTCTTTTCTTCAAGCAGTTTTTGTTTTTCCACTTCCAATTGTTTTCTCAGTTTGATCTGGCTCTCTTCATAGCGCGATTCACGGATATCGTCAATAGCATCCTCACGGTCATTCTTCGCGCCCTTCATGCCAAAATAGACGGCACCAATTACGCCCAGTCCGGCCATCGGCCAGATAGGTGCGATGTTGGCATCCTGTGCATTGGCGATGGCGGCTGCACCGAATCCTACGGCAGCTCCCAACACCAAACCGCCCAAACCGTATACCAGCGTTTTGGACATTGACTTTGCTTCACTGATCTGCGCTTCGGAGATCACGTTACCTTCCATATCATAGACTTTGTCCGATTTTGCGATAGAGGCAATCTTACCTATTTCAAGATCCAGTGGTTTCCCCTGCTCGGCATCCATATAAAGAATCCGTTCACCGTTCTTTTTCAGAATTATTCCATGACGTTGGGACCCGTCGACTAATTTTATTATTACAGATTCCCCGATCGGCGGCTTATCAACCCTCAGGGCCGATCCACCGCATCCAACGATCAGATTCAGGAAAGAAATGACCAGCAGTCCGGCCACTAATTTTTTCATCATGGTCCTCCCTTCAGATCTATTTAATATATGTATCCATATCATCTCCGAACACATCACGGAAAAGATTGGTGCCGTCTTCTTTTCTCTCTTTGCCAGGCGAAGCAGGTGCTTCCCCTGTATTCTCATCATCGGTCTGTGTTTGCTGTCTGGTCGCTGATTGATTCTTATCTGCCGCCCCGCCGCCCGGGTTTTCCGCCCTTGCTCTGTTCAGATCTGCTGTTGCCGCAGAAAATACTTTTTTTGTCCTGTCACGCAATTTACTTATATCAGCATCATCCAGTTCCAGGACGTCCATCAATTCAAGCTGGGAAGTAAGTACATGACGCAGGCGGGAGATCAGCGACTGTTTTTGCGTTCGCAGGGTAATAACCTCTTCTTTCATAGCATCCCGTTCGTGTCGCGCCTTCTCAATCATTTTTTGCACCTCAAGTTCTGCCTCCTTGCGCATCAGGATTGCTTCCTTTTTTGAATTTTCAAGCGATTTACCCGACGTTTCCTGGACATTCATCAGCGTTTGCTTGAGAGTACTTTCCACTTCCTTAAAATTACTTAGCTCAGCTTCCAGGCCGGCTACTTTTTTTTCATACTCTCTTACATCCGTGAGCAGTTTTTCGAACTCATTACTGACCATATCCAGGAAGGTATCGACTTCTATGGTATCATACCCACGCATGACCCTTTTAAATTCCTGTTGTTTAATCTCCAACGGTGTTATCTTCAAACCCAGCCTCCCTTTAACGGTTTGTACGAAAGTATTCATGTCCGGTTTCGGTTGCCGAAGATGGCAGTCCCGATACGCAGAAGATTGCTTCCTTCCCGGATGGCAATCTCGAAATCACCGCTCATCCCCATAGACAGAATCTTCATTCTGATCTTCGATGAAGGGATAACGGCCAGTTTGTCGTATAAGCGGCGCAGTTCTGCAAAACTTTTTATAACCGGTCCATCCTTTTCCGTAAACGGACCAATGGTCATTAAACCGTCAACACGCAGCCATTCCAGTTGCTCAATACGACCACAGGCATCCTCAACCTGGCTGGGGGAAAATCCGAATTTTGAGGTTTCCCCGCTGGTATTCACCTGCAGAAGCAGGCGGCAAGTTTGCCGCCGCCCGGCAGCCAGAACCGCCAGTTTTTCAATTAGATGGACACTATCCGCCGACTGGATCAGATCAACCCGGCCCACCACCTTAGCCGCTTTATTTGTCTGCAGATGGCCGATTAAATGCCAGCGGACCGACTCATCAAACTGGTCAGCTTTTTCAAGCCATTCCTGTACCCTGTTTTCACCGAACAGAGCAACACCCGCCTGCCTGACCTGTTCGATCCTGGCAAATGACTGTCCCTTGGAGACAGCTAACAGGGTAATCTCATCGCTTTTCCTGCCGCATTTTTCTGCAGCTAAAGCGATGCGTTCACGAACGATTTTCAGGTTTTTGATGACTGATGTTTCCATGACCAGAATCTTGAAATTTAAGATATCTACCGCTCAAATGCAATCCAATCCAAGGCCCTTATTTTTAATATTTATATAGCCTTAAGGATTTCATTACCCGTTGTATTTTAGGTACTTACAGGTAACATCAGAACACCCGAATTGAGGCCGGAAGACACCTCTCTGGATTTCAGACGGGACAGGCTAAAATTATTGAATATGATCATTAAAATTCTGAAGATATTTTTTTACTTCTCCGGCATAAAGATCGTTCAGTTTTTCCTTGCGCTCTATTTCAGATATCCTTTTATTCAATTCCAGCTGTAAGGTTTTAGCCCGTTTTTCTTCTGGAAAGAGGTGGTTAAAAGTGTCAACATCCTCCTTGTCAATAACTAATTTAGCCAAAAAATGATCTAAGACATCCTCAGATACGGTTTCTTTATAAAAATCCTCATGCTTTTTATACCATTCCAGCAGGTTCGGCTGCAATCTCCTGCCTGTATTTTGCTTTTCCAGCCTGTACATATAATTCATGTAAAGTGGAATCCAGGTACGCATATTTGGTTCCAGATCACCTGTTAAAGCGAATTGAAGATTCTTTTGAATATATTTTTCCGGGAAATATCCAAGGGCATAAATGAGAATATTACGTTCAGAAG
>Ga0307424_1001656_pt1 | contig 11577 bp, 9 predicted proteins | sample SalMarWE160320MG_FD_202157 | JGI IMG/M metagenome (GOLD analysis project Ga0307424, IMG submission 202157) | Salt marsh sediment microbial communities from the Plum Island Ecosystem LTER, Massachusetts, United States - WE1603-20 | ecosystem: Environmental > Aquatic > Marine > Intertidal zone >...
TTGCTTCCCATTCGCCTGCTCCTTACCGCAACCGTACGCGGTCTACGTTGTCCCACTTTGACATGTCGGAGAGAATCACCAGATCTCCGACTTCGAGTCCACCGAGAATCTGCACTGAATTCACCGACGCCAGGCCGAGCTGCACCGTGACGCGCTCCGCCGCCGACCCATTGTCGACGACCTTGAACAACTGCACCGTGCTCTGCGCCTGCCCGAACGCCGGCCGACCCACGTAGAGCGCGTCCTCGAGGCGGGCGATCTCGATCGTCCCGTCGACGCTCAGGTCGGGCCGGGCACCCCGGGGCAGCGAGTCCACATCGAGTGAGACATCCACCGCCACGGTACCGTTCAAAGAGGCCGGATCGATTCGGGTCACGTGACCCGGAATCGTGTCGCTACGGGTGTCGATGAACGCCGACTGGCCCAGCGTTACGTCCCGCGCTTGCACCTCGGGAATGCGGAGAACGGCCTTGAGTCGGTCGGGCTGCACCACGCGCGCCAGGATTTGCCCGGATTGGACCCACTGCCCTTCTTCGAGCGGGAGATCCTGGAGCACGCCGCGCGTACCAGCTTGGACCCGCATGGACGCCAGGCGCTGGTTCTGGAACGCCACGATGGCCTTCATGCGCTCAACCTGGCTCTCCTGGCTGGAGACCTGACCACCGACGCTCGCTTCCATCACGCGCAAGCGTTCACGCTCGAGCCCAAGACGGGTCTCGAACTCCTTGGCCAGGTCCCGGGCGGCTTGCAGATCGGACAGCGAAATCAGTTGGCGCTGGGCCAGGGACTCCGCCGCCATCTCCGATCGCTTGGCGTTCGCGAACTGCGTCTCGACGGTTGCAATCGCGCCCTTCTGACTGAGACGCTGTTGTTCGAGCGTGCTCTTGAGGTTGACGAGCTGCGCCTCGGCCGCGGTGAGCTGGCGCTCGGCTTCGAGCGCCTGCAATTGGACGTCCGGATTGCTCATTTCCACCAGAATCGTGTTCGGCTCCACCAGCGTTCCCGGCTGCACCAGCTTCCGCTCGATGCGCCCCGCGGTGAGCGCCGAAATCCAGCGGATCTGCTCTGGAACCAGCGTTCCTGGACCACGGACCTGCACCAGCATCGTGCCGCGCTGGACCGAGTCGGTGAACACGGTCCCGCTGCTCACCGTGGGCGCGGCGGGTTCCAGCGACCCGATCGCGACCGTGATCACGACGACCGCGACAAGGCCGAGGCCGCCGTAGATGTAGGCCTTACGCTTCCTGTTCTGTTGCGGGCGTGGGATATCCAACGCGCATCCTCGCAAAGGACGACAACCTGTCGCCCTGCTGGAGAAGCACGCTTCATTCCACCAGGTGGACTAGACGGAACTCCTTGTATGACAAGGAATTGGACTAGGCCTCACCCCATGACTCCAGCCTCGTACCGTTCGCTTCCGGGATGCCGATGTTCGTTTCCGGGACGGGAAAACAACGGCTCGCGTTCCGCCCAGGAACATCGCTGCGGAACGCGGGCCACCAACCGGAGTCGTCTCTACTTCTTGATCAGCGCCTGAATCGCCGGCGGGAGCGCGAAAATCGAGTCCGGCACGGTCATGGAGTCTGCCGTCGTGATCGTCAGGCTCTGCTCCATCCCCATCATGCGCTGGACCGTCTTGAACGGCGTCTTCAAGCCGTCGAGGACCTTCCAATCGGACAGGATCGTGGTGCTTTCGACGCTGCCCATGGGGCTCGCGACGGTCCGCATCGTTCCGACCTGCAATCCCGAATCTTTGTCAAAGAACTCGTAGTACTCCTCGCCCCACGCCGTCACCACCTTTACCTGGTAGCACGGGACGTCGGCAAACGTGGTATCCGCCACCGTCTCGAGCGAGGTGATGATCGAATCGGGATACAGGTTCGCGTAGTAGTCCGCTTGCTGCTTCATCTGTTGAAGCTCGAGGCTGTCGAGGACCATCGGGCCCATCATCGGATTGATGGCCCACCCGGTCGTGCCGTCAAATCCCTGGAGAATCTCGCCGATCCCCGCGATCGCAATGCGAACGCGGACGCGGTTCGGAGGCTGCGCGTAGATCTCCAATTCTCCCGAAAGTCCCTGCGCCGGCACCTCGAACGTTCCCTGGGCGTGTCGTCCGCCTTGTTTCATGATGGCGTCCCGACCGCCGATAGCCTCGATGAAGCGGTTGATGACCGTGCGACCATCGGGAAGCGCGCCTTGCGCAGCGAGGGGTACGGGAGCGGCGACGACGGCGGCGCCGATCGCGAAGCGGTGAAGCAGTTTGCGAATCAAAGTGACCTCAGGGTTATCGTGAGTCTTGCGTCGCACGATCGATCCAGCGCAGCGCTGCGTCCAGCACCGGGTCCCGCCCGGCGAGAAGATCGGCACGGGTGGGACGAACCGGCTCGTCGGGAATGACCCCGCGACCTTCGAGCACGATGCCATCCGACGTGACGAAATCCGCGATGGCGTGGTAGAGCACATCACCGTTCGGGAGCCGCTCGGTGACCGCCGGCAGCACCCCCCCGACGGATGTCGTTCCGAACACGCGCACGCGCCCGATTCCTTGCATGCCGCCCGCGAACATCTCGGACGCACTCGCGCTCGTTTCGTCCACCAAGAGCGCCACGGGCTCCGCAAACGGTTTCACACGCTCCCCCTTCATGGTGACGAGTCGCGGGTTGGCCCGAATGTGCAGCGTGTTGCGCCGCGTGCGGAAATCCCCCAGCGACACGCGGTCGCTCAGAAAGTGCCCCGCGATTCCCATCACCATGCCTCCGACCCCACCACGGTTGCCGCGGAGGTCAATCACCATCCCGTCGTCACCACGGAACGTGTCCACGGCCTCGTCCACCTGCTTGAGGAGCGCCGGCATCCAGAAGTTGAACCAGATGCGACCGGCGCGGAGTCCGGCCGGTGTGGTGTGCTGCTCGCTCGCGAAGCGCGCGAAGAACGTCGGGAGGTTGCCAAATCGGACCGGTTCGCTCGGGACCGATCGGCGGTGCAAGGTGACGGTACGCGACTGGTTGTTCCCATCGAGCAACCCAACGTCGACCGGCGACCCAACGGCCCCGCCGAACCGTGCTTCGACCGCACTCCAGACCAGGAACCCCTCGGGGTAGCGGAAGTCCCCTTCCCTGAGCCGCCGCACCAGCCGGGGCATCGAGTCCCGTCCGATGGTCACGATTATCCATCCCGCGTGGATTCCGGCGCTGTCGGCGGGACTGCGCGGTTCCACACTCGTGATGACGACATCGTCCCCAAGGAGCCGCGCGTCGAGTCCAAGGTCGCCGGTCTCCACCGACCCCGTTGCCGAGCTGTCGCGCGCGGGATTCAGCGTATCCGCGATCTCCCGAGGGATCAACGCGAAATGGGACTCACCGAGTCTGCCCAACATGTCGTCAATGACGGAACGCAGCGCTGCCCTCGTCGTCGCCGCCTCCGCACGTGGCCGGAGCTCGTCGCGGAGCGCCAGCCAGTCGACGCCGTTGAAGGTCGTGTCGAAATGCGTCTCGTACACGATGCGCCACGCCGTGTCGAACGTGGCGAGTCCCTCGGCAGCGTCGTACGGAGGGGCGGGGGGCGGCGGCGGCGCGGACATCCGAGCGCACGCCGAGAGCAGCGCCACCAGCAGGCCCACGCGGCCCACGCGGTGACGACGACGGGCACTCCCGGACGTCAGACGAAACATGGAGCTTGGAGAATAGCGTGCACCGCGAACCGCGCCAAGCGAACCCGTCACACCGATGCCACCGGCCCACCTCGACCGCCTTGTCCGCCGGGACCGCTGGGTCCGCCGGGACCCTCCCGGACACGCAACGCAGTGACCATTGCCTCGACGGACGCCGCCGACTGCAGTGCAGCCAGGCGCTCCTGGTCCGCCACGAGCCGCGCCACGTCCGCCAAGACCGCCAGGTGCTCACCCGGGTCGTCCGCCGGACTCAGGAGGAGGAAGACGAGCCGCGTGGGGTGGCCGATACTGGGGAAGGTCACACCCTGCGCGCTCCGCCCGACGTATACCTGGGGTGCGTCGAGGAACTCGAGGCGCGCGTGCGCAACCGCCACTCCCGGTCGCACCTCCAAGGCGGCCCCGCGCACCGAGTGGAGTAGCAGACGCAGGATCTCCCGTCGTCGCGCCGGATCCCTCCCGTACTCGCACTCGAGAAGAAAATCGAGCGCCGCGTGCGCCGACCGACCTCCGAGATCGGGCAGCAGGCGGTGCCGTGCGAGAGCCCGCGGCAGCTCCAGGGCGGGCAGCGTTTCCCCTTCCTCGGTCGGCTCCACCGGGTACAGCATGAGGAAGCTCTCGGGCACGAGCTTCACCAACCGCGCCGGAAGGCGTTGGAGATAGGGATGCCACGATACGGTCCCCCGGCGCGCGCTGAGCGCGATCACGAGGTCCTCGGGCGCGAGCATCCGCCGTAGGGAGGTCATCGCACCGTTCCACCCCGACACCGTCTCCCCCTTGGCCGGGGCATCCGGTTTCATGCGCCCCAACGCATCGAGGTACTGGCCCACAGGTTCGTTGATCGCGACGACGTGGAGCCTCGCCCCCAAGCCGTTCGCCATCCGCTTCACGGTGCCCGCGGCGGCCGGGAACCCCGCGTGGTGATCCGAGCCCGGCGCGACGACCACCACGATGCGCCGGGTCGTGTTCAGCGGGTGGCCCAGCTTGGCCACGAGCACCTGCTGTGCGCTCTGCTCGAGCAGCTGATCGAGCACGCTGCCGAAGACGCGCTGGCGAGACGTTCGGCCGTCCCAGCCGATCACGATCGTCGCGGTGCGCGTCTCGACCGCGCCGCGCAAGATCCCGCTCGCGAAGTTCTGGTCCACGCGGGTGACCGGCTGCACGTCCACCCCGGCACCCGCCGCATACGCGACCGCCTTGCTCAACATCTCTTCGGCGTTGGCGACGTACGCGTCCGCGCGGTCGCCCTCCTCGGGAACCACCGTCAGGGCATACAGGGGCTCGGCCGACCGCGGATCCCGCAGTACCAACGCCAGGTCGAGCAGGGCCGGGGCGGTCTTGGGGTTGGACATCGGGATCAGAATCCGCGGCGGCAACTCCCGCACCGCCACGGGGTGTTGTTCTTCCGTGAGCGCCAATGCCCGGCCATGCCGCTCCACCAACCACGGGCCGAGGAAGCACGTGACGGCCATGAGCACGACCACCCCGTTCTCGACGAACTCGTCGAACAGACCGATCTCGTTCCCGATGATGGCGATCGCGAGGGTCGCGGAAGCTCGAGAGACCGACAGACCGAAGATGGTACGCCCCTCGTCGCGCGACAGGCGGAACAACCGCCCGGTGGCGACCGACGCGAGCCACTTGCTCACAACGCCCACGACGAGCAGCGCGACGAGCACTTCCCACGCGCGGGGGCCGCGGAAGAACACCCGCGCGTCCACCAGCATCCCCACGGACAGGAGGAAGAACGGAATCAGGAACGCTTCACCGACGAATTGAATCCGGTTGCTGAGCAGTCCGTTCCTCGGAATCAGCCGGTTCAACGCCAATCCCACCAGGAACGCGCCGATGATCGCTTCGACGCCGGCGACCTCCGCGAAGAACGCCCCCGCGAACAGGGCGGTCATCACGAACAAGAAGGTCGCCGCGGTTCCGGAGGTCTCTCGGCGGAAGTACCACCGCGCCAGGCGTGGCAGTCCCACCACGACGGCCACGACGAAGAGCCCCAGCGATCCGACGAACCGGATCCAGAACGTGGCGTCGAGGGTCCCGTGCGTCGACGACGCCACGACCGCGAGGACGAGGAGCGCTCCCGTGTCGGTGATCATCGTGCCACCGACCGTCGTCGTCACCGCCCCGCTGCGCGCGAGCCCCATGCTGAGCGCGAGCGGATACGCGATCAGGGTGTGGGAGGCTAGCAGCGCCCCGAGCAGGAGCGCGCTGTGGGTCTCGAAGCCCAACGCCCGTCCCGCTCCCCACCCGAGGACCAGGGGAATGGCAAACGTGAGCGTCCCAAAGACGAGGCTCTGCCACCGGTGGCGCCGGAATCCGTGGAGGTCGATCTCGACTCCCGCCAGGAACATGAGGTAGATGAGCCCCACCGTTCCGAGCAGGATGATCGTCGACCCGCGCTCCAGGAGACCCAGCCCATGGGGTCCGACGATGGCGCCGGCGACGATGACGCCGATCATGCCCGGCACGCGAAAGCGTTCGACCGCCAGTGGCGCGACGAGAAAGATGACCATCGCCAGCGCGAAGATCAGCACCGGATTGGTGATCGGTAGGTCGAGCGCGAACCCTGTGGAAAACATGGCGGTTCAATATGGGCCAGCCCCGGAAGACAGGCCACCGCGCTTCCCCTGCCCGGGGCCACCGCCCTACGTTACGCCCTTGGTGATGGGCTCACAGCAGGGGGGAACGATGCTGGTCACGACCACACAGACGATCCAGGGCTATGAGATCGTGGAGTACCTCGGCCTGGTGACGGGCGAAGCGATCATGGGCGCGAACCTCTTCAAGGATCTCTTCGCCGGCATTCGCGACATCGTCGGTGGCCGCGCGGCCGCGTACGAGCAAGAGTTGCGGAAGGCCCGAGAAGTCGCCGTCGCGGAGATGTCAGCCGACGCCGAGCGCCTCGGGGCGAACGCCGTGGTGGCCGTGGATCTCGACTACGAAACGATCCAGATCAGCTCGGGCGGCAACATGATGATGGTGAGCGTGTCGGGAACGGCGGTGCGGGTTGCATGGTAGACGGCGAGACGGACAGCGGACGGCGAGTGCCGAGGTGAAAGAGGGGCTCGTGCCCTCCTGCCTCCCTAGCCGTCCGCTCACCGTCTGCCGACTGGCCGTCCGCTGGGCGTCTGGCCGTCTCGCCGTCTAGAATTCGAACGCCGTCCCGAAGCTGACCACCCATCGCCCACCCGACCACCCCTCGCCGAATCGGTAGGCGAGGTCGAGCCGGCCCACGTTCGGGCCCGTGGATGTCGTGCCGCCCGTTCGCAGGCCGAGCCCGACGTCCCCGCCCACGCGGGGCGACTCGTCCGGGTACCAGGCTCCACCGTAATCCACGAATCCCGCGACCCCGAATCCGAACAGCCCGAACAGCGCGTCGACCAGGAAGACGCGGTGCTCGGCGATTCCCCAGGCGGTGCGCGTTCCGGTGAATGCGTGCGGTTCGAAGCCGCGCGGGCCGAGCCCGTGGCCGACATCGAACTCGCCGCCAGGTATCGGATTCTCCTGCGCTCCCGCCTCGATGTGCACCACGGTTGCCTGCCGCGGGATGGCCCGGGACGAAAGTGTCATCGCGCCCCACACCAGGCCCGAGTCCAGCCCCGAGGACGTAAACAGCGCGTGCGCGTGGGCCCGGAGTCGCACGAACGCCCACGGCGTGCCGGCGCCTGCCTGCACCTCGAGCAGGGGTGCCACCCCCGTTTCGGCATAGCCAAACGCTGCCGGCGCGCCCCAGACTTGCAGCGTGGCCCGGACCCCCAGGTCCACGTCCTCTTCGTGCGCGAAACCATTGTAGTGGGTCACCTTGATGTATCGCGGATGCGCGACGTCGAGGTACGCCCCGAACGCGGCCGTCACCGAATCGGGGACGACCAATGCCGTGTCCGCGACCGGCACGAATCGTTCCTGTCGCACCTGGCCGAGGACGCCGACGCGGACGTAGCCCGCGGAACTCGCCCACGGCGCCCATCCGATCGCGGCACGTTGGACGAACTCTCGGCGCCAGAGCGTGTCGAGGGCCGCCCCATCCCGAAACCGCAGAACCCGACGGCTCGCCGCCTCGCCGGGGACCTCAATGCCGACCCGATCCTGCAGCGCCAGGAATGGGGCCCCACCACCCCAGCCACCCGCGCGCCCGTCACTCAGGTCATCGTAGAAGCCCGCCAGCACGGCCCGCGTCCCGAACGGCCGATTGAGCTGGCTCAGGAGTCGGAGCGCGTTCCGGTCGGGCTCCTTGCGGAACACCGCCCCCAGGGCGTGGCCCGTGCCGAACACGTTGTGCTCGATCAGGCCAGCCCTCCAGGTCACCGTCTTGCCAGTGAAACTCAAGCCGGCGTCCACGTTGGTCGTCCATCCGTCGGACGTGACAACCCGGACGATCAACCGGCCGTCCACCCGCACCGTGTCGATCGCGACGCGGCGGAAGATGCCCCGCCGGCGGAGGTTGCGTTCTGTTTCCTGCAGGCGACGCAAATCCAATGTATCGCCCGCCCGAAACAACAGCTCGCGACGCACCACCGAGGTGCGCGTCTTCATGTGGAGCGCATTCATCAACGAGGCAAGGACGTTTCCGTCCGCCTCCTCGGGCGTGAAGATATCGAAGGCGTGGATTTCCACCGAGTCGATGATGGGACGCTGGGCGGACAAAACGTCCGACTGCCCGACGAGCAGCCCGAGGACCCACAAGGAGATCGGGATTCGCATGACCAAAGCTAGACCGGCGGAACGCAAGTGGGCGAGGCCACCTTGGCCCCGCCCACCGCCGCCTAACCGCTTGGCCGCCTAGTACTTCCCCAGGTAGCGCTCCAGCTCCCACTGATGGACCTGCGCCGAGTACTCCAGCCATTCCTGGCGTTTGGCCTCGACGAACCGCTCGACCACATGGGCGCCGAGCGCTTCGCAGATCACCGCATCCTTCTCCAACTGATCGAGCGCCTCGTGCAAATCGCGTGGCAGTTCGGTGATCCGGAAACGCCGTTTCTCCCGCTCGCTCATAGTGAAGATGTTCTTGTTCACGGGATCGGGCGGCGTGAGCTTCCGCCCGATGCCGTCGAGCCCCGCGGCCAGCATGACCGCCAACGCGAGGTACGAGTTCGTCGAGGGGTCGGGCATCCGCAGCTCGCACCGGGTCCCCTGCCCTCGCCGTTCCGGAATGCGGACGAGCGGCGAGCGATTCCGCATGCTCCACGCCACGTTGGTCGGGGCCTCGTACCCGGGGACGAGACGTTTGTAGCTGTTCACCAACGGGTTCGTGATGGCGCAGAAGCCGCGCGCGTGATCGAGCAGCCCGGCGATGTAACTCAGTCCCACCTTCGAGATCTGCCAATCCGCCTTCTCGTCGTAGAACGCGTTCTTCCCACCCTTGAACAGCGACTGGTGCGTGTGCATCCCCGAGCCGTTCTGACCGAAGATCGCCTTGGGAATGAAGGTCGCGAGGAACCCATTCCGATAGGCAACGTTTCGCACGATGAACCGGAACGTGGCGATGTTGTCCGCGGTCTCGAGGGCGTCGGCGTACCGGAAGTCGATCTCGTGCTGACCGACCGCGACTTCATGGTGTCCGGCCTCGACCTCGAAACCCATGTGGACGAGATCCTCGATGATCAGGCGACGGATCGGCTCGGCCTTGTCCACCGGCGCGAGATCGAAGTAGCCCCCGGTGTCATGCGTCTGGAGCGTGGGCTCCCCGTCTTCATCGAGATGGAAGATGAAGAACTCGGCCTCACACCCGGCCATCATCTGGTAGCCCATCTTCCGCGCCCGCTCGATCTGGCGCTTGAGCGTCAGGCGCGGGCACCCGGCGAACGGCGCCCCATCCGGCAGATGGATGTCGCAGATCAACCGACCGACTCGTCCCCCTTCGTCCTCGTATGGGAGGATCTTGAACGTGTCGAGATCGGGCTTGAGAAGCATGTCGCTCTCCTCGATCCGGACGAATCCTTCGATCGAGGAGCCGTCGAACATCACCTCGCCCGAGAGCGCCTTCTCAAACTGGGACTTGGGAACCTCGACGTTCTTGTTGACACCGGTGACGTCGGTGAACTGGAGCCGAAGGAAATCGACGTCCATCTCCTTACACAGCTTGAGGATATCTGACTTGCCGGCCCCGCGGGTATCGATGAGGCGACCCCGCAGGGAGGGCTTGTCGGCGGACGGCGCGAGACGGGTTTTGGGCGGCACCGCACGGACTCCTTTGCGCGAACGGGACGAAGCAACTACGGGAACAGGGAGGGGTGAAGCTATCCGACACCTGACTAGGTGTCAATCAGAACAGCGTCGCTCTGCACAAAATGGGGACAAAATAGCTTCAATAGGGCACCGATTGCGCACGGATGACACATCAACCGTGCACGGAATGCACAAATCGCGCCACACTATCGCGTTTTAGGGCCCGGGAGGGACGGGGTCATCCCGTCCATGCCGTCGTCGCTACCCCAACGAGTCGAGGAGATTCCACAGTTCCTGGGCGGAGAACTCGTTGAAGCGTGCCTCGATGTCCTTGGCGGACCACTCGAGGAAGATCCAGCCGCAGATGCGATGCTGCACACCAGAGACGAAGTGGATGCGCCCGCGAAGCGCACCGATCTCCTCGTCCCGCGCAAGCTCCAGCAAAACATCCCAGCGATGCTCCCCCCGAAGCAACTCGCCCAACTGCCGCGCCTGAATCTGGCTCAGAGGAGGATCGAAGCGCTTGCTCTTGCGAGGCTCGCCGGTCATGCGCGCTACGTTAACGCGGAAGAGGCGGAACTACAACGGGATGGAAGGAACACACGGGATAGACGGGATAGGCGGGATGAGCGGGGTCCCAGACATTCCGGGACCCGTGATCCCGCGGTGGGGGCGGGTGCGGGGAAGGGATCCCGTGGAGTGGAGGGGTCGTGGGCGGTGATCCCGCCGGTGGAAAGGGCCGGGCGGTAGGGACCGCGTCACCCGATTACATTCCCGCCCACGATACCGGTTGGCCCTCAGGAGTCCTGAATGACGTGTCCGACATGCGGTGCGACCGCGAGTGGCAAGTTCTGTAGCAACTGTGGCGCGTCGCTTGGCGCCCGAGCCTGCAGCCAGTGTGGCGCCTCCCTGAGCGCGAGCGCCAAGTTCTGTCACGCGTGTGGCGCGGCGGCAACCGGATCGGGTGGTGGTGCCCCCCGCCCGGGTGGACTGCCGGCCGCCACGCCATGGTTTGTGGCCGGCGGGACGGTCGTGGTGCTGCTCGTGGTCCTGGCAGTGACCCAGCTCAGACCCGCCGCGCCAGCCCCAGGCGCGGCCCCCGTGGGGGCCGCCACTGGCGGACCGGTGGACCTCTCCCAGCTGTCGCCGCGCGAAGCCGCGGATCGTCTGTTCGATCGCGTCATGATCGAGCGGGAGAGCGGGAAGCTCGATTCCGCCTCGTTCTTCGCACCGATGGCGCTCCAAGCGTATGGCATGCTGGACAATCTCGATGCCGACGCCCGGTTCCATATCGGCCTGCTGGAGGTTGCAGCGGGAAACCCAGACGGTGCGGATGCTCAGGCGGACACGATCGCCCAGAGCATACCCACCCACCTGTATGCCAGCATGCTGCGGGCGGAAGCCGCGCGCGCGCGCGGTGATTCGGCAGCCGCGAAACAGGCGGACGCAACGTACTTACGCAACTATGACGCCGAGACCGCGGCCGGGCGACCGGAGTACGAGCCCCACGCGTCCTGGCTAGCCTCGTATCGCAACTCGATTACCAACAAGTAGCGTCAACCGGTACGGGCGCGCCCCGCGCTACCACCATTTCAGTCGCCCCAACCGCGACGTGGTCAGGGAATCCGCCGCGCCCCCCCGCCGGAGAACAAACTTGGCGTTGGCGGCGCCGTACCCGAGGCCGTTCGGCGCAATCCGAATGACCGAGCGGGACGCCTTCAGGCTCACCCCGT
>Ga0307424_1001657_pt1 | contig 11569 bp, 12 predicted proteins | sample SalMarWE160320MG_FD_202157 | JGI IMG/M metagenome (GOLD analysis project Ga0307424, IMG submission 202157) | Salt marsh sediment microbial communities from the Plum Island Ecosystem LTER, Massachusetts, United States - WE1603-20 | ecosystem: Environmental > Aquatic > Marine > Intertidal zone >...
CGGACGGGAAGCTGCCGAAGCCGGGCCGCTGATTTCTGGAGAATCGGCCTCGGTTTGCTCCGCTTGCATTAAGCGCCTTATGGCACTGGACCTTCAGAAGGAACCACAATGAATCAAAGGCTACAGTCGTGTTTTCAGTAGATGTCACCACCCTGATTGCCGGCCTGGCATTTGGCGCCGGAGCTTTGCTATCCAGGCTCGGGTGGAAAAGCTATCGCCGGCAGGCAAATGCATTGAGCTCGGATGTCCAGGCCATAGCCAAGGCCAAAGCCGGCAAGGTCCAGCTGATGGGACGCCTGACATCGGACGAAACCATCGAATCCCCGGTTTCTCAAAAACGCTGTCTTTTCATCAGGATTGTCTTCAGAGATTTTAGCGCGCCACAGGATATTCAGGTTAGCAGTGCAAACGCCCTCGGCGGCTATCAACTGCAAACCGCCAGTGGAGGATCCAAACAGGTAATCACTCGCATGGTCGATCACGTTTACCTCGAGGATGAGTCGGGGCGGGTCGAGATCAACTTGCACGATGCGGATCTGGATCTGTGTGTGGATAGATCGTTTGAAACGGGCCCGCTTTCTGAAAACAATCCAGAAACCGTAGGACTGATGCGGCGATTCGGCGCGCATCTCGGAGCAGCCGGAAGTATCGGACGATGCCGCCTGTCTGAAACCATACTCGAACCGGGCGACCTGGCCATTATCACCGGCAAGCTCAGCATGGATGGTGCCGGAAACATGCTGGTTGCCGGTTCTCCCGACGAACCGCTCTTTGTCACGGACAAGCCCCCGGATCAGGTCGCCCGCGAGGCAAACAGCAAGGCAAGGGGATTTGCGATTCTCACCTGGTGCCTTGTTTTGATTAGCTTGATACTGGTGGCGCTGTCTTTCCTGGCTATCGAGCCCGACTCGCCTCCGGCACCGCTCGATCGCCCGCTGGACACCTCCGGCAATTATTAAATATTGTGTGGGGAGAATGGCCGGGGAAGCAGTTTACTCAATTTTGTGCGTACAACTTCGCCTTCGGGGTTGGCCAGCAATACGGACAGTTCACTGCAAAACTCCACCAGGACCTGCAGGCACAACCCGCAGGGGGGAGCCGGGGGACTCGAACTGGTCACGATGGCAATCGCCGAAAAGTCCTTGTACCCTGCGCATACCGCGGCGGTGACGGCATTGCGCTCGGCACATAGCGTCGCCCCGTACGATGCGTTTTCGACGTTGCAACCGGTGAATATCTCACCATCCTGAGCAAGAAGCGCAGCCCCGACCTCGAAACGTGAGTATGGCGCATAGGCATTCCTGCTCGCTTCGAGCGCCGAGGCAATCAACATTTTTTCAGAGCGCTTCAGTCTTACGGCTCGTTCGGCTCGACTTTGCATGAGACTCACCCCTTCTCTCCCGCCTCAACGTACTTGCCCCACCAACGCCATCAGTAACCGAGTGAACTTGTCGCGCGCCTTCAAGGCGGTCTCCTTGACCTCGTCGTGAGTCAATGGCTTTTTGGAGATACCGGAGGCCAGGTTGGAGATACAGGAAATTCCCAGCACCTTCAGTCCCAAGTGAACGGCGGCTATCACTTCCGGAATGGTCGACATGCCCACAGCGTCTGCGCCCACCTTGGCCAGCATGCGGATCTCGGCCGGCGTTTCATAGGACGGCCCGCTGAAAGCGGCGTAGACGCCTTCCCGCAACTCGACGCCCTCCGCATCGGCAACCCGACGTGCCTGCTCGCGCAGATCTCTGCTGTAAGCGTCGCTCATGTCGGGAAAGCGCGGACCCAGGTGATCCAGGTTCGGCCCGATCAAGGGATTGGTGCCCATCAGATTGATGTGATCGGAAATGAGCATCAAGTCCCCGGGACGCAGATCGCTGCGAATCGCCCCGGCGGCATTGGTGACAATGATGATCTTGGCGCCCAAACGGCCGAGCAGGCGCACACCCAGGGTGATGCGCTCCATTGTGTAGCCTTCATAGTAATGAAAGCGTCCCTGCATGATGGCCACCTGTCTGCCGCTGAGTTGCCCCAGCACCAGTCGGCTGGCGTGGCCTTCCACGGTGGAAACGGGAAACCCCGGCAACTCGCCGTACCCGATTGCCTCGGCCCCGTCGACACTGTCGGCCAGGAAGCCAAGGCCCGAACCCAGGATCAAACCCATCTCCGGCTGGATGCTCGTTCTTTGCCTGATCAGGCGCAGCCCGACATCGAGTTGATCGATAGTGCTGGACATCAATTCTCCTGTTCCCCAGAGTTCAGGAAATAATCTTGTTTATCAGTTTCGATACAGCCGGTGATTTCTCGCCGATGGTGAAAGCCGCCTCAAGGCAGGCATGCGCCTCCTCTTGTTTTGAAGCGTCGTTGAAATACATACTGGCAAGGTCGGCGCCTTGTTCGACACGATCGCCCACCTTGCAATGCAGTATCACTCCCGCGCCGTGATCGATCTCGGCGTCGACCGTGGCGCGGCCTGCCCCCAGCGACATGGCGGCCATGCCGACACCCTCGGCGTCGATCTGCTGCACTACACCTCGCAACTTTGCCTTGATCGTCTCCGAGCGCCGGGTGCCGGGCATGCGCGCGTGATCCTTGAGCGCGACCGGGTCTCCTCCCTGGGCCGCGACGACCTCCTGGAATTTCCTGAAGGCGGCTCCCTTTTCGACTATCTCGTTGACCTGCCGCCTGGCCGCGGGCAGGTTCTTGGCGGCCTCGCCCAATACCAACATGTGAGCCGCCAACTCGAATGACAGTTCGGCCAGGTCGCCCTTGACCTGACCGGTCAGCACATCCACGGACTCGATCACCTCGAGGGTATTGCCGATATGCGTGCCCAATGGTTGACTCATGTCGCTTATCAGAGCAACCACCTTCTTACCTGCGCGCTTGCCGATCTTGACCAGCGTGTTTGCCAGTGCCAACGCATCGGCCTGACTCTTCATGAAGGCGCCCGAGCCCACCTTGACATCGAGTACCAACGCGTCGATGCCTTCGGCCAGCTTCTTCGAGAGTATACTCGAAGCAATCAGCGGAATACTTTCGACCGTTGCCGTCACATCCCTGAGCGCATACAGCTTTTTGTCGGCCGGCGCGATCTCGCCCGTCTGCCCGGCCAGTGCCATGTGGGTGGACATCAGTACTTCTCTGAAGCGCTCCGCACTGAGGTTGACATCGAACCCCGGGATCGACTCGAGCTTGTCCAGCGTGCCGCCGGTATGCCCCAGGCCGCGGCCCGAGATCATCGGCACATAGACGCCGGCCGCCGCCACTATCGGCGCCAGGATCAATGATGTCTTGTCTCCCACCCCGCCGGTTGAGTGCTTGTCGACCTTCAGACCATCCAGATCCGACCAGTCGAGTACCTCGCCCGATTCGAGCATCTCGGTGGTCAAGGCCAACATTTCCTCATCGGTCATCCCGTTCAGATATATCGCCATCAAAAGGGCCGCGGCGTGATAGTCGGGTATCTCGCCGGCCGCGTAGCCGCGCACGAAAAAGCGGATCTCCTCGGTGCTCAATGCCACGCGATCGCGCTTGCGCCTGATGACGTCACTCATTCTCATTGGCATCGCCTCCGTTTTTTCGTGGCCAAGGCAGGCAACTGCTTCCCGGCCCGTCCCACTCGACCCCCAGCGCCCAGGCCACGGTCGCACCCAGGTCGGCAAACGTATCTCGCGTGCCCAGGTCAGCGCCGGCCTCGAAAGCGGGCGACCAGGCAATCAACGGGACGAACTCACGGGTATGATCGGTGTGCGCCGTGAAAGTCGGGTCGCAACCGTGATCGGCGGTAAGCATCAACAAGTCTCTTGCTTCCAGCTTTTCCATTATCGGCCCCAGGGCCTGATCGAATTCTTCCAGGGCGCTGGCATAACCTTTCGGATTGCGCCGGTGCCCGAAGCGCATGTCGAAATCTACCAGATTTGCGAAGATCAAGCCGCGCTCAACATCGCTAAGCAGTTCGGCGATTTGCCTCATGCCGTCAAGGTTTCCGGAAGTAACAATTGCGCGGGTGACACCCACTCCGGCGTAAATGTCTTTTATCTTTCCCACCCCGACAACGTCGACACCGGCTTGCTCAAGAGCCGTCAATACCGTTGGCCCAAAGGGCGCCATGGAAAAATCATGCCTGTTGTAGGTTCTTTCGAAGGCACCGGGCTTGCCAACAAAGGGACGCGCTATCACCCGCCCCACCCGGTAGGTATCCAGAAGTTCGCGGGCTTGACGGCAGGCCGAATAGAGTTCGTCGAGCGGGATCTTTTCTTCATGTGCCGCGAGTTGGAAAACACTGTCGGCCGAGGTGTAAAGAATCCACTTGCCCGTCTCGAGGTGCTCGGCACCCAGTTCTTCGATGATCTTCGTCCCCGATTCCGGGCGATTGCCAAGCACGCCTCGCCCGCTCATTCTGACGAACGGCTCGACAATCTCCTCCGGGAATCCCTGTGGAAACACGGGAAAGGCCTGGTTGACAGGCAAACCCATCATCTCCCAGTGTCCCGTTGTGGTATCCTTGCCGGCCGATACCTCGCTAAGCTTGCCGCACAATCCTCGCGGCAGCGCGACACGATCGACTCCGGCGATTTCGGCGATGCGGCCCAGGCCAAGCGACTGCATCACGGGCATCGAAAGCCCGCCGACTGCGGCTGCCGTATGCTGGAAAGTAGCGGCCCCACTGTCGCCGTATTTACCGGCATCGGGCATCTCGCCGATGCCGGCGCTGTCGAGGACGATCACCACAACGCGTTCGAATTTGCTATCTTCGGCCACCCTGGTGTCTCCTTGCCGCTCTAGGCCCCGACAATAGAGTCTACCGTGAGCACGGCCATAGTCAAAGAAATGCCCTTCGCATTGTTGACGCCGGCGTCCCGGCGGGGTAAAAAGCAACTCCGGCCCCGGCGGGCCGTCAAGGAGAACTTCATGGACGAGAGACAGTTCGGCGGACAGCGCAAGGATGCGCGGGTGACCGTCAACCGTGAGTTTCGCACCCTCGACCAGTTCATCATCGAGTATGTGCAGAATATCTCCAAGAGCGGTGTATTCATCAAAAGCGAGGATCCCCTGCCGGTTAACACCGAGGTCAACCTGCGTTTCACGGTCATCATGGACGAGTTGGAAACCATCGAGGGACTTGGCAAGGTAGTCAGGGTCGTCCCCCCGGGCGGAGATGACACTCCCGGCATGGGAGTGATCTTCACTCGCCTGACTTCTTATTCGGCGAAACTGATCGAGAAGCTGCTTTCGCGCGACTGAAGAATCGAGATCGGCTCAAGCGACTAGCGTCACGACACCCGCTTCCAGCGTTAACTGCCGTCCGCATTCCACACAAGTCGCCCGGTTTGCTTCGAAGGCCAATCCCGCGCCGCACGGGCAACGGTAACCGGCCGGGCGAGCCGGAGCGCCCAGCACCAGGCTGAAATCGTCCACATCGGCGCAAACGACGGCGCCGGCGCCGACGAAGGCGTAGCGGCCTATGGTCACTCCGCAAACAATCGTGGCATTGGCGCCAATGGTGGCGCCGGCGCGCACCAGGGTCGACGAACGCTGCTCGGGATCCCTGCGAGGGAGGGCCGCCCGGGGGGTTGCGACGTTCGTGAAGACTGCCGATGGACCGACAAAGACGTCGTCTTCGAGCGTCACTCCCGAGTAGACCGAGACGTTGTTCTGGATCTTGACCCGCTTGCCAATGACGACTCCCTCGCCGACGAAAACATTCTGACCCAAAACGCAATCCGGGCCGATCAGCGCCCGGGGCATAATGTGGCAAAAATGCCAGATATGAGTGCCTTCCCCTATCCGGCACGGTTGGTCGATGACTGCGCTGGGGTGAATATGCGCTTCGTTCACGGATGCACGATCTTGGCGAAGCGGTCGGCAAGCGTGACCGCGCCGGAGTTTTTCCGATCTTTCCAGATTGCATCGAGTGAGGCCGCGCGTTCGGCCGCGGAGAGAGAGTCGGCGCCGGCTGGTTCGAAGTTAGCGAGCCTCGAATACGCTCGCTGCAGAGCTAGTGGATCATAGCCGGCGCAGGCGCACAACACGGAGCCCAATTTGTCGGCGGCGATTTCTTCCGAGCGAGATCGCGCAGAGCGGGCTATGGCCACGGCCTTGCTAACGGCCAGATCGAATTTTCCAGAAGGTCCCTGCCCTTTGGGAATCGCTCGCGCAAGTTCGGCGGATCCATGACCGAGCACGACGTGTGCCACCTCGTGTGCCAGCACGCCTGCCAGCCCGGCCTCGTCCGAAAGCGCCCGCAGCAGGCCGCTGGTGATAATCACGAACCCCCCGGGCAGTCCCATGGCCCGTAGCCCCGTGCTATCGAGCACGACGAAGCGCCAGGACAGATCGTAGCGGTTCGAATACATGGCAACCGCCATGCCTACCTTGTTGACGTAGTCGTCCAGGGCGGGATCACTCAGCAGCTTGCCGGCGGAAATAATACGTGTGGCCGCGGCCAGGCCCAGGCGATGCTCGATTTCGTCGAGGCCCGGATCGCTCTCGAGCTGCCGCGGCACTCCGGGCATTTTCAACAACTCACCGCAGGCGACAGGTTTCAATTCACCCAGAAAATCTCCTAATCCTTCGGGTCTGAAGGCCGCCTTCTGCAGAAACTCGTCAAGCACTGGATCGAGCGCGCTGCCGAGCTTACCGCTCGGCGCCTGCAACCCGCGGGCGGCCATGGTGACTACCGTCGTCGATGCTCCTCGAAGACCATTGTCGCTGAGCGCCTTGCCGTAGCCGCTGGGCTTGGCGGGTGCCGCAAAAACCCTGCTGCTAACCCAGCCTTCCTGTCCGGCGGCGATCCTTACCTTGGTCCAGTGAGAGCGCTCCTCGATGACCGATAGTTTCTTGCCCTGGTCAATCTTGGTGACTACGGGAAAATATACACCAGGGCCCGAACGAACTGTCGCGCTGCGTTGAACCGCCTTTTCAGCGGCCAGGGCAGCGAAGGTGATCAGCGATAAAACGATACAAGCGGCCGCAATCCTGCGCATCTGCGCAACTCCCTTCATCCTCCAACAATATTGGACGGAAATCTTCTTACTTGTCCAGGTGCTCGCGAATCGGAGTCGCGCTGAAAGTCGCCAGAGTCGTTTTCAACACGTCAAAAAGCAAGAAAGGCACGAACCCGGCCATCAACGCCCAGGCCGGCCCGCTGCCCTTGCCGGAAAGCGCAGCCCAACTCCACAGCCAGCCGACACCAAGGGCATAGATGACCGCCAGCCCTGCCAAGGATCCAAGCCAGCGCGCCCGTCCGACGAAGTGTCCGGCCAGGTAGGCAGCCAAGGGAAAGGCCAACAGGTAGCCGAAGGTAGGAGAGCCGACCACCGCCGCGCCGGCCAGGCCTGAAGAAGCGAAAACAGGAATGCCGGCCAGGCCGATAAGCAGGTAAAGCAACTGCGAGGCGAAACCGCGTACTGGCCCGCAGGCGCTGCCGGCGAAAATCACCGCCGCGACCTGCAGCGTGGCCGGTACCGGCGTGCCGGGCAGGGGAATGTAAACCTTGGAAGCCAGCACGGTCAGCCCGGCCAGCCCGACGACGATACCAGCCTCGCGCGCAACCCGTGATACTTTCAGTTTTTCAGCAACCGCCGTAGAGTCAGTCATCTCGCAACCTCTTCTTGGAATAAATGCCTATTTTCACGAATGTCCGCCGAGGTGATCATTGAGCTTGTTTTCGACGCCATGCAGTCGGGATTCATGGTTAAAGCCGATGGTCTTGATTGATCCCATGTCGCGCTTGATGTCGCGGACATCTATCTTGAGCACACCGACATCCGTCTTGAGCACGCTGACATCGGTCTTGAGCGTGCCCACATCAGTCTTGAGCACGCTGACATCGGTCTTCAGAACACCGACATCGCTCTTGAGAGTATCTTGCCCATCCTCCAGTCGTCCCAGACGCCGGTTGACGACATCCAGCCCCTCGAAGGCTAGCTGGAAGTTGCCCTTCATTTCTTCCATCAGGATTTCGAAATGTTCCTTTTTCATCGCGACCTCCAGGATAGAACTTGCCGTTGCCGGAATCAACCGCAATTTTCATCCAGCAGTTAAGCAAGCGCCGTGCCACCAGGTTGACAGCTTGTTTTACAGGGAGTTACAGAGCCAGGCAGTCAACCAAGTGTACGAATTCCGGACACAGCAGGCAAAACAGTGCGAATGGCGGTGCAGTGATGAACCAGAGTGCGATGAACCAGAGTGCCAGATACCTCTGAGGATACGCAAATCGGGACTTGACCCGTTTCGGCTTGCGGGTACTATTACGAGAATCGTGGCTCAAGGGGGTTTTCATGAAACGTAACGTTACGATCGTGCTGGTCATTGCCGTCCTTGCAGCAATAGGGCTGGTGTTCTTCTTGTTCACCAAGAATGAAGACGGACGAATTGGTTTGGACAAAGCACCCGCAGGCGGCGCTTATAAGCAAGCCGACGAAAGGGCGGGCATTAAAGCGAGCAACGATCCGACCGGAGCAAAGCCGGCTGTCTCTGGAGGTTCCGGGCGCAGGGCCGGCGAGTTGCCGCGTCTCGACCAGGCTGGACGCCGGGCACGGGCTGAGAGCTTGAAGGCGATCATTGCGGCCCTGGCCAGCAAGGGGATTACGAAGCAAAAAGCCCGGTCGATTGCGATCGACGGCAAAGATGCGACACCGACCGAGAAGGAGCTGCTCGAATACGTGAGAGACTCGATGAAAGAAATACGCCCGCTGCTCAGGGGCTGTTACCAGCGGGAGATGGAACACAACAAGAATCTGGCCGGGATGGTGAAAGTTAAGTTCTCGATCGTGGCCGACGAGGAGTACGGAGGTCTCGTCGAATCCAGCGGGATCGCCGAAGGAGGCAATGAAGATGTCAGAAAGACGCTGGGAGAATGCCTCAGAGAGACGATGTACGCGCTCAGATTCAAAAAGCCCCTGGGCGCGGGACGCGTTACCGTAACTTATCCTTTGATTTTCTCAAACGGCGTTGCCAAGGCCCCGACGATTCGCCGGATCGACAGGATGCCCAAGCTCGAAGTCGAAGGCTTCGAATGAGCCTTGCGCGCCGATAGTTACAGGCTCTGCTGCTGGCCGCCGCGGCGATGGAGGTAGAAGGCCTGGGCGAACGCCGCCGGGCCGTAGACAACGGCCAAGACAATGAAACCCTTGATGACCGCGCTTGGCGCATTGCGCTGCACCACAATCGCGAAGAAGCCAATCACGGCGGCCATTGCCAGAAGACCACAGATCACCAAATTGAACCCGTTGAACAGCCTGGCGGGGGCCGTGTGCTGGTGGGTGTTGGTGTACTTGTCGATCAATACGCATTGCGTGCCGTAGACCAGGCCGCCGCCCAAAGCCAGGCCGATGGCCAGGCGCACCATTTCTTCGCGGACATGGCTGGTAAGCAGGCCAAAGAGCATGCAGAAGGCGGCCGCCAGCAGCACGTGATATGCTAACGTCTTGAAATAGTACAGGGCGGTCTTGAAACCCAGCTGCGGATCGAGCGGGCTCTGTTCGCGATATGCCCGCCAGCGAAGCAGCAGGTATGCCGCCGGCAGGATCCAGAAGAATCCCCAGAACAGGTACATGAAACCGAATGATCCCAGATAGAGATTGGACAGTGCAGACATGAAACCTCCCGTGTTATTGCAGTTTTTACCTTCGTGGAAGTAAACGGAAAGAAAAGCCGTTTTTCACTCGTGAGCCTTGCCTTGCAAACAAACCCTACTTGGTCGTCATCACGAACACGCCGTCCCAGTCGTCTCCGGGAGGCTTGGCCATGAAGGCCGCACAGCGAGCCAGGTAGGTCTTCGACGGCCCGTCGTCCGGGAAGCTTTCCAGAACCTTCATGAACCGATCACGGGCCGCCTGAAAGTCTTTAGCCCGGTAGGCCTCGATTCCGCGCTCGAAGGTCGCAATCTTGTCGGCCTGGCCGGGAAACGCTTCTCCCTGGCTGATGAGTTCAAATATGCGCACCGGCTCATGCTTGCCCTTGACTCTTATGAAATCGAGTTCGCGGGTTGTGAATTCGTCACCCAGCGCGGCTCGTGTCCCGGGCCCTATTATTATTCCCACGCCGAACTCGCGGGTAAGCCCCTCGATGCGCGAGGCCAGGTTGACCGCGTCGCCCATGGCCGTGTAGTTGCCCCGGGTGGACGAACCGATGTTGCCAACGACCATGGATCCGCTGTTGACGCCAAGGCCGCAGGTCAGTTCCGGCAGCCCTTCCTGCCTGAGTTGGCGGCTTAGCTCGACCAGTTGTTTCTGACTATCGAGCGCCGTCAGGCAGGCCGCCCGGGCGTGATCGGGCATGTCTGCCGGCGCGCCGTAGACGGCCATGATGGCGTCGCCGATGTACTTGTCGAGCAGACCGCCGTTACGCAGGATGATCTCGGTCATCTCGCCCAGGTAGCGGTTCATCACCGCTACCACCTGCTCAGGGGAGAGTTTCTCCGAAATCGATGTGAAACCGACGATGTCCGAAAACAAAACGCTGCACACTCGTGACTCACCGCCCAACTTCAGGCGTTCGGGATTTTCGATGATCCGCCCCACCAGGGACGGATCCAGGTAGTACTGAAACAGGCTGCGCACTCGCTTGCGGCCTCTCCGTTCACGCAGGAAATTCAAGTAGGTGATCGCCGCGAAGGTGATAAAAATGCCGAACTCGACCGACACCAGGTCCAGCAACCGGCCGTTCTTGAAAAAAAGCAACGACATCAGAAAGTAACCGCCCATGCCGCCGACCAGCGCCAACATGCTCCAGGAAATGCTTCTGAGCACGGATCCCAACAGGCCCGTAAACAGGCAACCGGTAACGAGCAGCAAAAGCACGAGCAAGCGCGACACGCGCCTGAAAAAATCTCCGTGCAGCAGGTTGTCGAGAATCGTGGCCTGGATTTCCATGCCAGGATAGGCGCCGGCCTTCGAGAAGGGAGTAGACTTGAGATCGAAGCCGGCCGCGGCCGTCGAGCCGACTATGACCCACTTGCCTGCAAAAACATCATTATCAAGGATCGGCACACCGCCCTGTTTGGCCTGGATGGCCGACAGCAAGACGTTGACGAACGGAATGTAGCGGTAGGTCCGCCCACTGCCCGCCCGGATGCCTCCTTGACCGTGAAAGTGGATCCAGGCCCGCCCGTCGCTCGAAATGGGAATTTCTTTTCCAGTCACAAGCAGCCTCTGCCCGGCGCTGTCTATCTTGGCAAAACCTCTCGTCAACAGAGGCGCCAATGTCAAAGCCGGCACCAGCCTCCCTCCCACCCGGGCCAACAAGGCTGCCCGGCGCACCACTCCGTCAGCCTCGGGAAAGGCATTGACGAAGCCGAAGCGTGCACCGGAGTCGAGTAACTCCGCAGCCAGCGGATCGATGCGCTCGAAGAAAGGAAGTTCGAGCCAGGCGCGCCCGGGCAAAGCCGTGCGCTCGAGCATGCTGATCGAAACGCTGGTGGCCGGTGTCGGGTCGGCCGGGCGCAACTTGACGCCCAACCCGACATTGCCGCTCCGGCGGATGGCGGCCGCAAACTCGGCGTCCTGTTCGTGACCGTCCTGTTCCTCGGAGCCAGAGCTGGAACCCTCGAACAACAGGTCTAAGATCA
>Ga0307424_1001659_pt1 | contig 11562 bp, 11 predicted proteins | sample SalMarWE160320MG_FD_202157 | JGI IMG/M metagenome (GOLD analysis project Ga0307424, IMG submission 202157) | Salt marsh sediment microbial communities from the Plum Island Ecosystem LTER, Massachusetts, United States - WE1603-20 | ecosystem: Environmental > Aquatic > Marine > Intertidal zone >...
GCAGCAAACTGATCCAGAACACACCTGCCAAACCGACCGGAATCTCACCGTTTCCGGTCCGCGTGAACGTAGCGGCCGAACAGCAAGTGCACAACCCGAGGAGAATGAACATAGTTCCAATGGCTTTGTTATAACCAATTTTCATTTGTGATCCCCTTTCCAAATTGGACGAGAAATTTTTACGATTTAAATTACCCGCATAATCGATCATGGCTTGCAAAGTGTATAACCATCCAGAGGATGAGCTCATCTGCCCAACTTACAAGCGTCCGCGCTTAGGGCTGCGTAGAAAATGTATGCGCGCTCTGCTCAAATACCGAGAAGCGCGAATTAAAGTCTTTCTGTGCACAAGCAAACGCGATCACCCAGATGGTATTGTTATGCTTAACCACATAAATGGCTTCCTGCACCGAAAAATCCGATAGCGGAAGCATTACAATCAGTCGTCTGGCGTCATCATTGTTAATGGTTGTTACCTGTCTCTCTTCCACGCGGATTTGGCTGGGCATTTGCTTCAAGAATTGGTCAATATAGGTGTCGATATCAATAACCGAGATGACCCTCTCATTGACAATGCCTACATTGGATAAAAAAGCGGTTCCCCCCACATCCGAATCATATGCCCATAAAGTATACAGGGATGGATTTTGTTCCAGTTGTTGCGCAAAAGGTTCATATTCCGGTCCCAAGCTTCTCAGTTCTTCCACGAGCAGATCCATATCCTGGTTCAAGTCTCCACCGACGTAACTATCTGGCAGCCAGATTTCCATGCCAGTCGCTTCAAACTTCTTCCAGCCCGGAATTGGAGTCATCGTCGGCTGCGATGTGGCGGTCGGCACGAGCGATCCTGGAATCGACAGCGCCCGGCAGCCGATGGCCAGCAACACGAGCCATAGGAGCAGGAATTGCCCGCGGACGATATGATGCTTACTAGACCTCGTGAAGGTTCTATCTAAAAAATTACTCATGTCCCCGTCCTATCATTTTATAGGGCTGGTTTTGTCCTAATACAAAATATCTGTAGTTGAACAAAAACACCTTGCATTGAACTAACGTTCCCTGCACCGTTATCGAACGACCTTTCCGACAGGCTACCAGAGCCATAGCCTGCACCCATGAGAGTCGGAACGATGAGTAAGTGAGCCGACCTTTAATTGCTCAGCAAATTTTGTCCAAATCTAACGATGGCCCAATGATCAAGCCACGGCCCTTAAGGTCACAAATCTCTTTCATGTACTGTTGATACCGTTCCCACAGGTCAGGACGACGCACGTCAAATAGTTCGAACAGTCGCTGGCCGTAATACTCCCAAATCGAGGCGTGCATTCTCACTGCCGATTCTGGTAGTCGTCGTTTTTCTACCAAGCTTTGCCATATTTTCGACTCCCTAAACTGTGCTATTATTTTGGGGAATTCTTTTTGAGAAGCTGATTCTTGAGCTGTCAAACCATCTAGAAATTCCAATACCGCGCCAGTGCCCGTTAAAGAGTGCCAGCAACGGCACTCTTCTCCGTTCCAAATCATCATCACGTTATCGCTTGGTGCGTGCAGCCTGCCATAGTACATCGATATCGTGTAACCGCTATAGGGCTCCCACCCAGACCATACGAAACAAACACGGCACCACTCGGAATCGTAAATTATCTCTTTATCTGATCTGTAACTTTCCTTAAACCCCCATTTTTTTAATGGTAGAAACTTTTGTGCTAGCTGAGCCATGTACTCACAGGGGTCTTCAATTCGCTCATCATCAGGGATGTAATACATAATCACTTCTTTCAGCGTAATGGTATCAGAATATACGAATTGGTCGTAGCATCAAATGTAATCTGGTAACCGGCCTGATACAGTTCATTTAATTCTTTCATGCGTCCTGGCAAATCTTTTCTGTTAGGGTCTAATATTTTTAATATATCGGCATCGCTGACACCAGCCCATATTGCATTTATCGCTTTGACCTCGTTATTAATATTCTTAGGTTCGATTCCTTCCAGCGTATATTCAAACGGCATACCCGCATCAATCATGGGCTGGAGGGCTTGCTTGTTGATCAGCCAGCTCACTTCGCTACGCGTATCATCCCCCAAGCCCTTGAGCGCTGGCCAGTATTGGGGATGAGTATGGTAATAGATGGAGCCAGTATCTTCTGCATAACCTGAGCATTTTCGAGTGAATCAAGCCGGGACCTAGCCGATCTGTTCGGTTCCAGCACCATCTCTAAAAAATCAATTTTATCAACGCCAATGTGTAAAGAAAACCTGCCTAACCAATTTTCCTCAGGATTATAAAATTAGAATAATCCTTTACGAAAAGTCGTATCAAATCTCTGTCAATGCCAATATTTCCGCACGAGCAACCTGCATCATCCTTTGGAGTTGATGGAATTATTGTCTGACATAAATTACATTTGTAATATATGTCTTTTCCTCGTATCGCATCACTAGTATTTTTTATTTTTATATCCAAAATTTCATAAGACCCATTAGACATATTTATCATGGGATTACCTCCAGGAAGCCAGTCAGTCCCGCCGCCAGCAGCCCCGGTTAAGGTCCCATCTGCGTCGGGCGCAGACCGCCTAGTGGGACCAACAGGAATGCGAAGGAAAAAATGGACCAAAATAATTCAAGTATATTTTCAAGGTGAGAGCTACTTTCAACAACGATGACACCTATTAATGTCTAGAACTGATAATTGTTAATGAAACGGAGATATTCATCTGTCAAGAATATACCAATCACCAGGCCCTCGCCACCTCACTTCCTTGAAATTGTCACTCAGGAGATTTTTTTTTCGAATATGATCAAAGACCTCCGCCGGTGGCCACCCAGCCGGTTCTCCTACGAAGAGAAATCCTAATTTATTTAACTCATGTAATTTCTCAGCCAACTCTTTGTCATTACCATAGTGTATCAACCAGACTGGCTGACCTGTAATCTCATCTTGGAAAGCGCCAATCTCTTTTATGGCATCGATAACTTGATCTGATATATTATTTAGATAGATTTTGTGATTTAAAATGTCAGCTACATAGTTTTGAGGAGAATGAGGTTGCTTGTATTGACTCATGAGGTTACCGCTGTAATGTTCCATCTTATCTTATTTAGGATAATGACCTTGCATTTTCTTGGTCTTTATATATTCTTCTAATTCACGGTGAACATACTGCGGTAATTCTTTGTGTGTTCGAGAAAAATAACCTTCCTTTGTCTCCTTAATAAAATATTCCAAAATTTCGAGCCAACCAGAAAAATCGCCGAGAACAAAAAGCATACATTGTGTACTTAGCAAGTGTAAATTTTCAACGAGGAACCATTCGAAACTACTCAAATCAGAGTTTCTTGGCGGAACCGTTAATGGGACGGACAAGGCCTCCAATATCCATGTCGGTGATATTCGGGTAAATGTAGGCTCTCCAATAGGCCCTATCGTTAATGCATAGTCGAATCGAGATTTCATGACGTAGATCAATGTTTTATTGGAACTAATCTCAGCCTCTCCATCGTCAATGGATAAATCTGGGTAACTCGTGCGATCTACAAAACTGATTTTATAGCCGTGTGATTTAACTAAAAAATTAAAGTGTTTGTTAATAAGTTGCTCAAATCCTGCTTGGCTCATGGTAGCACCTTATCCGGGGGGATTAATAAATCATAGTTGTTACCCCCATAAGAGAATGGTTGCTCATCAAGCGAAAAGTGGTATATCGGCTCTAATAATTCAATCACCTCCCAGTACGTTGTGGGACGTTCATCTGCAGGCAAGTTCTTCCAGCTTTCAATAACTAAATGATTTACCGACAATATTACTGGCTTCCTTTGTTTGGCCAGATTCATTATATATCCTTCGTTTATCAACTTAAAATCTGCTGGATAATCTTTGTAAAAGTTGTTGTAAAGAATTTCTGGCATGTTGAGAACTGTTGATCCGGTATTTTCAGCCAATAAAGTATATCCTTTTCCACCGGAATAAGTTCCTAGGACAGCATAATCAGCAGAATAATTCTGGGTGCTGATTTTTATAAGAGTCTCTATTTCATGAGGAGTAAGTCGAAGCACCGGGGTAGTTAAATTGGGCGCTGGACGTTCACTCAATCCCAAGATTTTTAATTGAGATTGGAAAGGTAGTTCTTGTATTGCGAGTTGTGCATCTGGAGAATTGATTTTAATGTAAATATCCGAATACTTCAGTCCAACTGACATGGATTCAATTGCTAAAGGAGAATCCGGTTGGACGGAATGTTCCAGGTAGAAATCCAATGCCTCAGGTGAAATTTTGAGAGAACGCGCCGTTTCCAGAATCTTGAGCTGTTGGATGGGAGATTTCTCAATCAGTGCGATCTGCGCCGCTGGAGAACGTACTTCCGCCAAGGCTCTTAATTCCGAGAGGTTTTTCATCCCCTTTGCCCCGGCATAGGCAACCAGGGCTAGTAAGACTAAGTTGATTGTGATACGCCGGCGCATCTGTGGGTCGGTGACAGCCCGCATGGCTTTTTCTCGCGTGGAGGCTTTTTGCAGTTTTTGATCCACATCGATTGCTGTGCTAATGGTCTGGCCTAAAACTAAACCTCCGCCAATTCCCAAGGCTATCAATCCCCCAACCAGTGGAATGGCAGCAATGCCTAATAATCCCGCCAAGAACAGAAAGGTCTGCACCTGTGGATCGGAAAATGCTTGCTTGGTAAGCGTAAAGCGATCACTAATAAATTGTTTTGTGCCGCTTTGCAGACCATTTTCCTGAATCGCCTGGGAAAGATCGGAAACGACTCGCACCGGATTGTTGTATTCCAAGTCGAAAGCAGCGAGTTTGCCCAACCCTGCTAATGGATCAGCAACCAGCGATGTCGCAACTGAAACCGTGGAGTCCATGGGATGATCCACTACACTTGCTCCAAAGTAGAATGTGGCTTCACAACGCCGGAACCAATTTTCTCCCAGGATTTCCGGGCAACTCTGGCCTATAGTTTTCAACTCGTTGGAAACTAGCTGGGTTACCGGATGTTGTTGCCAGGCTGTATCCACGTAGCCCGCCAGTGTATTGACAATTACTTTTCCAGCCTCATATCCGCCGCTGACCGCTTCATAAGGATGCTCGAGCATATAATGGAATTTAGCGTCAGGCTCATCTGTAATTTGAGGGTAAGCTTGGACAACTTGCTGCCATTCACTTCTGGCATTGACGCGCACTTCATCGAATACGTGGGGATCATTGATGATGTTCCTGGCCATCACAGCTGTTCCCCCAAGCACCAGCGTGAGGGCTACTCCCGTAAGCGTTCGGGGGTTGAGTACATTTTTCAATGGATCGAGAATTTTTTCATCCCACCAAGTCTTTTCTTTTTGGGGCGCGGAGACTCCAGGCTGCCCCGCATCCGCATTATTTGTCGCAGTCTGCATCTCCGGCTCAAGCAGCGCTTCCTTGCGGGTCAGATGCTGGGCTTCCTGCGCAGCCTGGCGGGCGGCTGTCTCGCGCTCGGCATGCGCCTGGCGCATTTCCGCATAGACCTGAGCTTGCAGGTTCTGTTGGGCTGTATCGATCGCCTGCTGGGCTGAAACTAGTGCTGCCCCGATGCCCTTACTCTCGATCTCGGTCCGGATATTCTCCAGCTCAGACTGGGGAACGCCAAGTTGTGCCGCCTGCGCCAGCAGTTCATCCACTGCAGCCTTGCCGTCCAGGTAGTTCTGCACCTTGGCTGCCTCGGCCTCAGCATTCAGGCGGGCGGCTTTCTTGGCCGCTTCCCGCGCTTCACGTGCTTCCTGCTCTTTGCGCTTGCGGCGCTCTTCGTAGACATAAGCCATAATGCCCGCCATGGCGCCCACCGCGGCTGTGCCAAACAGGACCCCCGCGACTGGAGTCGCGGTCACGGGTGCGGTCGGCGAGGTGGAGAAAGTGCTGCCCCCCTGTCCTGCGGACATCCCCCCATTTTGTCCCCCAAAAATGGGGGGACTGGTGGGAGGGCTGGCCTGCGGTTGGACTTCCCCCGTCCCGGCGTTCTTCGGCAGCAGGGACTCATCCACCTGGTCGGCTGCTTCGGTGGCGGGGAGCGGGATGACCAGGGCCGGCCCGACCTGGTCGAGCGAGACGTGGATCGTCGCCGTCTGGCTGGCAAAGTTCCCGGCCCCGTCCATGGCCTTGACCGTGACCGGGTAATCGCCCAGTGGTGCGATGGTGCCGTCGGCGAACTTGCGATCCCAGCTGATCTGCCCGTCGTAGCGGCTGCTGGTAGGCTGGTAGCTGCGCACCACCCGCGGCCAGCGTCCCTGCGGGTCGGAGATGATGACTTCCACACCGCCCAAACCGCTGGCACCACCCTTGACGCTGAAGCTGGCCGTCTGGCCCAGGGTCCATTCGGCCGGCAGTTCGATGCGCGGGCCATGACCGTCCAGTTTGAAGTCCAGGACTGCGCCCAGGGATTGGTTGCCGGCCAGGTCGATGGCGCGCGGCTGCACAGAGTGCAGACCGTCGTCGGCCAGGGTCAGCGGGGCCGTGTAGGACTGCCAGCCGCCGCCGTCCACGGATACTTCGACCCGGTTCAGGCCCGAGCCGGGGGCGGGGTCGCTGGCTGTGACGCTGTACCCGGCCGGGGAGACGATCCAGCCGTCCGAGCCGTCCGTCCCGCTCAGATCCCCCGATACTTGCGGGGGGGTGCTATCGACGGAGATGGTCTGGTCGTTGAGGTTGCAGTTCCCGGCCACGTCGCAGGCACGCAGCGTGAGGCTGTGCACGCCGTCGGTGAGCGTCAGCGAGCCGGGGAAGGGCGCCCAGGCTGCGCCGTCCAGGGCGTATTCGAAGGCAGCCAGTCCCGAGCCGGGCGTGGGGTCAGCAGCGACCCCGCTCAGGTCCACCGCTGAGACGTACCAGCTGCCCTCCCCGGGTGTGCCGCTCAGGTTCCCAGCGATCTGCGGCGCCTGGGAATCCTGCTTCAGGCTGGAATTGCCCATCAGCGAAGTGTCGCCCCAGGACGAGACCGCCCAGTAGTTGAAGTCGTTGGGGCCTTCCACCAGCGGGATGGCGCAACTGGACAGGTTGGGGCAGGCGAAGTTCTCGCCGTTACGCGTGCCCTCGATGGCCAGGATCTGCTCTCCAGCCAGCGGCTCGATGCCACTGATCTGCAAACTGCCCGCGCCCGCACACCAGCTGCCCGCGCCAGGCTGGGGACAATCCAGCACGGCTGAAACCGTGGCCGGGGCAAGGTGTTTGGTGGTGGTGACTACTTCCGATTTGGTGCCAAGCTTGTACCAGTAGGTGGCGTTGCCGCAGCCCGAGCCGGGACTCCGCTCCCAGGTGCAGATGACGCAATCCGTGGCGCCACCGGTGTGCGGGGCGCACTCGTCGGGAAACTTTTCAGGACGCGCCCACACCCCATAGTCGTAGGTCTCGACGTGGCTCTCGGTCACCGTGCGGTCCGGGCCGGTGTAGTCCAGGGGCGTCCCACCGCCGGTGAAGAGGGCAGCCAGTAGAATCAATAGGATCAGGCTTGGTTTTCGGTTGAGTAGGCGCTTGGCTTTCATTTCCACTCCCTGCAAGCTGACGAAATACTCGTATTTATCTTTTAGGATACCATCCCCCAGGCCTCAAAATGGGATATAAAATGACGGCCAATCATTAGGTGGCTTTTCTTCTGGAAAGAGCCTTGAAAGCAAAGCCACAAGGAATTATGCGATCAAGATTAACCGGGTTCGTTGAGCCAGGAAGACATGATCATTCAAATTGATCGGTTTGCGTTCCTGGCGCTAGGGCTGGCGTGGACTCTGCTTGCCTGCACCTGTGGTGCGGCACAGGTGGGAGCAGGAAAAACCTGAAGTCAGCCTGTCCTGCCGTTTCGCACCGACGTGCTCGCGGCACAGACGGCGGAAGGACAGTCCAGGGAAAAATGCTTGAAAATGCCGCAGAATTCCCAGCGTCCAGCCGCTCGCCCCGCACTGCGAAGCAGTGATAGGGGGCACGCTGTGATGGGCAGGTTTTAAGCCTAACTATTACCAATAATTTTAAGGCGTAGGATTTGGGCAGTGGAGATAGCTATCCAAGCTTGTTTTCCATGCCGTATCTGAATCGAAATTCTTCGCCAGTCCGTCTCCAGAATTACCGTCAGTAAAGGCATTCATTCCATGTTGGATCATATAGCGAGGGTAATATTGCGGAGCTCCTATGCGTGATATCTCATTACAAATCTCTAGAAGTTTGTCGCTATTCCCGATAGTATTTTGTAATTCCTGCTCAAAAGCGTTTTTGTGTATGCTATCAAGAGAGACAAGGGTTTGCTGGATTAGAACGGATTTGGCATCATGTGCAGTGATATCGGCTACGCGGAAGTTGTCATAATAGGCGTACGTTCCCGCCAACGCAAAAAAGAAAACCGCGGAAGAGTAGTTATCCTGATTTATACACTCCACAAAACCGTTATAAAGATCCGGAGGGGTAAAGGTGTTTTTCAAGTCAGAAATTGGCACGCAACCAATGTCCTGCGTGGATTCAAGGTTTCCTGGCGCTTCAAAAATTATGATTTGTGATTGAGTTGCCGTCGAAGTCGGTTCAGGTGTAAATGTGGGCGGAACAGGTGTAGGAGCAGGAGCGCATCCACTCAGCAAAATCGTTAGAAATACAAGCACAATGAAAACTGACCTGATTGATTTTTTCATGACATTATCTCCCTTTGATTTGATCGCGCAGGATTGCTCCTAACGGTTTGCGTCCGCGATATCATCCCGTTAGGAACATCGTACCCGCCTGTACTTGCAGGGTATAGGGTAAGTATCCCTGAAGCGTAGCAGAAAGGGCGCACTGCGAAGCAGTGATGGGTGCGCGCTTTGTTGGGCGGTTGTATTTGAAAAGCGATGCTCAACCTATATTATTTAAATTCACAAGTGTTATAAAATTCCTCTAGATCTTTTTTTAGATTTTCAATGCTACTCGAATCGTTGGGATCAAAGACTCCCGATTGAGAATTCAACATATAAAGGTACTTGCCTTTGTTGAAGATGAAAACTCCTCTCAGTGCATCGAGTCTTTCGCCTGTTTTGCTATCAGCCAAAGTAGAACCCTTTGGGAAATTGATAACTGCATAGAGAATCACTTGGTTTTTATTGTTCAAGAACTCTTTGTATGAAATACTACTGGTAGGTGATGCGGGAACGAACATACTTTGCATCAGAGAAGCGAGGGCTTCTTCCAGATATGATTTTTCCTCATCTGGGTCTCCAAATACAGAAAGCTGACCATTGTCAATTTAGTCAACGCTAAGTAAGGTGCCGAAATCGTCAAAAAAAACTACTCTCCCGCTGTTTTGGTCAAACGTATCCTTGAGAGTGTCACCCGCTATATTACGATTTGGAAACTCGCAAGTGAAATCGCCTGTTGGGGATGTATATTTTCCACCTACGAATGAACCACTAATATCTGTATAACTTCTGTATGAGCCAAAGACTGAGCGAAGAAGTGGGTCAAGTACACTATTGCCGACAAATAACAAAACTATCGTTAAAAAAATACAAATACCTATGAACCCAAAAATCAATCCTAATCTATTCCTGTTCTTTCCAGTTTCTTTTTTTATAGGTGAGTTTGATCCGGTTTGATGCATGCTCAGTCTCCTAACTACATTTCGAATGCAAAAAATGATTTTAGCGACTCACTGGCTCAAGTAGCCACCCAACGGCTCGCGATACCATCCTGTAAAGGACATCATCCCCGTAGGGGATATTGGTGACCGGAGGGACGTGGACTCGCCAACGAAACGGAAAAAACCGAAAGTCACGAAAAAAGCGAGTTTAGCGGTGAGAATCCAGCCGTCCGCATGAACACTGTGTTGGGTTGCTGTTACGAACAAACATTTGCTTGACTTCCTCCTAAGGCATAATCACGATCTCGGCAGGGCCAAATTGGAAGACAGTAATGAAGGCAGGGTCAGCGAGGAAAGGATGCCTTGAATAAACGCCCACATCTTCGTAGTAGGTTCCTGTATTTTCCGCTCGCATATGAAAAATCACGGTCAATGTCTCACCCGACTTGATTTCTCGAAAATATGGAAATTGCACATCCTTTCCAACAATAGCCTCAGATTCCATGTTAGGCTCAACACTCATAACTCTGGCACCATCCAAAAGGCTTGGGGCATTCAAATCACTTTGCAATGCAAAATGTTTAATAAAAATAGGATTTGTTGTCGGATTAGTTATAGTAATGATGAAGTCGAAATCATCACCTTTCTTAACAGCGGAGGGAAACGAGACTTTCCCATTCAATGGAAACGACCCGCTCGATGGAGAAAAAACAATAATTGCAAATATCCCAAGAACTACGCAAATCAGTATCGCAAATCCACCACATGCCCAAAGCCAAAGTTTACTTTTGGGTTTACTGTTTTGAATAGTCGCGCTTTGTTTTGATTGAAAGTCTAAATTAGCCATACCTTAAGACCTCATTGACTAAGCCACCCAACGGCGTGCGTCCGCGATATCGTCCCGTTAGGGAAATCGTACCCGCCTGTACTTGTAGGGTGTAGGGTAAGCGCTCTGCCGAAGGTCCCCGAAGGGGGTTAGGGTACCTGCGCTTGGGCTCATCAGCGTCGGGTGGACGCTTTGTTGGGCGCAGTTCTATGTGTGTTTCCGATTTCTTGATATCCCATTGTTTCACTGACTAAAAAGCGGAAATTCTGCCATAGCCGGATTTACTTTTGTTGTTGTATTATTCATCTCACTAATAACGTCATCGGATGAACGAGATGAGCTAGCGTCAATATTCTTTGAATAAAGGAAGGAAATAACTTGAGAACTGTTGGGGTCACTATAAAATTTAAATATATCCATCTCTAAGAATTTCTTGCCCTCCTCCTTGTGGGTGGAAGTAGGGTAAAGAATTTCTAATAAAACTGCGTCGGAGTGCTTATCGGCTAATAAGAGGTAGTCGAAACCCGGATACTGTTGTTTATACCCCTTGCCGATTCTCTCGGCAAAATCTATTGGTTTATTGCCGTCTGGATTCACAGGGTAGATTTGAAACTCAACCAACTCGATCCAGTCAGAAGGGGTTTCATTGGGAGGGTAGTATACATAGATTCGGATAGGTTGATCCGTAACTTTCCAATTCAATTCAAATTTCTTACCAATGAACTCTACCGTCTGTGTATCACTGATCGAGAGCTGGTTTGGATCTGGTGGAGAAGTTGGTGTATCAGTAGGAATACTGGTGGGAGTCGCACTTGGCAAAGGCGTAGCGGTTGAAGTTGGCTCAGGTGTGAATGTGGGCGGTATAGGCGAAGGCGTAAATGTGGATGGAACAGGTGTTGAAGCAGGAGCGCATCCACTCAGCAAAATCGTTAGAAATACAAGCACAATGAAAACTGACCTGATTGATTTTTTCATGACATTATCTCCCTTTGATTTGATCGCGCAGGATTGCGCCTAACGGTTTGCGTCCGCGATATCATCCCGTTAGGGACATCGTACCCGCCTGTACTTGTAGGGTATAGGGTAAGTATCCCTGAAGCGTAGCGGAAGGGGCGCACTGCGAAGCAGTGTTGGGGTGTACGCTTTGTTGGGCGGTTTTTTGATTTTTAAGTTATTC
>Ga0307424_1001661_pt1 | contig 11553 bp, 7 predicted proteins | sample SalMarWE160320MG_FD_202157 | JGI IMG/M metagenome (GOLD analysis project Ga0307424, IMG submission 202157) | Salt marsh sediment microbial communities from the Plum Island Ecosystem LTER, Massachusetts, United States - WE1603-20 | ecosystem: Environmental > Aquatic > Marine > Intertidal zone >...
GCCATAATAGGAGCATCGAGAGAACCGAGAAAATTTGGTCACGTAATCTTCAAAAACTTCGTTGAATCCGAATTCAAAGGCAAAGCATACCCCATTAATCCTAAAGCAGAAACCATTCTAGGCTTAAAGGCGTACCCAAGCTTGAAGGACGTCCCAGACGAATTAAATTTAGCAGTAATCGCAGTTCCAGCGCCTATAGTACCATCCGCAATTGATGAATGCTTGTCCAAGAAAGTTAAAGCAGCTGTGATAATATCAGGAGGTTTCAGAGAAGTTGGCAAGAAAGGAGAGAAGCTTGAGATTGAAATAAAGGAGAAAACTGAAGGGAGCAATCTCAGAATCATCGGCCCGAATTGCATCGGCGTGTATGACCCAGCAAGCCACGTGGACACTTTATTTTTGCCTACATACAGGTTAAGGCGCCCAAGGGCAGGTCCAATAGCATTCATATCGCAAAGTGGCGCCTTCGGTTCTGCAGTGTTAGATTGGGCTGCTTCTCAAGATATCGGTATTAGCAAATTCATCAGTATTGGAAACAAAATTGATGTAGATGAAGTTGATTTGCTAAACTATCTAGTCGACGATCCGCTTACGAAATGTATTACAGTTTATGTAGAGAGCATAAGACGAGGAAGAGAGTTCCTTAAGATTGCATCGAAAGTCACAGAGAGTAAACCGTTGATTGTGCTAAAAGGAGGCATAACGCCTGAAGGAGCTCATGCTGCTCTGTCCCACACTGGATCATTGGCTGGGTCCGCAAAGATCTATAAAGGCGTTCTTGAGCAGGCCGGGGCAATGCAAGCCCAGACTGTTGATGAATTGTTTGATTACGCGAGGGTTCTCGCATATCAGCCCGTACCTAAAGAGCAAAAAGGAATAGCGATCGTTACCAACGGAGGAGGATTCGGAGTTATCAGTGCCGATGAGGTTTCAAAACTCGGTCTCAAACTGGCAAATTTTAGCCCCGAGACTCTTAAAAGGTTGCAGGAAAAACTGCCAGATTATGCTATTCCACATAATCCATTGGACTTAGTGGGCGACGCAGACGTAGAGCGTTACCGATTCGCATTGAACGCTGTTTCCTCGGACCCCAATGTTGGAATAGTTCTGGTGATTGTGCTTCTCCAAACATCATACATCGAGTCGGATGTGGTTGACGCAATAACCGAATCGCAAGCAACCTACCGTAAGCCCACGATCGTATGCACCATAGGAGGAGACTTCACACAAATGCTGGTCAAAATGTTAGAGGAAGACCACATACCCTCATACGTAACCCCAGAGAGAGCAGTTAACGCGATAAACGCGCTTATCAAATACCGCAAAGCATTAGAAGACAAAGACAAGAGAAGAATCGGATAACGGGCACAGATTCAGAATTACACAAATCAGCGGTAGAAACAAAATCCTGCATGAAGGTAAGAGAATGACCAAGTTTTTAACTCTAGACGATGTGGAAGTTAGGGACAAAGTTGTAATTGTTAGAGTTGACTTCAACTCACCCATAGATCCCCAAACAAAAAAAATTTTAGATGACTCAAGAATTCGAGCGAGCGGAGAATCAACAATAAAAGAGCTGGCAGAAAAAGGGGCAAAGGTCGTGGTTTTAGCGCATCAAGGACGGAAGGGTGATTCAGATTTTATACCCCTTAAACAGCATGCTGAAATCCTTGCTAAGTTTCTGGGCAAACCAGTCAAATACGTGGACGACCTTTTCGGAGAAAAAGCAAAAGACGCAATCAAAGAATTGAATAGCGGAGAAATACTCGTCTTAGAAAATGTAAGAGTGTACGGTGCTGAAACTGAAGAAGGAACGCCTGAAGAACAAGCAAAAAAGGAACTTGTTGTTAATCTTGCTCCTTTAGCCGACTTGTTCGTAAACGACGCCTTTTCAGCAGCCCACAGAGCGCACGTATCAATCATAGGCTTCACAGCCGTGTTATCCAGTGTTGCAGGACGCGTAATGGAAAGAGAGCTTAGGTCCTTGAGAAAGATTTTGGAGAAGCCAGAGAAGCCATGCGTGTTTGTTTTAGGCGGAGCAAAGGCAGACGACTCTCTCGAAATTTCAAGTTATGTATTGAACAACGGAATAGCAGATTTTGTACTCACGGGCGGGGTTGTTGGCCATGTTTTCCTAGTGGCCAAGGGCTTTGTCCTCGGCAAACAGAACATGGTTTTACTAGAGAACAAAAATTTCACGGGCTTGGTATCCGGCATAAAAGAACTTATGCAAATGTATCCAGATAAAATTAAAATCCCAAGAGATTTGGCCATAGAAGTCAATGGAAAGAGAAAAGAGATCTCTGTTCATGAACTTCCAACAGATTTTCCTATATTTGATATTGGATCAGAGACGGTTGAGGATTATGCCAAGATAATAAAGATCGCGAAGTCAATTGTCGTGAGCGGACCCATGGGAGTTTTTGAAAACAGCCAATTCATCTTCGGCACGAAAAGAATTTTTGAAGAAATCGCGAATTCGAAAGCCTTTTCCCTAGCCGGAGGTGGCCACACAACAGCAGCATTACATGAGTTCAAGCTAGCAGACAAGATTTCCTATGTTAGCACTGCTGGCGGCGCGTTGACGGCATTTCTGATGGGCAAACAGTTGCCTGGTGTTACAGCATTAGAGAATGCAGCTGCCAGAGAAATCTAGCAATATCCTCTTTCGTTTTCTTCACGCGTGCCATTTTTAGCTCTTCCAGCCCCAAGTATTATCTTCCACATACTGGGGTCAAAGGTTGGCCATCTATGATTCATACCATAATATTTGTCTGGCTTCCAGAGGCACCGCAGCCCCGTCAAAATAGGGAATGATGCGTGGCGTATAGTCTTCTGCTGGCCGAAGGGCCGGGATACGGGCACGATAGAGATAGCTATTCGCTGTTCCTGCAGCCTCAGCTATCTTCATGACATGAATTTCGGATTCTCCGTTACCCTGTGGCTCGGCGAATAGCTGGACCTGCACTGCCTTCGGTTCAAGCGTATCAAGATACACGTTTACGGTCATAATATATTCTTTGCCTTCCCTCTGCACATCTAGCCTTCCGAAATGTAATTTCTGCCATTGCGTCTCCAGTAACTCTTGCCAGTGGCATAAGCGTACTGATTCATTTGCTCCGTCGGCAGAGCGCTTATGATAGTTCTGGGCAACAGTGAGGTATAGCCTATCGACATACTCTCGCAGCATTCGGTTCGTACTGAATTGTGGGGTGAGTTCAGCCATGCTCGTCCGCATGCGTGCTATCCAGGCTGTGGGGATGCCTTGGTCATCACGTTCATAGAAGCAGGGAATAATCTCCTCCTCGAGGAGACGGTATGTCTGTTCCGCTTCTTTGGCATCCCAGTTGGGGTCATCACCATGCTCTTGCCCATCGCCTATAGCCCATCCAACCTCGGTCCGGTAAGCTTCTGCCCACCAGCCATCCCGCTCCGATAAGTTTAAGCCACCGTTTACCAGAACCTTCATGCCGCTGGTACCGCAAGCCTCCCAGGGGCGGCGGGGTGTGTTTATCCAAAGGTCCACGCCTTGTACCAACTGCTCAGCCAGAGCCATATCGTAGTCAGAGAGGAAGACTACCTTGTTTTGAACGTCGGAACGAAGCGAATACTCCCACCAAGCTCGCACCAAGGCTTTGCCTTCTTCATCGCGAGGATGGGCTTTACCGGCAATAACGAGTTGAACAGGCCGATGAAGATTGTTCAGTATCCTGCTTAGCCGATCGGGATCATGGAGCAATAGATTTGGTCGTTTGTATGCGGTGAAGCGCCGGGCAAAACCCATTGTGAGAACGCTAGGGTCCAGTATTTGGTTGGACTGCTTTATGAGTTGCAACGAGGCACCTGCTCTTGCCAACTGACGACCAAGACGTGAACGTACGTAATGGATCAGTTGCTCTGCTTCTTCATTGCGTAGTTGCCACAATGACTCGTCGGTTATCTTCTTCAAATCGTCTTTAATCGTATCCATGGTATTTAGCCAACGTTCTTTCCCGCAGGCATTGGTCCAGGTCGTATCGGCTGTTGCAGAGTCCCATGACGGTATGTGAACACCGTTGGTAACGTGGGTGATTGGTACCTCGCCCTTGGGCCAGCGAGGGAATAATTGTTGGAAAATGTGCCGGCTTACCTCTCCATGAAGACGGCTGACACCGTTGACTATTCCTGAACCCCGCATAGCCAGAAAGGCCATGTTGAGTGGTTCCTGTGAGTTGGCAGGATCTTGGCGGCCTAAAGCTAGGAGACCGCCCAATCCAATACCCAGTTGATCCGCATAATTTGCCAGATAACGGCTGACTAGCTCTGGTGAGAATCGATCGAAACCCGCCTCAACAGGTGTATGCGTGGTAAAGATGTTGCCCGCACGAGTTGCGGCCAAAGCCACATTGAAAGGCTGATGTTCACTTAGCATAAAGCTGCGTGCCCGCTCGACAACAGCTAGTGCCGCATGTCCCTCATTCAGGTGACATACTTCAGGTCGAATACTAAGGGCATCAAGCAGTCGCCATCCTCCGATTCCCAACACAATCTCTTGCTGCAGGCGAAGTTCCGGTCCTCCCCCGTAGAGCTCGCTGGTAATCCCGCGGTCAGGGGGACTGTTGATAGGATCATTACTGTCTAGGAGATAAAGCTTCACCCGTCCCACTATGGCTTCCCAGGCACGCAACCACAATGCGCCACCGGGAAAATCTATCCTTATCCGGAGCCACTGTCCATTCCTGTCGCGTACTGGCGTGATTGGAAGCTGGTCGGGGTCGTTGTAGGGGTAAAACTCGGTCTGGTCGCCATGGGCGTCTATTGCTTGACGGAAATAGCCCCGTTGGTAGAGAAGACCTACTCCAATTAGTGGAACGTCCAGGTCACTGGCCGTCTTAAGATAATCACCCGCTAGAATCCCGAGACCGCCCGAGTAAATCGGCAGAGCTTCACCAAGTCCATACTCCATGCTGAAGTAGGCTACTTTTAGTGTCGATTTAGAGTGGGTCTGTTGAAACCAGGCCTTTTCTTCTATCGCCTTTCGATGTTCTTCCACAAGTTCATTCATCAGTCCCAGAAAAGTGGAATCGGTTGCCAGTGCCTTAAGGCGATTCGTTTTAACTGTTTGAAGCATGAGCCATGGATTGGACGTCATACTCCATATTTTTGGATCAATATATTTCCATAGCTTGTCAGCGGCGTGATTCCATGACCAGCGAAGATCGAGGGCTAACTCGGCAAGTCCTTCTAGCCCTTCAGGCAGGTTAGGTGACAGATAATTGCTGGATACAGTCATGATAGTCTCCTTACTATTTATCCTTACCCGAGGCTCTTAGCACATTCTTAGGCCTTAAAATATTTTCATTTTCATGGCCTGCAGCGAAGTCGTTGATATTTTTAATGGTTGTTTCAGCGATACTATTCAAAGCCTCCTTGGTAAAGAAGGCCTGGTGTCCTGTAACCAATACATTAGGAAAAGTCAGAAGCCGCGTAATCATATCATCAGGAATTATTTCGTCAGAGAGATCTTGAAAGAAAATGTGTGACTCCTCCTCGTAAACATCAAGACCTACACTTCCCAAATGACCTTTTTCCAGCGCGCTGATAAGAGCACGAGTATCTACCAGCGCTCCGCGGCTGGTATTAATAAGCATAGCTCCTGGCTTCATGTTTGAAAGGTTCTTATCGTTTATCAAATGGCGTGTCTTAGGTGTTAATGGAAGATGTAAACTGACAATATCGGCCTTACTTAATAACTCCTTGAGCGGAACGTAACGGACCCCAAGTTTGGTGCATTCTGGGTTCTTAGTCACATCATAGGCCAAGAGATGGCAACCAAAACCCTGCAAAATGCGGGCAAGCACGCTACCTATTTTTCCGGTGCCAACAATGCCCACTGTTTTGCCATGCAGTTCAAAACCAATTAACCCATGGAGCAAGAAATTACCGTCTCGAACTCGTGTATATGCCCGGTGGATTTTGCGGTCTAAGTCAAGCATCATGCCGACGGCGAATTCGGCTACAGCATAAGGCGAGTACCGGGATACCCGCATGATAGTCATGCCTAGTTCTTCGGCTGCCTGTAAGTCCACGTTATTAAAACCAGTTGCCCGCAAGGCTACGAGCCGTGTGCCGACATCATATAACTGCCGTAATACTTTTTGGCTTAAAACATCGTCGACAAAACAACAAACTGAAGGGAATCCACGAGCTAAAACTGTTGTGCTTTCTTCAAGCCGAGCTTCAATAAAATGTAGTTCGTGTTTGTTTTGATTAGCCGCCTCAAGGAATTCCTTATCATAAGGACGTGCGCTATAAACGAGCACTTTCATAATTGCTTCCTCATTATTATTATCATCTACAGGACATAAGTACCTTATTAGAGATCTAATCGCTCAATTACGTCCAGCAGGCGTCTTGAGTATCCGAACTCGTTGTCATACCAAACCTGAAGCTTAACCATGCTCCCCTGCACCACCTGCGTGGAAAGAGCATGAACGATTCCAGAATGGGTATCACCAATAATATCGGCTGATACCAAATCCTCTTCAGTGTATCCGAGGATACCACTCAAGAGCCCCTCAGATGCCATTTTGAAAGCAGCATTAACCTGCTCTACTGTGGTAGATTTATTCAGATCAGCGACGATATCAGTGATAGCGCCATCTGGAATCGGCGCACGGATAGCCAGAGCTCTAAACCTATCCTTGAGTTCAGGGAGCACTAACGTAGTTGCAACATCCGATCCAGTAGTGCTGGGAACCAGAGATACAGCAGCAGCCCGTCCTCTATTCCGTTTCTTATCCGGCCTGTCCACTAGCGCTTGACTGGCCGTATAGGCGTGAACAGTAGTTGCCATAGCCCGCTCGATGCCAAAGTTGTCCATCAGTACCCTAAGCGGCGGAACCAATGAATTTGTAGTGCAGGAAGCCATAGATATCACGTGGTGGTTGTTATGATCGAATTTGTTTTCATTTATACCAACAATTATCGTGACGTCTGCGTCAGTAGCTGGTGCGCTGATGATGACCCTTCTTGCTCCTGCCTCAAGATGTTTTGCGGCCAGTTCACGTTTGGTAAAGTAGCCAGTGGATTCAATAACTGCATCAATGCGAAGCTTTTTCCAGGGCAACTTTGCTGGGTCTTTTTCCGCAGTAATTTTCACGGTAACGTCACCCACATGAACTGCGTCTTTCTCTGCGGTTACAAGGAAAGGTAGCTGCCCATGAACCGAATCATATTTGATGAGATATGCTAAATCATCCGTGGGTACCAGATCGTTGGCCACAACGAGTTCAATGTCCTTCGGACGTGTTGCCACGTAGTGCCTCAGTACCATGCGACCTATACGCCCTAGCCCGTTAATTGCTATCCTTTTCATATTCATCCCCTGTCCCCTCCTGTTATGCCTCAAGTCGCTTTCTCGGTTGAGATTTTTTGCCTGTTCTCATCTCGTTGTTTACGGCCAAGTCTTTTTTCGATATCAAGCACATGTAAGGTGGTCTTAAGCACAGCATCAGGATTGAGACTTATGGAGTCTATGCCGAGCTCCACCAGGTACTCGGCCATCTCAGGATAATCCGAGGGGGCCTGACCGCAGAGCCCCGAGTGCCGCTTGTTACGCTTGCAACCTTCAACTGAGAGACGGATCATTTCTTTTACTCCGACGTCACGCTCGTCGTAGTCAAAAGCCACGATTGCGGAGTCGCGATCCACCCCCAGGACAAGCTGGGCAAGATCATTGGAACCAATTGAGAAACCGTCGAAGTGCTTGGCAAAGGCATCTATCTGAATGACATTATTTGGGATTTCACACATAACATAGATTTCGAGGCCATTTTTGCCCCGCTCCAAACCAAATTCCGCCATTTTCCCAATTACCTTAGCGGCTTCCTCAACTCGCCGGCAGAAGGGGATCATGAGCTTAACATTGGTAAGCCCCATCTCGTCTCGAACCCGCTTCATAGCCGCACATTCCAGTGCGAAGCCCTCAACATAATCGGGGTGAGTATAGCGCGATGCCCCACGAAAGCCCAGCATCGGATTGTTCTCATCATGCTCAAAGAATTTCCCGCCCAAAAGGCTCGCGTACTCATTGCTCTTAAAGTCAGACATGCGCACTACTACTGGTTTCGGGTAGAAAGCTGCGGCAATAGTACCTACACCCTCTGAAAGGCGTTCGATAAAGAAGGCAGCCGGCTGTCCATAGCCTTGGGTTATACGATCGATAGCTGAACGTTCCTTGGTATCGGTTACACGTTCCGGATGTACCAGAGCCATGGGGTGGATTTTAATGTATTCACTGATAATAAATTCCATGCGGGCCAGACCTATCCCATCATTAGGGATAAAGCTTGTCTTGAAGGCAAGCTCTGGATTACCCAGATTAATCATTATCTCAGTGCTGGGCTGTTTCAGAGCGCTGAGGTCTGTTTTGTTCACCACAAAGGGAATCTCGCCTTGGTACACCTTGCCAACATCTCCCTCAGCACAAGAGACAGTAACTTTCTCCCCGCTCGGGATATTCGTTGTGGCATTTTCAGCTCCAACTACCGCGGGTATGCCCAACTCACGGCTAACTATTGCTGCATGGCAGGTGCGCCCACCCCGGTTAGTGACAATGGCTGCCGCCGTTTTCATTATGGGTTCCCAATCTGGAGATGTAATATCGGCCACCAGAACTTCCCCGGGCTTAAATTCAGAAAGGTGAACTGTGTCTAAGATTTTGTGAGCTTCACCGCTAGCAATTTTTTCGCCAACGGAGCGGCCCGTCGCCAAAACCTTTCCAGTGCCCTGAAGCACATACTCTTCAAGCATGCTTACTTGCCTCTGCGAGATGACAGTTTCGGGTCGTGCTTGGACCATGTAAAGCTGTCCATCTTTGCCATCTTTTGCCCACTCCATATCCATGGGCAAAGGATGTCCTGCTTTCAGGGTGTAGTGCTTTTCTACTTTGACCGCGTAATCCGCCAGGATGAGTGCCTCTTCGTCGGAGATGCAGAAATGCTCGCGGTCATCTTGGGGTGTAGGAATGTTGTGGGTAGCTTCACGGGTTCCTCCTTCGCGGTAAACCATCTTGATTTCTTTGTTTCCGAGTACGCGCCGCAGGATCTTGCGGTAACCTTGCTCCAGAGTTGGCTTGAAGACATAGAACTCGTCCGGATCTACCGCGCCCTGAACCACATTTTCGCCGAGTCCATAGGCGCTGGTTATGAATACTACATCTCGGAAGCCTGATTCTGTGTCCAATGAGAATATGACGCCGCTTGCGGCCATATCCGAACGCACCATCTTCATGACTGCAATGGAGAGGTATACCTTGAAGTGATCGAAGCCTTGGTCAATTCGGTAATGAATGGCGCGGTCGGTAAAAAGGCTGGCAAAGCAGCGTTTGCAGGATTCTATGAGCAGCTCATCACCGTATATGTTTAGGTAGCTCTCATGCTGGCCGGCAAAGCTGACGTTGGGCAAGTCCTCTGCAGTAGCGGAGCTGCGCACTGCTACGCTCAGGTCATGCCCATACTCGTCCTGAAGAGTCCGGTAGGCCTGGAGTATCTCTTGCCTCAAATCGTCGGGAAAGCGAGCCCCATAGACAATCGCCCGTGCCTCTTTTCCACGGTTTGACAGGTCTGTCATATTAGCCGGATCAATACCTTCCAGTGCTTTGTGCAGGGCATCCCAAGCATTAGCCTTATCAAGAATATAACGATAGGCATCGGCAGTTATGGCAAAGCCATTAGGCACTTTTACCCCCTGCGGAGTTAGCTTGCGATACATCTCACCCAAGGAAGATGTTTTGCCTCCTACTAGAGCTACGTCATCAACCCCGATTTCCTTGAAGAAACGTATGTATCTATACTTATTTTCCATTGCACTCCCCTGTTACAACAATAGCTATTACGTACTTATTACTTAAATTCTTACCAATATTCTCGATATCTGCTAACAGGACTTTGCTTTTATCTGACAGTAGCGCGCGCACTCGCAGAAAACGTTGAATAACTGATCTACCAACCCTTACTCAACCTTCGTCTATGTCCCACAATCTCTAAAAACACGCTTACAAAAGAAGTACAAAACAAACCTGAAAACGCAAAAACAGATTTAAGACCATTTTTGCCCAATTTTGAACCAAGCATGCGCGCTAAACCTAGCAATACCATTTCGTTTTCTTCTCTGTTTACTCAATTGGAATTGTTTTAAAAGTTTTTTCCTAATCTGCGAACTCTATCATCAAGATCTTGATCTGTTCAGCTATTTCTAGAGCCTTTTTGAATGGTCGTTGCCAAAGATTTCTTCCAAATACCATGCCAGTTGCTCCTGCTTCTAAAGATATTCTGACCTTTTCTAAGAGTTCGTCGTCTCCCATTTCTTCTCCCCCAGATATTAACGCCATCGTTTTTCCTGCGGACCTTATTACTTTTTCAAGGGCTTCCTTTGCGTTAAGCTGGAGCGAGTCGTACGGCTTAGGATACAGTCGACTTTTCTCTTTGGCATATTCGGGAATGTTTATTTTAACCAGGTCAGCGCCCAATTCGTTGGCCACTCGTGCTGCATAGTCAACAGCGTAAAGGCTATCCCTACCACCTTTAGCTTCGATTGCTTCACCCCTCGGATAGGACCAAACAATAAGGGGCATACCAAACCTTTGGCTATCCTCTCTAATTTTGGCGAATTGAATAAAATCCTTATCTTGAGCCGGCGAACCCACAAACAAGGTGTATCCGACGGCGTCAGCGCCCAGTCGAACTGCATCCTCTACTGAGGCGGTTTGAGGTGAAAAGGCATGAGTATCTGGAGGGATTGATGTTTTTCCATTCAGTTTAAGAATCAAGGGAATTTCGCCAGTGAAATCCTTCATGTATTTTTCAGCCAGACCAATGTGAAGGACTATTGCTGAGAAACCTCCCTCTTTTGCCAATCTTAACTGGTAGGCAGGATCAACGCTTTCTGGATTAGCAAAGAAATCTCTCGGACCATGCTCCAATCCATGATCAATTGGAAGAATAAGCGCCATTCCGTTACCCACTCCATGCTCATACAAGATTCGATGAAGCCGGGTTCTTTTCCCCAAACAAAGGTTCAAATCTTTAAGCAAGGGCCTTTTAACTTGAATCATCAGTCCACCGACTATAATGTAGGCGTCTTTGTGCTATAAATCTGACCCTTTAGCTAAAAATCGAACGATGCGAACCCTGATCTTGAATCCTAAACATAGGCAATCATCTCAGGATAGTACTGGGGCTGGCAGTCAGTCTCTTTTTTAAAGTAAACTTGAAAACAAGGCAGCGTGCGCAAAGCTTCAAAAGGATAAAAGTTACAAAACCATATCAATCTTAAGCAAGCTGCAAGGTGAGATATTGTCTAAAATAATAAAGATCGGGGCAAGAGAAATCCTTGATTCAAGAGGCAACCCAACCGTTGAAGCCTACGTATTCACGACAGGAGGGTTGTCAAGAGCTTCTGTTCCTTCTGGTGCCAGCACAGGCAAGTACGAAGCCTTAGAGCTCAGGGACGGCGGAAGGCGTTACTTGGGGGAGGGAGTTCTGAAAGCTGTTAGCAATGTTAACAATGTCA
>Ga0307424_1001664_pt1 | contig 11537 bp, 9 predicted proteins | sample SalMarWE160320MG_FD_202157 | JGI IMG/M metagenome (GOLD analysis project Ga0307424, IMG submission 202157) | Salt marsh sediment microbial communities from the Plum Island Ecosystem LTER, Massachusetts, United States - WE1603-20 | ecosystem: Environmental > Aquatic > Marine > Intertidal zone >...
AATTTTGAATAACACCGCTTTCTGCCCGGGCCCATTGTCTGCCGCTGTTGTCTCCCTTCGACCCTGTTTTGTAAGCACCCGGTCCGGATGCATTTTGCAGGGAAAAAGAAATTCCCGGCTGAACCTTGATAAAATCATAACCGGTGCGGTACATAAATTCAATTTCATCGGTGAGCGACTGGCAGGGCCTGCCGAGAATGACGGATTTGATCTGTTTATCAATTCCCAATTCAATTAAGGGCAGGCGGCTGGATTGCCGGCAAAAAAGTGTATCACATAGAATCCTGAAATCAGGTTCCCGAATGGGCTTTGAGCCGGTCATTTTCGATTAATGGTTTTTGGGTCAGGCCAATCCCAGGACTTTTTTCGCCTGAGCCACGGCCCGTGAGGCATCCTGTGCATAGCCGTCGGCACCGATCTCAGCGGCATAGCGTTCGGTAACGGGTGCCCCGCCGATGATTACTTTATTCGAAACACCGGCAGACCGTATCGCACTGATGATTTCCCGCATTTTTTCCATGGTAATGGTCAGCAAGGCGGACAGGCCGATCAATGCTTCCGGATTTTCTTTTGCCGCCGACAAAAATTTTTCACTTGATGTATTGACGCCCAGGTCAATGACTTTAAAACCGGCGCCTTCCAGCATCATGGCGACCAGATTCTTACCAATATCGTGCATATCACCTTCGACAGTACCGATAATAACCGTGCCAATCGTCGAAATGTTCTGATCGATCAGCAGCGGTTCAAGAATTTTTAACCCCGCTTTCATCGCTTTTGCGGAAAAGAGCATTTCCGGCACGAAATATTCACCCTTGGAGAATTTATCCCCTACAACTTCCATCCCGCTTATCAGACCCTTGTGCAAAATATCGCTGGTTTCTACTTTTTGAGTGATGGCGTCGTTAACCAGCTCTTCCACACCCGGTTTTCCACTCAGATCCTGGGGATAATTTGATTGGGCATTCACATGACCCTTGATCACACAGTTATTAATCTCTTCAATCAGACCCATAGTACCCTCTTCTATAGATTTATGGTTTCAGGTAGGTTTTAATTTTGTAAATATATCAGATAGTTCAAAACAAATCAAATCAGACGTTTGTGCCTGCCCGAGATTTTTGACGGGGAGCACGAAGACGCCTTCGGGAAGACGAACCCGTCAGTTTTTTTCTCTATCATCTAAAAATTCACTAAATTACGGGTATTAAGGCGGAAGGAAAAAACATGTTTAATGCAAAGATTTATACAGCCAGACGTGAAAAACTGATCCGGGAGGTACCGGAGGGGATGATCCTGTTTCCCGGCAATAATGAAATGCCTATGAACTATAAAGGCAACACATTCCGCTTCAGACAGGACAGTTCGTTTTTATATTTCAACGGACTTGACCTGCCCGGTCTGACGGTTGTGATCGACTCCGATGCGCATAAAATAATTCTGTTCGCTGACGATTTTGAATTAGATGATATCATCTGGATGGGACCGCAGACACCGCTGCTTGAACAGGCTTCCGCTGTGGGGATCGAAGAGGTCCAACCGCTCGGCAATCTGGCGGAATATATCAGACAGGGCGTCGGAAAGAACCGGCCGCTCCACTATCTGCCGCCGTATCATGAGTCACTTACAACAAAATTAAGTGACTACACTGGTTGGCCCAGAGAGAAGGTTCAGAGCAGTGCTTCAGAAATATTAACAAAAGCAGTCATCAAGCAGAGGTCAATAAAGGGCAGTGAAGAAATTGAAGAAATGGAAAAAGCCGTCGATATTGCCCGTGAAATGCATATTGCCGTAATGCAGATGGCAAAAGCAGGGAATTCTGAAAAAGAAATTGCCGGACGTATCGAAGGGATTGCACTGTCCAGGGGTGCAGGTGTTTCATTCTCGCTGATTCTTTCCATCCATGGCGAAATATTGCATAATAATTTTCACGGGAACACATTGTCGGAAGGTGATCTGCTTATCAATGATTCGGGGGCGGAATCCGACCTGCATTATGCCTCTGATATTACCCGTACGGTTCCGGTGGGAGGGCGCTTTACGCAGAAACAAAAAGACATCTATCAGATCGTTTTCAGGGCACAGATGGCGGCCATTGAGGCAATCGCACCCGGGCGGAAAAACATCGATATACATCTGCAGTCTGCGCGAATATTGGCCGCTGGTTTAAAGGACCTGGGTCTGATGAAAGGAGATGTCGAAGAAGCTGTTAGGACCGGTGCACATGCCCTGTTTTTTCCCCACGGTCTTGGGCATATGCTCGGTCTCGATGTACACGATATGGAAGGACTTGGAGAAAATTTTGTCGGTTATACTCGGGAAATTAAGCGCAGTGATCAGTTCGGTCTGGCATATTTACGTCTGGCCAGAACACTGCAGACGGGCTATGTGCTGACGGTTGAACCGGGCATTTATTTTATTCCGGCTTTGATTGATAAATGGAAACAGGAAAAAAAATGTGAACCATTTATCAACTATGAACGTGTGCAGGATTACGGCGGTTTTGGTGGCATTCGGATCGAGGACGATGTGCTCGTGACTGATAAAGGAGCACGCATCCTTGGGAAACCGATACCTAAAACAGTTGCCGAGATTGAAGCGGTGTGCCGGCAGGCATAAATAACGGAACCCTGACTCATACGCGTTATGTAATGGATGTGAAATAAAAACAACCATACACATCATGGGACAAGAATCTTTAATATTTTTACTTTAATAGTGTGATTATAGAAGTTTTATCATTAAATTAGATGGTTAAATTGATTTTTATAACTAATTGTTTTATATAGATTAAATAGAAAGGAATAATAAATGGGCAAGCAACTAAAAGCCGTTGAAAAACGGAAAAGACGTAAGAGATGGATTGAAAGAAAAAAAGCGCTGGTAAAGTCTTTTAAAAAAGCTAAATAATTAAAAATGAATGATCATTGCCAATCCCGGTCCGGACGTCGTCATATCATAAGCGAATAGATTATCACCGCTCCCGTTCTCATAATCAGCATACCAGATTCTGTAGGCAGCAAGGAAAGTGATATTGTATAAACGGTAACCAATACCGCCGATAACATTCCACGAGAATTTAGAACCGACACCAAACCCGCCGATATCAGTCTGGAAAGTAAAGACAAGATGTTTGGTCAGATCCCATGTCAGCCGAGCCCCGGCAATCGGATCAATCCATGTTTGTTCTCCTCTGTTTACATTGTCAGGATCGTCTCTGAATTCCGATTTGACTTTGAAATAGCGTCCACCGGCGATGATCTCGATAAGTTTGGAAATGCGATGCGTTAAACTTATTTCAGCGAGCGTCAGTTTTGAGTAATTCTGATCCTTGAGTAAATCCACATAGATCCAGTCACCCAGTATTCCCCAGTTACCTTTTTTCAGCTCGATATGACCGCTCAGTCCGAGATTGGAATAAGTAAAAAAATCTTTAAAGGTAAAATTTATCTTTCTGGTTTCCCCGTGGAGTGTCAGATTACCATTCATTGTGGTTATCCATACGAATGGTGAAATATCCAGTCTCAACCGATCACCATAATTATACTGTGCCCGGGTCTCACTGAGCAGCAAAAGTAAAAATATGATCATTCCGGTCATTTTAATATTTCTCATTCATTGGCTCCTGTGCTGTAAACGGGTATTTGATACCGGCTTTTATAAATTCATTATAACGGAGTTCAATTCCCGGTTAATCCAGTATTTTAACATATTTATCGAACAAAGATCAGATTCAGATGCTATCGGGCCGGCGATATTTTACATGTAATACCGCGATAGCCAGAACCATCAGAATCGTTGCTATGACAGACCCTTCCAAGCCAAACGGGCCGCCTGTTAACCAATCTTCGCCGCTCATGTTTTGAATGATCATACCGTTTATATTGACACCACTTACTTCAAATCCATAAACCGGACCCTGAAAAAAATTCCAGGAAAAGTGAAGACCGATGGGCAGCCACAAATTTTTCTGGTGGATAAAATAAATTCCAAGTAATAACCCGGCCAGTAATATATTGATAAAGGCAAGCCAGCTTACATTGGAATTGCCCAGATGCATCAGGGCAAAAAGCAGCGATGAAAGGAACAGGGCAAGATAGGCGTTCATCGAGCTGCACAGATTGGTCAGGATATACCCGCGAATCATGATCTCTTCATTAAATGAACCGATCAGAAAAAAGATCAGATAACCGAACAGTAAAAGTCCATTCGCCTGCATCATTTCTACAGTAAGTGCACCGCTGACCAGAAGAACGACAAAACCCGCGGAAATCATTACGAATCCAAGCAAAAATCCAAAAAGCAGTTCTTTGATCCGGCCCGAGAAAGAAAAACCAAGTGAACGAAACGGCTGACGGTCAATAAAATGTCTGAAGAGCCAGGCGGTCAGCAACATGGCCAGAAAACCAAATAAAGATATAATAATATTTGCCGGCAGCCCCAGATCCTTAATAAGATCTCGTGCATTAGTAGAAAGTGAGGCCAGATCTATGCCGGAAAAAAGGGCAATTACGATCACCGCCGAAGAACTGAAAATAACGGTCATGATTGTGGCACTGATTAAAAATAAGACGGCGCGCAGCCAGCCGTATTTGATCAGTGGTTGATTTTCAGATGTGGTTTGATCGATTTCAGTCATTTTATTCTCCCGGCTGGTTTTTTCATGGACCTGCATAGCGCGTACTGAAAGGCGCCGCCTTTAGATTCAGATAGCGTGTGTGCAGTTCGGCCAACTGACGCAGGTGGCGATAATCATGAGCGGCCCAGGCAGCCAGAAGATCGCCTGCCGTGAGACTGCCCAGCGAAGGATGGTTGTAACTCTTTCCCAGGTCAGGATTGACCAGAGATCTGAGCCAGTTTAGAGATTTTTGCCTCTCCGCCAAAAAACCGGAAAGTGAAGTTCCAGGATCTTTCTTATTATAAGCGCGTTCTGTAACCCAGCCCGGCGGATTGATACCCGGCCATGCTTTATCCGGATGGTGCAGGGTAATATCAAGTCTTATTCTGAAATCCTCTCTTTCTTCATCAAAAAGGTGATTGATCACCTCGAGCATCGACCACATCGCCGGTTCCGGTTTCCAGCGTAGTGCATCCATATCGATGGGTCTGAGTATCGCTTCGATTTTACCGGCACTGTTCTGCAGACTGTCGATAAAGTAGTCTATTTCCACCTGCTGTCTCCTTCCTAGTTACTCTGTGGTAAATTTTTTGTTTTCGGGAAGAAGCACGATTTTGATAAAATTGTCCAGATCCAGAAATTTCTGACCGGCCATTTGAACATCCTTCATCGAAAGTTGGTTGACCATTTCCGGGTAACTCAGAATATCCTCAACGGGTTCCTGATTAAAATATTTGTATTCCAGGTTCGAAATCCAGAAATCGTTCTTTTTCAAGTCAGTCTGATACTCACGTAGCTCGATCTCTTTTATTTTTTCAAGGTAGCTTTCTTTCATACCAAAGTTTTTCAAGCTGTCAATCTGGGTAAAAATTTCCGCAGTCAGTTCATCGGCGCGCTTGGGATCACAACCAAAGCTGAAACTGAGCTGATAGCGTTCCAGTGGATAGTGGTCGAAACTGTTGCTGGCGCTGATAGAATAGGTACCGCTCAGATCTTCACGCAATCTCTCCCTTAATTTTATCTGCAGCATTTGCATCATGCTGCCGCAGATATAGCGTTCTTTACGATTCCATCGAAAAGGACCGGTAATGACAATCTGTGTACGGCTTTTAGGTTCGATACCTTTATATACATTCTTCCTGATAATACCGTGCGGATAACGGTAAGTCCTGTCTTTCCAGTTTTCCTGGCGATTTAGGTCGGGCAGGCCGGCCAGATAGATCTGCACGAGAGATCTGAGGCTGTCCGGCGTAAAATTACCGACAAAAATGAAAGTGAAATCGCCGGCATCAGCGAAACGTTCGCGGAAAATATTTAACGATTTTTCTGCATCCATCTCAGCCAGGGTTTTCACGGTCCACGGCTTATAGCGGGGATTGTTTTGAGTCAGGGTGGCCGTGAGGGTATCATAGAAGGCCGCTTCCGGGCTGGCACTGCGATTTTTGTAGATGGCCATCAGGCGATCACGGAAGGCATTAAAGGCGGTACTGTCGATCCGTGGTTCCATAAAATAAAGGTAGATGAGTTGAAACATGGTTGCCAGGTCTTTCGGTGAAGCAAAGCCGCTGAATCCTTCACTCAATTCACCCAGGTAGGGCGAAACTCTGACAATTTTTCCGGTCAGATATTTTTGCAGCTGTGTGCGGTTAAACTGTCCGATACCGCTTTCCAGGATTGTTCCGGTCGCTGTTTCCGCCGCTACCAGTGATGAATCTGCCACCAGGGACGTACCCCCCGGACTGAAAGCAGACATCCGCACTTCGTCGTTTTTAAAATCTGTCTGTTTTGATATGACACGAATCCCGTTGGATAGTTTCCAGATATGCAGGTCAAGATCCTGCACATATTCTTCCGATTCAATTTTCCCACCAGTGCGGATGCTGCCTAGCAGCGGCTGCAGCGGCGCCTCATCAATGTACGGATCGATCTGCTTGTTTTGGACCGAAGTTAATACCTCGGCAAGTTCGGATTTATCCGGCAGTTTGAGACCTTCTTGCTCCGGCGCATCGGCTAAAATCACACGGCTGTCTTCTGACATCCATTCTTTTGCCAGTCGATTAACCTCATCGAGCCTGATACCCGGTAAAAACCTTTTGTCGAGCTCGTAGCGAAAGGTGATCGAGGGCAAAGAATTATCATATAAAAAACTACTCCCATACTGAGCGGCAAAAGAGGAAGATTCGGTTTTATCTCTTTCATTGAATTGCTGCTCACGTGCTCTGAGCAGGGCAGATTTTTGACGTTCCAATTCCGTCGCGGTGAATCCATACATTTTAATACGCCGTGCCTCGGTGAGCAGGGCGTCCAGGCCCCGCGGAATGCCATTGTCTTTTACTACTGCCGAAAGAATATAAAAATTTTTCGTCCGGATCATTCGCCCTTCACGCGAGACTGCATAAAGAAATGGCGGATTCTCGCTCCGGGTCAGTTCCGATAACCGCTCATTCAGCATTCTGTTATAAAGACTTTTGATCAACTGGGCACGGTAATCACGGGTTGTCAGATTATGTTCCACGGGCAGTTTTTTATAAACACTGACCCGCGAATACGTGGCTTCTGAATCGGAAACCGCAGAAAACAGGGTTTCCTTATGATCCGGTACGGGGTATAGTTTGCGTGCCCGTTCGTCGGCCGGATTGTGCAAGTGGGCAAAGTGGTTTTTTATCAGATTCTCAACACGCCCCGGATTAAAATCGCCGACGGCCACCAAGGCCATCAGATCTGGTCTGTACCAGTCATGGTAAAAATTTCTGACGGATTGATGGGCAAACGTGTCAAGCACGGCTTTTTTCCCGATCGGTAATCGTTCGGCATATCGCGAGTCATGCAGCAACACAGGGAACTGTTTATCACGCATGCGGGCGGAAGCACCTCTTCCTAAACGCCATTCCTCGATTACCACCCCTCTTTCCTTGTCAATCTCATCGTCCGCAAGGGTGATGGCATGTGCCCAGTCACTGAGTATCAGAAAGGCTTTCTCCATTATTTCGGCACTGTCGGTCGGCACCTGCAGCATAAAGACGGTCTCGTCAAAACTGGTATAAGCATTGATATCCGGACCAAAACGCATACCAATGTCTTCCAGGTAATTGACCAGATCCTGTTTAGCGAAGTGTTCGGTTCCGTTAAACGCCATATGTTCCAGAAAATGGGCCAGGCCCTGCTGGCTTTCTTTTTCCAGAATGGAACCGGCATTGACGACCAGCCTCAATTCGGCCCGCTTTTCCGGTTTATGATTTTGCCGGATATAATAGGTCAGACCGTTTTCCAGTTTACCGTAAACAATAGACGGATCCATCGGCAGGGTGTCTGGTAGGGCGATGGTTTGGGCGGATTCCTGTGCATTTATCATTGTTTGACCGGCAGGAATCAGAAGGAATAAAAATAAAACAAATATGGATTTCATGTTTTCCTCTTGCTTATTTTACTGTGCGCTTTCCTGAATAGCTTGTAAATGGCAAACGAAGAATAAAATTAAATGTTTCGCGCAATTTACTCATACGAATGGTAAAGATAAATTATTTATCTGTATGATAAATCTGGTTGCTTGTCCCGTAGGGACAATATATTTCTATAAAGAAGGTCTTCTAAGATAAAAGGATGTCCCTTAAGGAGAACATAAAAGTACAATTATCACTTATTCTGCAACGGCATTTTTAAGAAAAATTAGGTATCTTTGTTTAAATAAATTAAATTTCGATTGAATAGATACGGGTATCAGCTGAAGGTGGTCTAAACCCATATCGGCTGGTATCCGTGTCTATAGTCATCGAACTGAGAAAGAATAAATTAAGGAGGATTTATGCTTAAAGTATATCTGCCACTGCTGATGGCTTTTTTCTCCCTGCAGGCAGTTTGGGCCGATAACGCCGCCGGTCTGGAAGAGGCAAAAGCGATGGCCGCGAAAACAGGGAAGCCCATTTTGATGGATTTTATGACCGAGTGGTGAGGCGGCTGTAAAGAATTTGCCCGTGCGGCAAAATCCGATGAAGAAGTAAAAGAGAAACTCGAATCCGTTATCCTGCTCCAGATCGACTGTGAAAAGGGAGATGGCATCGCACTGAAAGAATCGTTTACGGTCAAGGGATATCCTACCTTTATTCTGGCCAACAATAAAGCAGAGACACTATACCGTTGGTGGGGGTATGAAAAGGAAATGTTTTTTTCAGAGATAAATGCCGGTTTAGCCGATCCGACAACCATCGCGGAGAAGAAGGAGCGTTTTAGTCAGAAGCCGGATGCTGCAACGGCAAAGGCCCTGGCCAGTTATTTTCAAACGCAGAATGAAGTTAAGGAGGCGGTCCTTTATTATAATCAGGCCCTCAAATTTGACCCGAAAAGTGATTTTTCTGAAGAATTATTTGAGCTTTATACAACAGGTTTCCGCAGGAAGATCTACAGTCTCGATGAACTTATGGCTATCGCCGATAAAGCCCTGGCAGCCAAAGAATCCGATATACCTTTTACATTGACTGTTTATGCCCAGATGTCCGATTATGCCGGGGAAAATCCGCATAATCAGAAACTGCTGGGGTATGTAGAGAGCGGGTATCAATTGCTTCAGGATCATGCTGATCAGGCACCAGCCTGGACGGTCAGGTACCTGAATATCAATCATGCACTGTTTGTGGAAAAAGATCCTGATAAGGCCCTGAAATTAAGAAAAAGCAGTTTAAAAGAGGGGTGGGAAAACGATGCAGGACAGCTGAACGATTTTGCCTGGTGGTGCTTTGAAAATAAAATAAACCTGGATGAAGCGGCAGAGCTGGCAAAGCGCGGCGCTAAACTGGCTGAACCGGGCAGAAGCAGGGCGATGATTCTCGATACCGTCGCAGAAATCGAAAATCTGCGCGGCAATCCCGGAGAGGCGGTCAATCTAATGGAAGAGGCGGTCAAGGAAGACCCGGCCACCAAACACTGGAAGGAGCAATTGGACCGCTTTAAAAAAGTAATGACAAAATCCTGATCATCCAAAATGTAGAGACGTCCCGGCGGGACGTCTCTGCAAAAATGTGGAAATCGAAAACAATCCCGAATTATTAATCACAATCCCTCCGGCGGCTACCGGTCTGGACAGAACCCTGCCACAAAACCCTGCCAACAACAGAATGAGACGTCCCGGCGGGACGTCTCTACATGATTACCAGATTTTTACCCGATTTTGCTCATCGAACCACAATTTATCCGTGTTTTTCAGATCATAGGCGCTATAGAATTCAGGCATGTTTGAGACGATCCCGATAACCCTGTATTTGCTGGGGGAGTGCGGGTCGGTCAGGATGCGGTTTCTCAATTCTTCATCGCGGTATTTTCGCCGCCAGACCTGTGCCCAGCCGGCAAAGAAACGCTGGTCACCGCTCATCCCATCAATCTGCTGCGCCTCTTTGCCACCAAGCGCCATTTTATAGGCATAATATGAGATGGTCAGGCCGCCCAGATCGGCGATATTTTCCCCAAGTGTCAGACGGCCGTTCAGATGCATAGTGTCGATCGGCACATACTGGCTGTACTGCTTTACCATTTTCTCGGCCCGTTCATCAAAACGGCGGACGTCTTCTTCTGTCCACCAGTCACGCAGGTTGCCGTCACCGTCCGATTTACGACCCTGGTCGTCAAAGCCGTGTGTCAGTTCATGACCGATAACGGCACCAATTGCTCCGTAGTTAACGGCGTCATCGGCGGCCATATTGAAAAAGGGCGGCTGCAGAATGGCAGCTGGAAAAACCACTTCGTTCATCGGGGGATTATAATAGGCGTTTACAGTCTGTGGAGTCATAAACCATTCGCCACGGTCAATCGGATTACCGAGCTTGTTTATTTCCCTCTGATATTCGACCAGATCGGAACGTTTATAATTGCCTACCAGATCATCCTTTTTTACCACCAGCTGACTGTAATCTTTCCATTTATCCGGATAACCGATTTTTGCCCCAAATTTCGACAGTTTTTTCAACGCTTCTTTTTTGGTTTCCTCGCCCATCCAGTCCAGCTGTTTTATACGGTCAGCAAAGGAAGTTCTCAGATTTTCCACCAATTGTACCATATGTGCCTTGGCTTCCGGCTTGAAATGTTTTTTCACATAAACTTTTCCAACCAGTTCACCCAAGCTGCCATCGATGGCTTCAACGGCCCGTTTCCAGCGCGGCTGGTTTTCCTCTGTACCACTCAGAGTCTTCCCATAGAAATCAAAACGCAGGTCGACAAACTTTTTACTGAGTAACGGGGCTGCTCCGCTCAGCAGTTTCACGGTCAGATAGTCTTTCCAGTCGTCAAGCGAATATTTGTTATAGATACGGTCAAAGTGCTCAAAATAGGTTGGTTGTCTGACAATCAGTGCTTCCGCCTTCTGCAGGCCGGCTTCCTGCAGATAATCCGCCCAGCTGAAAGAGGGGGTAAGCCCGTCCAGTTTTCTGATCATATATTTATTGTAGGTTTTATCACGGTCACGGTTCTCTGTGCGTGTCCAGTGGCCGGCCGCCAGGTCTTTTTCCATATGGATTAACTTTTCCGCTTTTTGTGCCGGATCAGTGATATCCGCCAGCGTCATCAGTTTTGTCAGATAATCCACATATTTGGAACGAATCTTACTGAATTTTTCATCATCTCTGAAATAATAATCACGATCGGGAAGGCCGAGTCCTGACTGGTTCAAATAGCCAATATACTGGTCGGATTGTTTAAGATCCTGGTCAATCCAGAAACTAAAAGGAATTTGAATATTGAGTTTTTTAAAGTCAGCGAATAACCTGGATAGATCTTTGCGGTTTTTCAGCGCATTTATCTTTTCAAGATCCCCGCTGAGCGGCTTAATACCTAGTGTTTCAATAAGATTGGAATCCATATAGCTGAGATAAAAATCACCTATTTTTTGCTCGTCGGATCCTTCCTTTTTATCCTCGAGCCGGGCAGCTTCTTCGAT
>Ga0307424_1001670_pt1 | contig 11499 bp, 9 predicted proteins | sample SalMarWE160320MG_FD_202157 | JGI IMG/M metagenome (GOLD analysis project Ga0307424, IMG submission 202157) | Salt marsh sediment microbial communities from the Plum Island Ecosystem LTER, Massachusetts, United States - WE1603-20 | ecosystem: Environmental > Aquatic > Marine > Intertidal zone >...
AGAATGTATGTGTAGTCGAAACGAGTATACACTCAAAAACTCATGCCTGGGTATCCAATAGAGCTTAAATCAATATTCTACTTTCTGAGTTTTTTTAAATTAACTAACTGATTGAATATAGAATTAGTATATGTTATGCCATCAAGTTTGCAATCTAGTAATAACCCTTGGAAATGTAGGAAATGACAAAGAACTTTACGAATAGAAAGGCACTTAGTCCTGTAGTTGCAGCGATAATTCTGATTGCGGTCACGGTAACGGTGGCTATAGTAGCAGCCGCATGGTTGGGGTCAATGAGTTTATCGTTCATGAAGACAGAGGAAATTAACGTTGGCAACCAAGCTTGGGCTTCTGACATGTCGTACATAGATCTCACGGCAAAAAATTATGGAACAGACCCAATCACCATAAGTACAGTTGAAGTGAATAAAGAAGCTGCAGATGACTTTACGTTTCAATCAGGAAGCGCAACATTAAGGGCTGGAGAATCGACTGTCATCAGAGTGGTTCACAGTTTTGTTTCAGGAGCAAAATACGAGTTTTGGGTAGTCACCGCAACTGGAAACAAATTCCCGTATGTTACTTCAGCACCGTCAACATCGGTTTCGTATGCTGATTGGTGGGATTCAAGCTACAATTATCGGAAGCATGTCACTGTTACCAACAACATAGGAACAACTCTTAGTTCTGGCTATTCCGTTTGTTTGACAATGGACACTGCAACTCTAGTTTCATCAAGCAAAATGCTTGCGAACGGAGACGATCTGCGAATAGTCTATTGGGACGGCGATTCTTTCACAGAATTGGATCGTGACATAATAAACATGAATACTGATTCAACGCAAATCTGGTTTAAAACTCAAATAGACATCTCTCCAGACAGCACCGATGACAGCTATGATATGTATTATGGTAGCGTATCGGCTGTAAACCCGCCAGAGAATAAATGCAATGTATACTTATGGTATGATAATTTTGACCGAGCAAACAACCCAGATATTACAACAGAAACAGCATATAATGTTAAAACGGGGGGCGGCACTTGGTCGATCGAAAGTAATGTTCTGAAGAATGTTGGTTCTTCGGGAGATCCAAACAAGTTGATCATCACTGCGCTTGGTGATGTTAACGTTGCTGTGGATATGCTTGTGAAGATTAATGTAGATTCTTTTAATGGAGGAGATGCTAGCAGAATGGGGCTTTCTTGTAGCATGGGCACCGCACCAATTGGGGGCGGCTACTGCGCACTGTTTCATGATGACACAAACAGTTTAGATCTTTTGAATGATCTGCTCTCTTGGGGTACAAGGGGATCCTATAGCTGGTCACTGGACTCTTGGTATTACATGCGATTTAGAGTAATCGACCCTGCTAGCAGACTTGGTCAGGTTAAGGTGTGGTCAGTTGGAGTTGCTGAATCAGGTTCATGGACTGTTGATGGTAACTTTGGAAGTGGAAGTGCAAGAGATTATGGTGAAATTGGGTTTGCAGGGTCCAGAACAACAGATACCACATATTTTGATGACATTCTTGTTCGGTACCTTGCAAGTTCGGAACCTACAACAAGCTTGGGTTTAGAAGAGAACATATGATTTCTATTTAGTGCACCTTGAGTTCATCCTTGTTCTTCCCCCAATTTTGAAGACCTTAAAAACTTGCTACACTTCTTTGTTTAGTTGGGTCGGGGTTAAAATTTAACCTTTAAAATTGAAAAAAGGGGGGAGTTGCGGGTGACATCTCCATATGACTAAGGGTTCGAATCCCACCCCCCGCACCACTATCCAAGGGCAGTTTTTTGCATTTAGGTGCCATCCAGCAATTTAGATGATTTGGGTTGAATTTGGGTATAATTCTGAAAAACCGTTTAATTATCCGCTCTAAGAAGGGAGCTTACATAATGGGGCGTCTGAAGAATGAATCAACTACTAGTATACCCTGTGGATTTGACAAAGATTCAGGGAGACGGCGATTTCCAGTGCCCAAAATGTGGGGCTACAATATCACCTGACGATGAAACAGATGAGGTCTACTGCATTCTCAAAACAAAAGTCGTAGACAACGACTTGGAAGAAGTTACTGTTCGATGCCAAAAATGCCGAAGCACAATCAGGTTAACTGGTTTTTTAGCGCTCAACGCCATGGAGAGCTGAGCAGGAAATGGCAAAATGAAAACTGATTTTTCTAGTCGGAGTTATCTGCATACTAACAGTAGCTGCGGGGTATATCAGTTCAAACTGGAAAACAGACATAACCGACACGACAGCCGACATGTCCACCAACACGGAGACCCCGTCTTCAAGCACAACCACTGACGCTGGAAGCACCACAGAATCTGAAACATCAGCAAACACCAACGACCAAAACGAAGCTGACGAAGATTACATCTGGGATAGCTCCAGTATTACAACAATAACTTTGAATACTGACTCCATTAGCGTCGATAAGGACCACGGTGCCATAATTGACGGAACAACTGTGACCATAACAGCTTCAGGCACCTACAGCATAAGTGGCACTTTGAATGATGGACAGATAATCATAAACAGCGACGATGATGAGCCAGTAACGCTAATTTTGAATGGAGCCACCATCAGCAGCACCACAAACGCCCCCATTTATGTCGCCCAAGCAGACCAACCAATCCTTGTCCTCGCCGACGGCACAGAAAATCATCTAACAGACACCGCAAACAACAAAGACACCGCCACTCTCTGTAGCAAAGATGACCTCACAATCCTCGGTAATGGCGCCCTCATGGTATCCGGAAACACAAACGACGCGATTCAATGCAATGACGGACTAACCATCAAAAGTGGGACTATCACAGTAACTTCAGTTGATGATGGAATTCGGGGCAAAGACTGCTTAGTCATTGAAGGCGGAGATATTACGGTAAATTCTGTTGGCGACGGCTTGAAATCAGACAACGACGAAGAGGAAGATAAGGGCTACATCATTATCGAAGACGGCACAATACACATCACCTCCACTCAAGGAGATGCCATCACCGCCCAAAACGAGGTGACAATAACTGGTGGGGCTTTCACATTGACAAGCGGTGGCGGAAGCGATGCAATTCCAAATGAGAGCATATCCACAAAGGGACTCAAAGCAGGCGTTAGCATAACAATAAATGGTGGAACATTTACCATCAGCTCTTCTGATGACGCAATTCACTCAAATGATGTGGTTACCATAAACGCTGGCGCATTTGCTATTTCTTCAGGGGACGATGGCATTCACGCTGACACATCAGTGGAAATCAACGACGGAACATTCATCATCTCACAATCCTATGAAGGAATAGAGAGCACAGTCATCACCATCAACAACGGCAACATCAAAATCAGGTCAATCGATGATGGGATAAACTTGGTAGAACCAACTGATGCTTCTTCAACAGGAGGGAGACCTGCACAAGGAGGCTTTGGGGGACCTGGACAAGGAGGCATGGACGTCTCAGAGAATTGCATCCTTTACATTAACGGCGGCTCTATTTTCATCGAATCAGGCGGAGACGGAATTGACTCAAACGGATACATCGAGATGACTGACGGAATTTTGATCATCAACGGTCCAATCTACGATATGAATGCTGCTATAGATTATGGCGGAGGCGCCTTCACAATGACTGGAGGAACATTAGTGGCGGTAGGAAGCGCGGGAATGGCACAAGCTCCTGGAGCTTCGTCTACTCAGTATTCAGCAAACATAAGATTTGGCTCAGTGCAGTCAGCTAACGTTTTAGTGAATATTCAGACTGTTTCGGGCGAAGAGATACTCACGTTTTGTCCCACAAAGACGTATCAGTCGTTAGTGTTCTCTTCTCCTGAGCTGACAACAGGCACATACAACGTATACGTGGGGGGAAGCTCCACAGGCACACCCGTTAACGGCTTATATCAAGATGGAACATACAGCGGAGGAACAAATTATGGCAGCTTCACCCTTTCCTAACACATAATAACTTTAGGCAACAAAAATATCAGGGCTTCTTGTTTTTCTCATCAGAAAACGTTTTTAGCCGCTTTGGAGCTGTTCAGTGGCTGTGATTTACGATGCCATATTGTGAAAACTGCGGAAAAGAGGTTATAAATACTGCAAAATTTTGTGGAAGATGTGGTTCCCCCGTGAATGTTGACACAAAAGCCGCCCCTGCCGAGTCACCTGAACAGGCAGTTGCTACGCCCCAAGCCGGTAATGGAGTGAATTCTGAGCCTGTGTTATGCGTTTTGGTGCTAAGACAACCTAAATCTCTTGGCAGGTATGACACTTTTTCGGGTGTTTTGACTAACCATCGACTTATTTTTGCTCAAATGACCGGAGACATGACAAAAGATGCCGTTAAGCAGGCTAGAGAACAGGCTAAAACTGAAGGGAAAGGCTTTTTTGGGCAATGGGCTGACCAGCTCAAAGCTTCAGCATCCTATGCACAGCGCTACTACAGCATGGATGCCTCCGCGGCTTTGGCTGAAACACAAGGAAACTTTGCGCTCCAAAACAGCTCAATAAATGAGATTAAATTGAAACTAAAGGACAACGGAAATCAGGCGAATGCTCGCGAGTTTGAGGTTGAGATAAAATCCAGTTCTGGAAAGTACAAGTTTAGAATGGACGAAAACGGCGACTACGTGAAGATGCTGAAGCAGGTTTATGGCGACCGCGTCAAGACTCCCTTCGGGTACTTCAGCACAGGCGGACTGAGCTTCCGAATAGGATAAAAAATTCAGTTCGGCGGGTTCAAATCCAACATTTTCGTATCACTTCTTTTACCATTTAGTTAGGTGAAGAATAACGCCGTAGGTAGAAGGGCAAAGCACCGAAAAACCATACTTCTACTACGGAATCGCAGGGCTACTCATTGCATCAGGATACATTGTTTTCATGGCATACACTCTCCGAAGCAAACCACAAAAACAGTAGCATATTAGCTGCCTAATAGAGGTGCATTGTTGAAAGCAGTCTTTTTTCAGGAAAACCTGAGCACCAAAAAGTTTCTGTTTTCAAAAACGTACGCATCGTAGAAAACGTTTTGTGCGGCACTACGTTAATCTGTCAGAACAATTGTTTGATGCATGAAGGGAACACGCTTGAAAATGGGAATCATGACCCGAGACGAAGACGGTTGGTGCTCCACGCAACTGCGAAAAGCCATGAAAAACCATAACGTAACCCCTGTCTGTTTCAGTTACTATCCAGTAATCGGACGGGTAAACTACACTCCTGAGGCTTCAGCGGACACAATTGACATCCTTAAAGACTTGGATGCCCTGATCACGCGCCCTATTGGACGAGGCTCCTTAGAAGAGATTCTCTTCAGAATGAATCTTATGCATAAACTGGAACGGTCAGGACTACTCATAATCAATCCGCCCCTAGCCATCGAGCGCTCAGTGGACAAATACTGCTCATTGACTCTCTTTCAGGAAAACGGCTTACCTGTTCCCCGCACAGCAGTCACAGAAAGTCATGACGAAGCACTGAAATGCTTTCACGAACTGGGCGGAGACGTTGTAGTTAAGCCCCTTTTTGGGTCAAGAGGAATAGGCGCCACCCGAATCAATGACCCAGACATCGCCGCAAGAGTCTTCAGAACAATCTCCTTCCACCACGGCGTCCTCTACCTCCAAGAATTCATAAACCATGGAGGATCAGACATCCGCGCCTTCGTTATAGGCGACCAAGTTGTGGCGGCTATGCGCCGAATAGCAGCTAACTGGAAAACAAACGTGAGCCTTGGAGCAAAACCTGTACCACTTAAGCTCTCCAATGAACTGGAAAACCTGGCAGTCAAAGCAGCTAAGGTCATAGGCTGCAAAGTCACGGGCGTAGACATCATAGAAGGACCCCAAGGTCCAGTCAACCAGGCTGGAGGGGACTTCAGTCTGTTACAGAAGTGTGCATCGCCGACGAAATCATACGTTACGTAATATCTGAACTCAAATCGTAGAAGAAAGATACGCAGAATCCCATTCCCAACTAAACTTTTCCCAACAGAATATTGTTGGATGCCCGTAAGATTTAATGGTGAAAGACTATTTTGTGAGAGTGAACCATGATGAAATCTGAAGCAACCAAAAACACGTTCAACTTCTTAAAGGATTTAGCGCTGGAGCTGGGCGCAACAGAAGCAAAAATCCTTCCAGCCACCGAAATAGTTGTTGAGAACCGCGTTGTGCTCAAATGCCGAATAGGATGCAACAAATATGGAAAAACACTGATGTGCCCACCCTACGCACCCAGCGTTGACGAATTCCGAAAAATCCTAAGCGAATACAGCTACGCACTCGTGTTCAAAATCAAGAGCAACGCAGAAGCAACAGCAGAAGTCGCTAAACTGCTTTCCAAAAAAGAAGACGACCCATCCTTAACCGAGGAAATGAAAGAAAAAATCCAAGAGTTCTGGGCATCTTGGAAGGCTGACAAAAAAGAGTTAGTTACGAAGATTTGTGCCCTCGAAAAGGCAGCCACAACAGAAGGCTACACGCTGGCGTTAGGCTTCACCACAGGCTCCTGCATGATATGCGACGACTGCAACGTCAAAGAAAAACTATGTAAACATCCGACAGAGGCACGCTATTCGGCACAGGCTGTGGGAATCAACGTTCTGCAGACCTTGGACAATGCCGGAATGCCCATATCTGTTCCCTTCAAGAAGAACCCCGAATCCTTCGGCTTAGTGCTGATCACATAACCCACCCAAGTGCTGATAGGCGCTCAATAGCCACTTCATTCTTGAGAACCGCATTTTTTCGAAACCGTTTACAAAATCTTTTCTTAGCCATTTCAATTGCTTACAGTTAGCCTTTTTTTGCTCTTGAAACGCTATGCAGAGTCAAGTTTTTGCGATAATCTTCGAACCTTATATAGGGGTCTAGAACAGCATCTTGTGAAGTAATAATCCTCAATGAAAAACGCTTTTACGGGCGTTTTTGCTAGTTTGCAGTGCTGTCGTGGCATAATTCATAGCCTTTTTAGTAGCCCTTCACTCAATATTTGATCAGTTTTCTGCAAAACGGAGTTTATTGTTTAGGTTTAGGGCTAAGAAGCGACTGGCTTGTTTCTCTTTTAGAAGTGTTCTTTTGTTGGTCTGCTCGAAAGGTGCCGAAAATGAACATTTTTTACTTTTTAGCTTCAAATTCTTTATGTTTCACATATAGAATTTAGCGTTTTTGTGGAATATGGCGTCTGCTTATTGCCCGCTTAGACCAGAAACAGGTGACTGTCGAATCGAAGCCAGACGAAAGCCCGGATAGAAGAAAAACAGGCGATCTGGATGAGTAAAACGTTTATCCTTTACGCGATTAACAGAGGCATTAAAAGTGGTCAACGTGTTTCTGTTAGCAGTTAGCTCTCAAGCTCAGACACCCCAATCTGAACCCAGTACGCTTATTGAAACCATAACAAAATTCGAAAATGTGAAGGGAAAATATTTGCTGTTTGGGCGCTTCGTTTGTTTCAATCTAGACGGTTTAGTTTATTTCATGAACTGAAAAGCCGATGCTTTCTGAAGGAGCGCCCATTTATATGTGGTGGCTGTTCAGACGGCTGGTCTTAACATGAACACATGCTTTTAGCGAGAAAGTTAGTGCATGTTTTGACTTTTTTGGTGACATGTGAACTGGGCATCCAAACGTTGCCAACGTTTTTCCAATGTTTTTTATTTTGTAAGTGTTAAAATTGCGGTTGTGTGGTTGCAGAATAAGCGTTTCTGTGCCGTGCGTCTGTGAGTCATGAGGCGAAGAATATTAAACCGCCAATGTTGAATCCAATAAAGAGGAGTTGACGTTGAACAAAGTCGAAATATTTGCGGTAACGGGCTTGCCTATCGTGAAAGAAGGCGACGACTTGGCTTCATTGATTTGCCAAGCTGCAGAGAAGCAGGGAACTCCTGTCCAAAATGGTGACATTATCGTAGCTACTCACGTTATAGTTTCTAGAGCAGAGGGAAACATTGTAAACCTTGAAACGGTGACGCCCTCAGAGTTCGCCAAATCCGTTGCCAAAAGAACCGGAAAAGACCCAAGGCTTGTGGAAGTTGTTCTCAGAGAATCCGGAAGCATTGTCCGCATGAGTGACGGAAAACTCATCACAGAAACAAAACAGGGTTTGATTTGCGCCAACTCGGGAGTTGATGTTTCCAACGTTTCTGGAGACAGCAACGTGGCACTTCTGCCTGAGGATGCTGACAGGTCAGCCCAGACTATAAGACAAAAGATAATGCAAATAGCTGGGAAAGATGTTGCTGTCATCGTCTCGGACACTCACGGGCGACCTCTTCGACAGGGTGAAATCAACATAGCTTTAGGCACCGCCGGCTTCGAGCCACTACGTGATCGGAGAGGCGAAAAAGACCTTTTCGGTTACACAATCAGAATTAAGAGAACCGCCATTGCTGACGAGTTAGCCTCAGCCGCTGAACTGGTCATCGGGCAAACAAACGAGGGAATCCCCGCAGCAATAATCCGCGGGTATGCGTACCTAAAGTCTGAAACCGCGAACGCAACCATGATGATACGTCCCGCCAAAGAGGATTTATTTGTCTAAAAGTTTTGGAACAAAAAAGCAGATGACAACAAAAGCAGATGTTATAATCTCAATTCTTAGGCATACGAACAGTGGTCCCGTTGCTGCAGAAGCTGTTGCCGTTGACGCAAATGTTCCTGTTCAGGTTGCCAACAATGTTTTGATGGGGCTTCGTGAAATTGGGCTCGTCGAATATGCGAACGAACAGGTCGAACTGACTTCGAACCAACGCGTCAAGCTTGCCATTCACGCCATCAACCATGGAATGGACGTTGAAAGAGTCTGCAAAGTTCTTGAATGGAAAGAGTTTGAAAATTTTGCAGCCACAGCCTTTGAAGAAAACAGCTTCGCTGTTAAACGTCGTTTCCGTTTCAAGGCATCGGGAAGAAGGTGGGAAATCGATGTCCTTGCGTATAGTGAACCAATTATTGTTTGCGTAGATTGTAAACGTTGGCGGCGTGGCTGGGGAAATTCAGCAATAACACGGGTTGCTGCTGCACAGGCACAGAGAACAGAAGCGTTAGCCAATAATCTCCAAGCTATCCAACGGGAAATAGGGTTAGACAATTGGAGACAGGCAACTCTTTTTCCTGCGATCCTGTCACTCTTTCCGGGTCCTGTGAAATTCTACAACAGAGTGCCTGCTGTTCCTATTCTGCAACTTCAAAACTTCTTAGACGAGTTTCAGGGGCACATGACAGAATTAACGCATTTCCATGCCAAGCTGGGACCTAAACTATCCGATTACATCAACGGCAGTCAGTAACCCTTTTCCGGGAATCTCCTTTCTGAAGCGGCTTCTCACTTGACCCTTTTTTCCATGTACTGCCACGATTTTTCCTCGGATTTTGTGTTCGTCAACTGGCCAAGCCACCTTTTTGCCTACAAGTTGGGCAGCCGCATTACGTGACTCGATTCCAGGAAAGTTGAGAATGCATTCTTTTGTGTCCTGATTTTTTGGGCCAGTCCGATAACACAAAATGAATCCTTTAGCTTTTTCTGCTAATTAATTCCCCCTGATGGCAGTTAATATTTGCTCGTTTCTGCCTAAAAATTTTTGCTTTTGTTCTGTTAAAATGCAGAAATTGCTTCAACAATTGTTGTCTTTATCGCTTTCAGGGCGGGATACAAACTGGATACGCAGAGAAGACCTAAAATTGCAGATTGTATGCTGACACAGAAATGAAGGTAGAGTGTGGGATGACGAGTTCTTGAAGCAAAAACTTGAATGTGCTAAATAAGCCTGCGGAGATTCCGATTGCTCCGCTTACCTGATTATTAGTGGCGCTGGAAAAAAGTGCTTCGGGTTATGTTTCGTGGTTGGGCGCCAATGGCTCTCATGATGCCGATTTCGTGCTGCTGACTGAGACGAACAGAATTTTGGTACAACCGTTTAATTGAGTGAGATTGTCAACTTCTGCTGCTTCTACAGATTGGTTAACGTGAAAAATTGGAGTTTCGTTGATGAAAATGTATCCACGCAACTCCCGCAGCCGCTGTGTGAGGGAGTTCTGAGTTGTAGGCTGTTGTTGTTTATGCTCAGGCATTGGTAACACTTTACATCTTTTAGGTCAAAAGGGCTACCCTTTTTGTGTAAAAAGTGTTAGTGTTTATTGTTGGCTCTGGAACATCGCAACTTTCATGCAGGCAATTTTGATGGCGTGAAAGGGCGCTGACTCCTGTTGAGTTAGGTGGACGCCGGGCTCTTTCTGTTGCTGTTTGTCTCTTGAAAGTTGACTGTCTAACAGTTTGACGAAACTGTTACATGCGCATTTTCACCATCAAAACACCGTTTTTAGCCCCCTTTTGGGCTTATTTTGGGCTTTTTAGAGCCCCAAACTCCTATGCAAACGAACATACAGGAAAGTGATGCTAAAAACACGTTTTTATTGAATAATTTAAAACCTTTTTTTCAGCAATTTGGGGAAGTATCTTCTCCAATCCAGATGGGCATAACGGGACATAGCAGAGCCGACGCCGACCATGCTACGCAGGGTCCAGCCGCCGTAAACTGAGAGGTCGAAGCCGGTGAATCCGAAAGTCTCGATTAATTCTGTTGCCCGTAGGTGGCGAAGAGCATGGGTTCTGAAGGGTTTAAGGTGCGCTTTAACGGGTTTAGGCTTGGGTTCTTCAGGGTCATACTGGCTATATTTGTCTATGGGGTAGCGCAGCCCCTCAAAGGTTTCTTGTGCGTAATCCCAAGCCTTCTGTCTAGTGAAGGGAAACACTTTGTCGCTTCCATGCTCAAGGTAATAGTTGCAGAGCGGTTCTGTCCATGGTTCATACTTTTTTTCCAGTGGCAGGGCGATCTTCCTTATTTTTCCGTCACGTTTCGCGGTTCGGACTGTGAAGATTGCGGCGTCTGTTTTGATGTCTCCAAGCTCAAAGGTTTCAAGTTTAACGTCTTGTCCGTTTGGTCCGCGAGCTATGGTTTGGTTGTGCGCCACGTCGTAACGGTTTGTTGCCCCAACTATTTCTGAGGCTCTCGCACAGAACAGGTATGCTGCCATCAGGCAGAACTTTGCCTCTTTTTTTGTTGCCGTTTCAATTCTTTCTCTTACCGTTGTGACTTCGGGTAAAGTCAGGTCATCCATTTTTGTTTGCGCTCAGGGTGAGGTTATGCATGTCCACGTATTTAACGTTGACAGTTGGCGGGAACTGTTAAATTTGTTGGCTGCCAAACGGGCGAGAGCATCTGTCAGCAAATAACTAAATGTCTTTTTGCGCTATTTTGAAGCCGCAGACAGGCTAGTGATGCCAGTTTATTATGGTAATACGGTATTCACTATAGTCACCAGCATGTCCAGAAACATCTTCCACAACCCCTAAAAGTGGCTGGTTTTGCCTACCCCATGCACTGCACAAAGCGTCACTCTCGAAATTAAAGCCTAAAACAGCGCCCTTTTACACCAGTAACCTCACGACCGACGAGGCAAAAACGGTGGTGACACAGCAAACTGTTCACAGCATCGG